>Ga0126371_10006820_pt1 | contig 10190 bp, 8 predicted proteins | sample PanSoiMetaPlot_4_FD_110145 | JGI IMG/M metagenome (GOLD analysis project Ga0126371, IMG submission 110145) | Tropical forest soil microbial communities from Panama - MetaG Plot_4 | ecosystem: Environmental > Terrestrial > Soil > Tropical forest > Bulk soil | place: Panama | collected 2016-02-17
AAATTTTTGAAAGGTCGCCGCATCCGACCCTGGCACCTTGCCGACCACGTCGATGTGGCTCGCGGTAATCGTCCATCCCGAATCCAACTTGTCCAGCGTCAGCGTCACATTGGTGCTGATGCTCGTCGGGGTCAGGTTCGCGCCTCCCAGTTGCGCTGATAGCGCCATTGAAAAACAGGCCGCGTGCGCCGCCGCAATCAACTCTTCCGGATTCGTTCCTGGCGCGTTCTCAAATCGCGTGCGAAATGTATAAGGAGTATTGTTGAGCACCCCTCCCGGTGCCGAGATGCTGCCCTTCCCATCCTTCAGACTTCCGTTCCACACCGCGCTTGCTTTCCTCTGCATGACGTTTCCTCAATCGTATGAATTTAGGGTTCCAGTTACTGCCCAGCCATTGTAGTCGCCCGTTCGGATTCCCGCTCGACCACGCGGCCGCGCAGACGTGCTCCGGCAGGGCAAGAAACAAATCTCGCAGGTGAAACGCTAGCTGGAAACAAGCGCAGTCGATTGGAAGGAGGGATGGCTCACTTTGCAGTCAGGGCTTAATAGAAATCCGCGCAGCTTAAATAAAACCCGCACTGCGGACAGCTCAGCTTGCAGCGCTGCTCCTGCAATTCGGTTGAGCAGTTCGGGCAGTATCGACAACAGTCGGCGCGCACCGGCGGATCCGCCGGCGCGTCCGAACTCTGATGGCTCGCGCTAAGCGATCTTTTCAGCATCATAGGAAACAATGGTCAGCTTTTCACTCAGTGACAAAGCTTTGTCCCGGGGCGCCTCTAAGGCAGCCGCCGGAAGATTGCTGCTCCAGCAATCCGCCGTCGCTCGCCAGGCACCCAGGCGCCGCCATACCACCAGGTATTTTCCGTGATCAGTGACAGGTTGCCCTGTCTCCTTCACGATCGACACCGTGTACTGTCCAATCTCCATCGCCATATCGCCCGAATGGTCCACCCGGGTCGTTTCCACGCGGAGATCCTGGTAGCCTTCGTCGCCGAACGCGCGCAGTTTGCGCTCGATCGCCGCAGGCCCTGTCACGGGGTCATTGTGCGGTGCCATGAACACACCGTCGCGGGCAAATAATGCCGCCGCTTGATCGTAGTTTCCTGTGTTGAATGCTGTGCGGAAGTCTTGCCGAAGTCCTCGAATCGTGGATTCCACATCCGCACGAGATCCCTGGCCGTCCAACGGGCTGGCGTAGGGCCGGTACATCAAGCTACCTCCTGGGGGAAGGCAAGCAGCGCTCTCGGTCAGAGCTTTAAGTTTTAGCGACGAGTCGCGCGCACAACCTGATTTTTGCCGATTCTAGCTCAAAATTCTAATGTCAACCGAAAAAGTTTTCCTCACTACGTCCGTTGCCGCGTCGCGGACTACGTCTCCCGTAATCCCTGTAACGTGACTTTTTCTCGCGCACCCGCTACTCTCTAGGGAAGCAGGTTGCCGATTCTCGTTCCTGCCGAGAAGTCGGCTCGCCTCAGCAATTCCGTCTCGTGACCGGTGATTTCCAACCCGATTTCTCCCCGCCGCCTGGCCTCACCCGGCCGCTGTGGCGCTCGCTGCTCGGAAATGTCCGGGATCGTTTCTTCCCTGAGAGGCTGCCCCCTCTGCAACTTTCTTCACGCCCGGTCAATCTCGGCATGTTGCTGGGCGATTATCTCGACCTGCCCTGGTTCCGAACCGTCTTCACCAACCTGGGCGATGTGCTTTCCCCGGAAACACTTCCTCCGCTGGAACTTGAGTCGCGCCCCATCGACGTTGGAGAATTGCTCACCGACCAGCTCAGCCATCCCTGGTGGTCGTCTCTCCTCCGCAATCTTGCCGATCGCGTCGCGCCCGAAAAGTTGCCCCCGCTCGAGCTGTCTTCCGCGCCGGTCAATCCCATCATTCCTTCGGAAGCCGTGCTGCTGACCAATTGGTCAAACGTGATCGACGGACCAAAAATCTTCCTCCCCGACAAGCCTATGCCCGCCTCTCCCTCGCCGGCTCTGGCTCTTGCGACCTCGCCGGCTCCGCGTCCCGATCCCGTGCAGGTCGAGTTCGTCACTGATCTCGAGCGTGACCTCCGCCGCGACCTTCGCCGCTCCCGCCTCCGCCAGCGCTTCCTCATGTTCGTCTTCGCCGCCGAGCTCATCTTCCTCGTATTCGGCCGCTTCCTGCATCGCTAAGCAAACCACTCCCTTTTATCTCTGAAACCCTTCCAACGCCCTGGCGATGCGCTGGTTTGTACTTGCTCCGCCTTCGTGTGCCTTAGTGTCCTTGGTGGTAGTTTCCTTCTCCGCAATCCGGTTTTCCACTCGGTACTCACTACTCGGTACTCCCCCGCGGTTTTGCTTTTCCCCTCCTGCCCATTACAATTCGCCCGAAAGCCAGGACACCCATGCAAGCCCGTCTCGTCATCCTCCTTATGCTCGTCTCCACCGCCTTCGCCCAGGATCGCTCCACCGCTCGCTCTATGGTGATCACGCGCTATGGAATCGTTGCAACTACGCACGTGCAAGCCTCGGTTGCGGGCGCGCAGATCCTCGCCCATGGTGGCTCCGCCGTTGATGCCGCCATCGCTGCCAACGCAACCCTCGGCGTCACCGAGCCCATGATGAACGGCATTGGCGGCGATCTGTTCGCCATCTACTGGGATGCCAAGACCGGCAAGCTCTACGGACTCAACTCCAGCGGCTGGGCTCCACAGGCGCTTACCCCCGCCTACCTGAAAGCCCGAGACGTGACCGCGATGCCTTACGCTGGCATCGATACCGTCACCGTCCCCGGCGCGGTCGCCGGCTGGAACGCGCTCCACGGCCGCTTCGGCAAGCTTCCCTGGAAAGAGCTTTTCCAATCTGCCATCTTCTACGCCGACCAGGGTTACCCCGTTCCTGAACTCATCCATGGTTTCTGGGAAGGTGAAGACGCTCCACTTTCCAAAGATCCGGAAAGCGCGCGCGTCTATCTTCCCAACGGCAAGCCGCCCGCCATCGGTCAGGTCTTCCGCAATGCCGATCTGGCGAAAGCTCTCCGCCTGATCGCCGACCAGGGCGTCGACGCTTACTACAAGGGAGACATCGCCCGCGCCATTCTCCAAACCGAGAAGGAACTCGGCGGCCCCATGTCAGCCGCCGACCTGGCGGAGTTCCAGCCCGAATGGGTCGAGCCCATCTCCACCACTTACCGCGGATGGACCGTCTACGAGCTTCCGCCCAACGGCCAGGGCATGGCCGCCCTCGAAATGCTCAACATCATGGAGACCAAACCTCCCGATCCGGCCGGCCCGCTCTCGACCGAAGAACTTCACATGCGCATCGAGGCCATGAAGCTCGCCTACGCGGACCTCTACCGCTACAACGCCGACCCGCGCTTCGCGAAAGTCCCGGTAAAGGGTCTGATCTCGAAAGAGTACGCGCGCCAGCGCGCTCAGCTCATCGATCCGACAAAGGCCAACTGCGCCCCGCTGCCCGGCTCGCCTCCCACCAGCGACACTACGTACCTCTCGGTGGTCGACCGCGAAGGCAACATCGTCTCCCTCATTCAAAGCAACTATTCGGCATTTGGTTCGGGCATTACCGTGCGCGGCATGGGATTCGTTCTCCAGAATCGCGGCGCCCTGTTCTCTCTCGACCCGGCTTCCCCCAACGTACTCGCGCCCCGCAAGCGCCCGTTCCATACCATCATTCCAGCATTCATGGAGCGCGGCGATCAGCACATCGGCTTCGGCATCATGGGCGGAGCTAATCAACCCCTCGCCCACGCTCAATTCGTCTCCAATCTGGTCGACTACGGGATGAACATCCAGCAGGCTCTTGAGACCGCCCGCTTCACGGTAAGAAGCCGAAAAGCCTGCGAACTCGTCACCGAATCCCGCGTCCCACAATCCGTCCGTGACCAACTCACCGCTATGGGCGATCAGTTCCGCGTCGATCGCGAATACTCCACCGCCATGGGTCGGGGTCAAGCCGTTCTTCATGACTCCGCTTCGAAGGTCAACTACGGCGCCTCCGATCCTCGCGCCGATGGCTCCGCCGAGCCCGAGCCTCCACCCATCCTGCATCCCGGTATTGGATCCCACCCATAAGGTGAGTCCCACAACGGCGGCCCAGGTGTGCGTCTGCTCCTGGATGCAAGCCTGGGCTCCCGGCCCTCCACGCCGACCGACGTGACAACTCCCGCGCTTCAGCGCGACAATCACATCGGAGGCCGCTATGAATTACCGATTCGCGACCCGCACTCTAGTCGAGATCACGGCCCTGCTTCTCACCCTCTTCGTCCTGGCCGCACCCAATGCTCTCGGTCAGGCGCTCACTTCTTCCGTGGATCCCTCAGCTCAACTCAAAGATGTGCTGTTCGATTTCGATCAGTACAAGAACCCCACTGACCTGGAGGCTCTGCGTTCCGACGCCGAATGGCTCAAGGCACATCCCGACGTTCAGTTCTACATTCAGGGATTCACCGATCCCCGCGGAGACATCGTCTACAATCTGGCGCTCGCTCAGCGGCGCGCGGATACCGTCCGCGCCATGCTGCTCGATGCCGGCATCTCAGCGGACCGCATCCTGTTCACTACAGGCTGGGGCAAGTTGTATCAAACCTGTGATGACTCGACCGACGATTGCTGGTATCGCAATCGCCGGGTAGTTTTTGATGTAGGCGGCGCGCAGCTCGCTGACATTCAGAACTCCACGGCAAAGCCTGGCAATTAGACCGTCCGCGGCCCGGAACATTTAAGCTCCGCCAGGCCCACACTCGGCTTTCGTAAATCGGCGGATGCGGAAATCGTTGGGCAGCCGCCTCCGCCGGAGAACTGCGTGGGATCGCAATCTGGAAGTGTGCCTCGCAAAACCCCGCTTGAAACCGCCCTTTCCGAGCGCTCCCAGTTCGTCGATCACCCGCAGCGTCCCGTTTCCGCTAAAATGCCCTCTCGCGCAAACTGCTTCGCGGAGTCTCTTCGCAATCTCCGCGAACTCTGCGTTTGACCTTCGCGACGGCAACCCGATGTCTACCGGCATCATCAGCTTCGGACTCCTCCGCCGCATGCGTCGCCTCAGCGACCCGGCCCTCACTTTCCTCGTGACCCTCGAATTGCTTGCGCTGTTCGTGAACCTTCCCCTGACCGACCTCAACTACTGGCCCGCAGCGCTCGATCTCCCGCTCGAAATTCTCATCGTCGTCGCCGCGGTCATGGTCGTCAGCTGGAACCGCTCCGCCATTACCGCACTGCTGCTCGCTTTTGTTGCGAGTTTCGCTACTGCCGCGTTCCGCAACGTACTTGCCTCCCATGTCGCGACCTACATCGACTTCGCTGCCAAGTTCACCTTCATCGCAGTCCTCACCTGGATCGTCGGCATCGCCGTCTTCAGCCCGGGACGCATCACCTCCCACCGCATCATCGGCGCGGTCGCCATCTACATTCAGATCGCCCTGATCTTCGCGCTCTCCTATCTGGCTCTCCTCACGGTCCAGCCCAGCGCATTCTCTCCGCTCATCACCCTTACCGGCCCGACAGGCGACGTCCTGCGTGGCGCCCATGGCGGATCGCAAATGGTCTACTTCAGCCTCTCCACTCTGACCACCACTGGCTACGGAGACATCGTCCCCGTTCATCCCGTCGCCCGCTCCCTCGCCAACCTCGAAGCCCTCATCGGCCAGCTCTTCCCCGCCACTCTCCTCGCGCGCCTCGTCACCCTCGAGGTCGAAGGCCACCGCCACTGAGAGCGGGCGCTACTGCATGGCCTCTTCCCTACGCGCCAACTCCAATCTGCGGTCTCGTCCGATCACCAGGGATGGATCTTCCGCGCCCTCGAACTTCAGCTCGCCGGATCGGCCCGATACATTTTTGAAACCCCATTTCCCTCGACCTCATCTTTCCCCACATTGGGCTGTTTCATCTCAATTCCAATTCGAGGACGCTCGCCCATGTCACTTCTTCTCCCCTTTGCCATCGGAATTGTCGCCGGTCTCCGCTCCATGACCGCTCCTGCCGTCGTGGCCTGGGCGGCCTACCTCGGCTGGATTCACCTCGATGGCACACCCCTGGTTTTCCTGGGCGCGCGCTGGGCCGTCGCGCTGTTCAGCCTCGGCGCTCTGGCGGAGTTCATCGCCGACCAACTTCCCACCACACCGGCTCGCACCGCGCCCGGCCCCCTCGTTGCGCGGATCGCTTTCGGAGCCCTGACCGGCGCCGCTCTCGCACTCGCCGCTGTAAACAATGGCTGGGTCGGCGCACTGGTAGGCGCCGTCGGCGCCATCGTTGGAGCCTACGCCGGATACCACACCCGCGTCGGTCTGGTTCGCTCTCTCAAACTCCCGGACCCAGCCGTCGCCGTTCCCGAGGATATCCTCGCCATCGGCCTCGGGCTTCTGTTTGTTACACGCTTCTAGGATTGTTGCGGCGCTACGCAGCCCGCAATAGTTGGACAACTCGGAACTCAGCGCCACGACAACTGGGACCCATCATCGAGTACTTTGAAACTTCAGACTTTGAAACTCTGAAACCTTGAAACTTTGACTCTTTATGATCGACATCCGGAAAATCGAGCAAGTCCTTCTTCCTGACAATCAATGGCACACCGTCGAGCCCGGCTCCTTCGCCATCGAGGACTACGTCATCGGACACAACTCCGACTCCGGCCTGCGTCTCGACTTCGAGGCCAGCCGGTGGGCCGCCGGCGATCTCGGCTCAAAATTAGCTGTATTTAGGGAAGAAGGAAAAACCGTCGCCGTCCCCTTCGGCAACATCCGCGGCTTGAAAACTTCCTGAGCTAACTTGCGCAGAACGCAAGCGACAAGCAACCTACGCAATCGCAGTCTGCTCACTTTACGATCGCGCGTCTTTGAAACCTTGAAACTCTGAAACTTTGAAACCTTCCCCCTACGCCGCCGCCACCCGCCGAATCAAATCCTCCTGCTCCGCCTTGCTCTCCGCGCCGATCGTGAACGCGTCCAGCACCCCCAGCGACAGCGCATACTTGATCGCCTCGCTCTGCCGCGTGCTCAAGTCACCCTGCCCCCAGGATCTTCATCCCGACCACGGCCTTCCCCGCCGCCTTCATCTCGCGCAGCGCGCTCACCACGGTTTCCGGCTCCGCATCCATATGCGATCCAATCGGATTAATCCTCGCCAGGTCCACTTCCACGAACGGGGACTTCGCTGCCGCCCGCAGCGCCTCAATCGAGTGGCACGAGCATCCATGTGCGCGCACGATCCCTTTCTGCTTTGCCTCCTCGAGCACATCCATGGCCCCGCGGTAGCGCTCTGTCCAATCGGCCTCGGTCAGGCAGTGCATTAGACAAATGTCGAGGTAGTCGGTCCGCAGTTCCTTCCGGAACCGCTCCAGGTCCGCCCGCATCCCTTGCGCATCCCTCGACCAGGACTTGGTCAGCACCGTCACCTTGTCGCGCGGAACATACTTCAATGCCTCGGCCACATGCGGATGGCTCCCGTATGAGTCCGCCGCATCAAAGAAGCGCAATCCGTGGTCGTACCCATTCCGCAACAAGTCCGACAGGCCTTGAATGCCCAGCGCAGTCTGGTGCGAGTGATGTCCCGAACCCACCGTCCCGGTTCCCATTGCCAACCGGCTCGTCCGGATCCCTGTTTTGCCCAGCGTCACCATATCCGACGCCTGGAATTTCTGCGGCAGATCCAGGTTCCGCAGTGCGCCCCAATCCACTGACACCCGGCTCCTTGCGAAACCATGCAACGCAAGCCACGCTGTCCCGGCCGCGGTCGCGCCACCCACCAGAAATTCCCTGCGCTTCATGCCGCCTCCTTGCAACCTCGGACTTCCTGCCGCAGACGACCATCTCTATCGTTGGACGCTCCACCGCATTCCCCGGTTATCACCGCGTCCGCCGATCTCTGATTTCGAGAGTCTACTCCCGTCGGGTACGCCGTTCTACCAGCCCAAAGAACTGTCTGTCAGGAATCATCCAATGCTGAATGGAGTTCAACCGACGAGGCTGCCTCGTCACCCCTCCATCTTTCCAATCGCATTGGGCAATGCGGGTTCTACCGCTTCGCCGGAAGCGCAAACGCCACATACACCCCGCCCGACTTCGACTTCAGATCCTTCCCGCCGCCCGCTGCGATCACCACAAACTGGCGCCCTCGTACTTCGTAAGTCGCCGGAGTCGCGTTCCCGCTGAAAGGCAAGCTCGCCTCCCACAGCAGCTTGCCGGTTGCAGCATCGAACGCCCGGAATTTCCGGTCGAAGTTGCTTGCCCCGATAAACAGCACTCCGCCTGCCGTAACCATCGGCCCGCCATAATTCTCGCTGCCCGTATCTTTCATTCCCTTCGCCGCGAGTTCCGGATACGCGCCAAACGGAATCTTCCACGCATACTCACCCGTATTCAGATTGATCGCATTCAGGGTGCCCCACGGCGGCGCTACCGCCGGATATCCCTCCGGATCCAGGAATTTGTGATACCCCGTCATGTAGTACTTCATCCCCGGCGGAGGCGGCCCCGCACGGGCCACCTCCTTATCTTGTCCGCTCATCAGGAACTCGACCATGCCATCGAGTTGCGCGTCATCGAGATTCGGGAAACCCGGCATCCTTCCCTTTCCATTCCGGATCGTGTTTCCAATCTCTTTCGCCCCCAGTCGATCTCCCACGGCCGCCAGCGAAGGAATCGCCGGCGGAGTTCCCGTCCGGTTTTCGCCATGACATACGGCGCACTGCGAAGTGTAGATTCCCTTCGGAGTATTTCCCGCCGTCATCTCCGCCAAGGCTCCAGTCCACGCTACGTCATTCGAATTGATGTAGATCATTCCCGACTGCGGATCCACTGCAGCTCCTCCCCACTCCGCGCCGCCGTCAAACCCGGGAAATACGACCGTGTCCTTGCCAACCACAAGAGGAAGAAACTGCCCGTCATTCCTGAATTTTCGAAAATGCTCCAGCGCCCACTGATGCACCTCAGGAGTGCGATTGGTCAGCAACTCTTCACTGAGCCGCTGCCGAGCGTAAGGAGCGGGCTTGCTGGGAAGGGGCTGCTCGTCCGCCGTCACCTCTCCTGGAACATCGCTCTTCGGATATTTCTTATATTCAATCGGAAACAACGGCTGACCGTCCGTGCGATCGAAAAGATACACAAACCCCTGCTTCGTGGTCTGCGCCACCGCATCCACTTGCTTGCCCTCGTGCATCACGCTGAGCAGCACCGGAGGCGCCGGGAAGTCGCGATCCCACACGTCGTGTCGAACACTTTGAAAAGACCAGATCCTTTCCCCCGTTTCAGCGTTGAGTGCCAGCAGGCAATCCGCATACAGATCGTCGCCAACCCGGTTCGCGCCGTAAAAGTCCATCGCCGCCGAACCAGTCGGCACAAACACAATGCCGCGCTTCACATCCAGGCTCATGCCTGCCCAATTGTTCGCTGCTCCTGCGTACGTCCAGGCATCTTTGGGCCAGGTCTCGTACCCTGCTTCCCCTGGATGCGGAATGGTATGAAACACCCAACGCATCTTTCCGCTGCGCACGTCGAAGGCTCGGATATTTCCCGGCGGCGCCGGCAGCGTTTCCGGATTTCGCCCACCCACAATAATGAGGTCCTTATAAACCATCCCCGGACTCGTCAGATACACCGATTGCGCCTCCGCCGGTTCACGGTCCAAGCCCTTACGCAGATCGATTCGTCCCCCATCCCCAAATTCCCGAATCGCCTTCCCGCTGTTCGCATCCAGCGCATACAGGTAGTTCAACACTCCGACCAGGATTCGCTTGTCCTTGCCGTCTGCCCAATACGCCAGTCCGCGATCGGGCTGCGTTCCTTTGATTCCCGAATCAAACTTCCACAGCAGCTTGCCGCTGGCCGCATCCAGGGCAAACACTTTCTGTCTCGGCGTGAGCCCGTACAAAACGCCTCCCACGATTAGCGGATTCGTTTGCAGCCCGCCTTCTTCCTGCGTATCGAAACTCCACGCCACCGTCAGATCTCTTACATTGCCTGTATTGATCTGCCCGAGCGGCGAATAGTGAGTGCTCTCCGCGGACCCTCCGTAGACCGGCCAGTCCACATCCTGTGAAGCATGGGCCTTCTTCGTCTCGCCCTGATGACGAGCTTCCAGACGCAACATGCACGAAAGCACTGCCAATACCGACACCATCGAGAAGACAGCCTTTCGCACCCGCGGCCTATGGCGATCGTGATCCGCTTGGCAGTAGTCCGGCATGTTGCAGGAGTGTACTTCAATCAGCTCT
>Ga0126371_10006821_pt1 | contig 10190 bp, 10 predicted proteins | sample PanSoiMetaPlot_4_FD_110145 | JGI IMG/M metagenome (GOLD analysis project Ga0126371, IMG submission 110145) | Tropical forest soil microbial communities from Panama - MetaG Plot_4 | ecosystem: Environmental > Terrestrial > Soil > Tropical forest > Bulk soil | place: Panama | collected 2016-02-17
CGCGCCGAGTGCACAACTCCATGGGTTGCGGGACGGCAACCTTCGGATCCTGCCGGCCGCCGAATACCGAAGGATCCTTGCTTCGAACCCGTCACCTAAATCGAACAATGCTCCACGACAGCACGCTTCGCCCTCTCAGGCGCTCGTCAAGGTTCGCGTTCGGATCAATATGCTGCTGTATGTCGACTATCTCTCGTTCCACTTCATTGACGCCGCATGGCTAATCACGGCCAAATCGTTCCACATCGAGAGGCGGTTTGAACAGCAAGCGGCATGAGGACTCGTGATCCGATGGAAACAGAGCGCAGCGAAGCCAGTGCCCCGGCGGCCACATTGCTTCCGATTTTGGCACGACTCGGCCCTAGGCAGATGGACAGAATGGGTCCGCTCTGCCGGGGTACTTCAGACCTCAACTTGCTCGACAATAGCTAAGGCGTCATCGACCTCGATCCCAAGTATCGAACGGTCCTCTCGATCCTATTGCCGGCAGGCAATAGGTTGGAATTCCCGGCTTTGCAGGAACAAATCCACGCCCTCGACGACCGCGGTCCTGGCCGCCAGATCCATCCGTTGGGATTCTATCGCTTGATAAAATTGTCGCGTCGTTTCATCAACGGCGGCCAATGCGCGCGCCGGCCGTTCAAGGTAAAGACGAACCCCGGCCCCTCTCGCCGACGCATGGCACTCGCCTAAAGCCGCAAATATCGCCCTACGCCTCCTTCCGAGGAGGGGCGAGTCCGATTGAGCGTTCGTATCCTCCCCCGGGCGCTGCCCAAGGCATCGGGCTGGCATCGGGCGCGGGGCTCTCTTGGTCTCGGGCAGATAAACACGCGAGAACCATGAGCGACGCCGATGTCGTCACTCGGCGGGGCACCCCCGGTGATACGGACCGAAGCCGCGGCCGCGGCCGCGGCGGGCGGGACCGGCGGAGTCGCGGGGGCTGCCCTGCCGCGCGGCTGATCGCGGGTGGGGCGCGCCTGTGGGCAACGCGGCGGGTCGATCAGCCCGCGCATTGTTTGAAAGCATCGACACCTCGACGCTCATCGGCCTGCGGGATCGCGCGCTGATCGCCCTCATGGCCCACGCCTTCGCCCGCATTCGCGCCGTCGTCGCCAGGCGCGTCGCGGATTATCGCGCCAATGGCGAACGCTGGTGGGCGCGCCTTCACGAAAAAGGCGGCAAGCTTCACGAGATGCCGCCGCACCACAAGCCCGAGGCCTACCTCGACGACTATATCCGGGAGGCCGGCCTGATCGACCCGAAAGGTCCGCTGTTCTGCGCGGCGCGTGGCAAGACGGGCGAGCTGTCAACGCGCAAGGCGATGCATCAGAACGATGACTATCGGATGGTCCGTCGGCGCGCCGACAAGCTCGGCCTCAAGGTCAACATCAGTTGCCACACCTTTCGCGCACCCGGGATCACCGCCCATCTCGAGGCGTGCGGAACGCTTGAGGCTGCACAGGCCATGGCAGCACATGCCATCCCGCGCACCACCAAGGTCTACGATCGCACCCGCGGCGCTGATCGCCGACCGTCGTGGTCGCGCATCATCACACTCCGTGATCGGATAAGTTTTTGACCAACGACAACGGCTCACGTTTTCGAGGAGCCCAAGCGAATTCACTCGGAGATAACGCAGAATCTTCCAAATTAAAAGAACGCGTTGGACGGGTAATGACCAGAGCAAGAAAGAATCTGCAGATTCCCATCCTTAAAGCGATAGACAAGAACATGCGACCCAAGAGTTGGCGATTGCACTATATCAATCTCCCACCAACCGCGGAGATCCCGAATTAGAGGTTTCTTCCCTCGCTGCCTCAAATAGTCAATCAGCCCGAATATGATTTTTGCAATCTCAAAGTTCGTATAAATCCACTCAATAAACTCGTCCCACGCTACTGCGTTCCAAAAAACTCTCATTCGCGCGACTCGTTCAGGCTGCGCTTGATCGCCGCCGCACGCGCTGGATTGCTAAGAAGCTCGCTGGTAGCAATATAGGCCTCGAAATGCTCCTCGGGCATAACCACGACAACCCTGCCCGACGGCAAGGTGATTTTAAGCACCTCCGCACGACGCGGCCGGTGTAGAAATTGCGTGACTGCTTCGTCAAGATCAGTCGACGACAACGGCGTGATCGTCTCGTCTGGGTACTCATCATAATCTCCCACCATATCAACCACTTCTCCCTTTCAGGCTGACCATGTCGCAACCGCGTAGCTTGCTGTCGATGGCCAGATTGAACATGGCCAAACCCGGGCGCGCTTCTCCACCTGAAGCTTGGTCCGGATCGACCAGACGCCCTTGGTTCTCAGCGGGGCTTCGAGCCGATCAGCTTCCTCTTATTCCATGGGGTCTGGCGCAGGTCTTTCCGGCTTTTTCGATGGTTCATTGTGCATGCTCGTCTCCTCTGTTTGTAGAGACGTCAGCATGCGTCGTCTTCAACCTGCGGCCGCTCGCTGTCCGCTTCGCTATCGCGTATCGCGCTGGTCCGGATAGTTCGGGTTGCCGTACGGATAGTATTGCTTCAGATCAATGTTCCGGTAGTCGAGCGCGTCGAGCCGCCTCGTCCCCAGGAATGGTTGCGTCGGCTCGACCAGCAGGATAGCCTTGGCAAATCCGCTATCGTCGAATCCACGCCGGAAGTGCACGCGCGACTTGATCGCGAACACGTCGAATGCGAGGGGATCGACGCCGATATCCTTGAGCGACCAGGGCTCCACGAGTTGCACGAGGTACGAGCTCAGCAATAGCACGTTGCCACGGCCGAAGCTCACGGTCACCCAGAACTGTCCGTAACCTTCAACTGCATTCAAAACTGTACCCTTGATCCGGACCGGCTCACCCGCGGACGCGTCGACGCGGCCGCCGATCTCCATGTCGAAAGCATCCCCGGGCTTCGCACGCTGTTGTCTGAGCGTTTGCGTCGCTTCAAGATCCGCAATGGTCGCGATCAGCGTGCGCGAAAGATCCTGCGCGATGATCTCCCTGAGCAGCCAGGTGGCGGAACCGGAGCGGTCGCTGTGATCTGCCAGCACTACAGGCGTATGGCCGCGCCGCACGGCTACCTTTGCGGCGGCAACGCCGTCCGGGATCGTATCGACCTTGGCTGCACTCAGCAGCGACTGGCGCTCTCGCCACGCGGCCCGCGCCATGTCGTCAGCGACCGTTTGAGCGAATTCCGGGTTTGCGTTCGTCGTCACCTGGATCGTCATGCCGACATCCGGCACATCCGCAAACGGGAAGCCAAAGAATACATTCACATAGCAATCCGGCTCGCGCGCTTCCCAGATCAATGCGCGCTGCACCAAAAGCATCCAGGGCGACGTACCTCCAGTCCATTGCACGACGGTCGCCGAGATGATGGGAATCTTCAAAGATACGTGCGTGGGCTTGTAATCGCCCTTGATTGCTCGGATCAGGGTTCTCGCCGCACGCTCGCCTTGGAGATAGTCGTCATAGTGCGGGAAATACTTGACTGCGAAAGCCAGGTCTGCGTGACGGAGGAACGCTTCATCCTCGTTGCCGTGGAGATCGAATGTGGCGGCGATGATGGCACGTGGGCCCGCAACCACCCGCACGCGCCGGGCAAGCTCAGCCTCGGGCCGTGGCACGCCGCGCACCGCCATGGCGCCGTGGAGGCACAGATAGACGCCGTCGAATGGACCTTCGGCCGTAAGGCCGGCCAGCATGCGGCCCACCAGGCTCTCATAAGCCTCGGTCGTGACCCACCCGGACCCGATACCGGTTTTGGGCCAGAGCGGCGACTCGATACCGACAAGTTCGACCCCGTCGTGCTCCCGAGCGACCCGGACGAAGCCCCCCATGTAGGATTTGGGTGCTTGGGCCAGCAGCGCGTCGCCGCTCGCAGGTGACCCAGGATAGATGAAGTCATCCAGCGTCGTGTCGTTCGGTAGGAACGTGACCGTCTCATGGCAAAAATGCAACACCGCAATGCGGATCGGCGCTCTGTTCACGGTCTACTCCGGATCGGCCCGCGAGTGGGCCCAGCAGCGGCTGCACAAAGCAATCCTTACCAGGACGACCTGGATCAGGATCTTCTGCTCCTCGATGCGCGTAGGGTCAGATGTGGCAAGCTACTCGATCCTGTCGTTGACGCCAGTTTAGGACCGCTCCGGTTGCTTCCGGCTGGAGCGATTCGCCGGGTGGGCCTTGCACCCACTGGAGAGTGCCGCCTTTTCACGGCGCACACCCATAGCGGTCATAGAGCGGATATCATTCGATCACGTCATCGGCACGGGCAAGTAGCGAAGGTGGACCGCCGGGCCCAAGGCTCGCGGTCCTCAGACGAATCGCAGGTTCAACATTGGTGCTCTGTTGGATGGGGAGATCGGCCGTCCTCGATCATACGCTCGCATCAGCCGCGTTCCAAACCGTCCGATGACAGGTACCCCCCGTCGACCGGAATGCAGATTCCGCTGACGTGATCCGAGGCCGCTGACGCGAGGTAGATGCAAGTCCCGACCAGCTGCGAAGTCTCGCCTAAGCACCCCGAGGGCGTACGTCGCTTGATCGACTCCTCGAGCGAGGTACCGCACAAGTCGTCGGTCATCTCCGTAAAAAAATATCCTGGCGCGATCGCGTTGACCTGGATGCCCAGCGGCATCAGCTCGACGGCGTTGACACGCGTGAGTCCGATCACGCCGTGCTTGGATGCCGTATAGGCCACCTGCAGCCCTTTGCTAGGCGCGATGAGTCCGTAGACCGACGCGATGTTGATGATCTTGCCGCTGCCTTGCTCCTTCATCCGGCGTGCCGCATGCTTCGTGCACAAGAACGGGCCGGTCAGATTGATCGCAATGACGCGTTCCCATTCGTTACGCTCGAGTTCCATTACCGATTGGCGGCCGACGTCGCCGGCGTTGTTCACCAGGATGTCGAGGCGACCAAAACGCTCGATCACTCCATGTATGGCGCGCTCGACAGAGGCCTCGTCGCAGACGTCGAGTTCAAATGCCGCGGCGCCGTCTCCCAACTCGGCTAGGACCGCGGCGTTGCGGTCGCTGCGGCGGGCGCCAATGGCAATCTTCGCGCCGGCCTCCTGCAACGCCAAAGCCAGGGTACGACCGATGCCGCTATTGCCCCCCGTAACCAGCGCGACCCGGCCATTGAGCAAGAAAAGATCCGATGTCATCGTCAGAAGAACGCCATTGTGCGGATCTCGATGCTCTCGCGCACCGGCGCATCGGGTGGAGTATTCGCATCCTCGAATGCGCTATGACCAAGGAAGCGCGCGCGACCGTCCGTTTCCGATTCGTATGTCTTAAGCAGCAGGACGTTCTCCGGCGTCATCTTTGGAAAGTACCACCAGCGGTGCGCGCTTGAATGGCGCATAACGAAGATTTCGCCGGTACGATCTCGATAGCGCAGGACCATCTTGAGCATGTCATCCGGCGAGGCCGAGGTCACGTCGCACATCGCCAAAGGCTTTTCCTCGACGCGGTGCTTCAGCGGCTTCCAGAAGTTATAGAAAGCGACGCGGCGCTGTAGCAATGTGCCCGCTTCGTTAGGCATCAACTGACGCACCCGAAGCGGGCCCGAGATCGGCGTGTAATCGCAATGCACGATCATCACCGGCGCACGCTGTGTCGTCGTATGCTCGGCGGTCTGCTGCTGCACATTCACCTTGGAGCGGATGGTGTGATCGAAAACGATCACACGTCGCGCGCCCACCGCGATCCGCACGAATTCAGCCACGACCGCATAGAACTGGTCGCGCACCGCATCGTCGTCGCTGAATCGATCAAACGCGCTGTGAAACTCCTTCAGGGCAAAGCCTTCGCGATCAAGCGAGAAAGTGTTGGCGAGAGGCCAGCCGTCTGCAATTTGCATCTCGCGCGGGTCGTTCCCGGGCGTCCTGATGACGGTGCCGCCGGGCGGCTCGTAGAAGTAGGCCTCCGGGACGGTGCCGTCGTCCAGGGTATAGTTGAAGGTAGCCCGTACTGAATCGCCTCGTTGCATGATTGTGACGCCCTGTGATATCGGGTTGTCTGGCTTCAGTACTCGTCTGCAGTCGACACGGCCTTCAGGCCGGCTTGAGCCCGAGCACCGTCGTCACATCGGTCGCCTTCCAGCACGGCAACTCCTCGATGTCTTCAGTCATCCAGCGCCGCAGGTTCCGATGCGGGTCGAGAGGCAGCTTCTGGTACGGATGCAGATGCATAGGTGCGGCGACAGCGATGTCAGCCAGCGTGACATTGTCACCGCACAGCCAGCGCTGATTGGCGAGACGCTGATCAAGAATATTCGCCAATTTGTGCCAATTCGGCGCTTCCTTGTCGATCAGTACGTGGTCAGGCTCGGCCTTCAGCATCGGCTTGACCAGGTTCTCGACCAGATACACGTAGCAACTGGGGAACCAATGTGCCGACTCCCACAGCTGCCAGCGATGGATGTCAGCGCGGACTTTCGGTTCGCGCGGATAGTAGGTGAAGGCCTCGTTCTTATCGGCGACGTACTGCAGGATCGCATTGGACTCCCACAGCTTGAAATCGCCATCGACAAGCGCTGGGAGCGCGGCGTTGGGATTGATGAGCAGAAACTCGGGCGCCTTGTGACCGCCGGCAAAATAGTCCACATGCGACCTCTCGAAGTTGACGCCCATCAGGTTGAAACCCGCGGCGACCTTACGACAATTGACGGTGATGGGATCGTAGTAAAGTTTCATTGTGCCTTCCTCATTATTGGTGGAACCGCACCTAGAATATTCCGCAATGTCCTGCGCATGGTACCATGCAGCCCGCGGCATAACCAGTCCTGCGCGCGCCGGAAGCTTCAATCTAGGGAGGTTAAACGTCTATGTACTGGCGCGAGGGCTCGACCTTCCGATCGTTTGACCCCTCGCACAGTCCGTGGCCAACGACGTGCAGCGCAAGCCCGCGACCGCGGGTCGCTTGGGCGCTCCCGCATCAATCTACGACCTTCCAGCCCGCTTCGATCCATAGCTTCCAACCAATGCAAGCGGCCGGGAGCCGGCCGAGGTGATTAAGCAACTGACCCGGGCATCGATCTCGAGGCGGGCGGTCTCGGCGGTGGTCAGGTTCCACAACCCGATCGTGCCATAAGGGGAGCCGAGGCGAGCCCCTAGCCCTAACCCGCGGCCCCGAAGAAATGGCAGACCTCCGGTCCGTCGCCTGCCCCCGGCGAGACGTGCGCAGGCCTGGGCCGAAGGGCACAAAGATCTATATCAGCGCGGCGGAACTTGATCGACTAAAGCTTGCATCAAGATGTGCTCGTGGGCACTTTTGCCGGCGGGCAGCCGAAGCCACTTGGGGCATTTCTGACCCAAACCGGTCCTTAGCCGGATGGTTGCACAAATCCGAGTTTACACCGCTGACTGATGCCCGACAGTTGGATATGCTTCCGTTGCGCTCCCAGCTGGAGGAGGATCGCATGCGTTTCGATCAACTTAAACGGCGCGAGTTCATCACGCTGCTCAGCAGCGCGGCAGCCGCGTGGCCGCTCACAGCGTGGGCGCAGCAGCCGCAACAGATGCGCCGGATCGGCGTACTGATGGGGTGGCAGGAACGCGATCCGGAGGCGCAATCCAACCTCGCAGCATTTGTTCAAGAGTTGCAGCAACTGGGCTGGATGGACGGTCGCAACCTGCGGATCGATTGTCGTTGGTCTGATGGTGACACTACTCGAATGAAGATTCTTGCGAAAGAGTTGGCGGCTTTTACACCCGACGCCATTCTCGCACACACGACGCCAGTGACCGCCGCTCTCCAGAGCGAGACGCGGGCGATCCCGATCGTATTTGTCGTTGTCGGCGACCCGGTGGGTGAGGGTTTCGTGGCCGGCCTGCCCCGCCCAGGCGGCAACATCACAGGCTTCCTCTACTCAGAAGGCGACTTTGCTGGAAAGTTGTTGGAGTTGCTCATTGAGATCGCGCCCACCGTTAAGCGCGTCGCGATCATGTTTAATCCCGACACTGCGCCGGGCCGCGGATCATATTATCTGCCCTCTTTCGAGCGGGCCGCTCGATCGTTCAGATTGGAGGCGATTGCAGCGCCGGTTCGTAACGATGCCGACGCCCAAGCAACCATCGCCTTGCTTGGACGTGAGGAGGGCGGCGGTTTCGTCGCCATGCCTGACGGCTTCACGTTGGTTCATCGGGCTCCCATGATTTTGCAAGCAGCTCGAAGCAAGATACCAGCGGTCTATTGGAACTCCATCATTGCTAGAGATGGGGGGTTGCTTTCTTACGGACCTGACACTGGCGACATATTTCGACGCGCCGCCCCCTACATTGATCGCATCCTCCGTGGCGCCAAGCCGGCCGAGTTACCGGTTCAGATGCCGACCAAATTTCAAATGGCCGTCAACCTCAAGACTGCCAAGGCGCTTGGCCTTACCGTGCCGCAATCAATTCTATTGCGTGCCGATGAAGTGATCGAGTGACAGCGAACCAATGACCGCTTTTGGCACGATCCTGCCATGTGATCCTAGGTACTTTTGCCGGCCGGCAGCCGAAGCCGCTTGGGGCATTTCTGACCCGTTGCGGACATAAACCACGAACCTGTGCGGCCAGTCGCGCTGCGCCGACACCCAATATGATCCACCGTTTGGCGCCTGCTGGCGTCCCGGAATCGCTGAGAACGCGTGTCCAGTCAAACGTTAGCCTGCCGGCTGGCTCATCTCAAAGAATCCCGAAGCTCCCGTTTGCGCTCGAGACTATTGGGATTTGAGCCAAGTTCAGATGCGGACTGGTGCGCTTCTGCCGCGCAGGGAGTGCTCGCCCTGTTCGCATAGGGCGCCGAGGAGTTCCGCTGCGTCCGGCGACGGCGCCGCCTTGATGGCATTGACGATTGCTTCGGCGGCGACGAGCGGGGTGTTCAGGCTGCGCGTAAGCCCCTGCAGCCGGCTCGCGGTGTTGACCGTGTCGCCGATAACCGTGAAGGACAGGCTTTGCTCGCTGCCGACATCGCCGATCACGGCTGGCCCGCAACTAAGTCCGATACCGAAAGCAAGCGGCGTCTCGCCTTGCTGCTTGCGCTCGCTGTTCCAAACATCGAGGGTGGCGATCATGCGTTGCGCGCCGCGCAGAGCGTTGGCAGCGTCGTCGCCGCTCGGCTCGGGCACGCTAAAGACCGCAAAAATCGCTCGCCGATGTATTTCTCCACCGATCCGCCGCAAGCGAAGATCTGCGCGGTCATCCGCTCGTGGAACTGGCGGAGCAGCGTCACCGCCGCCTCCGGCGTCATGCGCTCCGCCATGCGGGTAAAGCCGACGATGTCGGCCAACAGCACCGCAACGTCCTGCCGCCGCACCGCGCCCAAGGGTTCGTCACGCTCGGCGAGCACCGACGCAAAGTGCGGCGAGAAATAACGCGACAAGTTGGCCCGGGCTCGCTCGGCCGCGGCCCGACGGCGATCGAGGTCGCGCATCCGGGCGATCTCTTCGAGCGTCTTGCGCATGGTTATTTCGAGGTCGTTGAGATCGACCGGCTTGGTCACGAAATCGAAAGCGCCGCGGTTCATCGCGGTGCGGATGTTGGCCATGTCGCCATAAAGCGGAGACGATGATGGCCCGCACCGGGAATCGCCGCTGCCGCAATTCCGCGAGCGGGGTCAGCCCATCCATCACCGGCATGTTGATGTCGAGCAGCATCAGCTCGATATCAGGCTCGGCGGTGAGCGCGACGAGCGCCTCCTCGCCATGGCGCGCAAAGCAAAAGGCGAATTCGCGCTCGCGGATCTGCCGCCGGAAGCGCTGGGTGATCAGCAGCTCGAAATCGGCCTCGTCGTCAACCGCGAGGATTTTGGCGGCGCCCATCAACCAAGCCCGGCGGGCAGTTGTTGCAGCTGGGTTTTCAACAGATCGAAATCGACCGGCTTGGTGACGAATTCCATGGCGCCGTATTCGGCGGCGCGGCGACGGCGCTCGTCGTCGCCATAGGCGGACACCATCATCACGGGCAGTTCCGGGCGCCGCTCCTTGAGGACACGCAACAATTCGAGGCCGTCCATGCCCGGCATGTTGATATCCGACAGGATGACGATGAGGTGCGGTTTGATCTCGCCAGCGAGGCGGTCGAGCGCCTCCTCGCCCGAGGCCGCGAAATGCAGCACATAGGTGCCGGCCCGCGTCTCGCGGCGAAAACGTTGCCGGAACAAATCCGCGACGTCAGGCTCATCATCGACGATCAAGATGCTGACACTCATGAAAGC
>Ga0126371_10006823_pt1 | contig 10188 bp, 8 predicted proteins | sample PanSoiMetaPlot_4_FD_110145 | JGI IMG/M metagenome (GOLD analysis project Ga0126371, IMG submission 110145) | Tropical forest soil microbial communities from Panama - MetaG Plot_4 | ecosystem: Environmental > Terrestrial > Soil > Tropical forest > Bulk soil | place: Panama | collected 2016-02-17
TAAGCTATTTCCCGAAGAAAAATTCCAGCCGGCCTAGCCAGACGCAGTCCAGCGACAACCAGCAGGCTCCGCCGGCGAACACTGACCAGCCGCCGCAACAATAACGAAGCAACGGAGTGGTGATGTAAAGAAGTAATGAACGAAAGAAAGGTGTGCACCCCGCACGCTTGCCCTGAGCGAAAGCCGAGGGGCCAAATTTGCCTGTGGGGGTTTTGTTTACATCCAAAACGCTAGTTTGTCCTCTTTCTTTATGTCCTTACTTCGTTACTTCTTTACTTCCTCCCTGTTTCCTTTCATCCTCTTAGCCCATGACCGAAACTTCGCGTCGCAGTTTTCTCCATTCCGCTACCGCTGCATCCGCCTTTGCTCTCGCGCCCAAACCTTCGCCCTTGCAGGCACCTCCATCGTTCTCTTCGCTCAAGCCCCTCGGCGATCGCGTGAAGCCGATCACCCCTGACGAATTCCGTGCGCGCCTATCGCGAGCGCAGGCCCTGATGGCCCAGATCAATCCCGCGTTCGACGCCATTCTGATTGGCCCCGGCAGTTCGCTCTACTATTTCAGCAGGGCAAATTGGTGGCCCAGCGAACGCCTGCTTGCACTGGTTATCCTGCGCACGGGCGAGCCGCTGCTGGTTTGCCCGGCCTTCGAAGAGGCCCGGCTGCGAGAACTGCTGGCCTATCCCGCGGAAATCCAGGTGTGGCAGGAGCATGAAAATCCCAGCCAACTCCTAGCGGCCTCTCTCACCGACCGCGGCTTGCGCACCGGGCGAATCGGTATCGAAGAACGCGTGCCTTTCACGTTTTTCAACCATTTTCGCGCGGCTGCGCCGGGTTACGAACTGGTCTCGGCGGATGTGGTCACGGCGGGCTGCCGCGCGTTCAAATCCGTGCACGAACTCGAACTGATGCGCCTGGCCTGCGAAGCCACCTGCAGCGTATACAAAGCCGTGTTCGAAAATTTGAAGGAAGGAATGACGCAGGAAACGGTCAGCGAAATGGTCTCCACGGGTTACGCCAAAATGAATCTGCGCGGCGAGGCGATGGTGCTCTTCGGCCCCTCCGCCGCGCTACCCCACCGCAGCAAGGAACCCCGCACCTTAAAGGAAGGTGACGTCGTGCTGCTGGACGACGGGTGCACTGTCGAAGGCTACTGGTCTGACGTGACGCGGACCGCCGTTTTGGGGAAACCTGACGAAAAACAACGGCGCGCGTTCGAAGCCGTGCGCAAAGCCCAGGACGCGGCTCTCGATACCGCCCGCAGCGGAAAACTCTCCCGCTCCGTCGACGATGCGGCACGCAACGTGATCACCGCGGCCGGCTTCGGCCCCGGCTACAAATTTTTCACGCACCGCCTGGGCCACGGCATCGGCCTGGATATCCACGAACATCCTTACCTCGTGCGCGGCAGCACCACGATCCTGCAACCCGGCATGACTTTCTCGAACGAGCCCGGCATTTACGTGCCGGGCGAATTCGGCATCCGCTGCGAGGACGTCATGGCCATCACTGCTGATGGACCGGCACAATTGCTGACTCCGGGGTTTCAGCAGTCGCTGGAAAAGCCGTTCGGGTGAGCGGCGAGCGCACGGCAATCAGTAATAACAGCGAGCAGTTACCGTTGCAATTTCGAAATGTGGGGTCTTTAGAGTCTGGCAAGAACGCCAGAGTCAGACGTAAGGAAATTTACCACGGAAACCTTGACATCCTGAGCCGCGTTTTTGCGGCGAAGGATCTCAACGTAATGTCTATCTCGAATTATCTGCTTGCCGGCATACCATCCGCTAACTTTGCGGTCCTCTGCTACCTCTGCGGTGATGTTTTGTCTTTTTCCTTGCTTCTTTACTTCACTGCTACGTTGCTTCTTTCTTGGACGAACTCCACGACGCGCTCTTCCGCCCAGAACCGCTCCGCGCCTTCCCACTTCGAAATGAATCCGCAGTGCCCGCCGTGCTCCGGCGTCACAAGCCGCACCCCCGCGGCCTTCTCCATGCCCGCACGCACCAGCGCTTTGTAGGGCACAAAGGGATCGTCCTTCGCGGTGATCAGCAGCATCGGAACCGTCAGTTGCGGCAGCACACGCTTCGCCCCGGCATGCTCATAGTAATCCTCGGCGTCCTTGTAGCCGAAATATGGCGCGGTAATTTTGTCGTCAAATTCACGCACTGTACGGATTGGGCCGAAGCCGTTGCGTGTATATCGCTCCGGAAACAACTGCACCTTCCGCTGGTAGCGCGCCATCAATCCCTTCACAAAATGCCGCTGGTAGAGATAATTTTCCGTTTCTTCCAGTGCGTCCGCACAAGCCGACAGATCCAGCGCCGGGCACACCGCACACACGCCGCGCAATTCCTTGGGCGGCACCGCGCCCCATTCGCCTGCCATTTTCGTCACCAGGTTTCCGCCCATGGAATAGCCGGCAAAATAGATCTGTTCGAAACCTTCGGCGATTAACTCCAACAGCACGGCGCGGTAATCGGCGCTTAAACCGCTGTTATAGAGCGTCGGCGTCAGGCGCTCCGTGCCGCCGCAATTCCGTTGGTTCATACGCACGGTGTGGAATCCCCGCGCCCAGGCCTTGTCGGCGATGCCCCGCACATAGTTCGAATCGCTCGAACCCTCGAGGCCATGCACGATTACGATCACGGGCGTGTCGCGCCGGTTCCCTGATTGCCAGTGGCATATCCCCTTCAGTTGCGTCTCCGCGTCCACGCGGAACAACCGCTCTTCGCCTTCGGGCAACAAGAATTTACGCCGCAGAAACGTCCCCGCAATGGTCTGCAGGTGCGCATTGCGCAGCCACCCATGCGCCTCAAATGGTCTGCACTGGCTCATCCCTTTCACTTTAGCAGGTCTTGGGGTTTGCGCTGCCGCTAGTCTGGCTGAAATCCTGCCGTTTCCGGGGTATTGTTAACACTCTGCCAGCCAACTACGTCTAGTTCATGAGATAAGCCGTTTCCGATGGATTCATCGTGGCTACACTCCTCGAACACTACCCTGCCCGCTCAGGTCCGGCGGTGGTAAACGCGTGTCCTGGGCCCGGCGACACCGACGACATTCTCGTCCGGGGTGCTCAGCACGGTGATCGTGCCGCATTTGGCATTCTCTACGACCGTTACGCCCGCATGGTCCACGGAATTCTGCTCTCCCGTGTTCCAGTTTCCGTCGCCGAAGACCTCGTTCAAGAAGTCTTCCTCCAAGCACTTCCGCGTGTGGCCTCGCTGCGGGACGCTTCGCACTTTCCGGGCTGGCTCGCGGCCATTGCTCGCAACGCGGCCAATGATTACTACCGCCGCGCCAAACCCGCCCTGGAACTCCACGACGACTCCGGCGATCCAGAAACTCGGCGGCGTGCTTTGGATATTCCCCGCTCATCGCAATGTAACGCGGAATCTCTCGCGGTGCTCGAGGCCATTCGCTCTCTTCCCGATGCCTATCGAGAAACGCTCGTCTTGCGGCTCGTGGAAGGCATGACCGGCCCACAGATCGCCGCGCGAACCGGTCTTACGCATGGTTCCGTTCGCGTCAATCTCCACCGCGGAATGCAACAGCTCCGAGAAATTCTTAGCCGCAAGGCTTCGCCGGCCACCGGCGGTGACTTATGACCACTCCACCAAACGACGAACAGAAAAAAGAACCCAACGCGAACGATGTCTATCTGTGGGATGCCACAGGCGCTCCCGACGCGGAAGTCCAACGCCTCGAATCGCTCCTGGCCGACTTTCGCTACAGCGACCGTTCGCTCATTCTACCTGCTGAAGTCCCGGAAGTTTTGCATCGCTCTCGTGGCCAGCTTCTTGGCTTTCCCCGGGTGCGCCTGGCTGCAGCCGCTGTGGTTCTGCTTTCGCTGACATTCGGGGCGTATTTTCTGTTGCATCGTGCGGATCCGGAAGACGCCGGTTCCCGTTGGAAGGTCTCGAGCCTGGAAGGCGCGCCGCACATCGGCTCGCAAGCCATTGCGGCGGGAAGTTCGACGGCCAGGTTTCGTGTGGGGGAGACACTTGTTACCGACTCCGCGTCGCGCGCTTCCATCAGTGAGTTTTCTTTTGGCGAAATTCGTGTGGACCCCGACTCCCGTATTCGCCTGGTGCAATCCGGCCCGGACCGCAAACGCATTCAACTGGAAGTCGGAACGATTCACGCCGCCATCTGGGCCCCGCCGACGCAATTTATCGTGGACACACCTTCGGCGACCGCCGTGGACCTCGGCTGCCGTTACACGCTTCAGGTGGCGCCGGACGGCTCCAGCACGCTGCGCACTACGCTTGGCTGGGTTGGCTTTCACCTGAACGGCCGCGACTCGTTTATCCCCGCTGGCGCCATGTGCAGCACACGGCCCGAAATAGGTCCCGGCACTCCGTACTTCGAGGACGCTTCACCGTCTCTCAAAGATGCCCTCATCGAGTTCGATCGAGCCCTGCCGTCCACCGATGCTGCTTCGCGGCAACTCGACATCATTCTGAAAGAGGCGCGCGCTCGTGACGGGCTTACTCTCTGGCATCTTCTCTCGCGCACAAACGGCCCGGAGCGCGCGCAGGTCTACGCGCGCTTCTCTGCTCTCGTTCCGCCGCCTGCAGGCGTTACGCGAGACGGCATTCTGCAACTTGATCCTCACATGCTCGATTTGTACTGGAACGCCCTCGGTCTCGGCGACATTTCCATCTGGCGTTTTTGGGAACAAAATTCCAATCCTCACGCGGCGCCAACGCTCCAGAAACCGATCCTCAAAAAGCAAATGTAGGCCCGGCCTTATCCCGGCTCCGGTGCGCATTCCGGGCTAACACTTCTCCCCTGCGTGGCGTCTTCTCTCTGAACGGGAATTCGCACCGGAAATAGAAAGGCGGCTGAACCATGAAAAATAAAGCGACACTATCGGCTTCTGTCTGGTTCCGCTTCTCGCTAGCACTGCTCCTGTTTTCGCCAGTCGCTTTGGCGCGCCACACCAAGGCCAGGCAGACCTCGGTGAATCTGCTAAGCGTCCATGAGTGGGGCACCTTCACTACCGTTGCCGGGCCGGACGGTGACGCCATGGAGTGGCTCCCCTTGACCGGCTCCACCGATCTTCCTTCCTTCGTGGAACATCTCAAGGGAGTGAATTTCAAGGGCGGCCTTCGCGGCACAACGCGAATGGAGACACCCGTTCTCTACTTCTATTCGGCGCGGGAAACTTCCGTCTCCGTCCACGTCTCCTTCTCCAAAGGACTCATCACCGAATGGTATCCGCGCGCCTCGGTTTCTTCGCTTGACTCGGACAAAATCGTGTCTCTGTTTGATTCTCGGGTAGAAGGCGGGATCACCTGGAAGTCGGTTCACATTCAGCCGGGGATCCCCGCCAATTTTCCCAGCGATTCCTCACAGAATCAGTACTACGCGGCGCGCCAAACTTCCTCCGCCCCTCTTACCGTGGATACCACCACGGGTCCGCAGCATGAGCGTTTTCTCTTCTATCGCGGAGTTTCGGCGCTTGCACCACCGCTGTCTGCGACAATCTCCCTCGACAATACGGTGCTTCTCCAAAACCATTTTCCGGAAGCAATCCCAAACGTCATTCTCTTCGAACGTCGAGGCGCGCGAATCGGCTACCGCATCGTCGGCCGATTGTCCGACCAGGCTTCTCTGACTATTCCGACAGCTCTCGATGGCTCTCTTGATGCGCTCTTTGGCGATCTCGCCGGCATGCTTGTCTCGCAAGGACTCTTCCCTGACGAGGCACACGCCATGCTCGAAAGCTGGAGGAACTCCTGGTTTGAGGAAGGTTCGCGCATCATCTACCTCGTGCCGCAGTCTTTCGTTGACTCGATGCTTCCATTGCGGATCTCTCCCGCGTCCGGTCCCACAGTCCGCGTGTTCGTCGGCCGCCTGGAGCTCGTCACGCCTACCACGCAACACGCCGTGGAAACCGCTTTTGCCTCTGGAGATCGGGCAACCCTCGCCAAGTATTATCGTTTCCTCGAACCCATCCTGCGCACCATGGTGGGGAGTTCCTCAGATCCGGTTCGGACCGAGCGGCTGCAGGGCTACCTAGAAAGTGTCTACGAAGAGCTCTACGCTCGAACAGTTCGGTGAATTTTAGGGGCAGAGGAGACCGAGAAGCAACGGGTGCGTGCCATCCGAAAAGCCGCCCTAAAGCGAACAAAGTTCCCCTCAACTTGACCCGCTTTGCGGTCGCCCCTAAAATAGAAGTTTCACCGTGACGCGATTTTTCGATCTGTTGAACCGTTCCTTCAGCCCAGTGGCCACCCGCTGGGCTGCGCTGTTTCTGGCGGTTGATATCGGCAAAAGGAAGAGCACAGGCCCTTCGCATTCGCTTAGGGCGAGCAGGATTGCCTGTGCCACAGGAACCGGTCTAGAGACTGGCCACTACACATCTGAATTTGCGAGGCACTCATGATTGACGGTCCCATCCCCGAAGCTCTTACGTTTGACGACATCCTGCTGCTGCCGGGCAAATCCTCGGTGCTGCCCACGGAAGTCGACACCACCACGCAGTTCACGCGTAAGCTCACGCTGAACGTGCCTCTCGCCTCCTCGGCCATGGACACGGTCACCGAATCGCGCCTGGCCATCGCCATCGCCCGCCAGGGCGGCATTGGCATCATTCACCGCAATCTGCCCATCGACCGCCAGTTCGAGGAAGTGGACCGCGTGAAGCGCTCGGAATCCGGCATGATCGTGGACCCGGTGACCATCTCCCCGGACATCACCCTGCGCCAAGCCCTCGATATCATGACCAAGTACCGCATCTCGGGCCTTCCGGTTACCCGCGGCACGCGCCTTACCGGCATCCTCACCAACCGCGACTTGCGCTTCGAAAAAAACCACACGCAACTGGTCGGCCAGGTGATGACCAAAGACAATCTCGTCACTGTGCCGGTCGGCACCACGCTCGAAGAAGCGGAAAAAATCCTTCAGAAGCACCGCATCGAAAAGCTGCTCGTGGTGGATCAGGATTTCAACCTTAAGGGCCTGATCACCGTAAAGGACATCCAGAAAAAACTGGAATATCCGCGCGCCGCGAAAGATGATCACGGCCGCCTGACCGTCGGCGCGGCCGTTGGCGCCACCAGCGACTTTCTTGAACGTGCCGTGGAAATGGCCAAGGCCAAAGTGGACGTGCTAGCAATTGACACGGCGCACGGACACACGGAGCGCGTGATGGAAGCGATCAAAGCGATTCGTGGCCGTCTGCCGGAGATGCAGCTGGTTGCCGGAAACGTCGCGACCTTTGACGCCGCCCGCGACCTCATCGCGCTTGGCATTGACGGCTTGAAGGTCGGCATCGGCCCCGGCTCAATCTGCACCACGCGTATCGTCACCGGCGCCGGCGTTCCGCAAATCACCGCGATTCTCGAAGCCGCCAAAGCCGCGAAAGGCACGGGCGTCCCCATCATCGCCGATGGCGGTATCAAGTATTCCGGCGATATCACCAAGGCCATCGCGGCGGGCGCATCGTGCGTGATGATCGGCAGCCTTTTCGCCGGCACGGAGGAAGCCCCAGGGGAAACGATTCTCTACCAGGGGCGCACGTTCAAGGCGTACCGCGGTATGGGCTCGACGGGCGCGATGGAAGCGGGCTCTGACCGCTACGCCACGGTGCAAGATTCCGGCGAGCGCGGCAAATCGGTTCCCGAAGGTGTCGAGGGACGCGTGGCGTACAAAGGCCCTCTCAGCGGCCTCACCGATCAGTTGGTAGGCGGTCTGAAGAGCGGTATGGGCTATGTGGGCGCGCGGAATCTCGCCGAACTCACGCAGGTCAGCAAGTTTGTGCGCATCACCGCCGCCGGCCTCCGCGAATCCCACGTCCACGACGTGGTCATCACCAAGGAAGCACCGAACTATCGGATGGAGTAGCGCGAAGCACAGTTAAAACGCCGACAGTCGCTCGCATCGAAACAAAATCCCCACACGCAAATTCGGCGTGTGGGGCACCCGCCCTCCTCAAAACCTCCTACCCTTAGTCGCGAATCACAAACAACACTCATCTCCTCCCAACAATTCTCTCGCGCCTCCGTTACAATAAAAGAGGACACTGATTCGCGAATGAGCACCTTCGATTCCTTGGGTAACCCGCGCCCCGCTTCTGACTTCAACGAGGCCAGCGGTCCCTTTTCCCGCAAATCCATCTGGCCGCCTCGGGTGACGGCCTGGGTGCCTGCCATTCTGTGGTCCGCGGTGATTTTCACGCTTTCCACCGACGCCTTTTCCGCGGCGAACACCGGCTCGATCCTGGAGCACATCCTGCGCTGGATTGTTCCTTCCATCTCCCAGGACCGCTTCGAAGCTATCCATTTCCTCATCCGCAAATCCGCGCACTTCACAGAATATTTCATTTTCTTTCTGCTTCTCTATCGCGGGATCCGCGCGGGACGCAATGGCTGGCACTGGTCGTGGGCGTTCGGTGCGTGGTTCATTGCCGCGGTCTACTCCTGCCTCGACGAAATCCATCAGTCTTTCGTAGCATCGCGCACCGCCTCGGCGTGGGATTCCCTGCTCGACTCTACCGGGGCACTCGTGGCGCTATTTGTGCTGTTTGCTTTCTATCGCCTGTTTCGACGCGCCTCCCAGTAGCGCAGGCTTGACTTGTGTCTGGGCACCACAGAATCATCGAGGGCGGCGGAGCGTGCTCCGCCCCAACAACGGACTACCCGCCCTCAAGTTTGTTCTTGCAGTGGCGTCAGATCGGCTGCATAGGCAAAAGTGTCTGTGCCGCAAAGCGCCAATTTCCGCTCTCTTTGTGCCCTCTGTGGTGAAATCTTTTGCTGCCGTTGCTTTCGCACGCGGAATGCACTAGAAACTTAACCGCATCACCAATTCACACGGGGACCTTTTCCAATGAAAATTCTGCGAATACTTTTCCTGATTCCCTTTTTTACTTTCGCCGCTTATGCGCAGACTCAGCCGCCGGCGAAGACGCTGAAAGCCGTGAAATTCGGCAAGCTGTGGGATGCCAGGGGCAAGCTCTGGACGAATGCGATTGTGGTCATCGAGGATGACAAGGTTAAATCGGTCACCACGAACGCCGCCGAAATTCCCGCCGGCGCGCAAGTCATCGACCTTACGAAATACACGGGGCTCCCCGGCCTCATTGACGTGCACACGCACATGACGCAATACACCGACGAGACGCCGGGGAAGCCCATGCTGAGGCAGCTTGTCGACAATCCTCCCGCCGTGGAAGTGTTTCTCGCCCGCAAAGGAGCCATGCGCACGCTAGAAGCGGGCGTCACCACGGTGCGCGATCTCGGCGCCGACCAATACGAAGACATCGCCATGCGCGACCTGATCAACCGCAGCGAAATGATTGGCCCGCGCATGTTCGTATGCGGCTACGGCCTCACCGTCACGAGCACTCCATTCAAACCGGGTTTTAATCCTCCGCAGGGTGGCATTGCCGATGGCGTTCCGGAAGTGCTGCGCGTGGTGCGCCAGCAGATCGCGGCGGGCGCCGACGTCATCAAGCTCTACGCTTCGACCGGGACCGACGACGACACCACGCAATTCCAAACGTATTCGTACGATGAAATCAAAGCCGCCGTGGATGCGGCGCACCAGTTCGGCAGGAAAATCGCGATTCACTCCTACGGCCCTGATGGAGCGCGCGACGCCGTCCGTGCCGGCACGGATTCGCTCGAGCACGCCACGGACATGGACGACACCACCATCCAGGAAATGGCTAAGCGTGGGACGTTTTACGTGCCCACCATCGACCACAACCGCTACTACCTGGACAACTGGCAGAAAATTGGTTACGCGGACGGATTTCAAGCGAAGACGAGAGCGTTCATCGAGCGCAACCTCGAAACCGCGCGCAAGGCCCACAAAGCCGGCGTGAAATTCGCCATGGGCTCTGACGCGATCTACACCATGTTCGGGGAAAACACGCGCGAATTGGGCTGGTTCGTGAAAGCCGGCATGACGCCCGAGCAAGCCCTGCGCACCGCCACCACCAATGCAGCGGGGTTGCTCGGCCAGGCCAACGAATTGGGCGCGGTCGCGCCGGGCTATTACGCCGACCTGGTCGCGGTCGAAGGCGACCCGCTCTCCAACATCGATGTGGCGATAGAAAACGTGCGGTGGGTTATGAAAGCCGGCTCCGTCGTCGTCGATAAAACCCGCACAGCTTCGGCACATTGAGAAATTGAAAGTCACGCAGCGGGTGCCCTATATAAGTAGTGTGCTTATTGAGATCGA
>Ga0126371_10006824_pt1 | contig 10188 bp, 6 predicted proteins | sample PanSoiMetaPlot_4_FD_110145 | JGI IMG/M metagenome (GOLD analysis project Ga0126371, IMG submission 110145) | Tropical forest soil microbial communities from Panama - MetaG Plot_4 | ecosystem: Environmental > Terrestrial > Soil > Tropical forest > Bulk soil | place: Panama | collected 2016-02-17
AAATAAATCTGATCCGTGGGGCGATGTTCGCCCAACTCCGTCAGCGGCGGCCAAGAATAAGCAATAATTCGACTCTCACTGGGCGCCAAACATAACGGCCACGAATGAAGGGGCGCGCGTACATCCGGCGTCGCCCCATCATCGTGGCCGTCCGTGCCGCTACTCACGTCACTTCCCGACTTAGATAGGTACGCCAAAGCGGCCACGTAAGGTGACCGGCTTATGGCCGGCGGGCTTTCGTGTAACACTGGCAGGCGGTAGATTGTTCCGCTGCTAAGGACGTGACGCGCGCTCAATTACGGGAGGCGATTATGGCAACCTATCAGCCACAACCGAATGACGATGTGAGGCGCGCGGTATCGAGCGCGATTCACGAGCATTGGGTATTGTTTCTGGTCGAAGGTGTCGTTCTTGTCCTTCTCGGTGCTGCGGCGATCGTTCTGCCAGTAATTGCCACGCTCGCCTTTACACTTCTCATCGGTTGGCTGTTTCTAGTCAGCGGCGTGGTTGGGCTGGTCACGACGTTCTGGATGCGCAACGCGCCGGGTTTTTGGTGGTCGCTTATTTCGGCGGTGATCGGCATCGCCGCCGGCATTGTTCTAATCCGCTGGCCGATCAGCGGCACAGTCTCGCTCACGCTCGTGCTGATCGCATTTTTCGTCGTCGAGGGCATCGTCACACTGATGTACGCGTTCGAGCATCGTGCGCAATTGTCCGGACGCTGGGGCTGGATGCTGGCCTCCGGCATTGTCGATCTCATCCTCGCGGGAATCATTTTTGCCGGATTGCCGGAAACCGCCACTTGGGCACTAGGACTGCTGGTGGGCATCAATCTGTTGTTCGGCGGGACCGCAATGATCGGCATGGCGCTCGCAGCGCGCAAAGCCGCGTAAGGTCCGGCCCCAAGCAGCCGCCCCCAGTCGCGCGACGAACGAAACTAGCCAAACTCGCTGGCCTAAACCTTTCACCAGCACACGCTGAGCTCCCACGAGTAATTGCTTGTATCCGTTTAGTCGATCGGGCTAACTCCAAAGGCTTTTGGCCCTTCTCCCTTTTGAAGTCGCTGCCACATCGCCGTGTAGGCAGCTTCTATGTGTCGGGTATAACGTGCGGTGTCGAATAGAGGGTGTGTGTCGCGATTGCCCGCCAGCTTGGTCTTAATTGACGCCAGACACGATGGCTCGCGCGCAAGTTTAAGCGCCACCCCTTCGTAATCCTCGAGCGAGGTAGTGATGAGTTCCGGAATGCCTATCGCCTTCAACAGGCTCGCTGCCACCCGCCCGGCGAAAGTCTCGCCGGTACATGTGAGAACCGGTAAGCCCGCCCATAACGCGTCGCTCGCGGTTTTGTGAGCATTGTAGGGCAAGGTGTCGAGAAACAGATCAGCCTGGCGCTGGCGCGCCAAATGATCGGAGATTTTGTCAAGTCTCGGCGCGAACATGATCCGTTCGCGCGCCACGCCGCGTAGTTCCGCCTCTTGGCGCATGTTGGCTTGTGCGGTCGCATTCGCGTGCGTTAGCCAAAGCATGCTACGGGGAACGGCCCTCAAGAGGCGCATCCAAACGTCAAATGTCGGCGGGGTGATCTTGTAGTTGCTGTTAAAACAACAAAAGACAAAACCGCTCTCGGGCAAATTACATTCGGCCCGCGTCAGCAGGCGCTCCGAGACATCGCCCGTGTTTCCGTTGGGCAGATAAGCGCTAGGCTGGAAAGTGTCTGGAAGCCACACCACCCGCTCCGTGTAGAATTGGAAATGATCCTCGGGGATAATTGTCGGATCGGCGATGATATAGTCCATCCAGTCGGCGCCCGTTGAGCCCGAATAACCGAGAAAATTGACCTGCACAGGCGCGACGCGTCGCGAAAGAACGCTAAAGCGGTTCTGTTGCGTCAGTCCCGTCAAGTCGACAATGATATCAAACTCACGACTCTGAATGAGTTGCGCAACTTCATCGTCCGTGATGGCGCGAACATCAATGAAGTCCTCGAGCGCAGATTTAATTCTATTACGCAAGTTCGAATCATCGTCGGGACCGCAAGAAAGCGCCGTAATCTCGAAACGCGATTTGTCATGATGCTCGAACACACCGATCATGAGTTGAGCGACAGGATGGTTATGAAAATCGGCGGAAAAATAACCCAGCCGAATGCGGTCGTGCGAATGAGCCTCTCCGCGCCAGACGGCTGGGAACGAGGGTCGATCTGCGATGAAGCGTTTGGCACATGCCAGTTGATCGGCGGCAGACGTCGACATCCCGAAAAATTCAAACGGAGTAACGGCCAGACTTCCTCGACTTACCTCCGCCAAAAGGTCTGCAAGCTCCGTTTGTAGATTTGTCCAGTCACTCAAGAACAACTTCGAATGCAGCCTACCGCCTTTGGCAAAACGTACGTTGGGGTTAAGCGCCAACGCCCGATCAAAAGCAGCAATTGCCTTATCCGGCTGTCTGAGCTGAACAAAGGCGTCGGCTTGGCCCGCCCATGCTTCCGCGAAGCTGCCATTAACTGCGAGCGCCTGACCGTAAGCAGCGAGTGCATTGTCATATTGTTGCAAATGCAAAAGGACACTGCCGCGGCCGATCCAAGCTTGGACGAGTTTGGGATCGAGCGTAAGCGCACGGTCATAGGACGAAAGCGAGGCCTGATGGTTGCCGAACACATCGAGCATAAAGCCGCGGACAAGCCAGCCCTCGGGCAGGTGGGGATTTAGCGCGACGGCTCGATCGTAAGCGGCGAGTGCGTCGGCGAATCGCTGCAGTTGCACAAAGACGTGACCACGTCCAAGCCAGGCCTCGGCGAATTCGGAATTAACCGCAACTGCACGGTCATAGGCGGAAAGGGCCTCTTCATATTTGCCAAGCCCACCCAGCGCATGACCGCGGCCGAGCCAGGCCTCAGCAGCATTAGGATTTATCGCCAGGGCGCGTTCGAAAGTAGCTAAAGCCGCATCGCCGCGGCCGAACGCAAGCAGGGCTTTTCCTTTGTTCTGCAACGCTTGGGCAAAGCGCCGGTTGAGCGCGATGGCTTTATCAAAATCCGCGATCGCTTCTTCATAGCGGTTGAGATCACAGAATGTCGTACCCCGGTGATTCCAAGTTTCGGCAACGCCGGGATTGATCTTCAAAGCCTCACTGAAACGTTGCAAGGCTTCAGCGGGCCGGTTCATCGCTCGGAGCGCAATTCCATAGTTATAGAGCGTCACATCGGAAGGCGGACGGTGTTGCAGAGCACGACGGAAATAGGCTTCGGCCTCGGTAAAACGGCCGAGCTGCGTCAGCACAACGCCCATCAAATTGACAGCTCCGAGGTGCTTTGGCTCGATGCGCAGGACGGAGTCGAACAAGTGCGCGGCGTCGCCAAGCTTGCGGGCTTGCAGGGCCGCCAGCGCGCGCTGGAAATCACGATCAATGTCGCTTGTGTCCGATGCTCTGGTCATTGGACTGGGAGCCGCCAAAGACGTGTGCTTGTCTCGATTTTACCGCCCGACCCAGTATTGTCTCCGGCCCGTCAAACCATTATCGCAATTTGCCCATAAGCCATTGAAATAAAATGCCTAAAACCGTTGCTATCATCAACCGAGACTGGCCTCAAGACCGTTACGGCTTATGCCTGTCCAAGGCGGCTCAAATGTGACCGCGAGCCTCCCTTTTATGCGATCCTTTTTGTCGGCAGTGGATCTTCAGAACAAAGCTGCGCAAGAGGTTCCACAAGCAGAGGCGCTACGCCAACGATCGCGGCGGTCAGATACGTGCGACCAGGAAGCCAAGGCGGCGCTGCTCAAGAAAGATCAACTCGCCGACGCAATGCGCCAGCTGTTTGCGACTGATAGGATTCACCTTGAGACGCCCTCGCTCATTATTTTTGACCGCGCAATAGGATCTAGCTTAAAACGATAGCAATCTAAGCCCGATCAATCCGGTAGACTGCAATAACCTAAGGGAAAAATCCGAAAGCAGATCGTGTGAATGTCTGCTTTTGAAGCAAAGCTGCCATGAGCGGGGCAGGATTGCTGCCGCGCAAACTGGCCCAACTCCAACGGATGCGACGCCGTAATTTCATCGGAGGAACTGCTAGAGCGACTTTCAGCACGACATGGCGCTGCGTTGAGACTGCGGCGCTGAAGTGGGTGATGGTTTGAGAGTGTGATTAGTATGTCCAATATCACTGAGGATTTTAACGAAGCGCTTGCCGCTCTGAACGATAAGGACCTAAAGCGAGCTGAAGAACTATTTAAACGTGTGATTAAAATCGACGAATCGAATGTTCCGGCCCTCAATTTACTGGTTGTTGTTTTGATGAGTACGGAGCGCTTTTCTGAGGCGGAGCCGTTTATCGAAAGGGCAACGTCGCTCAATCAAAAATCCGATGTATCGTTTTATAATTATGGGCTGATTTCCAAGCGTTTAAACAAGACACGACAAGCGTTAGAGAACTTTGGCAAGGCCCTCGGTCTTAATCCAAACGTAGCGCAAACTTGGAATAACAGAGGGACTGTCTTTAACGACCTTGAAAAATACGACTTGGCAATCGCGGACTTCGACAAAGCGATTTCCTTAAATGGCGCCTATGGCGAAGCATATGCGAATAAGGGAAAATCACTAGCGTGCCTCAAGCGCTATGACGAAGCCTTTGCTGCTTATGACAGGGCGCTGTCGATCAAGCCTGATCTAGCAGAAGCCTGGCTAGGTCGCGGCAATATTTTTTCTGATCTCAAGCGCTATGACGATGCCTTTGCTGCTTATGACAAAGCGCTATCGATCAAGCCTGATCTAGAGGGTGCCTGGCTTGGTCGTGGCAATGTACTCTGTGGTCTCATGCGCTATGACGATGCCTTTGCTGCTTATGACAAAGCGCTATCGATCAAGCCTGATTCAGAAGGCACTTGGCTTGGTCGCGGCAATGTACTCTGTGATCTCAAGCGCTATGACGAAGCCTTTGCTGCTTATGACAAAGCGCTATCGATCAAGTCCGATTCAGAAGGCGCTTGGCTTGGTCGCGGCAACGTTTTTTTTGGTCTCAAGCGCTATGACGAAGCCCTTGCCGCTTATGACAAGGCGCTATCGATCAAGCCTAATTCGGAAGGCGCCTGGCTTGGTCGCGGCAATGTTTTTTTTGATCTCAAGTGCTTCGATGAAGCCTTTGCTGCCTATGACAGGGCGCTGTCGATCAAGCCTGATTTAGAGGGAGCCTGGCTTGGTCGCGGCAATGTTTTTTTTAATCTCAAGTGCTTCGATGAAGCCCTTGCTGCCTACGACAGGGCGCTGTCGATCAAGCCTGATTTAGAGGGAGCCTGGCTTGGTCGCGGCAATGTTTTTTTTAATCTCAAGCGCTTCGATGAAGCCCTTGCTGCCTATGATAGGGCGCTATCGGTCAAGCCTGATCTAGAGGGTGCCTGGCTTGGTCGCGGCAATGCTTTTTTTAATCTCAAGCGCTTCGATGAAGCCCTTGCTGCCTATGACAAAGCGCTGTCGATCAAGTCTGATTCAGAAGGAGTTGAGGGCCAACGTCTTCATGCGAAAATGTCTTTGTGCAATTGGGAAAACCTAGACGCAGAAATCGAGAGACTGATCGCTTCTGTAAGAGCAGGGAGAGCTAATAGCGCTCCTTTCGCGTTTCTTTCACTTATTGATTCACCTGATGATCATCTGCGCTGTGCCCAGGCATGGGTAGTCGCCAAACATCCTCAAGCACCAAATTCTTTCTGGCAGGGATCAATCTATACGCACGATAAAATCCGGATCGGATATGTGTCTGCCGATTTTCGTAGGCATGCGATAGCGTCTCTTACGACAGAGCTGTTTGAGTGTCATAATAGAAACAAATTCACGATTACCGCCTTTTCACACGGCTTAGATGACAAGTCTGGCATGCGGCAACGCTTAGTTAATTCATTCGACAATTTCGTCGACTGTCGACACTTGTCGGATGCTGACGTCGCACGAACAATTACTAACGCTGAAATCGATATTCTTGTCGATTTGAATGGCTTCACCCGTGATGCACGGACGAACATTTTTTCACATCGCCCGGCTCCAATACAGGTCAACTATCTTGGTTATCCCGGAACAATGGGGACGCCATATATTGATTACATAATTGGCGATAAGTCGCTTTTCACGCTTGCCGATGCAACTGCGTATTCTGAAAAGCTAGTTCAGCTCCCGCATAGTTATCAGCCAAATGACAGAAAGCGGCATTTTTCTAATAAACACTTTGAACGAGAAGAATGTAGTCTGCCTGAAGATAAATTTGTCTTTTGTTGCTTTAACAACAATTACAAGATAGCGCCTTCTGTATTTGATAGTTGGATGCGCATCCTAAAGCGCATAGATGGAAGCGTGCTCTGGCTGCTTTCGGAAAATCAAGCAGCGATAGACAATCTAAGGAAAGAGACTAGAAGCAGGGGCATTGATCCTGCTCGTCTCGTGTTTGCCAACCGAATGGAACTACCTGAGCATTTAGCTCGCCATCGCGTTGCTGACCTGTTCCTAGATACGCTTCCTTACAATGCTCATACAACAGCAAGCGACGCATTATGGGCAGGTGTACCAGTCTTGACGCGGATTGGAAACACGTTTGCAGGACGTGTCGCTTCGAGCTTGCTCAATGCCATAGGTTTACCTGAATTGATCACTCATTCGCGTGAGGAGTATGAAACAATTGCGATTGATTTGGCGCTGAATGGTGGAAAACTGAAATCAATAAAAGAAAAACTCTCTAGAAATCGCCTAACAGCACCGCTGTTTGATACGCCGCTGTATACCATGCACTTAGAAGCAGCTTACGAAGCAATGTACCAGCGCCATAACAAAGGATTGCCGCCCGATCACATCGAAATCGACTCTTGAATTTTGAGGTCGGCTCTTGCACCCGCCGCAGGAGCACCAAGGGCACGTCAAATCCAACAGCTTGACGTAACTGGGTGGCACAAGCGTGGTTTTGAGGCTCCCGGATACAGTAATTTCCGAGATATGCCTTATTCGAATACCGGCGCTTTCATTGCGGCCCGGCAAACGGTTGAAAATTGTGATGGCGTGACCTAATCGTTTCAATTCAATCGCCAGGTAGCAAAGGGCGGACTGGGAGCCGCCCAATGGCGATTTGTAAGGAGTGTCGGTGGTGTATTGAAGGACGGTGTCAAGGAAAGCGATACGCATGTAGAAACAACTGATGAGAGTCACCTTTGCTATCTAAATTCACGAATCGCGCGCAATGCGGTCAGTCGGTGCATTACAGCAGGGAATTATGACGGCGATGTCCGCTTGGCTGTCGAATCAATCCCGGCATCTGTGAGTGCCTCCGTGATGCGATCTTCGGTTTGCTTCCTCGTTTGCACAATATTTCGCGCAATGCAGTAAATCGCTTGTTGGGTGACCGCAGTACGGTTGGCAAGCTCGGTCTGGCTCCAGCCAAGCACCGCCCTGCCCGCTCTGACTTCCGCAGCGAATTGCACAAGATCGGACGTTTCGCGATCCGTCGATGATCCACGCTTACTACGCTTTGGCATGACGCGGCTGTTCCAAGGAAAAAACCCCGGCAGGTTTGCCCGCCGGGGTTCTCGACTTCCGTACCTCGATCAGCCGATCGCGGTCATGGATAGAAGTTGTACTGGATGCGCATGATGCCCGACCAAATATGGGTGTCGCCGACCGGCACTAGGCTGGCGACCGGGACAGCGATGTTCGCCTGCGCGCCACCGAAGGCCGACTTGGCCATGGTCGTGTACATCGCTTCCAGACTGAGATCGAGGTTCCTCGTCGGGTTCCAGACAGTTCGCGAGCCGATCTGCCACGCCTGCCAATCAGCGCAACCGGTAGCCGATACGGCTGACGAACCATGAATCTGGTTGAACACGCCCCCTGAGTTAAGGAACGCGCAGACATTGTTATCGACAACCGCACTATTGGCCTTGTAGTTGAAGTACATGCCATAGAGTGAAGTGCGAACTTCCGGCACCCAGTAGTGCTGGATGGCAGCGATGACGTTCCACGCCGTCGAAAGTTCAAGGCTGTTGTCTTGGCCGTTCAAGCCGGTGAAGTAAGCGTCGGTTACAAAGCCAAGCCCGATGCGGCCTGGGTTAAAGAGGCCAAAGGCCGCGTCGGTGAGCCGGGTCCCGCCAGTGTTGTAACAGTAGTAGCTCGCGCCGTCGCAGTATTGGGCCTGCACCGCAAAGGTATCGCCTTTGGCCCATGGCAGGTTCAGCTCAATGCCGCCCTGAACGGCGAAGCCCCATTTGTCATCGGGATGGCTAGCGTTATTAAGTCCCGGCGTAAGGATACCCGCGCCTGCGGCCGGCAAGGAATAGTACGTCGCCCGATTATCATGCGCGGCCGCCGCGATCTGCGCGCCACCCCAAGCCTGATCGACCCGGAACGAACCGACAATGTCCGGAACCAAGGTGCCGGCCTGGAAGGAATTCGAAGGCAGCGGTCCCCCTGTGCCAACATCGAGAAAGTCGTTTGCTCCGGTCGGCCCTAAGCCATTAAATTGGTTAATCGGCCTCTCGAATGGCGACTGGTCCTGAACTGCAATCGTGGCCGCCATGCCGTTGCCGAGCTGCTGAGTATAGCCGTAGGTGAAGATGCCGACGCCGCCAAAGTCTTGATAGAGGATGTTAGTCTGGTTGGAGTACTTCGACGTGTTGAAGAAGTCGAAGAACGACGCCGTCTTACCGAAGGTGAAGCCGCCCCACTGGATGAAGGCGCGCAGCAGATAGAGGTTGCCGTTCGCGCTAGAGCCGGCGAAGGTTGATGTTGCGCTGCTGGCTAGTGCTTGAGCGCCCGGAAGGCTGACCGTCGGTGCGTCGTCGGAGCTGAACTGCCAGCCGGCCGCGATGTAAGCGCGCAAAGTACCGTAGGAGGTCTGCTCGCGCACGTCGGCAGTCAAGGAGCCTCTGGCGCGGGTGACAAAATCATCCTCGGTGCGGGTCTGCAACGCATTGCCGCCCGTCACGAAGGTTGCGAACGACCCGGTCGCATGGACGTTCCATTCCGTCCGCAAGAAGCCGCCGATCTTGATGCAAGTATCGGTGCCCGGAATGTAGTAGAAGCCTGCGCCGTAGAGGCTACAGACTTTCACGTATTCAACTGGCTTCGCCTTGACCGGAAGATCAGCTGCCTGCCCAGCCGAAACCGCAACCAAACCGGCCGCGGAGCCGAGGAGGAGGCTTTTCACCATCTTCATTCGAACCTCCATTGTTGTCCCGTGGGAGGGTTCCGTCCTTGGCCGGGTGGATTGCACCCCCTTGAAGGCCCCCTTCGTCCCCAAAAACCCGCCCGGTCCCTTCACTCCCCGAAAACACCGAACGAATCGACTTGGGGTTCCCCCCTCCGTCGCACTGTCACATTAGCCGACGGGTTCCGAGGCGCAATGAAGAAGTGCCCGACGCACAGCCTTCTCCGGACGATTTCAGGAAGGTGTTGCGTAAAAAACACGCAAGGTGGTCAGCCCTTGACTGCTCGAATGAGCAGCAATTTTCCATCCAAATCAATAGTTTAAATGACGCCGCTGGTGCCGGCATCCTCGTCAGCCTTTCGCGGCATCCCTGGCGCACGGTTCGGCGATCGGTGCACTCCGATCTTGGGGAAATCCCGCCAGCACCACTTGATTCTTCTTGGGGAAATCCCGCCGGCACCACTTGATTCTGTGCGTTTTGCCCGTGCAACCAACCCGTGACTAGCGTCACGCTTTCGGCGACTTGCTGACCTCCCAGTGACCCGCCTTCGCTCACTGCTCGAGATGGAGCAACTCGGGGGCGGCCGTGGCGCACAGGACCCAGGTGGAAGCGAGAAACCCAGTCTCACATTCCGCTCTGGATTTGCTTTGTCGCTCCCGCTTTTTCGCAATGGCGGTGCCGATCTAAATTCGCTGCCCGCCATTTGCGCCAGTCGAAATGGTGACATGGAAACGCTGGATCTGCTTGCGGCCGGTGGCGGAGCTCACTTCGAATTCGAAATGATCGTCAGCGGCCGAATCCGCTTTGGGCCGATAGAACGCGACCAAAGCGGGAAGTTCAGCTGCCAGGCACTGCTTGACGTTAGTGGCTTTGAGCGTTGCGCGGCGTACGGTGACGCTGCCGTGTTCGGGCGCAACGGAGAGCCGGATCGCTGGCAGCGGACCGGCGGTGCAATCGGATCGCATGCTGGTGTAGATGCCGACGCGCACGTCGCGCCCGAGCGTCGCCTTGAT
>Ga0126371_10006825_pt1 | contig 10188 bp, 7 predicted proteins | sample PanSoiMetaPlot_4_FD_110145 | JGI IMG/M metagenome (GOLD analysis project Ga0126371, IMG submission 110145) | Tropical forest soil microbial communities from Panama - MetaG Plot_4 | ecosystem: Environmental > Terrestrial > Soil > Tropical forest > Bulk soil | place: Panama | collected 2016-02-17
CCGGCATGCGCCGGTACCAGGTGCTGGTGGAGTCGGCGTTCCCGACCGAGGCGGCCACCATGCTGAAGAACCTCGAGAACAAGGGCGACCCGTGGGGGATGGGCGAGTCGCGGCGGACCGACTGGATGAGCGACCTCGGCTTCGAGGTGCCCGTCGTCGACGGCACGATCGGTGACGAGGTCGAGTACCTGTTCTGGGTCGGCTGCGCCGGTGCGCTGGAGGACCGGGCGAAGAAGACCACCAGGGCGATAGCGCAGCTGCTCCACACCGCCGGCGTTAATTTCGCCGTGCTCGGCCGGGCCGAGGCCTGCACCGGTGACCCGGCTCGGCGGATGGGCAACGAGTTCGTCTTCAGCATGCTGGCCCAGCAGAACATCGAAACGCTGAACGAGGCGGGCGCCCGGAAGATCGTCGCGAGCTGCCCGCACTGCTTCAACACCATCGCGCGGGAGTACCCCCAGCTTGGCGGGAACTACGAGGTGATCCACCACACCCAGCTGCTGGCCCGGCTGGTGGCCGACGGCCGGATCAAGCCGGTCACCCCCATCGAGGAAAAGGTCACCTACCATGACCCGTGCTTCCTCGGCCGCCACAACCGGGTGTTCACCCCGCCGAGGGAGATCATGGAGCAGGTGCCCGGCGTGCAGGCGCAGGAGATGCACCGGTGCAAGGAGCGCGGCTTCTGCTGCGGAGCCGGCGGCGCGCGGATGTGGATGGAAGAGCGGATCGGCAAGCGGATCAACACCGAGCGCATCGACGAGGCACTCGGCACCGATCCCGACACCATCTCGACCGGCTGCCCGTTCTGCCTCGTGATGCTCGGCGACGCGGTCGCGGCGAAGCAGGGCTCCGGCGAGGCGAAGGAGTCGCTTGCGGTCGTCGACGTGGCCCAGTTGCTGGCCAGGTCAGTTCAGCCGTCCGCTGTCGGCGCCGTCCCGGCGGACGGAGCGGACCCGGCCAGCGACGCGTGAGTGGACTCGCGACGGGCTGAGTCGTTCAGCGACGGCGTGTTCGCCGTCGCGATCACCATTCTGGTCTTTAACCTGCTGCCGATCGTCGACAAGACGAAAGACTCGCTGACCGCAGCGGCCCTGGCCAACCAGTGGCCCGCGTACTTCGCCTACGCGGTCAGTTTCCTGACCATCGGCATCATGTGGCTGAACCACCACACGATGCTCTCGGCGGTCAGCAGGGTGAATCGGACCGTTCTCGTGCTGAACCTGCTGCTGCTGATGGGCGTCGTCGCGATCCCATTCCCGACTGCGCTCATCGCTGCGCACCTGAACGACAGCACGGCTGGCAAGGTCGCCACCGTGACTTACGGCCTGGTGATGATCGCGATCGGCTTCGGCTACGGGGCGATGTGGATCTACCTGGCGGCGCACCAGAAGGAACTCGGGGCGCGGCGTAGGGTCCGGACGCCGAGGCTGTCGACCATTCGATTCACGGCAGGGAACGCCGGCTATATCGGCGGGACGATTATCGCGGTGTTTGCGCCGGTCGCCGCCCTCATCATCTTCGGGCTGCTGGCCGTGTACTACCTGTTTCAGCACCTGCCAGACCCGAGCGCTGGGGACGACAGCGCGCCGGGTGACTAGGAAGCGACACGTACCGGCAGCCAGACACGGACCCGGGTGCCCATGCCCTCGGCCGACTCGAGCATGGCCGAGCCGCCATGCGCGGCAGCGATCGCTTCCACGATGGACAGACCGAGACCGCTCCCGCTGGGCCGGTCGGGCCAGGGGTCCTCCGCCAGGTCGCCGCGGCCGTGCGTGGCAGCACTCGCGCCGGAGACGGTGCCGTCGCGACCCGAAGCGACCGCGACGGGATAGGGGACAGTCGCCCAGTCGGCCACGTTCCCCCGATGGTCTTGGTCTTTCTCGGGATCCGCGAGCCGGTCCGCGCCCCGGTGAAAGCGGTCGAACGCGCGCGCGGCGTCCGCCGCCGGCATGCCGGGACCCGCATCGGTCACCTCGATCAGCGCGCCACCGTCGACCTGAGCAACCGCGACCACGGCCGGTGTGCCAGGCGGGGTGTGCTCGCGCACGTTGCCGAGCAAGTTCGCCAGCACCTGCCGGATGCGCGCCTCGTCGACGACTGCCACGAGGTGCGGCGGGGCCGCCGCGCGCACGGGGCGTCCGGGCTCGACCGCGATCGCGTCCGCCACCGCGTCCCTGACCAGGCTCGCCAGATCGGTCTCTGCCAGGTCGAGCGACGACGTGCGGTCGAGCCGGGCCAGCTCGAGGAGTTCCGCCACGAGCGTGCTCATCCGCTGTGACTCCTGCTCGATGCGTCTCATGGCGGTGGGCAGCTGGTCCGGGCCGAGCGCGCCCTGCCGGTAGAGCTCGGCGTAGCCGCGGATCGTCGTCAGCGGCGTGCGCAGCTCATGCGAGGCGTCGGCGGCGAACTCGCGCACCTTCTGCTCAGACCGCAGCCGGGAGGTGAACGCCTGCTGGATGCGGTCCAGCATGGTATTGATGGCGCCACCCAGGCGGCCGATCTCGGTCGCCTCGCCGGCATCGGGCATCCGGGCCGTCAGGTCGCCACGCGAGGTGATCTGGTTGGCCGTCCTGGTCATCTCGTCGAGCGGTTCGAGGCCGCGGCCGATGAGCCACGCGCCGCCGAGCGCCAGCAGCACGATGAGCGACAGGCCAGTAATCAGCTCGGCGATCACGAAGCCGCGGACCTGGTTGTCGCTGGTGCTGACGTCCTGGCCGACGAACAGCAGGACCTGTCCGGCCGGTACGAACCGGCTGACCACCTCGAGCCCAGCGGCGAGCTGGACGGGCTTGCAGCCTGCCCTCGGAAGCTGCTGGCAGCTCAGAGCCCTGAGCTGCGCGACCGCCCTGCCCCGGCGGCCCTGCTGAGCCAGTGTGACGATCGGCGCCACCGCGGGGCGCCTCAGCCACTGGCTGATCGCGCCGGCCAGCTGATCCGTTTCCTGACCAGTCGTCAGCGAGGTCAGTCGCGTCGGCGCGGCCAGCGGGACCTCGACCGCCGCGTAGCCGGTCGAGCCTTGGTTCTGCGCGAGCTGCGGGTCCCTGGCGAGAATCGTGGCCGCGCCATTGAGCCGCTGGTCGCCTGATGCGGTTTGCGCGTGCGCCCTGGTGGTGACCAGGTAGGCGCTGACCGTGCCCATGATCAGCAGCAGAACTACGGTCACCGCGACGAGCATCACGAGCATCCGGCCTCGCAGCGACAGCTTCCGGTCGCGGCGCACGCTAGCCTGATCCGTCTGCTGATGGGCGCAGGCTGTAGCCGACGCCGCGCTGAGTGTGGATCAGCGGCGGGCCGAGCGGGTCGAGCTTGCGCCTCAGGTAACTGACGTAGGTCTCGACGATCTGGGAGGCACCGGAGTAGTCCCAGCCCCACACGCTTTCGAGCAGCTGGGCCCGGGTCAGTACCCGGCCCTCATGGCGCATGAGATAGGCGAGGAGGCGGAACTCGGTCGGTGACAGCTCGACCGGGACGCCGGCGCGGCGAACGGTCCAGCGGTCCGAGTCCAGTTCCAGATCCGCCACTCGCAGGAGCGCGCCATCGCCGGCCATGCCGTCCGGCGTGCCGTCGCCCGCCGCCTTGGAGGCTCGCCGCAAGACCGCCCGGACGCGGGCGACCAGGGCTTCCACCGAGAACGGCTTGGTGACGTAGTCGTCCCCGCCGATGGCGAGGCCGGTGACGGTGTCCGATGAGGTGTCGCGGGCGGTCAGGAAGATGACGGGCACTTCATTGCCCGCCGCGCGGAGCCTACGGCAGACCTCGAAGCCATCCAGATCCGGCAGCATCACATCCAGCACGATGAGATCCGGCCGGGCTGTCTCAGCCTGCCGCAGCGCTTCGCGTCCGCTGGCGGCCGCGCTGACCGAGCAGCCGTGGAATTTGAGTGCCACCTGCACGAGCTCGCGGATGTTCGGCTCGTCGTCGACGACGAGCACCTGCGGTATGCGGTCGTGGTCGGTCATCGCGTCCTGCCGATGCGTGCTGTCTGGATGGCGTCATGCCGGCGTCACGAGGCTACCGGCTGGCGTGGGCGGATGGCCCGGTCCCGCGACCGCGGCGGCACCAGGAAGGACCCGCCGCCTGGCGGGTCCTTCCTCGCACGCGTTCCGGCTAGGACGATTTCGCGATCCGGATCAGCAGCGCGTCGTTCGTGCCGTTCGTCATCGTGCCCCCGACGAACACGCGTTCGCCCGTGCTGATCGCGCTGGCCGTGACCTTGCTGCCGGCCTGGCGGACGACGGTAGTACTCGTGATGTTCCACGTCCAGGTCGTCCCGTCAGCGGCCGTCACCGTGATGGCCGAGCCCGTGTCGGACTTCACGGTGCCGCGCTCGAAGGCGACAGTTCGCGGGCCCGCCTTGCCGCCGAAGGTCACCTCGCCGTGCTCACCGCCGACGAGGGCGAGGCGGGCCAGGGGCCTGGTGCAGAAGGCATGGAGCAGGCGGGCCAGCCGGTCGTGGTCGCTGTTGAGCGCCTGGCCGACGATCGCGGAGCAGCGCGACGCCTTGGTACCCGGCGCCGTCGTGCCTGCGGACGTTGATGCTGATGCCGTGGGGGTCAGGCTCGACGACGGGCTCACTGCGGCTGAGGCGCCACCGGTCATCGCGATGCCGATGGCGGTGCCGCCGGCAAGCAGCACCGCGCTGGCAGCGCTGGTGGTGACAATCCGCCGTGTCCTGCCCGACCAGCGCGGGCGGCGCGGCAGGTCGCCGGGATCAATCTGCTGAGTGTCCATGGCTCAGATCCTGACCCGCGAGCATGGGTAATCAGGCATTCCGACCTGGGAGATTCCCGGGAACTGGCCGCGAATCGGGTCCGGGACTTGCTACATGCGCTCGGGCACGCTGATGCCCAGCAGCCCGAGGCCGGTCACCAGAACCCGCAGGGTCAGCGCGCAGAGCGCGAGCCGGCTGCGCCTCGTGTCGCCCTCGGCGGTGAGCACAGGGCACTGCTCGTAGAACGTGGTGAACGCGCTCGCCGTGTCGAACAGGAACCCGGCCAGCTTGTGCGGCTCAGCGCCGACCACAACATCCGTCACCGCGCGTCCGAAGCCAAGCAGCCGCAGGGCCAGTGTCCGCTCGGCCACAGTGCCGAGCATGATCGGGTCGCCGGCTGCCGTGGCCGGATCAAGGCCCGCTCTGGCGAAGATCGACCGGATCCGCGCCGCCGCGTACTGCAGGTACGGGCCGGTATTACCGGTGAGCGCGAGCAGCCGGTCAAAGTCCAGGACGTAGCTGGAATCGCGGGCGACCGACAGGTCACCGTACTTCAGCGCGCCGATGCCGACCGCCTCCGCGATCTGGCGCCGCTGCTCCGGGTCGACGTACCGCTCGGCGATCACCGCTGCCGCCCGGTCGACCGCCTCGTCCATCAGGCTGGCCAGCTTGACCTGCTCGCCCGACCTGGTCTGCAGTCGCTGGCCGCCTGGGCCCGTCATCAGCCCGATGACCGCGTGCTCTGCGGTAGCCGGCGGAACCAGCCAGCCTGCCTGCCGGGCGAGCTCGAAGATCAGCTGCAGGTGCAGGCTCTGCTCCGAGCCGACGACGTAGATAAGCCTGGTCGCCTTGAGGTCGGTCAAGCGATAGCGGATGGCGGCGACGTCTGTCGTGTCGTAGCCGTATCCGCCGTCGCTCTTGCGCAGCATGAGCGGGACGGGCTTGTTGTCCCGGCCGGTGAACCCGGGCGGGAACGCGCACAGCGCGCCGTCGCTGATGACAGCGATGCCGCGCCGTTCGAGGTCCTCGCACACGTCGGCGAGCATCGGGTCATAGAAGCTCTCCGGAGCCATGTCGGCGTCCGTGAGCGTGATGTTGAGCCTGGAGTAGATCTGGCGCAGGTACTCCATCGAGTCGTCGACCAGCATCCGCCAGAGCCGCATGGCTTCAGGGTCTCCGGCCTGCAGCTGAACCAGCCGCCGCCGGGACCGGTCGGCGAAGCCGGGATCGCTGACGAACTTAGCCCGCGCCGCCTGGTAGAACTCGGTGAACTCCCCGGCCGCGAGCAGGTCGTAGGTTGCCTGCTCGCCGACGTCGAGGGCGTGCTCGATCATCATGCCGAACGGCGTGCCCCAGTCGCCAAGGTGCGCTGCCCGGACCACGTCGTGGCCCAGGTGATCAAGGATGCGTGCGATCGCGTCCCCGACGACGGTCGGCCGCAGATGGCCGGCGTGCAGCTCCTTGGCGACGTTCGGGCCGGAGTAGTCGACCACGATGGTCTGGCTGGGCTCGGCCCTCGGCACACCCAGCCGGGGATCAGCCAACTGCTCGATCGACTGCTCGGCGATCCACTCGTCGGTGAGGGTGATGTTGATGAAGCCGGGACCGCTGACTTCCGCCTTGGCGACCGATGCGGAAGCACCGAGCCGATCCGCCACGGGTCCGGCGATAGCCCGCGGTGACCGGCCGACGGACTTGGCCAGCGCCATCGCGGCGTTGGACTGATAGTCGGCAAAGCCTGACGGCCGGATCAGCGGATCGGCTTCCGCGTACGCGGCGCCGAGCTCAGCCGCGAGCGCGTCGCGCACAAGCTGGCCGAGTGCTGCCTCCGGATCTGTCATCTCCCCAGCCTACCGGCCTGTCCGTTGGTTATCTCGGCGCCGGTGGCCGGGTGGCGGTGGCCGTAGCGCCCGCTGCGCGTTCCGACCTGCGCAGGAAATGACCCGTCCGGCTGGGTGTGAGCCGCTCGCGGATTCGCTCGGTGATCTGGCGCTCCATGAGCGCGGCCGCGAGTTTGCAGGCTGCGGTGGCGCCACGGGCGGATACCGCACCATGAGCGATCACGATGGTGCCTTCCAGACCGAGCAGGGCGGCTCCGCCGTATGTTTCCGAGTCGAAGCGCTCGCTGAACTCGCGCAGTCCGCGCCGCTGCAGCATCGCGCCGGCCCTGGCCGAAGCGGAGCTCCCGAGAACCTCGCGCAACTGGGCCGACGCAAAGCTGGCGGTGCCCTCGAGTGTCTTCAGCGCGACGTTACCGGTGAAGCCGTCCGTCACGACCACGTCGACGCGGCCGGAGAGCAGGTCTCCGCCTTCCACGTTGCCGGCGAAGCTGAAGGGCATGCCGCCGTGCTGCGCCTCGTTATTGAGGAGCTCGTGGCCGCGCCGGGCAAGCTTGTTGCCCTTGCCCGGCTCGGCGCCGATGGTGAGCAGGCCAACCCTGGGCTCGGCGATGCCAAACCCGACTTCGGCGTAGGCAACGCCGAGCTGGGCGAACTGGACGAGCATCTCGGGCTTGGGATCCGCGATGGCTCCGGCATCGATCAGCACGGTCGGCGTCGGCCGGGTGGGCAGCACGACGGCGAGGGCCGGCCTGGTGACGCCGGGAAGCAGCCGCAGCCGCAGCTTCGCCGTCGCCACGATGGCGCCGGTGGAACCCGCCGACACCACTGCCCCGGCCTGACCACGCCGGACAAGCTGGCAGGCCACGGCGATGCTTGACCGGGGGCGGCGCCAGCTGGCGAGGGCACCCTCGTCCATCGCGACCGACTCCTCCGCCGGCTCGATGTAAACGTCCGCCGCCGCGGGCAGCCTGGCCAGCAGCGGCCGCAGCTGGCCAGGCCGGCCGGTGAGCGCGATCCGGACTCCTAGGTCGCGGGCGGCCGCAATCGCGCCGGCGACGATATCGCCGGGGGCGTGGTCGCCGCCCATGGCGTCCACGGCGATCATCGTCCGCGGTGCTGGCCGGTGCTCACGGTCGTCGCCATGCGCCAGGTCGCCGCCCGCAGCGCTGACGGCTGGCTGGGCGGGCTGGGCCGACGAGTCGGCTGGCTGACTCAGCGCGTGGTCCGGGTGCTGTAGTGCATGGCGCCTAGCCTCTCACTGCCCCTGGCGGGGCGACGCGCGGGAATCCCGAACCCAATCGTCAGCTAGCGCCGAGGATGCCCGGATACAGATGAGATTGCCCCCTAGCGGGGTCAACTCCAGTCAACGAGAGGGTCAGGAGAGACAAAACAGGGAATGATGGAGCCGGGACTGGAGGGCGAGGGACATGCGCGAGGTGCCGCGAGGACGCGGCACCGAAGGGAGTTGCATGACCGTTCAGGAGTTTTCGCTCGTCCCTACGCAGGGCCGCCGCTTCCGGGCTTACACGGCCAAGCATCTGGACGAGCTGACCGCCAGAGCAGGCCTGAGTGCGGCCGAGCGGCTGGCGATCCGCGCTGTTGCCACAGTGCTGCCATTCCGGACCAATGAGTACGTGGTCGAATCGCTGATCGACTGGTCAGCCGCCCCAAAGGACCCGATCTACCGCCTGGTCTTCCCCCAGGCGGACATGTTGCCGCCGGAGGACGTTGGACCGATCGCCGCGATGCTGGCTCGCGGTGCACCTGAGCAGGAGATTCAGGCCGCTGCGCGCGCCGTCCGGCTGCGCCTGAACCCGCACCCGGCCGGCCAGCTCGTCCTCAACGTGCCGACGCTGGCCGACGAGCCGCTGCCAGGCGTTCAGCACAAGTATCCGGAGACCGTGCTGGTCTTCCCTAAGCAAGGTCAGACCTGCCACGCGTATTGCACCTACTGCTTCCGCTGGGCACAGTTCGTCGGCGAGCCCGATCTGAAGATGGCAACCGACGACATGGACAAGGTGGCTGCCTACCTGGCGGCGCACCGGGAGGTTACGAGCGTCCTGATTACCGGCGGCGACCCGATGATTATGGGGACGGGCGTGCTCCGGAGGTACGTCGAGCCCCTGCTCAGGCCCGAGCTTGACCACATCGAGTCGATTCGGATCGGGACCAAGTCGCTGTCCTACTGGCCTCAGCGGTTCGTCTCAGATCCGGACGCCGACGACGCTTTGCGGCTATTCGAAGAGGTGAGCGGCGCCGGCAAGACGCTCGCGCTGATGGCGCCCTTCACTCACCCGCAGGAGCTGGAACCGCCGCTGGTTGCCACGGCGCTCCGCCGGATCCGGTCGGCCGGTGGCGTGATCCGCACCCAGGCGCCCCTGATCAGGAGCATCAACGACGACGCGACGACGTGGTCGGCCATGTGGCGGACGCAGCTGCGGCTGGGCCTCGTGCCGTACTACATGTTCGTCGAGCGGGACACCGGGCCGCAGGGCTATTTCGCGGTGCCGCTCGTGCGGGCCGCCCAGATCTTCCGCGATGCCTACAGCAGCGTGTCGGGGCTCTGCCGCACTGTTCGCGGCCCGTCCATGTCCGCCACTCCCGGCAAGGTCTGCGTGGACGGGGTCGCTGAGATCGCCGGCCAGCGTGTGTTTGTGCTGCACATGATCCAGGCCCGTGACCCCTCGCTCGTGGGCACGCCATTCTTTGCGCGCTTTGATCCCAACGCCGTCTGGCTGTCCGACCTGCGGCCCGCATTTGCCGACCGGTTCCCGTTCGAGCCCGCTGTGGACATGCGCCTGGCGCCGGACGACGACTGCGCGGAGCTGTTCGTGCCGGCCAGCTGAGAGGCAGTCGCCTGGCCGCTGCGCTCGCCAGGCGGGTCGGCGTCAGGTCGCGGGACACTTCTGAAGCTGAGGCCACTACCTAAGGCTCTTAACCGGCCCCAGGGCTTCAGGAATCACCCGACTCCACGGAACCACCGGGTTGTTGTCCGCGTTCGTAACGACTCTGTGCTGACAGCAGGCAGCACAGAGTCAGAACGGGGCGCGGTCAGCCAGCGGCTGCGGCGCTGGGCTCGGTGACCTCGCTGGATGAGCCGCTCGCGGCGGACGGCTGCTGCTTGATGAACACGCAGCTGATGGCGCCGCCTAGCAGGAACAGGATCGGCACGAGGATCGAGGGCCGCATGGCCGTCACGAACCCGTGGGTGAAGACCTGGCTGGCGAGCCCGGTAGTCCGGTGGCTCGGCCCGACCCCGAGCCCGCCCTTTGCCGCCGCCTGGAACCCGGCCAGCAGCCTGCTCCGCGCCGGCCCTGGCAGATGCGTGCCGAGCTGGTTGATCTGCTCGGTGAAGCCGGCTATGAGACGGTTCTGCAGGAGCGCGCCGACGCCGGCCGTGCCGATGACGGTGCCCACCTGACGGGTCGTGTTAAAGACGCCGGACGCTGCTCCCGCGAGCCTCGGATTCACATTGCGCATGGCCACGGTGATCATCGGCGCGAACGTGCAGCCGATGCCGATGCCGGCCACGAACTGCGGCGCCAGGAAGTCGTACCAGGCGGAATTGGTCTGCGCGATGATGGCGATGCTGCCCATGCCGCCGGCAAAAAGCACGAGGCCGACCATCAAGATGTA
>Ga0126371_10006827_pt1 | contig 10185 bp, 1 predicted proteins | sample PanSoiMetaPlot_4_FD_110145 | JGI IMG/M metagenome (GOLD analysis project Ga0126371, IMG submission 110145) | Tropical forest soil microbial communities from Panama - MetaG Plot_4 | ecosystem: Environmental > Terrestrial > Soil > Tropical forest > Bulk soil | place: Panama | collected 2016-02-17
AATATTGGCTGATCACCGTCGGGTTACCCGTCTGTGTGTTTCCGGTACCGCCAGCATAAGTCCCGGTGCTGATCACCGTGTAAATCGGAGTCAGCGTCAAGCCGGATCCATGGTTGGTGGGTCCCGTGTCGCCGCGGGCGCCGATGTCCCAATACTGCGCGGCTCGGGAGCCCGTGGTCACGCACGCGCCCGTGCCTCCGGTGATGATTGAGCCAGTGCCGTTGGCCGCAGTGGCGTCGGTTGTTGGTTGGGTCGCGGCTGCCGATCCCGTGAACGAGTTGTTCAGCGCGACCACGTTTTGCTGGTTCGTACCTCCGATGCCGAGCGCACCCACGCCGATGAAGTAGGAGTGGTTCTGCCAGAAGACGTTATTGTCGAGAAGGGGTACTGAGAACTTCCGGCAGTTCGCGGTATTCGTGGTATTGGTGTTCGACGAGGCAGTTCCATTGCCGGTGGGGCAGACTAGACCAGTTGCTCCACCGTTCCCAGCGGGCATAGAACTGTTCAAGGCCGCCGTGTTCCGCATTGACACCAGGCCGGCCACCTGAGGACACGATGCGGTACCCGCAGTATTTTGGCAACTGGAACCCGGCGCGCTCGCGAGCGGAGCGCCGAGAGTGTTGAAGAGCGGTCCGGCCGAGGCGGTCGAGTCGTTGGACGCCACGGTGTTGTTGATAAACCGCACGGCTAACGCGTCCTGGAACGAGACGCCGCCACCATCCCAACCGGCAACATTGTTGACGATGATGTTGTTTTGGGCAACGACGCTATTCCAAATGGTAAAGTAACTCGAAGTCCCATCCGGCCCGCCGTACATCGCGGCAATGTTAGGCCTAGCGGTGACAGCTATGCTGCCGTTGGGGAACAGGGCGACTTCCGTGCCGTTGACATCCTGGAAGCGGAGGCCGCCGCCCGAACCGCTTTCCGCGCCATTACCCTGGATCAGGTTAGCGTTGATGAACAGTCCGGGGCCAGTGCCGTCGCTGAGACCAGGCGTGCAATCCACGTCGGTCACGGCGCCGCACTCCGCGCCGCCGAGCTGCGTGTTGGTGCTATCGGGAGCCGCGCCCATGACGATTAATCCTCCACCGTTGGTGGCAATCGTCGGATTGGTGCTCTGGTTGAACAGGATCGAATTGTGCTCGATGTCGCCGTTGTAGCTGAAGCCGACGTGGGCCAGGCCGCCGCCGTCGCCGGTGCTCAGATTGCCGCAGACCCAGTTGGAATTGAACTTGTAGTAATCCGAGCCGTTGCAGAAGGTAACGCCGCCGGCGCCCGCCGGGGTACCCGAGAAGACTTCGTCACCGATCGCGGAATTGCGCGTGACGTAGTTGTTGTGAACGTTCACTCCCACGTTGTAGCAGAAGGGTAACGCCGCGCCGGTGGCGAAACCCAGAGGACTCGGATTCTGGTTGCCCGTGATGGCAGTGCCGCCACTGTCGAAGGCCACCGCACCGGGAACGCAGGTCCACGGCTGCTGGTCGAAGCCGCCGAAGCCGCCCGAGCCGGCCAGCGGGTCGCCGTTGTTGCCGGTAACCAATGCGTCCGGAGATTCACCTTGGCCGACGGTGATGCCGCCAGTCAGCGTGCCGGTATTGTTGTAGACCCGGTTGTTTGAGATTTCCAGGTCGTGCGCCCATCCGTGCACGAAGATGCCGCCGCCACCCTGGGAACTGTTCGTGACCGACAACCCGTCGATGCGCGACGGATTGCACAGGAAGTTGCTGGAGTAGCCAGTAGTACTCGTGTTGCAATCCACGTCCCGGTTAGTCAGGAGGTTGGTGCCTTGCGTGGCGCTTTCGGGGAACTGGCCCTCATGCGCAACGTTGGAACCGTTCGTGTTATCGTGGCCGCCGCCGAAGATTTCAACTCCGGCGGGATAGCGTACGCCCTTCGCCACGACCGTGATCCCGGCGCCTTCGTACGCGCCCATCAGCGAAGGCTCCTGCAGCAATTGCGCCAGGTTACCGTTGACCGTGGTGTCCCATCCCAAAATGCCCTCGAGCGGGATGCGATCCACCTGGGGATTGTTATCCGAGCCGTAGAAGTAATTCCAGCCGGCCGCAAGTCCACACTTGTAAGTCCCGGACGGATCAAACGAATTCGCCGGTGCGAATTTTCCGAAGTTCGGATCGCCGGTTATGTTGGCGCCGGGCAGGGGAACGTCGCTTCCGTTGCTGGTTGGCTGCCCATTGAGCGCAAGTCCGAACAGGCAACTGACCTGGGCGCGCCATGGATCCAGTTTGCCGGCGGGATGCGTGTTGGCGTTGAGGATGGTGGACGCAGCACCGGAGCCTTGCAGCCGGATCGGCTTCCACATGAGCAGCAGTTCGTTGTATACACCGGGGTCCACGATGACGAGGTCGCCGGGCGCAGACTTGTCAATCGCCGTCTGGATGGTGGCGTAGTCCCCGGGGACATGTTTCGGGGTTTTGCTTTCGACCGTAACTGTGACGCTGTCGATCGACTGTTTGCCACTGGCGGCTGTGACGACGAGCTGGCCGCACTGCGAGCTGACGCCCGAGTACTGCGCTTGCTGCTGCTTGCAGGCCGGAAGGCCGGCGGGCGCGGTGACCGTGATCGTGCTATCGCTCCAACCGGTAACGGTTGCGGCTACTCCGCCGATGGTCACGCTCCCCTGCGTACCGCCAAAGCCGTAGTTGCGCGTGACGGTCTTCTGGTTGAACGGAGTCATCGTAGCGGAAGGGCCTGAGTAGGCGTAGTTACCCACATTCAGGACGCCTAGAGAGGTGATGGTGAGGGTATGGCCGGTCGCGCTGACCCACGGACCAATGCCATCGCCATTCACTTGCTTGATGGCCGGCGTGCCGTCTGGGTAGTCGCAATCCGGATTGTTGTAGCCCGCGCCCGCGAATGCGGAGGTCGGCACCACCGGCGTGTCCATGTACTGGGTCTGTCCCGGCATGAACGGGATCTCGTAGCAGAACTGGCTGTAAGCCGGATTAAACAGCGCATCCGGCGTGGCGCCCGTGCCGGGATCGTTCATGCACGTCACCATCATCTGCGGTGCATAACCCGTCGGGTTGGGCGGGTTGACTTCCCAGGTGGAGTAAGTCAAGCCATCATAGGTTCCCCAGTGGTCGGCGTATATACGGGAGATCTCGTTACCGGCCCAATCTTTGATCGCGATCGGCAGGTTGGCGGGCGAGAATTTCTCGCCGAACTGCGGCGAGAACGGGTCAAACTCGGAAGTGAAGTCGTCGGTGATCACGCCCGTGAAGTGCGCGGCCACGTGGGTCGAGGTGAAGATGTAGAACTTGGCCAGCACGGAGGATTGGTCGTTCAGCGTGACCTCTTTGCGGTCGCAGAGATTGCGCATCGCGCCGGCGAAGGGAGACACTTCCGCGGACTGCGGGAAGAGGCTGATGTAGTCGGGAACAATCCGAGCCTGGCCCACGCACGGCCAGAACTGCTCGACGCTTCCGGTATCTCCTTCATGCCGCGGGGCCACTCCCAGATCGGTGGTCGGGTTCTGGTAGTTGGTTCCGTTGTAAGTGGCGCCGACAGCGGCCTGGTCGGGAATGATGTAAATCGAGCCGCCCAAGCCGGGGAACTGCACCGTCGGCGGAGCAATGTAGTTGTCGCCGATCAGGATGTTCTTGTCCTCTTCTTTGACCAGTTCATAGCCGGGAGGAACCACTACTTCGACCACGTATTTGCCCGCAGGCAGCATCATCGTGCCATCGCCAGTCGGATTTGAGACGCAAATTGTACAATTCGTTCCGGCCGGTTTTCCTGCATTGGCGCCGGTCGGGACGATGCTGGTAACACTGGGGAACGAATACATCCCGTCATAGGGCGCGGGCTGCATCTGATTCCAGTTGTGCATGCCGTCGTAGCACTTGAACTGGGAGTTGTTCGGCAACGCGGTGGCGCTGGTGGTGCCGTGCAGGACGTTGTTGTAGAAATCGAGGTAGTTCGGCTGGTTGAACAGCGAGAAGAAGAAGAGGTCGCCAGCCGCCGTACTTATGGGCGCGGGGAGCTGCCCGGGGCAGTTCATGTTGGGCATGCCATCGGTCCGGAAGCCCTGGGCCCAATTGTCCCAACTGCTGGTCAGGGTAGTGTCCACGAGCTTGAGGGACTGGCTGCCATCCGCGGCTGTCCCCTCCTGATACAGGTTGATGGTTACATTCGGAACCAGCGGCTCCCAACTAAGCTGCAGGAGCAAGCTCGGATCGTCGAAAGGACGAGTGGAAGCGTACACGACGTGGCCGTGAATGCCACCGTTCTCGCCATCACTGAAGGGTTTCTTGCCGAACTCGATGAAAGAGTTCTGCCCCGAAAAGCCCTGCCAGCCGTATGTGGAACCGTATGGGGTGACCAGGGGCGGGTCGATACGCCCCGTAGACAGGAGGGTACCGCAAGTGGTTACACCGGTCGTCGGCGATGTGGTGCAGGAGCTGGGCGGATCGCTAGCTATTCCGCCACCCAACGGACCTGGCGTGCTACCGCCGAGGTGGGTGCTGCAGTCGGCATCCTTGCAATAAATTGATCCCGGCACACGCAGATTCACGGGCACGGAAACCTGTTCGGCGGTGTTCGCCATGAACTGAGCGATTGCCGAACTCCCGCAAAGCGCCGTGGGAGGGGTTGAACTGCTTCCGCACGGTGTGCCATCGGCAGGCCCGCCTGCGTCGTAGACCACGTGGGTCCCGGTATTCTTGTAGCGCGTGGTATCGGTTTCGATTACGTACCAACTGAAGAGCGGGAACACCTCGTTGAAGCCGGCATTGCCGTTCAGGTCGGTGTTGTTGAAATTTGAGAAGCTGCCGTCGCGGAAGCGGATGTTGGTCGGCACGAGCGCGAGCCCGGGTTCGCTGTCCTGCCGCACGCCATCTTCATTCTGGTCGAAAAAGGTCGCGGTGTAGATGTTGGCCTGCCACTGGTTCATGGCAATCGCGCCAAGGTTGCAAGTCGTAGTCGAGGAGCCGGTGCCGGTGCACAGGCCGTAACCGGGGCCAAGCCCGACAGGCGTAGAAAGACCGTCCACCAGCATATCGTTCCACTGGTCGAAAACGGTGATTCTCCAATCACCATCGGGAATGCCGGTAAGAGTGAAAGAGCCATCAGCATTGCATTTGGTGAAGGCGAAGTCTTCGCCGTCCGTGTCGCCCAGGCTGACGTAGCACTGCGTGAACGAGAAGCTGTCGTTGCTACCGCTGCTGTACAGCCGCTCATCCGGTGTGCGGCTCATGCGCTCGGTTGTCACTGTACCTTTAACAGTATGCGTGCAGTTCTGGGCACTCAGGTTCGGGTCCGTACCGTTGCAGATCGCGGCTTTGCGCCCGTTGATGATTGCGGGGTTAGCAAAGCCAATGCTCACGTGCCAGCCGGCCGGGCCGAATTCCTGGAAGTAGCTCGGTTCACCGATTCTGAGGAAAGAGTCGTGGGCCTTCTGGCCATCCAGGGTGTTTGTCTGGAGCCATTCTTCGCCCTTGGCAATCCGGTCTGCATTGGGCGTGGCGACCACGCCGTAACGGCCGGGATAGAGGTTGGCGATTACCGCCTGCCCTGCCAGCGGTGACAGGGTCAAGCCGTCCGACTCATAGCGGGGACAGGTGACGATCATGCCGGTGATGCCCTTTTGGCTCCCGTCGCCGGTCAGCACATTCGAGGTGACTCCCGTCGAAATCGGGCAAGCATCCATCCGCGTAGCGGGATCGATGGTGCCCGCCAAGCTGTTCGACAATGGCTGGTTAAACATGTCGTAGGTGGGCTGGCCGGTAGAGTCGCCGGTGCCGCCGGCATCGTCAAAGAGCGTGATCTGGAAACTGCCCAGGCCCTGCTCGTTGGTGGCCAGAACGTCGATACCGCCGTTGGCATCGTGCTCGCCGTTCAGCGGGAAATCGTCTTCAAAGACGAAGACCGAGAGTTTGGCCGGGGGGAAGGGCTGGGGTTGGGTCAAAATCGTCACCGCGGTTTGTCCGGCAGCGATGGGAGCGCCGCCCATGCCGTGACCGCACGTCGCGCTTGGGTCCGGGACTGGATTCGTCGGATCAGGTTGTGTTGCGTGTGTTGAACCGTTGACGCAATTGTCGGTCAAGTTTCCGTTCTCGAACGGATTAGCCGCGTCGCCGGGAAGCACCGAGATGTAATAGCGCTTCATCGGATCCAAGTGGACGCTGGACGGCATCACCGCCGTAAAGCCGCTTCCACTGGTATTAGGCCGGCAAACGCCGTTCCCCACGTCGCACACCGCGTTTACATGCTGGCCAAAAGTTGGCGAGGAGGGATTGTTATCATAAACCTTCTGAAGCCCCTCGCAAGATAACGGTCCTGTGCAGCCCGTGGCCACGACCGGCATATAGCTGGTATGAAAATTGGTGCCGAAGGTCGGAACAATGCCGCTGGCCACAGTCGGACATCCAGCCGCTGGCGGGTTCGACGTGCAATTTGGATCGATGTAGAATGTGCGGTCTTCCTCGATGATCCAGCGATAGTCGCCGATGGAGGTCTGGTCCTTGCCGTCCAGGACCGTAACCGCGAGGCCGGTTGGGGTCGGGAAGTTGACGGTGACGTTGTAGGAGGTGCTAGCGGCGGTTCCCTGGGAGTTCTTAGGCGTGAAAGTTAGGATGTGGTTGCCCGTCGATGCGCCGGTTGCAACGAATCCGCCATTGGGATCTACACTAAACCCGGTACCCGAAAAGGAGCCAACCGTCAGCGGATAGCCGGCCGCGTCTTTGCAGAACGAGAGTACCCCTGGAGGGTTGACGCGAATGGAGGTCCCCGTAGCCTGGTAAGTTGGCGCGGCAGCAGGGATGGTGCACGTGATGCCGGTGCCGGCCTCCACCGAACAGCCGTTGGCCGAGGTGCACGCCAGCAATTGCACTTGAGCGCATGCCGCTCCGGCGGTCGCGCCGTTGCCGCAGTAGCTAAAGGTGAGATCCGTGGTCCCCGTGTAGGCGAGCGTTCCATCCGTGTTGAAAGTCAGGCCGGTTGGCAGGGTTGTTCCCTGGAACTGAACGCCAGAGATACCGATATCGTTACTAATCACGCCCTTTGCGGGATCAGAGACTGTGAGTGTCTGGCCGGAATGATAGAAATATTTATCCGGATTGGCGAGCACCGTCGGAGGGACGAACGCGCCGGTTGTCGGCAGCACTGCCCCGCTTACACCGATGTATGCCAGCATGCCGCCATCACGGCCGGTAGCGTTGCTCGCAAGGCTCAACTCGCGGTCGAAGATCGGAAGAGCAGGCGGAACCGTCGCGCCGGTGGGAATGGCGGGAACATTAATCATCACGTCATGGGTTTTGCCGGCGGGCATAAAGACTTCGTTCTGGACACGGGGCACGCCCGGCAACCGGTTGCCGTCTTCGGCAATCAGCGAAAATCCCGAGGCAGCAGGCGTCGATGTCCCAGTCTGCGCACCGACGATCGATGGCACGTGCATGCGCAAGCCTGCATTCACCAAGCGGACAAGAACGGTTCCGGTTCCGGTTGTTACGCCCGTAACGGCCGAAGCCTGGAAAAAGGAGCCGCCCGCATTCGCCGTGGAGAATGCCACGCCATTGATCAGGTAATACAGGGGCGTGTAGTTCACCGCCGGCGGATAGCAGTTGTGTACAGCAGGGTCTCCGCAATCGCCGGGGTGGGCCGACCAAACCGTTTCTTCCGCGAATCCCACAGTGTTCACGGCGGTGCTGACCGCGATGTTCTGGACCGGGTCGATCTCACTGAACAGCATCGGGATCTCGGAATTGTAGGTCACCGCCGCCGTAGTGCCCACAGCCGGGTACGCGGTGCCCGGCGTGCCAGGCGTGCCAGACGTGCCGGCAACAGGCGCAGTGGTGACGACGACCATTCCGATCAGGCCCATGGGAACCTGGATGGACGGATGCGAGCCAGACTCGAGCAGGTAGGTGCCCGGCTTGAGGGCCGGCGTGGGGGTAGTGCAACTGGGCCCCCAGCAGAGCGCTACAGTCGCTCCCGCCGCTACTTCTGTGCCAAACGAGCGCACCCGGGGTCCCTGCTGCGGCGGCGTTCCGCCACCGTTGGCGGGTCCGCCCAAAGGCGGCACCCCAGGGTCCGCCCCAGCGATGGGCCATGTAAGGGGCTGGGCGTTGGTGTGGTCGGGCGAAAGTGTAAAGCCGCCCGGCGTTCCCAGACCGCCGCCCAACTGACCCATGATCACCAGAGACGTGGGAATGGTGTTCGCAGTTGTACTGCCTATCGGCGTAAAGGTGAGGTTGTTCGTCAGGTTTATCGTGAGGCTGTTTCCCGTTGGAACTGTAATCACCACCGGCGACCAGCCCGTCCCCGCGGCCGGGTTCAAAGCGGCACAGGAACTGTCCGGGCAACTGTAGCCCCACATCGGCACCTGTGTCCCATCAGCTAGGGTTCCCGTTACGGGCCCGGCAGTCATATTCACGGTAGTCTGCCCGAAGGCCGCACCCGCCGCTAGAGAAAGAATACCGGCTACTCGCGCCGCAGCTTTCAGAATTGGATGGATATGATTAGTTCGCATGGTCTTGTTTTCCTTCTCTCCGTCAGTTGGATTCGTCAATGACAAATTCCCGGGAATCCACGAGCATCATCATCAGCATTCCGCCGGGGAAAATGTTGTTGGTGGTAATTTCGCGCTCGTTGTGCGAGTGCCACATAAAAGCGAAGCCGGCCTCACTGGAGGGGCTGTTGGCGATGGTGCCAGAGGGCGGGGTGGTCCCGGTCTGGCCACACAGGTTGGCGGCGCCACTTGCTGGACCGTTAGGCTGAGAACCGGTATAGCATCCGGTCGCGCGCATGGTCGCGTTAGGGCCGAGATATGGGCTGCCTCCAAACCAGGGGCCGTTGGTAAACAGGTTGGGATCGGGCAGAGTCGCGGGGCCGCCGCCGGCGACGTCGCCGGTCGGAGTCACCTGGAGCGGCTTGTCATGGTCCTGGCACCATTCAAAGTAGTTAATTGCCATGGGCGCCAGGCCCCCGGTGTTGTAGCCATTAACGTCCGGTGTGCACGCTAGCTTGGCATTGGGATCCGCGGAAGAGGGGTTATGGCCATATGCATCCCAGTTCAAGCCCTTGGCGGTCCAATAGAAGATGCCATCCATCGCCAGACCCGGAGTCGTGGTGGTGGTGAACAGGAGAGGGCCGGCGAGAGGAGACGTTGGTGTCGGGGTTGCATCGCTTGTGATCAGATTGCCGTCACGCGCGAGAATGCGCACGTGGTTGCCGTGCTCATGGAAGGGGTGCTGCCACCGGCCCTGGCCAATGATCCGCACCAGGGTCAGTTCGCCCGGATGCATGTGCGGATTGCCATTGTAGGGCTGATGCTGATACTCCTGCGCGTAGTTGGGATCCATGTTGTCAGGCATAGAGCGGCCGTTGATCAGGAAGTAGGCAGGATGGTAAGGCTCCGTCTGGACGTTCATGCAACCCGTGCAGCTCTTATTGGCTTGCGCCAAAGCCTGGGTGTGAATTTTGGGATCCATCTCCGAGAACTGGAACAGGTATTCCCGATCGTAACAGGCATTGACGTTGTTGTAGGCAGCAGCGGCGAGCCGGAAATCACTTTCACCCCAGTGGCCTTGCGCCGTTACGTTATTAGCGTGCACACCGCTGGTGCAGGCCCCGGGAATATTGCCGGTGCTGGGGATGACGACAATCGCGCCGTATAGTCCCATCTCCACCTGAAGGTCGCCCTGCGTGCCGCTGTAATAGGCGCGAGTTCCAGGTGTCGTGGCCGTGAAGGTGTAGGTCACTGTGGCATTCGGGGCTGCTTCGCAGGTCAACAAACCCTGCGGATTCGTAGCACTATTGGGACAAGTGGACGTGAGCACAAAACCGGGAAACAGGATGGACGTGTTGCCGGCCGCGGCGGGGAGACCATTCGTCAGGTTCACGGTTACCGTTTGCCCTTGCGTAACGATCAGCGTGGGGCCGGGAACCTGCATCGAATTGCAGAATCCGCCGGTAATGGCCGAGGGAGCGAAGCCGCTTGGCGGGCTGGCGCAGCCGTACCCCCAGGAGTACACCGACGCCCCATCCGGCTGGGTGAGGTAAGCAGTTTGCGCCGTCAGATTGAAGATCGGACCGGTGATGCCGGGAGTCGCGGCGTAGGCGCTGGCCACCGTGGCCGCCGCCACCAGAGTTACTGTCAGCACTCGAGTAATGAACTTAGTCGCATTCATTGCCGCTTCTCCTAATTGAGATGAATCTCGGTCATCT
>Ga0126371_10006828_pt1 | contig 10185 bp, 11 predicted proteins | sample PanSoiMetaPlot_4_FD_110145 | JGI IMG/M metagenome (GOLD analysis project Ga0126371, IMG submission 110145) | Tropical forest soil microbial communities from Panama - MetaG Plot_4 | ecosystem: Environmental > Terrestrial > Soil > Tropical forest > Bulk soil | place: Panama | collected 2016-02-17
CACGGCTACCTGGCGCACAGCTTCATGTCGCCGATCTCCAACAAGCGCACCGACCGCTACGGCGGCTCGTTCGAGAACCGCATGCGCTTCTCGCTCGAGCTGACCCAGGCGGTGCGCGCCGTGGTGCCGAAGGGCGTGCCGCTCGGCGCCCGCATCACCGGCAGCGACTGGGTCGAGGGCGGGCTCAGCGCGGCCGACGCCGTGTCGGCCACCAAGATGCTCAAGGAGGCGGGGCTCGACTATGTCGACGTCTCCTCCGGCGGCATCTCGGCCGAGGCGCGCAATCCGCCGGGGCCGGGCTACAACGTCGATATTGCGGCCGGCGTGCGCCGCGGGACCGGTCTCGCGACCCGCACGGTCGGCATGATCGTGACGCCGAAGCAGGCCGAGGCGATCATCGCCGACGGCAAGGCCGACATGGTGGCGATCGCCCGCGCCGCGCTCGACGATCCGCACTGGGGCTGGCACGCCGCGCGCGCGCTCGGCGGCGAGGTCAAGCGGCCGGCGCAATACCTGCGCGCCGGCGACAAGCTGTGGCCGGGCGCCGCCATGCACGACTGATCGCGCGCGCGTGCGGCGCGTCACATCGCCTTGACCTGCATGCCGCCGATCGCCAGCACGCGATGCGGGATGCGGTCGGCGAAATCGTCGTCGTGGGTGACGAACAGCACCCCGTAGCCGAGCGCGGTGAGCTCGCCGACCGCGGCCGCGAGCCGGTCTCGGGTGGCCATATCCTGGCCGAGTGAGGGTTCGTCCAGCATGACCCACGGCAGCGCGCCCGCCAGCGGCCAATACCAGCTCAGCCGCTTGCGCGCCGCGAGCGGCAGCTCGTAGAGGTGCGCGTCGAGCGAGGCGACGCCCAGCGCGGCCGTGAGCGTCGCGATGCGGGCGTCGGACAGCGCCGACGCATGGCGCGCGAAGGCGGCGCGCCGGCGCGCGAGGTCGTCGCGCAGCGTCGCGCCACACCACTGGTGGTCGGGATTTTGCGTCGCCAGCGCGATCGCGCGGTTGCCGCTGCGCCATGGGCGGTAGCGCTCGCCGCCGAGCAGGAGGTCGCCTGCGTTGGGCGCCAGCACGCCGACCAGCAGCTTGAGCAGGGTGGTCTTGCCGGCGCCGTTCGGCCCGGCGAGCCGATAGGCGGTGCCGCCTTCGAGCGTGAGATCGACGGACCGGAAGATGTCCGCGCCGCGACGATAGCCGAACGACAGTCCGCGGATCTCGATGGCCGGGGCGTCGTGCCGGCCCAGCGCGGCGACCATTTGGCGCGGGTCGCACGCGAAGGCGGCGGCGTCGGCGGCGCGCTCGATCGCGTGCCAGCCGGGCAGGGCAGGCGGCAGCCGATTGTCGATGAGCGCGACCGTCTCGACCGATCCTTGGCGCGGATCGAGCCAGTCGAGCGCGGCGGCGCGGTTCGCGCGGTCGAGCTGCTCCAGTGCGGTGTCGATCGCGAGCGCGCCGTAGTCGCTGAGCGAGAAGCAATGCAGCGCGAGCAGCACCTGCTCGCCCCCCGACAGGGTCTGCGGCTCGCGCCGGCCGAGCGCCGCGATATCGAGCACCGCGAACGCCGCCTTCGCGGGTCTTTCGCGGTCCCTGGCGCGGTAGATATCGATCTCGTCCGCAACGGTGCTGGTGAGGCCCGACAGCGCCGCCTCCGAGTAGGGGCCGATGTAGAAGCTTTCGGGCGCGAGCGCGCCGTCGCGCAGCAGCGCCATCAGGGCGCCGCTGCGGCCGGAGAAGTTGGGGCCCGAGATCAGCTCGCGGCGCGCCATCAGAAGGCTCCCCCGATCCGGTCGGCGAGCAGGATGACGATCCCCGCGCCGAGCACGATCGGCAGCCAGATGCGGTCGGCGCCCGCGAACAGGCGCGCCTCGCCGCCCGCCAGCGTCCGGTCGAGCCGCGCGACCGTATTTTCCACCGGCCACTTGTCGCGCATGCGGCCGAGCACGATGGTGACCGCGCTCAGCCATACGGCCTGGACGAGGCGCCAGCCGTGGACCACGTTGCGCAGCGAGGCGGCGCGCGTGAGCGTGCCCGCGGCGATCAGCGCGATGTGGGCGCGATCGATGGCATGGCGCAGCGTCGCGATCAGCGACAGCGTGATGACCAGCACGCGCTTCACGCTCGCCGGCAGCGCGAGCGCGCGGATGAGCTGCAGCGGCGTGAGGGCGCGAAAGCGCAGCACCACGAGCTGGGCGACGGCGACGATGAGAAACAGCCGGCCGCAGAGTCCGCCGACATAGGCGAGCGCGGCGTGGCGGGTGCCGCCGGCGGCCGACGCGATCTGGTAGGGCGCCTCGCCGACGAACCCGACCCAGACCAGCCCCATGAAGGCGGCGAGCGGCAGCACCACGATCGCGGCGCGGCGCAGCGCGATGGCGGCGGCGCCGCGCAGCTCGATGAGGGCGAAGGCGAGCGTGAGCACGACGAGGAGCGCGAGGCCGCGCGGTCCCGGATTGCTGACGGCGAGCGCAATCAGGACGAAGCCGACCGCAAAAGCGCCGTTCGGCGTCATTGGATCGCGGGGGCCGGTCCGCGCAGCATGGCGATGAACTCGCCGGGCGTCGCGCGATAGAGCAGGGCGGCGAGCAGCACCTGCAACACCTTGTCGATCGGATCGTTCAACAGGCCGGACAGCATCGCGGCGCTCATCAGGTGCTTTCCAGACTTGAGGAAGAGCGCGACCACGAAGGCCGAGCCCGAGCCGGTGACGCCGCCGAATAGATAGACCACCACCGGCACGGAGACGATGGCCGAGACGACGCCGGTCGCAATTCCGCACATCAGCACCTGCGCCACGAACGGCCCGCTGCGCAGCGGCCGGTCGCGGAAGGTCTTTGCGGCGCCCACCACGAGCAGCGCCGCGACCAGGGCGATCGCGACGTCGGTCAGGGCGAACCACGGCAGGAACGGATTGACGAGCCCGCTCACCGCGAGGCTCGCCCAGGCGGCCGCCCAGGCGCAGAAGAACGCGGCCATCCGGTCGGGGGCGAGCAGCAGGACGGTGAGGATGGTGCCGATCGAATCGAGGTAGATCGGCAGCTTGACCATATAGACGATCGTGCCGATCGAGAAATTGAGCGCCGCGCCGAGCGCGATCAGGATCAGCCGGGGCGTCGTGAACATGGCGCTTCCACCCGTGGTGCGCCGCATAGTTAGAACGAGTCGGCAGCGAGGGGTACCCCCGATTCGCTCCCAGAGCCGCTAGGGTAGGCGAGTCGGTTTGGCCGCCGAAGGTATCGCGGGGGCAGTTGTGCAGCCGGCACGGATATGGGCGCGCGCCGCAGTGACCGGCTCACTCCATCAAGCTTGCCAGCCCCTCGCGCTCGAGCCGCCGCAGGTCCTCCGGCAGGTCGACGTCCCACAGCCGGGCCGGTTCGCGCCACGACAGGCCGAGCCGGGTGAGCCGGCGGCGGGTCTCGGCCATGACGGCGGCCGTGCTCCACGGCATGTCGGCAAAGAGCCGCGGCTCGGCTTCGCGCAGGCCGATGAGCGCATAGCCGCCGTCCTCGACCGGCACCACCACGGCGTCGACGCCGCCCGCGAGCGCGTCGGCGGCGGCCCGCAGGTGATCGGGCTCGAGCGCCGGGCAATCGGTGCCGATCACCAGCGCGGGTCCGCGCGCGGCCTCAAGCGCCGCCAGCATGCGCAACCCGAGATCGCCCTCGGGCTGGCGCGCCAGCGCCACGCCGAACAGCGCCGCCAGCGTCTGGAAGGCCGGATGATCCCGGTCCGGCGTTGCCCACAGCGTGACGGGGCCGACGTTTGCGGCGCGCGCGGTTGCGACCGCGCGCTCGATGAAGCGCGCCTGCAGCGCGGCAGCGCGCTCGATGCCGAGCGCGGGCGCGAGCCGCGATTTGGCAAAGCCCGGGAGTGGCGCCTTGGCAAGGATCGCGACCGCGACTGGCTCAGTGTTGGCGCGGGACATAGCCGTAGCGTGCCGCGAGCGTGTCGGGCTTGGCGCCGAGCCAGAAGGCGAGCCGCAAGCGCCACATCGTGAGAATCGTCCGCATCACGCCGTGTTTCTCCCAGCGCCGGCCCGAGGTCAATGCCCGCGACCGCAGGCAGAGCGGCCGGGTGAGCCGCTTGAGCCGCCGCGACAGCACGATGTCCTCCATCAGCGCGATGTCGGGGTAGCCGCCGACCGCCGCGAAGGCAGTCCGCGCCACGAAGATCGCCTGGTCGCCGGTCGCGATCCCGCTCGCGCGTGAGCGCAGGTTCATCAGGGCGGCGACCAGCGGAAGCAGCGGATGGGTCCCATCGATGCGCACGTCGAAGCGGCCCCAGGCGCGGCCGCTCGCCGCGAGGCCCGCGAGCACCAGCCGGTCGGCATCGTCCGGCAGGCGGGTATCGGCGTGCAGAAAGAGCAGCACCTCGCCCTGGGCGGCGCCGGCGCCCGCGTTCATCTGCGCGGCGCGGCCGCGCGGCGCCGTGAGCAGGCGGTCGCACAGCGGCCGGGCGATCTCGGCGGTGCGGTCGCGGCTGCCGCCGTCGACCACGATCACCTCGGCGCCGCGCGCGCGCAGGGAGCCGAGCGCCTGCAGCGTCGCCGCGATGCCGGCCGCCTCGTCGAGCGTCGGCACCACGATCGAGAGCGCGCTCATTGTGCGTTCGCGGCGGCGACCGGGGCGAGGCCGACCCGGCCGACGCTGGGGATTTTCAGGGCCGGATGCCGCACGTCGAGCCCCGCCACCAGGCCCATGACATCCACCTCCACGCCCTCGACCCAGCCGAGCTTTGCGCCGATCAGGCCGTAGACGCTGGCCTCCACGCCGGTCTGGCTCGGCGTGAGGCCGACGACGGCGCCGTCGGCGCGAAAGTCGCGGCCGACCGCCTCGGGCGGCATGGCGATCGCGAGCTCGGGGGCGGCACGCAGCAGCGTCGCGGTGAATGTATTGCTGTTGGGGCCCGGCCACACCCGATAGGAGCCATAGCCCGCATAGGGATAGCTCTTCACCGCCGCCTCGATCTTGGGGATCGCCGAGGCGGCGCGCGCGCCGCGCACGTCGGCGACGAGCTGCGGCCGGTCGCCGAACCAATAGGCATCCGGCGCATGCAGGTTGACGCGCACCGGTTGGCCGAAACCCATCACATCGTAGCGCGTATAGGCGGCGGCGTTCTCCGGCTTGACCACGATCCAGGTATGGACCGCAACAACGCCGCGCCAGCCGCCGGCGCGGCCGGCGAACACGAGCACGCGCGCCGCGGGATCGTCCGCGGGATTCGGCAACAGGCCGGTGCTCGACCAGTTGGCGTCGCGCCAGCTGCGCGGGTGGTCCTCGATCGCATAGAGCGTGCCGCGCGCCGCGATCGGCAGCACGAACACGACCAGCATGGTCGAGCGCAGCGTCTTGCGAAACGTCTTGAGGCGGGTGCCCATGGCGTGCGATCAGGACTGACGAAATGTGGCGATATCCCGGTTCCAACGCAATATCCGATGTCCAATCCGGTCCTGGTCGAAGTGACGCGCGGCAACTTGGTGGAAAGCCGCCACCGCGGCGCAGTCGCGGTGGTCGACCACGACGGCGCCACCGTGCTGGCGCTCGGCGACGTCGCGGCGCCGGTCTTTCCGCGGTCGGCCGTCAAGGCGCTGCAGGCGCTGGTGCTGGTCGAGTCGGGCGGGGCCGAACGCTACGGCCTTGGGGATGAAGAGCTCGCGCTCGCCTGCGCGTCACATGGCGGCGAGCCGGCCCATGTGGCGGGCGCCGAGCGCATGTTGCGCGCCGCCGGGCTCGATGTCGCCGCGCTCGCCTGCGGCGCCCATTGGCCGCTGCATCAGGCCTCTGCCCAGGCACTCGCGCGCGCCGGCGGCACCGCGACGGCGCTGCACAACAACTGCTCCGGCAAGCATGCGGGCTTTCTGTGCGCCGCTTGTGCGATGGCGGCGCCGACCACCGGCTACGTTGAGGCGCAGCATCCGGTGCAGCGGGAGGTCAAGGCGGTGTTGGAGGATCTGAGCGGCAGCGCGATCCCGGACGAGCGGCGCGCCATCGACGGCTGCTCGGTGCCGACCTGGGCGCTGCCGCTCGCCGCGCTCGCCCGCGCATTTGCGCGCTTGGGGACCGGGCAGGGGCTCGGCCCGCAGCGCGCCGCCGCGGCGCAGCGCCTGCGCGCGGCCTGCGCCGCAAAACCGTGGTTCGTCGCCGGCACCGGCCGATTCTGCACCGACATCATGGGCCACTTCGGCGCCCGCGCATTCGTCAAGACGGGCGCCGAAGGCGTCTTCTGCGGCGCGCTGCCGGAGCTCGGCTACGGCATTGCGGTCAAATGCGACGATGGCCAGGGCCGCGCCGCCGAAGCCATAACCGCGGCCCTGATCGCGCGCCTGCTGCCGCTCGACGGCGGCGACAAGGAATTCCTCGCCCGCTTCGTCCGGCCGGTGGTGCGCAACTGGAAAGGCACGGCGATCGGCGGGATCCGGCCCGCAGAGGCGTTGGCGATGTCCTGATCATGTGCCGCTCGCGCCCGGCAGCGGCACGAACAGTGCCTCGATCGGCATGGCGCGGGCGATGAAATTCTGCTCCACCATGTATTGCACCAGCGCCTCGAGCGTCGGCCTGTTGGCGTCGACCCCGTACGGCCAGGCGTCGCCGCCAAACAGCGCGTCGACCTCCTCGACCTCGGACATCAGCCACGGCAGCATGACGGCAAGCGAGCCGCCATAGCGCATGCGGGCGAGCGCCCGCGCTTTCGAGTCGACGAACGCCTTGTAAAGGCTCTCCGCGATCCACGGATGCTGTTCGTAGAGCGCGCGGCGGATCGCGACGAGATGCATGATGGGAAAAATTCCTGTGCGCAGATAGAACGCGCGCTCGATCGTGCGAAAATCGGCAAACAGCCGCGCGATGTCCGGACTGCGGCCCAGCGTCGGCGGCTTGCGCGAGCCGATCAGCGCGTCGATTTCGCCTGTCGCCAGCAGCTGCTCGAGCGACTGCCCGCTCGCATTGACCTCGACGCCGGCCGGTGCGAGCAAAGGCGGCGCATGCGGCTTGCCGTGGCCGCCGCTTTGCTCGACCGCGCCCTCGACCCAGCGGATCGTGTCGAGCCGCACATCGAACTCATGCGCCAGATGCCCGCGCACCCAGATCGCGGCGGTCTGGGTATAGAGCGGCACGCCGACCCGCTTGCCTTCGAGGTCCTTCGGCATGCGGATGCCGGCGCGCGCATTGACGAAGATATAGCCGTGGCGAAATACCCGCGACGGAAACACCGGGAGGGCGACGAACGGGCAGTCGCCGCGTCCCGTCATGCTGATGAACTCGGACGCCGAAAGCTCCGCGACGTCGAATTCCTGGCGGCCGACCATGCGGTCGAAGATCTCGCGCCCGGCCGGGAAGACGCGCATGTCGAGGTCGATGCCCTCGGGCTGCACCTCGCCGGTGCGCAAGGCCTCCATGCGGTCGTACTTGCAGGATGCAAACGTGAGGCCGAGCCGTGCCATGGGCCGACGCGCTATTCGGTCGCGATCCCGGTCGCGCGGATCAGGTCGCCCCAGGTGCCGATCTGCGTCTTGAGGTAGGCCGGCGCGTCCGCGAGGGTGCCGCGATAGGGCTCGTAGCCGAGCGTGCGCAGGCGCTGCTCGATGCTCGGCATGGCGATCACCTGGTTGACCGCCGCGTTGAGCTTGGCGCGGATCTCGACCGGCGTTCTGGCCGGCGCGAGCATCGCGATGAAGCCGTTGATGGCGATGCCTTTGAAGCCGAGCTCCTCGAGCGTCGGCACGTCGGGCAGGGCGTCGGCGCGGCGCGGGCCGGTGACGGCGAGCGCGCGCAGCGCGCCCTGGCTGACCATCGGATGGGTCTCGGCGACCGGGCCGACATTGATGTCGACATGGCGGCCGAGCAGCGCGCTCAGCGCCGGCGCGCCGCTCTGGAACGGCACGCCCTGTCCGTTGGTCTTGGCGAGGACATGAAAGAGGTACTCGGCCGCGATGCGCGCCGAGGTGCCGCCGAAGCCGAAGGTGAACGGCTTCGTCTGCGCGGCGGCCAGAAAATCCTTCAGCGTGCGCGCCGGATTGTCGGCGTTGACGGCGAACGCCTGACTGTCGAGCGCGACGAATGCGACCGGCGCGAGATCGTCGGTGGCGTAGCCCGGGTTCTTGTAGAAGGTCTGGTTGATCGCGTAGCTGTTGCCGGTGAACAGCAGCGTGTAGCCGTCGGGCACGGATTCGGCGACCAGCTTGGCGGCGACGTTGGAGGCGGCGCCCGCCCGGTTCTCCACGATGATCTGATAGCCAAGCTGCTCGTTGAGCGCCTGCGCGATCACCCGCGCGAAGGTGTCGATGCCGCCGCCCGGCGCAAAGCCGACCAGGAAGGTGATCTTGCGGTTGGGATAGTCGGCGGCCTGCGCGTACGCTCGCGCCCCCGCCAATGACACAAGCACTGCGAGGCCGGCGAGCATCCAGCCGGCGCGGCGAACTCCCGACATCGTTTCCTCCCGGCACTCTATCTTTTGGAGCATGATCTTCGCCGAAAACCGGTGTCCACTTTTCGGGATCATGCTCTGGCGGCTTCATCCGGCCGTCAGCGCCTCGCGAAATGCCTTGCGCACCTGCGGTCCGTGCAGGCGGCCGTAGTCGCGCTCCTGCGGCCCGCTGGCGACGATCTTGAGATCGACGAACACCGGCCCGGGCTCGGCGAGCACCGCGCCGATCTGCTGCTCGAAGATCTTGAGGTCGGAGAATTCGTGCACGGTCGGATAGCCGGCCGAGCGCGCGAAGCCGGCGAAGTCGACATTGGTCCGGCCCGGGATCGGATGCCCGCCGTTCGCCTCGTAGGTGCCGTTCTCGAAGACGAAGTGATAAAGGTTCGGCGGCGCGACCTCGCTGATCGTGACCAGCGTGCCGAGATTCATGAGCAGGCTGCCGTCGCCGTCGAGCACGATAATGCGCTTGTCGGGACGCCCGAGCGCAAGCCCGAGGCCGTGCGAGGAGGCGAGCCCCATGGCGCCGTGCGACAGATAATTGAGCGGGTGCGGCCGGATGTCGATCCAGTCGAAGGCGGTCGAATAGACCGGCAGCACGATGTCGGCGTCGGTGACGTGGCGCGCCAGCGCCTTGAGGCAGTCGTCGCGCCTCATCATGCCGGCCTCCGTCCCATCAGCAGCACCACCGGATGCGAGCCCGCATAGGCGTCGTCGATCGCCGGCCTGATCTTGCCGAGGTCGGCGTCGGCCTCGATCTCGTGATACGGAATGCCCATGGCGTCGAGGATCGGCTCGACGATGCGCACGCCGTAGCGCTTGGACTGGCGCGGCGGCACGCCGGGCTCCTTCTCCAGCAGGCCGACCATCATGCAGATCGGCAGGCCGTATTCGACCGCGACGCCGCGGATCGCGTTGATCGAGTCGAGCATGCCGGTCTGCTGGATCAGGAGCAGCGCGCGCTTGCCCGTGTAAGCGAGGCCGGCGCAGATGCCGACGCCTTCGTCCTCCTTGCAGACGCGGATGAGGCGCGGCTTGCTTTCCTGGGCGAGCGGCCGCAGCAGGCCCTCGCTGGTGGTGATGTCGGGCACCGACACGACGTAGTCGATCCCGCTCGCCTTGATCTCACGAATGACGCTGCCGCCGAGGAGGGCTGCTCCCTCCACGCTCGCACTGACCTGCATGGCGCTCCCGTCGAACTTCTTCTTGTCCGGTGCGCACTATATCGAGCGGCCATGCGGCCGCAACGGGCCTCAATCGATCCGGTTGCCCGCAATCGCAAGCTGCGCGTAACGCTCGGCGCCCTCCCGGCTCAAGTCGCCGGTCACCACGTCGTGGTGGTCCATGCCGAGGATGGCGCCGCGCCGCGCGCCCGCGATCATGTTGTTGGCGATCACGGCGCCGCCCGCGCCGGGCACGACCGAGACCGCGACGCCGATTGCCGCTGCGCGCACCACGTTGCCGGTGATGGTCACGTCGCGCAGGTAGGGCCCCCAGCCGGCGATGACGCCCGCAAGTGTTGCGCTCTCCACCACGTTGCCGGTGACCGCCGTGTCGGCCTCCACGTAGATGCCGATGCCGGTGCGCTTGTCGGGCTCGCGCGGGTTCGGCGCGAGGTTGCGGATGATGTTGCCTTGCACCACCGCGATGCGGCCACCCTCGTTGAAATTGGCGACCGAGACGCCGGTTTCGGCGCCGTCGACCGTGTTGCCGGCGATCACGGCGCCTTCGAAGCCGAACTCGGAATAGAGCGCGCACTCGCCGATC
>Ga0126371_10006829_pt1 | contig 10185 bp, 16 predicted proteins | sample PanSoiMetaPlot_4_FD_110145 | JGI IMG/M metagenome (GOLD analysis project Ga0126371, IMG submission 110145) | Tropical forest soil microbial communities from Panama - MetaG Plot_4 | ecosystem: Environmental > Terrestrial > Soil > Tropical forest > Bulk soil | place: Panama | collected 2016-02-17
ATCGCGGGTGGGTTGACGCGGCGGCACGTGACGAATTCGCTCGCGGCGATGACCGGAGCGCTGGAGGGCTACACCGAAGGGTCGCGGGCCAAGTTCGAGCAGAATATGAAAACCTGGAACGCGGAAGCGGAGAAAATTCGCGAGAGCAACACCGCAGCTAATGACCGGTATAAGGAAATTCTTGCGTCCAACAGATTGGCGTTTGAAGAAAAGCTGCAGGAAATCCAGATGACGGCGGCTCACTTCGATGACCGGGCTGCGATGCAGCTCGCGCAGACACACGACCTTGATACGTTGGGCCGCTTGATCGAACAGCGCATGTCGCATCAGGAGAAGATGACGGAAGCCGGCGTGAAGCTGCGTCAGGATTATCAGTTGACGCAAGAACGTTTGGAAAATCAGCGTGAACTGGTTCGGATGCGCTTGGGTATCGGACAGGAAGGGTCGAACGCCGAGAACATTGCCAAGGCAATCTCGGAATATCGGCAAAAGCCGTATGAAGGTGTTGCGGCCCGGTCGCCTCAAGCTGCAGCGATCATGAACCGGGTCTATGAACTCAACCCTGAGTACAATGGAGCGAAGTATCCGTCCATAAGCCGGTCGATGACGGCCTTTTCTGTCGGCAAGGAAGGGCAGATGATCCGTTCCATGAACGTGTCTATTCTGCATCTGGATACGCTGTCGGAATTGTCGAAAGCCTTGAACAACAAGGATATCAACACACTGAACCGTATCAAGCAGAACTTTGCGGAGCAGTTCGGCCGGCCCATGCCAACCAATTTTGATGCCGCCAAGCAGATCATCGGTGCCGAGATCGTGAAGGCTATTGTAGCGTCAGGTGGTGGTGTGGCGGAACGTGAAGAGGCGCGTTCTCAGTTGGACAGGGCGCGCTCGCCAGCTCAGGTCGAGGGTGTGATTCAGACTTATAAGAAGCTTCTCGGTGGTCAGCTTCAGGGTTTGCGCAAGCAATACGAGGACACGACTGGGCTGAAGGATTTCGATCAGCGGTTGCTTCCTCAAGCGAAGAGTGCATACGAGGGAGCCGGCGCGGATATCAGCGGTAAGCCGGCGCCGTCAGGTGACACGCTTGAGCGGATCAAGGCCAAACTACCGCAAGGATGGACGGTCGAACCGGTGCAGTAATGCCTGATTTCATCATTACGTCTCCAGACGGCCAGAAATTCAGGATTCACGCGCCTGACGGTGCCACGGCTGATCAGTTGCCGGACTTTGGCGCACCCGAGAAGAAAGCGCCGCCGGAGACATCCACGTTCCTGGATACCGTGAAGGGCGCACTCAAGGGGGCGGCTAAAGGGTTCGGTGAGTTCATGGCCGGCGGCGGTCAGTCCGAGGCTGACGTAATGAACGTCGCCGGCACCGGTGACCGGATGGAAGGCGTGCCGACGCAGGAGAGCGTTGCGGCAGTGGTGCCGCCGTCCAAGACGATACCGGGCCGGATCGCAGAGTCTGTCATGGAAGTCGGTGCTAACCCGGCGAGTTGGTTGGGCCCGGGCAGCGTCGCCGGCAAGGCCGCGGCGAATGTGGTGTCCGGTACGGCAGCGCAGCTCGCTGAAGAGGCCGGTGGTGGTGCGGTCGGTCGTTTTGCTGCCGGGACGTTGGCGCCGGCATCGCTGGCCGTGCCGCGTGCTGTTGCTAAGGCTATTGCGCCGAAACCTGTTTCTCCGGCGATCGAGAAGCTCTTGGCCCGGCTGAGAGCGGAGGGGATCGAACCGACGGCCGGCGACGTGCGGGACAGCAAGTCCGTGCGGTTCATGGAGGAGCAGGGCGATTATCCCCTGGGGGCAAAATCGTACAGCCGGAATATCGACAAGGTGGCGCGTCAGGTTGGCAAGGCCGCCAGCAAGTTCATGGGCGCCAACGATGAGGTAATGGACGCGCCTGTATTCAACAGTACCAAGAGGCGTCTGCAGAACAAGATGGATGACATCGCGGCAAAGCTGCCGTGGAAGCCTGATGCTGTGTTCGAGAACGATGTATTGAAGATCATCGGTGATCTGCAGACGGAAGGATTGCCGGAATCGACAGTGACCCGGGTCAAAGCGCAGATCGAGAACGTCGTTAATGCGATGCAGGTCTCTGCGGGACAAGGACGGAAGGATATCAAGGGCAGCACGTATCAGGCGCTGACCCGAAAAGACACGCCGTTGTCCCGGGCTATGGATGATCCTGACCCGAATGTTGCCTATTACGCCAATCGATTGCGTGATGCCATCGATGAGAATGTCGAGCGGACAGCGAATGCGCCGGGTACGCGTGCAGGTGTAGGTCGGCGGAAACTGTTTGACGAGATGAAGGAGGCCCGCAAACAGTGGTATGCGATGCTGGTCCTGAGCAAGTCGGTCGATGATCGCGGCTATCTCAATCTTGCGAAGTTGCGCCAAAATCTGACGAACACGCCGGACAACAAGTGGAATTGGGCGGCCAACAGGACCGATCTGCATCAGTTCGGCAGGGATTTGAGGGCGGTCATTAAGCCCAACCGGTCGTCTTTGACGACGGAGCGGATGACGACCCAGAATGCGCCGATCGAGATAATAGACGCTCTGCGTGATCAGGAACTCAAGCGCACGTCAACTTATAACCTCGTCAAGGGTGCCATTGGCCGCACGATCAATTCAGAAACGGGACAGAGGTATCTAAAGGGTCAACTCCCGGTCCAGCAGGGAGCTGCCAGGATGGTGGCGAAGCCGCGCGTTTTCCCGCCGGCTTATATGGCGCCGGTAAGGGGTGTTGCAGCTAGTGATGCGATGGCGCCGGACAGCGAGGACGCGTTGCAATGACCGACGCACTCTCTCCCGAAGATGCTTTGTCGATGACGCATCAGACTCCGGTCCCTCCGGAGCCGTATGCGCCCCCGGGGAATCCGCGGGTGGGCAAGTCCATCGGGGATTTCGCGACTGGAGGGCTGCAGCGGGCGCTGGACCTTCCCAACAATGCGGTTGGTCGCGCTTTGCAGAATCCGGACAACATGATTGCTATGCCCGGCGTCGGGATGGTGAGGCGACTGCAGATTGCCAAGCCGGTATTGGAGGCGCTTCGGGCGAAAGGACTGACAAACCCTCAGATAGCTGAGCATCTTGGTATCAGCCTGCCGACTCTTGAGCGCAATATCGCCAATTACCGGATTGGAAGAGGGGCGCAGCCTGTAGTCAGGTCGCCTACCCCGGAGTCGGAATTGCAGACTCTCCGCAACAAAAATATCGGCATTACTCCCGAGAGAGGTCAGTGGACGATTTTGCCGGACGGGACGGTTCAGCGGACCTTGGCTCCCAAGCTGACCAACACGCCGGCTATTCCTCAATCAGGTCAGCCCAACGTCAAGTTCCTGGAAGACGCTATCGAGGAGCCGGTTAACGTCAAGGACTTGGCCGAATATCTCAGAATCTTCAGTCACAAAGAATGACCAGAAAACCTGAAAGATCAAAGACCAAGGATGCATTTCTTGAGATGCTGAAGAAGCAGGTCGAGCAGATCGCTGCCGACGGTGAAGTGAGCAAGCGGGACCGTAATAACGCGATAGCTAATGGTGTGAAGCTGTTGCAGATCGAACATAAGATCAATCCGGGCGACACGGAAGATTTCTTTGGAAAGGCATAGACATGGCTCAAGCTCCTCCCACGCTTCCGCAGCGTGACATGTTTCCCGAGACGATCGTGACGCAATTCCCCGCTCAAACGCCGCCGCAACGTCCGGCGTTCCGGATTGATTCAGAGCCCGGGCCCGCTCAGGAGGACGTCGGTCCTGCACTCCTGGAAATGGCGCAGGCCGTATCTAGGATTTGTGCTACGCGCATCCTTCTCCTACTAAGTGTTGTGGCTGCGGCTGGACTATGGGGCTATACCGTGTATGATCCGACACAACTCAGGATCGGCGCGGCAAGCCTTTCATCGGTCCTTACAGTGCTCCCGTTGGTATGGCTGTACTACAAGAAAGGGTAGAGCATGTTTGGCAAGATTCTCCGATTGACATGGTTCCCGCTGGCGGTCGCGGCCGGTGTTGCGACAATCGTGGCGCTGAGCCGACCGGGCTTGACGCAGACGGTACTGACTCCGATCGCTACGACTTTGTCGGTGAGCACGTCTTCAGTTCAGATTATCGGTGCGAATCCAAGCCGCCGGGCTTTGACGATCTGCACGCCGGGTAACACCAACGTCGTCGCCATCGCTCCAGCTCCTATTACACCGGTCCAGCCAGGCGGGCCGGGAATCATCATCACCGGGACTGCTACGGCTTCGACGTGCTTCAGCACATCAACCGCCATCAGTGCTGCGGTCGGGCAGGCGTGGAACGCGATTGCGAGTGGTGCAACGAACATCATCGTGCTGGAGTACTGATCATGATCCGCAACAGACGTAAAGCCCGGCGCGGCCGGAGATACTGAAATGGGTTTGAGGCCGCATTCTGAGGCGTTGCACGTCGTAGTGTCGGGAAGTGCAAGTCCGCTAGCGGCTGTATCGGCTGTAGCCGGTCAGAGGGTCACGGTTTACCGGGTTATTGTGTCTGTGGCCTCTGCGGTCAACGTCACATTCCAGGATACGGGTGCCGGAGCGCTCAGCTCTGCATTGCAATTCGTCGGTACGACCTTGCAGCCTTTGGTTATCGGCGATGCTAACAATGGTGATCCGCTGTGGCAGACCGGTGTGGGGCTTGGCTTGCAGGTCGCTTTGAGTGGTGCCGTCCAGACGAATGTCGATATCTGGTACACGCAGGAAGTGGCGTTCTAGTCCAATGAACTGACAGACCCGCCCCAAAAGAAAAACGGGTGGAGGTATTTAGGTAAATGGCTCTCCCGGTCAACTTCGCAGGTCTGTCGGCCGGCAATCAGCCTCTTAGTCTTATTGACACGCAATCGGCGGCACTGGGGGCTCTCGGTGTCATTCCCTGCGCTGCGGCCGGGACGAATGCGATCGCTCTCACGCCCAACACCAATACACCTTCGATCCTGTCCTATACCGATCTCGCTCCTAGTTTCAGCTTTGCTGCTGCGGCGACATCAACAGGCGCGGTTACGATCAACGTAGCCGGGCTGGGTGCTAGGAATGCCTACAAGTGGAATGGCCAGGTCGTAGTCGGCAACGGCGATTTGGTATCAGGATCGGTCTACAAGGCCACATTCCTGACTGCACTGAATGCAGGTTCCGGAGGATTTGTTGTCGATACGATCGGGGTCGGTAACAACCTTCTGTCCACTCCGTTCATTATTGATGGTGGCGGTGTTGCAATTACGACTGGCGTCAAGGGATTTCTCGGGCCTATCGAGTTCGGATTTGGCATAACGCAATGGGCAATCGCTGCTGACCAGTCAGGTTCGATTACGATTGACGTTCTTCGTGCAAACAATGCAATACCGGTCGCGTCTATTGTTGGCGCTGGCACCAAGCCGGTGTTATCGGCCGCGCAGTTCGTGCCACCCACAGCTCCGGCTGCATGGACGTCAACGACCATCAATTTCAATGACTGGATAGGCTTTCAGGTCACCAGTGTGGCGACCGTCACACGCGTTACAATTTCATTGATCGGGGCCAAGGTATGAGATTCCAGACTTACACATGGGGCGGCGTGGCGGCGACGGTCTATTATCTCAACCGGGGAGAAAAGGTCGATCGCCATCAGCATCCGATCGAGCATACGACCGTTCCGTTGGTCGGACAGTCTTTGGTCGATATCGATGACGGTCGCGCGCTGACAATAATGAAGCCCGGCGATCCTAATCTGACGCTGCCGGCCAATGTCGATCATGAGATTATGGCGGTCGATGACGGCACTGTTGTCATGAACATGGTCGTCGGATCGGTGAGCGGAGATATGGTTGTGGCGAAGGATGGTGAGGATGGCGGGGTTGAGCTGGACGCTGCATGATCCGCAATTGGAACCATATCAAATATTACTCGGTCATTCTTACGAGCTTTGCAGCCCTTGAATTCCTGGCCAATGCAGCTCTGGCACGTGGCTACGATCTGCCAGTCAAGAACCCGATCCATGAAGATCAATGGGTTGTTGATCAGAACGTTCTGAACAAGAGCGAATGGCGGTGGTTCAGCCGGCGCAATGACGTCTTGATTGCGTTGACGTTCGTGTTTGTGACGGCTGGGCCGAATGTCACGCTTCCGAGTGATTTCAATACGCTTTCGAATACGATCAACGGTATTGGTTCAGGTACGGGAGGGCTCGGTGGAGCTGCGGGTACGAACGGTAGCCCCGGCACCGGATGTGGTGGAGGTTGCTGCGGCAGCGCGGCGCCGGGTGTAGGTGGACCGGGTGGCGCAGGTGGCCGTGGTGGCGGCGGCGGGGCTTTTGCTTCCAGCAACAATTACAACAATCATATTGCCGGTCAGGTTGTGCCGGTAACTGTCGGGTCCGGAGATTCGATATTCGACACTGGAATCAACTTTATCGTCGCAAAAGCAGCTTCAGGACAGACCGGCGGGCAGGCGTCAGCCTCTACCGGAACGACGAAGTTCTCAGGCGGCAATGGCGGCAATGGTGCAGCAGGGTCGAACTTTGGCACCAACCAGGGTCAGCCCGGCGGCGGTGGTGGCGGCGGTGGCGGAGCTGCAGGACCACACGGCGCTGGCAATACCGGAGGCGACGGTTCGACAAGCGGCACTTTCTTGGGTGGGGGTGGCGGTGCGGGAGCGACCGGTGACGCCGGTAATACCCCATCGGGAGCCAATGGGACACAGTTTGATTCCACGCACGGAAGCGGCGGTGGCGCTAATGGTGCCGATGGTGGCACGACGGGGACGACCGGTAACAACGGTTCTGTCGGTGGACGTTATGGTGGCGGGGGAGGCGGCGGCGGGGGAGGCGGCGGGGGCGATGGTGGCGGTATAGCAAATTCCCCGCCTCCGCAACCAGGAGGAAACGGCGGTAATGGTGCGAATGCTTTTGGGGGTGTGCTGGCGATCGCATATACGCCGGCCGCGGCAGGATCACGATCATACGGATTTATAATCGCATGAAAACGAGTGAAGGCGGGCGCCGGTTGATCGAAGGATTTGAGGGGCTGTTTCTGGCTGCCTACGATGATGCAACCGACCGGGTGGTGAAGCTGCATCAAAAGATCATTGGGACGCTGACGATCGGGTACGGCCATACTAGCGCGGCTGGTCCGCCCCGTGTCTATGTCGGCATGCAGATCGACAAAGAAGAGGCGGACGCGATTCTTGCAGCCGATCTCGCGTCCGTCGAGGTAGAAGTGCAGCACCTGGTCCGGGCTCCTATCAATCAGAACCAGTTCGACGCGCTCGTCTCGTTTCAGTTCAATACCGGCTGGTTGGCGCATCCGCATTGTTCGCTACTGGACGCTCTCAACAAAGGTGAGTATCCAGTCGCTGATGATGATTTCATGCTCTACGACCGCGCCAACGGTGTCGTTCTGGTGGGACTGGATAACCGCCGCAAGGCGGAAGCCAGGTTGTTTAAGACACCTGTCACAGTGACGGCCTAGATGGGTGATTATGGAGCGTTGTTGGCGGCAGTATTGGCGTTGGTAATAGCGGGCGGGGTGTTTTTGTACCTTGTCGTTTTGATTGTCCGGGCTGTATTGGTCTGGATGGGATGAAAAGGAGAAGCATATGGGTGATACAGCAGCCGAAATCGATCAGGCTTTGCATATCGCAAGCGAGGTTTTGCCAATCGCATTGGGCGGCCTAGGCATGTTTGTTCCTCAAGTCGCGGCTATCACGCCGTTCCTGCCATTGTTCACGAAGGTCGTGCAGGCTGCTGATGTTATTTCGGCGGATAGCGGCAAGCCAATTTTGGACATTATCCAGGACATTATGAACCATTTGACTCCTGGAATGCCTGCGGCGCCGGCGTTGTCGCCGACGGCTGCGCCTGCGGATCATCAGGCGGGCGCGAGTGGTTGAGAGGCTAAAGGCAAATGCGGCTTTGCTGGCTGATGGTTTTGGTGTTGGTGGGGTGCTCGGACAATCCTGGTGATAGTCCATTGCGGTCTGCGCCGGCGGCGAACTGTAATGATCCGGGGTTGCGTGATTGTCCGCAGCCTGTAAAGCCGAAACGACAGCGTGCTCCGTTAGGGGATTGGAACAACTGAGGAGCCCATGCCGAAGCTGGACGATCTGTTTTCGTCTGATGGTGTTGTAACAGTGTGGCGAGCGCTGGGGGCGCTTGCCATGGTGGCCGGCGGCTGGGCCTTTACCGTGCTGCTCCAGGTTCAGCAGGACGTCGCGACACTCAAGACGACCGTAGGCTATTATACAGCTGATCGCTATCGGGCCGATGAGGCACGGCGGGACTTCGAATTGCGGGACCTCAAGATATCGACGCTTGCCAGTCGCATAGACGCACTGGAGCGCGATGTTCATTCGACAAATTCTAAGGTCGAGGAAATTGCTCCTCCGGTACGGCGCCGTCCGAATTGAGTCTTTTGTGCGCCTGACTAGCCATTCCGCGACATAGCTGACGTGTCGCAGCAGTTGGAATTTATGACGTATTAATGGAGTTGGTTATGTGTCGCTTGGGACCACCCCGGCTTCCACCTGGTCCTGGGCGGCCCCCGCGGGTGGGATCGAGGCCCCCCTCAACCGCCCGCGGGTGTTCAGTAGCTGACGCCCCAGCCTCCCGGATGATCATGCGGCCAGCCGTTGCAGTGCGCCAGTTCGTGGCGCCGTACGGACTCATTGTCCACGCGGACCACATAGCACTTGCCGCCCTCCTTCCACGAGCAGCCCCAGGTCTGACCCATATCACCGGCTTGTCCGGCCCGCGCGTTGCAGAACCGGTGAACTTCGTTCATGCCAAGAACGCGTTCTATGACCGGGACAGCCGGCGGAAAATCAAATTGTGTCGGTGGTAACAGGATAGCCATAACCCCCTCCTATTAATGGACTTTATAGTGAACTTATCGCACGGATTCCGCGCACATCGAAGTGGTTTCTTCCTGCTCCGTTCACCTCTGTTCAGTGTCGGGAAAGATATATCTGACTTTGACAAGTCATTGATTTTACTGGTGGGCGCGACAGGGATTGAACCTGTGACCCCTCCCGTGTGAAGGGCAGACGAACTCAACAATATCAATTATTTGACGATTCCCGCACGGATTCTTCACCCGTTGGCTTCGCGGCGAGGGCGGCTTTGCCGATCCGCTCTGTTTCTGCACAGCCGGTTTTATGAGAGTGCAATTTAATGATCTCTCGCATTGCCGCCTCCAGTTCCGCCACGCGGGCGCGGAGGCGCTTAATCTCTGCTTTGTCTTTTGCCTGTTCGTCAGAATAGCATTTCAGCGCCGCGTTAAGTAACACTATCTCCCGTTCCCTCTCGGGGATGGCGGCGATAGCGTCGGCCACATGTTGAGGATAGCCGCCGCCGGCTCCGCCGCCGGCTACGAAACTGGCTCCGGAAGAGCCGCCGCCGGCTTCGGAGCCGGCTCCGAAGCTGGAAGAGCCGCCGCCGGCACCGCGCGTCATACTCCAACGGCTAGTGTCCGCATCTAAGCGCTGTTGCGATACGCGGCTGGGAGATTCCGCGAGATCATCATGAGGGGTTACGCCTGCGGCGGTCATTGTTGCAACTCCTTGATTTGCTTAGCCCTGCTCTAGTCGTCATGCAAACAATGGTGCATCATCATGAATGCACCTGTTAGCCATCTCGGCATATTTTGGGTTTAGCTCGATCAGTATCGCATTGCGCTGGAGGCGATCGGCAACGAGGCCGGTAGTGCCAGCACCGCCAAAGGGATCGAGAACCGTTCCGCCCTTTGGACATCCCGCCTTGATGCAAGGCTCTATCAGAGCAGGCGGAAAGGTGGCGAAATGCGCTTCTGAAAATGGAGCGGTGGCAACTTCCCAGACAGAGCGCTTGTTGCGGCTGCTGCCAACAGTGACATTTTGATCTATGCGAGTGCGCATCCTTTGCTCAGCGGCGGCTGTGCTGTTCTTTTGCGTACCGTCGTATTCAACAACGCGCCCGGCATGAATTGCATCTTCCTTTATCGCTTCCGCATCGTAGTAATACCGTTCCGCCTTGGTCAGCAGAAACACATACTCATGCGCCTTCGTGCAGCGATCCGTGACGCTTTCCGGCATTGGATTGGGCTTTGACCAGATGATGTCCTGACGTAGCCACCAGCCATCGGCTTGCAGCGCAAAAGCTACGCGCCAGGGAATGCCGCAGAGGTCCTTGGGCTTGAGGCCGTCAGCA
>Ga0126371_10006830_pt1 | contig 10183 bp, 10 predicted proteins | sample PanSoiMetaPlot_4_FD_110145 | JGI IMG/M metagenome (GOLD analysis project Ga0126371, IMG submission 110145) | Tropical forest soil microbial communities from Panama - MetaG Plot_4 | ecosystem: Environmental > Terrestrial > Soil > Tropical forest > Bulk soil | place: Panama | collected 2016-02-17
AGCGCCACGGGCAAGACGGGCGGCGCCCTCGCTGCGGCGCTGCAACAGGCGACCAACCCGATTGCATGCCCGAGCGACACGTCGGCGTACGCCTTCTTCCCCGCCGTCGACGGCGGCACTCCGCAGACCTGCCAGGGCGGAGTGGGCCACGACAGCTGGTACGGCTCGGGTGAGGTCGACGCCCTGAAGGCCGTCCAGTAACCGCATACCATGGCCCGGCCGGCCCGCCGCCACGTGCGGGCCGGCCGCTCCAGAGCTGTCCACGTGATCCCGGCCCGTGCGCAGTCGGGCGTGCTGTGGAAGATCTACGGCTGCGACGGCGACGCGGCCTGGCTGCCCCGACGCTGCCGGGCGGTTCGCCGAGATCGAGCAGTCCGCCCGGTCCACATGGATACTGCAATCATCGCGGCGATCGTCAATTTCGCCCGTAGTCTGCATGGCTGGTGTCCCGAACGAATAGGCGCGCCTGAGAGTCAGGATGGCCCGCGCGGTGGCGCATGCATATCAGCCAGTTCTGGGCGTCCAAAATGAGCCGCCACGTCACGCGATTTGCCTTCACTTGACGTTGTTCGGCAGTGGCGAGGCAGCGAACGCCCGGTATCCGGCATCGGCGAGGGCGGGAGCAGATAGCTGTAGCTGTAGGGCGAGTCGGGAACGCCGTGCACACACAGCGCGAGCGGGCCGTCTCCCTGCGGCAGGTACTCGAACGTTAGCTGGTTAGCCCGGACTGTGTCCCTCGTGAAGTCCTGCAGCGTGTTGCTCCCTTCGGCCGGGCCACCTGGCGTTGATCCCAGGGGCAAGACAGGACGTGCCACAGCAGCCTGGCCACGTCAACGGCCCATGATCTTGCGCGGGGCGGCGCGCGTAACGCGGGGGTGCGGGCTTGGCCGAGAACATGGCCCACACGACCTTTCCCGTGTCGCTTGGTGTGGTGTAGCCCCAGGTGTCAGCGAGCGCGCTGATGAGGTGGAGTCCGCGGCCGGTCTCGGCGAGGTAGCTGGGCTCTTTGGGCACCGGGGGCTGCTGGCTGGGGTCGGCGACCGCGCATAGCACGAAGGGTCCCTGCTGCAGCAGGCCGAGCTGGAGGGGGCGCCGGGGGCGGGGTGCACCGGGACCGGGCAGCGCATGGTGCAGCGCGTTGGTGAGCAGCTCCGAGACGACGATCGCAATGTCCTCCCGCCGGTCTGTGGCGCCCCACCGCTGCAAGGTGGCGATGGTGAAGTCGCGGGCTGCGTGGACGGATCCAGGATCCGTGCCGGGCGTGCAGGTGGCGACCTTCGGGCGGCTCATCCCGCCCAGGGAGCCAGGTTCTGGCGGCGGGGGCCAGTTCCTGCTCGCCGCGGCGGCCACCTCCGCAACCGCCGCCAGCCAGCAGTAGCCCACGCTGCTGGCCACGCTGTCCCCAAGGCGGAATGGATGTGCTGTCATGGCCATCCAGTCAGCCCTGGGCCAGTCCGATCTGGGTCAGGGAGGTGCCGTTGCCGTAGCATCGGTCCTCCTCGACGGTCTTGCCGTCCTTGCACCGTGCCGCCGTCGAGTACAAGACGTCGAAGGGCATCCCGGTGGGCTGAATGGGTCGTTGCGTCCGGCTGCTCGAGGGGCTGTGATCTCCGGCTTTGTGCTGAATTTCCTCGCTAGCCGTTTGTCGGCACGGCTTCGCGGTTTAGCCAAGGCAGGTCCTGGGCGATAGTCGCTGCCGCCAGCGGTGAGGCTGAGGACCTTGTTACGTGCGTCCGTCTCATGGGGTGATCGGGGGTGCCGGGCGACGTGGCGTGCCTGGTGTCTGGCGCTGCACGGCTTGAAGGTCAGGGCCCGTCGCTCGGAGTGGGTGAGCTGCCGAACCGCCCCCATGGCGGAGCCGGGGTGCCCGGTCCGGGGGACCTGGCCCGGGCCGGGAGTCCGGCCATCGCTGACTATCATGCCGTCGCCTGTTTCCCGAACGGGTTAAGGCACTCTCGCGGTAGATCACGAGCAGCGCCATGTCGTCGTCGGGTGCGTGGCCGACGTATCTGACCACCTCGTCACCGAGCCTGTCGGCCAGGGTGGCGGGATCGGGCGTGGCGCGAACCGCGGCTGAGTCGGCGAGGGGAAAGAAAGCGCCGGCCTCGTCCCGTGCCTCGCTCGCTCCGTCTGTGTAGAACAGGAGCGCGTCGCCGGGCTCGAACGCGATGGTGACCGGGATGCGCGGCGTATTGGCGAGCTGGTCCAGGCCGAGCGGCAGGCTGCCTTCGTCCAGGCCGATGAACTGGGGACGTGCCGGGCCGAGGAGCAGCGGCGCGGGATGGCCGCAGCCGAGCAGCTCGATCTTGGTGCCGTCCGCGCTGACCTCGGCGAGGATGGCGGTGACGAACTGCTCATCGCCGAGCTGGCGGGCCAGGCTGGTCTCGATCCGGGAGACGATCGCTTCCAGGCTGTCTTCCTCGTGGGCAGCCTCGCGGAATACGCCGAGGACCGCCGCGGCCGACTGGAGCGCTGGCAAGCCCTTGCCCTGCGCGTCCCCCACGATCAGCCGCACGCAGTCCGGGGTGGTCACCACCTCGTACAGGTCACCGCCGACCCGGGCCCCGCAGCAGGCTGAAAGGTAACGCGCCGCCAGCCGGACCGGGCCGGCCTGGCGCGGCACCGGCCGCAGCACCACTTTCTGGGCGGCTTCGGCGACCAGCCGGGCCTGTGCCAGTTCCCGGTCCCCGCGCCGGCGGGCCCGGGAGGCCAGGACGCCGGCGGCCGTGACGCCGGCCACCGCCAGAACCGTGACCCCGGTCATGCGGTGAGAGGCGCAGGGCTCCATGCCGGCTGCGAACGGCAGGCATACCGCCAGGGCCGCCGCGCCCGCGGCCAGGGTGTACAGCGGCCCGCCGACCGTTGCCGCGACGGCCGGGCCCACGGCCAGCAGCGGCAGCAGGCCCCACCCCGGCCCGATCACCACCCGGGAGACGCCGATAGCGGCGATGACCGCGAACGGCAGCGCCGACACCACCAGCCACGCTCTAGACCGGATAGCCGGATCCATGCGGGTAGCCCTGTGCCCAGGGGCGGGGGCGGGTTGCCGATGCCAGCACCCTCCGCCTTGCCGGACCTGCCGCATTCCCGGGCCTCCCGGTGTCACGCCCGGGAACCAGCGCTCGAGCTGGGAGCGTCCGACGGGTAGCAGGCGGCGCGCCGTGGGCCTTCCGGCATGCCAGGGCGCGCGGGTGATTTCGGTGTCCGCGCCCAGCTCGCCTGGCTGCATGATCGCCATGCTGCCGGCGTGGTCAGCTAGGACTCGTGCGGCGAGCCCTGCCCTTGCACCGCCGGGGACCGGTGCCTGGCCCAGATGGGCCGGCCGCTGCCCGGGCTGATGGCCTTCACTGATCCGCTCGATGACAAAAGGTGGCGACTCAGGCATAGTGACTCCAATCGGGTGTACTCTCGGCCGACAGGCCCGTTGCGGAGTTCAAAGTCCGGGTCAGTTCCTCTGCGTCCCTGCGGTTCGCGCGGGCCAGCTGCTCCTGACGTTCGTTAGCGCTCACCGATGGGACTGACGCGGCTTCGGCGCAGGCGCCGCCTCGTTGGCTGACGAGCTGGCGCACGTCGATCCAGCGTGACCCGGCGTCGTGCGTGCGGATGGCGGCGCGGCATGTGACCGGGCGGCGCCGAGCGAGTCGCCGAGCGTCCACAGCGAGGCGCCGGCCAGCACGAGGTCCTTGAGCAGGAACTGGCCGGGCAGCACCGACAGTACCGGGAACCCGCTGGCCGCCACGGTGACGCCAGGGGTGGTGAACAGGAAGCTCAGCGTGCCGAGGAACAGCAGCACGGCGAGCGCGCTGCCGGGGACCGAGATCCGCGGCGCGAGCGGCCGGAGCGCGATGAGCAGCGCCGCGATGATCTCCGCAGTGCCGAGCACGGCGGCGAACGTGCGGGCGCTGAAGATGTGATAAACCCAGCCCAGCAGCGGGCTGTGGGCGACCAGCGGCTGGATGGCCACAGCTTCGTATGTCGTGTACTTCAAGACGCCGATCCAGGCGATGACGACCACGAGCCCGTACCGGACCAGCAGCCGGCCGGCGACGGCGACCGGGTGCTCTGCCGTCACGGCCGCGGCCGCCGGGGGATGCGTGGTGCTGGACATGACAAGATCCTTTCGCTGTCCGATCTCTCTCGCTGGCTGCGATGCTAGGGCGGCCAGCTCGCTTGATCTCTTACGAAGCTGTGACGTCGGCGCAGGTAGGGCAGTTACTGGGCAGTTATCGGCCTACACTGAGTAAGTAGAAGTCAGCGCTGAGTAAGTGGAGGTCAGCCGGTGACGACCCGGGTCCTCATGGCCGAGGACGACCCGACGGTGGCCGAAGTCGTGGCCATGTACCTGCAGCGGGACGGTCACGAGGTGGAGTGGGTCGCCGATGGGGTGACAGCGCTGAACCGGGCCAGGTCCATGCCGCCCGACCTGGTCATCCTCGACATCCTGCTGCCCGGCATGGACGGGCTTGAGGTCTGCAGGCGGATCCGTGAGCTAGCTCCGACGCCGGTGGTCATGCTGACCGCGCTGGGCGAGGAAACCGACCGGGTGCTCGGCCTCGAGCTCGGCGCCGACGATTACGTGACCAAGCCGTTCAGCCCGCGGGAGCTAGCGTTGCGGGTGCGGTCGGTGCTGCGCCGCGCGGCCGGCGCTCTCGCCCCCGGCGACGGTGTGCTCCGTGACGGTGACCTCGTCGTCGACCTGGCTGTCCACGAGGCCACGCTCGGGGGGTCACCGCTGCGACTGACCGTCCGCGAGTTTGACCTGCTGGCCTTCCTGATGCGCAACCCCCGGCAGGTCTTCGCGAAGCGGCAGCTGCTCGAGCACGTGTGGGGGTGGGCGTTCGGTGACGTGTCGACGGTAACCGTGCACGTGCGGCGGCTGCGCGAGAAGGTCGAGGACGAACCGGTAGCCCCCCGCCGGATCCTGACCGTGTGGGGCGTCGGCTACCGGTACGAGGCTGAGGGGGCGCGGTGATCCCGGCGGCCGACTGGTTTCTGATCCTTGCTCTCACCGGGGCCTGCGTCACGGCCGTCACCGCCGCAGGCGTCGGGCTTCTGCTACTGCTGCGCCGCCGCTCGGTAACCGGCCTGGTCGCTGTGGGCGCTCTGGTCGCGCTGGGCTGTGTCGCCGCCGCCGTCGCGGTGACCGCCCAGGTGATGTTCGTGTCCGGGCACGACCTGCGGATCGTCCTCGTCGTGGTCCTCGTCGCCGTACCGGCCGGATCGGTGGTGGCGCTGACGGCCGGCCGGTGGGTTGGAGCCGGCAGCCGCGAGCTGGCGAGGGCGGCACGTGCGATCGGTGGCGCCGGGTACCGGCCGGGGGTCCGGCCGGCCACCGCCGAGCTGGCCGCGGTCGCTGACGAGCTGGATTGCGCGCATCACCGGCTGGTCGAGGCACGGGAGCGGGAACGCGCGGTAGAGACAAGCCACCGCCAGATGGTCGCAGGGATGAGCCACGACCTGCGTACCCCCCTGGCCGGGCTGCAGGCGATGGCCGAGGCCCTCGAGGACGGGGTGGCTGCCGACCCGGCGACCGTGACCAGGTACCACCAGCGGATCCGAGCCGAGGCCGACAGGCTCTCCGGCATGGTAGGCGACCTGTTCGAGCTGGCCAGGATCCAGGGCTCACTGCAGCTGCGGATGCAGCACATCGGCCTGCAGAACCTCGTCGATGAGGCGCTGGCCAGCGCCGGCCCCCTGGCCCAGGCCAAAGGGATCAAACTGGGCGGGTACGCGCAGCCGGCTGTGCCGGTCGAGGTCGACGCGACCGCGCTGGGCCGGGCACTGAGCAACCTGCTCGCCAACGCGATCCGGTACACCCCCGCCGAGGGGACGGTGGAGGTAGCTGCCGCTGTCGAGGACGGCAGGGCCTGCCTGGCGGTGGCCGACTCCTGCGGCGGAATACCCGCCGCGGATCTGCCGCGCGTCTTCGACGTCGCCTTCCGCGGGGAGGCGGCGCGGACACCGGGCGGGGGCAGCGGCGCCGGGCTGGGGCTTGCCATCGCCCGCGGGATCGTCGAGGCGCACAAGGGTGAGATCGCGGTGGTCAACCAGGGCAACGGCTGCCGGTTCGTGGTGCGCCTGCCGCTCGCAACCCGCTGACCACCAGCCCAGGGCCGACGCAAGCGGGCATGCTGTTCCCGACGACCCCGATCACGCTGTGCGTGTCTCCTCGGCCGAGTTCCCGGCGGGTCAAGGGGCAACCGCCGTCCCGAACATCGGGACCGCCGACGTATGCGGCGGCGAGCTTCTCGCCGACCGCGGCGGCGTTGGCCATGTCGAGCCGCGCCGCGCTCGCGGCGCTGGCCGACCGTGATCACCGCCCGAGTCCGCGAACAGACGCTCGCTGCCAGGACTACGACGGCGGCGATGTTCGAAGAGGCCGGTTACCAGACAGTTCCTTCCCAGGCAAACTTCATCCTCGTGCGTACCCCCGACCCGGGCAACCTGGCCGACGCGCTGGCGGTGCACGGGGTGAGTGTCCGCCCCGGCCAGGCACTCGGCGTGCCCGGCGCCGTCCGGGTCAGCATCCCCTCGCAGTCAGGCCTGGCCCTGCTCAAGCAGGCCCTGACCGGCATCGGCGAACAAGCGGAGGCGACCGCTCCAGCTGACCTGGCCGCAGCGCAGACCCCATCAATACGAAGAGGCTGAGATCACACACGCCAGGACGCGCCCTGGCGAAGTTGACGCTTCTCTTTGCGAGTAACACGCTGGGCAGTGTTCTAGCAATAGCTAGGTACTCCGATCGGATCACGCAGCATACTCAGGTTTCCGCCGCGTCAGCGGACGACCAGCACCGGCCGGTCGGTCAGGTGGATCACCTTGTGTGCGGTGCTGCCCAGCACGAGCCCGGCGAGGTCGCTTCTGCCCCGGGAGCCCATGATGATGATGCCAGCATCGTGCTCCTGGGCGTCTTTGACGATTTCGCGTGCCGCCTGCCCGAACACGGCCTCCCGGACCTCCCCGTGGGCGTCAATGCCCGCCTGGATCAACGCGCCGACCCCCTCGCTGACCGCCCGCTGCGCCTCCTCGTCCGGCTCGCTCGGGGTCAGCCCCAGCCGGCCGAACTCCCGCTCCCGGATGTGCAGCACCCACACCGTGCCCTGGGACAAAGCGGCCATGTCCTTGGCCGCGGCGATCACCCGGCCGAACACCTCCGACTGATCCACGGCGACCAGCAGCCTGTCGTACATGGCATTCCCTTCTCTGCGATAGCCCGCCCAGTCAGATCATGAACGACGCACCGGCAAGCCGGAAAGCCGGGACATCATCCTGACCAAATCCGGGTCGCTCCGCGGCTGGGTGACCGAAGGCGGCAGCAGGGTCACCATCCTCGTGACCAGCGGCAAGCCGCATTCCAGGCCGGCGGGCCGTTCTCCGGCAGGCCAACGTGCCGGTGGTCGTCGGCGACACCTGCTCGATCAACATCGCCTCACGGACCCTCCGGTGGCGTTGCGGCCGTGGGCGTCGGCGTCCGATGCTAGGAGCGTGGACGTGATCGGCAAGCTGCAGATCAAGCCGGGACAATCGGTGGCGATGGTGAACCCGCCGCCCGGCATGGTGGTGCCCGGCGTGCCGGTGGCATCTGCTGCTGATGCCGATGCAGTGGTCGCTTTTGTCGCCCGGCGGGAAGATCTGGCCGCAGCCGAGCCTGCGCTGGCCGCCGCCCGCGCGGATCGCTTGGCGTGGATCAGCTATCCCAAGAGCGGCAAGCTCGGTACGGATCTGAACCGCGACAGGCTTGTCGCGGCCCTGGCCGAACACGGCGTCCAGCCCGTCCGCCAAGTGGCACTCGACGACACGTGGTCTGCGTTGCGCTTCCGCCCTGCACGGGAGTAAGGGGCAACACGATCAGTACGCCGTTCCGCCTGATGGACTGGCTCCACCATGGCGGCGGTGGCGTGCCCCAACATCGGTGTCTGCCAGATGCGACCTAGGTAGACAACGCTTGCTCTACCTAGGTAGAGTACCGGCCATGGGCAACCGCTCCGGATTTTCTGTTCAGACGCTGGCGGTGCTGGCGGAGCTGTGCGCTACGCCGTCACGGTGGCGGCACGGTTACGGGATTGCCAGGGACACCGGGCTGAAGTCGGGCACGCTGTACCCGGTTTTGATCCGGCTGGCCGACCGTGGCTTGGTGGAGGCGTGCTGGGAGGAAGAACAGCCCGCTGGCCGGCCGCGGCGGCATCTGTACCGGCTGACGCCCGAAGGGCTCGCGACCGCCACGGCGGCGCTGGCAGCGGCGCCTTCCACTGGCCGGGCCGCCTCCGGTGCCCGCGTCAGGGGCGGGCGCCGGGTCGCGGCGAGGGTGGCGCCATGAACTGGCTGACGCGGGTGATAGCGGCCCTGCTGCGGTGGTCGGCGGGGTTGTTGCCGGCTGATCGCCGCGTGTGGGCGCAGGCGCTGCGGGCGGAGGCGGGCGAGGTCCCGGCGGGGTGGCGCCGCCTGGCCTGGCTGGCTGGCGGGGTGCGGCTGACCGCGCGGGAGGCCGCGCTGTCCCGCAGGCCGGGTTACTCGCTGGCATTCGCGGCTGCTGTCGCGGGCGTGGCGTGGAGCGCATGGTCTGGCCCGGCCGGTGACTCAGCCGTCGTGATCAACCGGGTCGATGTGATCGCGATGGCGGTGATCCTGGCTGGGCTGCCGTGGGCCATCCGCCGGGCACGCGGCCCGGTAGCGGGCGGCGGGCTGGCGCGGCTGGTGCGCACCGGCGGTTACGCGGCGGTACTCGCCCTGGTCGTGGTCAAGGCCGCGGTGGAGCGGGTTGCCGATGCCCCGCCCAATAACGTGGAAGGGCCGGCGCGTGCGTGGGCAGGCGAGGTAGTGTTCCTGGCGGTGATGACCGGCTATGCGGCCGTGATCGTGGCCTTCACGACGCGGCGGTCACCGGCGGCCCCGGCCGCCGTTGCCATCGGCACCGCGACCGGCGCCGTCCTCGGTGTCCTGGTCTTCGCGCTGGGGCCGCTGGGATTCCCGCTTCGTTTTACCGGTCCGTGGCCGGCAGGCCTGTATGACGCGGCGATAGCGGTGGGTGCGCTGCTGGTACTGTGCGCTCCCGTGGCGGCCGGGCTGGCAGCAAGCAGGCGGGCCGGCCGCTCGCAGCCAGCTGGTTCCCGCTGGCAGCAAGGCGCCATGGCCGGGCTCTGCACCGGGGCGGCCGCCGCGCTGGTAGTCGCCGTCCTGTCCACCGCCACCATCGCGCTGCTGCCCTACGACCGCGGCCTCGAGCACTGGGCCGCAGGCCACATTGGCCACTGGGCATCGGTCGCCAGTTATGGCCAGTCGGCTTACGGTTACGGCCAGGCCCCCCGCCTCGGCTATGTGGCAGGCAACAGCGCCTTCGCCGCCGGGTACCTCATCGTGCTCCTGCTCGGCCCGCTGCTTGGCTGCGCTCTCGGCGCCTGGGCCGGCCGGGCGGGCACCCCAGGCCCTCGCCGCCCGCGGCCGCCAGGCGACCGTCCTCCAGTCCCAAGGCCCGTCCCCGATCCCGCGGCTGGCGTCCAGATCCTGAGGACACTCACGGCCGAGCCGAGCGCCACCAGATGCCGACGTGCCAGGCAGATGTCGGTGTCGTAGGACAGCAGCCGGACACCGGCGCACGATCAAGGCAGTTCACACGCCAGCCAGTGCAGGTCGGAGATGCTCGGCGGCTGACCACGAACATGATCACAACAAGCCCGACAACCCGCGGTGGCGGGCGTGCCGGGGTGCTCAGGCAGGCTGTCGCCGGCGGGCCGCCGCGGCTGGGCGGCGGCTGTGCTGGCTGAGGCGGGCCAGGTCCCGGCCGGGTGGGGCCCGGGTGGCCTGGCTGGGCGGCGGGCTGTGGCTGGTGGTGAGGGAGGCGCAGATGATGCGCAGGATCTGCTACGGGATCGGGGTCGCGGCGGTGGCGGTGGCCGTGGCGGGGCTGGTGTGGCGTGCCTGGCCGGGCAGGCCCGGGGATGTGGAAGTCTCGGTGGACCGGGTCCGGGTGCTCGTGCTGGCCGCAGCGCTGGCCGGGCTGCCGTGGGTGGCCCGCCGGCGCGGGCTGTTCGGCCCGGCCGCCCGCAGTGCCGTGGCGCGGCTGGTGCGGATAGGCGGCTGCGCGGCGCTGTGCTGCCTGGTGCTGGCCATCGTGTGGATCGATCAGACCAACACCGACCTGCTCGGGCTGGTCGGCGGGGCGCACTGGGGCGACGGCGGCAACGTC
>Ga0126371_10006832_pt1 | contig 10182 bp, 6 predicted proteins | sample PanSoiMetaPlot_4_FD_110145 | JGI IMG/M metagenome (GOLD analysis project Ga0126371, IMG submission 110145) | Tropical forest soil microbial communities from Panama - MetaG Plot_4 | ecosystem: Environmental > Terrestrial > Soil > Tropical forest > Bulk soil | place: Panama | collected 2016-02-17
GAACAAAGCGTCGACTGCTTCCTGCAACATTCGCTTTTCATTGCGAATGATGACGTCCGGCGTTTTTAGCATGAGCAGGTTTTTCAGCCGGTTGTTACGATTAATAACCCGGCGATAAAGATCGTTCAGATCTGACGTCGCAAAACGCCCGCCTTCGAGGGGAACCAGAGGGCGCAGATCCGGCGGAATAACCGGCAATACATCGAGAATCATCCACTCGGGGCGAGCGTGTGAGCTCTGGAATCCTTGAACGAGCTTAAGACGCTTCGCCAGCTTCTTGCGGATCTGCTTGCTCTTGGTGGCGCCCATCGCCTTCTCGAGTTCTTTATTAAGCTTGTTGAGGTCAACCTCGGAGAGGAGTTTCTTGATCGCTTCCGCACCCATACCGGCAATGAAATCTTCGCCGTACTGCTCCTGCGCCTCACGGTATTCAACTTCATTAAGCAGCTGCGTTTTCTGCAATGGTGTCTTGCCCGGATCGATGACAATATAATCCTCGTAATAAATGATGCGCTCCAGCTGCCGCGCGCTCATGTCAAGCATTAACCCGATGCGCGACGGCATGCACTTGTAGAACCAGATATGCGACACCGGCACAGCTAATTCAATGTGGCCCATTCGTTCGCGGCGGACGCGCGCCAGCGTGACTTCAACGCCGCACCGGTCACAAATCACCCCTTTATGCTTAATGCGCTTGTACTTGCCGCACGAGCACTCCCAATCACGTGTCGGACCAAAAATGCGCTCGCAGAAGAGGCCGCCTTTTTCAGGTTTAAACGTTCGATAATTAATCGTTTCCGGATTTTTAACCTCGCCTTTGCTCCACGAGCGCATCGTGTCACTCGACGCAACACCGATCGCGACTTGATCAAAACCCACCGGGCGCTCTTCGCCCACTAACTCACGCCAAGAATGTTCGTTCATGATTTATCCAAGTAATTGTCGATACAAATTTATGCGACGTTCTCCAGAAAACTGCTGGGCGCTTGACCCCCGACTTTTACGTCGAGACCGAGGCTCTGCATCTCCTTAATGAGAACATTGAAAGACTCTGGTGTACCCGCCTCGAGTGAATTATCGCCCTTGACGATCGATTCATAAATCCGGGTCCGCCCCTGCACATCATCAGATTTTACAGTTAGCAACTCTTGCAAGGTATAGGCGGCCCCGTACGCTTCCAATGCCCAGACTTCCATTTCGCCAAAGCGTTGCCCGCCGTACTGCGCCTTACCACCGAGCGGCTGTTGCGTAACTAATGAATAGGGGCCGACTGCACGGGCGTGAATTTTATCTGCCACCAAATGACCAAGCTTCATCATGTAGATATAGCCAACGACCACTTCTTGATCGAAGGCATCGCCGGTACGTCCGTCATACAAACGAGCTTTGCCACTTTCCTGGACCCAGGAAAACCCTTCCTTCTTCTTTGCTTGATGCAGATACTCGCGAATCTGTTTTTCCTTGATTCCATCGAATACGGGAGTCGCGACCTTAAATCCGAGCGCCTTCGCAGCAACTCCCAAATGGGTTTCCAAAACCTGGCCGACATTCATGCGGCTAGGGACGCCCAATGGGTTGAGCACAATCTCCACGGGGGTTCCGTCCGCCAGGAACGGCATGTCTTCTTCAGGAACAATGCGTGCAACGACACCCTTATTGCCGTGACGGCCAGCCATCTTGTCGCCAACACTCAATTTGCGCTTGCTTGCAATATAGACTTTAACCTGTTTGATGATTCCTGGATCGATATCATCGCCGCTCTCCACCCGATCTATCGCGCGGTCACGTTCGAGTTCCAGCTCTGCAAATTTGTGCTCGTACGACCCAATGATCTCGCGAATTTTGTTGCGGATTGGGCTCGGGTCGATCTCGATGTGATCGTGTACCATTGCGAGCTTTCGCAACAAAGTCTTCGTGATCTTGCGATTGGCTGGAATAATGATTTCACCGGTCTGGCCATTTACCACATCGAGGGGTACCTTTTCACCCAGCAGGATGTTGGAAAGCGAATCGGTCAGCTGTTCGGTCAACTCCTCTTTTTTGCGTTTGTGTCCTTCGCTGATCGTCTTGAGCTGCCGTTTGGTCTCCGCGGGCGTCAGCTTTTCGCGTGAGACTTCACGACGAGAAGAAACCTTAACGTCCATCACGATTCCGTACGTGCCCGAAGGTACGGTAAGCGACGTGTCTTTCACATCCGCGGCCTTTTCACCAAAAATCGCGCGGAGCAACCGCTCTTCGGGCGCCAATTCCGTTTCGCTCTTCGGCGTGATCTTACCAACGAGAATGTCGCCCGGCTTCACCTCCGCGCCGACCCGTACAACGCCGTCCGGGCCCAGATTGCGCAACGCCTCTTCACTGACATTGGGAATGTCGCGCGTAATCTCCTCCGGTCCAAGCTTGGTGTCACGTGCCCCAATTTCGAATTCATCGATGTGGATGGAAGTATAAATGTCTTCCTTCACCACTTTTTCCGAGATCATGATGGCATCTTCAAAGTTGTAGCCATTCCAAGGCATGAACGCGACCAGCACATTCCGCCCCAGTGCGAGTTCGCCGTGGTCCGTATTCGGACCATCGGCGATGACCTGACTGCGTTTCACATGCTGGCCCTTGCGTACAATCGGCTCTTGATTTACGCATGTCCCGGCGTTCGACCGCATAAACTTGCGAAGTTCGTAAACGTGAATCCCCGCTTCTGCGTCCGTCTTGAATTTTTTCCTGCTCTCCGGTAGATGGCCGTCTTTAGTGACAATGATCTGGTTCGCTGTCACCGAAGCTACCTTACCGCTCTCGACCGCGAGTACCACGGCGTGCGAGTCTCGCGCCACTTTCTCCTCCAAACCTGTGCCCACAAGCGGTGTCTCTGAAACAACAAGCGGCACACCCTGACGCTGCATGTTCGAGCCCATCAGTGCACGGTTCGCATCGTCGTGTTCGAGAAACGGAATAAGGCCAGCAGCCACCGATACCAGCTGCTTCGGCGACACATCCATGTAGTGCACTTTTAACGGGTCAACTTCGAGGAAATCGCCGCGGTAGCGCACGGAAACCTTCTCTCCGGTGAAGTGTCCCCGTCCGTCAATAGGAGCATTCGCTTGGGCCACGAGAAAATTTTCTTCACGGTCACCGGTGAGGTACTCAATTTGATCAGTGACGCGGCCCTTTTCTACTTTGCGATAGGGCGTTTCGATAAAACCAAACTCATTGATGCGCGCGAACGTGCTCATCGAACTGATCAGGCCGATGTTAGGCCCCTCCGGCGTCTCAATCGGGCAAATGCGACCGTAATGGGATGGATGAACATCGCGCACCTCAAATCCCGCGCGTTCGCGGCTTAGCCCGCCGGGCCCAAGAGCCGACAAACGGCGTTTGTGCGTCAACTCCGCGAGCGGGTTTGTTTGATCCATGAACTGTGAAAGTTGGGACCGGCCAAAAAAGTCGCGGATGACCGCACTGAGCGCTTTCGGATTGATCAGCTTTTGGGGCGTCATGCCGTCCACGTTGATATCGAACAGGGTCATGCGCTCTTTGACCAAGCGTTCGGTCCGTGCCAGACCAACACGACATTGGTTTGCCAGTAATTCCCCAACCGTACGCACACGGCGACTGCCAAGATGATCGATATCATCGAGCGTGCCCTCTCCCCGGCGCAGGTTGATCAAATACTTGATCGCCGCGATGAAGTCTTTGTCGGTTAAAATACGCTCGCTGGAATCGACGCTAATTCCAAGTTTTTGATTAATTTTGTAGCGACCAACGCGCCCAAGATCATATTTTTTGGGATCAAAAAATAGTCTTTTAAGCAAGGCCCGCGCGTTTGCGACTGTTGGTGGATCGCCCGGACGAAGACGACGATAAATGTCTTTTAGGGCTTCTTCCTGATCGTGCGCCGGATCTTTTCTGAGCGCCTTCACGATTGTGTCGTCGTGGGAAATGTCGATCACTTTCACTTCGTGAATCTTTAGCGCTAAGATCTGCCGAACAGCCGCGAGCGTCAGAGGCTCAAACGCGCGAGCCACGGTTACCTCACCTTCCCGGATCTCTTCGATAAGCACCTTGGTGGCGAGCTTTTCCTCATCGAGTTTCTCGCTCAGCCTCAGGTTTTCAATATTATAAAAAAGTTTGACGACTTCCTCGTCGGAGCCGTACCCAAGTGCGCGCAAAAACGTCGTGGCGAGAAACTTGCGCCGGCGTTTGCGTCGATCCAGGTAAATGTAAAGGAGATCGGCAGTATCAAACTGCACCTCTATCCAAGAACCCCGATCTGGGATGATGCGGAAACTGTAGAGAAGCTTGCCATTTGCGTGAACGGTCGATTCAAAAGCTATTCCCGGGGAACGATGCAATTGACTGACCACTACACGTTCAGCCCCATTGATCACGAAAGTGCCTTGAGGCGTCATGAGGGGGATTTCGCCCATGTAAACCTTCTCCTCTTTAGTCCCTTTTTCTTCGCGTAACTGGAACGTGACATGCAATGGTGCGCTGTAAGTCTGACCCTCCCGCTGCGCTTCCAGGGCGGTCAATTTCGGCTCGCCAACTTCGTAGTGACTAAAGTCGAGCACGGCCTTTTCATCGTAGCTCTCGATCGGGAAAACCTCCTTGAAGACCGCTTGGAGTCCCTGATTTTTCCGCCTTGAGAAGGGGACGTCTTTCTGCAGGAAATCGACGTATGAGTTGAGCTGAACCTCAATCAGATTGGGCGGTTCGATGGCTTCCTTAATGCTTCCGAAGTAAATGCGCTCCGAGTTTTGTTCCGACATAATTCACTGGACCAAGGTTAAACCTCACAGGCGCCACGCAAATCGTGGGCCGACACGGGCAGGATTTTACGGGATCAGCGACAAGCGAGGAGCATAATACTCCCCCCAAAACAGCGGCCTGTCAAATTTGCCACTCTTTTGCTTCCACTTCTCAGTTTTACCGTCAAATGCCGGGTTAAAAATATAAATATCTCTACCTATTTTTAACGAAAGCTAAGTCTATCAACGAGCTGGAAACATGCAAGCTGAAATCGCGTGCGTTGCCGATACTATTTCCAGAAAAGCTATTTGATCTCGACCTTCGCACCAGCGGCTTCGATCTTTTTCTTAATCTCCTCCGCCTCCTGCTTCGAAACGCCTTCCTTGATTGTCTTGGGCGCCCCTTCGACAAGTGCTTTGGCCTCTGCCAATCCCAATCCGGGCACAGCGCCGCGAACTTCCTTGATCACAGCAATTTTGTTTGAACCCATCTCCTTTAGAATGATGTCGACTGTGCTCTTTTCTTCAGCTGATGCCGCAGGTGCGCCGCCAGCGACTCCAGCCGCAGCAGCAGGCCCAGCCGCTACCGCTACCGGTGCGGCCGCGCTCACACCCCACTTTTCTTCAAGTTGCTTAACCAAGCCGGCTATCTCAAGCACAGACAGCTCGCTAAGTTGTTCTACTAATTTGTTCGTATCTGCCATTTTGTCTCCTCCAATTGCCGCTTCCGAAAGCCTTCGAAAAATTAAGGCCGATAGCCACCAGCCCGGACAGTTTTCTTTTGCTTCCCGTCCCGTCATTACGGGAGGAAAATCTTTATGCCGCCGCCTGCGCGGGCGCGTCCTCCTTTTCTGACTTCGCCTTTAACACTCGTGCCAATGCGGAAGCCGGTTCATTTAACAAACGTATCAAACGCGTTGCTGGCGACAACAGAAGGCCAAGTAATTGCGCCTGCAAAACTTCACGTGTCGGCAACTCTGCCAACGCCTCCAATTCCGCCGTGGAAAGAACTGCGCGATTGACAAAGCCGATCCTGAGTGCGGCGATATTAAATTCGGCTGTAAATGATTTGAAAATCTTTGCTACCGGGGCGACATCCGCCTCACCTGTAACGACAGCGGTTTGACCCACCAGCCTCTCGCCCATATCCGGGAAACCGGACTCTGTCATCGCGCGCTTGAGGTAGTTATTTTTCACCACATGCACCTCAGCCCTGATCGGCGCAAGCCGGTTCCGCAATTCGCCAAAATTACTAACCTTCATGCGCTGGTAATCCGTCACAAGCACAAAAGGCGAACGTTTCAATCTCGCGGAGAGATCCGAAACAATATTAGCTTTTTCTGGTCGCATACTCGCTATTTTGATCCCTGTAAATCTAACGCTCAGACGTTCAGATACGGCGCCGGATTGACGTGGACTCCCGGCGACATCGTCGCACTAATTGTCACACTTTCAAGGTAACGCCCCTTTGCGGTCGCCGGACGCGCCCGGACAACTGCGTCGATCACCGCGTTTCCATTCTCGAACAGCGCTTTTTCCTCAAAAGAAAATTTGCCTACTGGCACCGCAACATTGCCGTTCTTATCTAGCTTGAACTCGACCCGTCCCGCCTTTACTTCCTTCACCGCTTTTGCTGCATCCTCGGTCACCGTCCCAGTCCTGGGATTGGGCATCAGCCCGCGTGGTCCTAACACTTTCCCCAGTTTTCGAACTTCTGCCATCGCGGCCGGCGTCGCGATCGCAACATCAAAATCCTGGAAACCTTCCTGGCACTTCTGAATCAGCTCTTTCATCCCCACAAATTCTGCGCCTGCCTCCTTGGCAGCATTCGCTGTCTCGCCTTCTGCGAAAACGAGCACGCGCACCTGTTTTCCGCTCCCATGGGGTAGCGAACACGTCCCGCGCACCATCTGATCCGATTGCTTTGGATCAACGCCAAGCCGAAGCGAAACCGTGACGGTCTGATCAAACTTCGTCGGTGGAAACTTCTTCAATGTCGCGACTGCCTCGGCAAGATCGTAGGTTTTCGTCCGATCCACTTGCTGGGCAGCGGCGCGATAACGTTTGCTTCGATTTCTTTGCATGTCTCTGTGCAGTCCTAACGCCCGGTCACTCGCTACAGTAGAAGGGCTCCTGCTTAAAAGTTTCTCCGCTCAATCCGGCGGACGGGGTCGATAAATTAACGACTATCTTTGCTCTGTCAAACCGGACTCCGCACGGAGCAACCCCGGCATTACGCTTTAGTCGACCGGAGCGCCAATATCTATGCTCTCGTCCGTAGCGGCCGTCTCTGCAGTCGCCGGGCCAGTCCTGATGATTTTGCCCTCCTTCATTACAAACGAGACATGCTCGGTAACCGTAATGTCGGCAGTTGGATCACCCGGCATCGCGATGATATCAGCGAGCTTGCCTTTCTCCAGCGTGCCGACTTTTTGTGCAATCCCCAGAAGCTCTGCGTCGCTCGCTGTTGCGGATTTGAGTGCATCGAGCGGCTTCATGCCGAGATCGACCATTAGTTTGAATTCTTTCGCGTTCTGGCCGTGTGGAAAAACCGCTGCATCTGTTCCAAAAGAGATTTTAATGCCGATTTTGAGAGCGTTTCGAAACATTTCCGAACGCGCGAGGTAAGCTGCCTTCGCCTTCGCTTGCAGCGCCAGAGGGTAATTATTCATCTTGCCCATGATCCATTCGGACGCCATCAACGTCGGCGTGAGAAACGTTCCTTTATTTTTCATTCGTGCCAGCGTTTCAGGTTTCATAAAGGAACCGTGCTCGATGGAATCAACGCCTGCCTCGATTGCCTCGCGCGCGGCTTGATCGCCGTGACAGTGCACTGCCACTTTCCTGCGCAACCGGTGTGACTCATCGACCAGCGCCGCCATCTCGGCTGGAGTCAGTTGCGGAGTATCTACTTCATCCGTCAGAGAAAGAACGCCGCCTGACACTGCGGCCTTGATCACATCCGCGCCGTTTTTCACCTCAAACCTTACCGCCTTTCGTATCTCATCGGGACCATTTGCAATGCCGTCCGTGTAATCCGGTTCGCGTCCGAAAAGGAAATCGCGAAATCCGTTCATTGGATCAAAGTGTCCACCGGTCGCGCCGATCCCTTTTGTCGCCACGAGCATGCGGGGGCCAACGACTATGTCTTTGTTGATTGAATTGCGCAGCGCGACGTCCACAAATTCGCGACTGGCGACGAAACGGCTGCCCAAGTCGCGCACAGTGGTAAAACCCGCCTGCACTGTCGCGCGTGCGTGCTTCGTCGCCCTGATCGCCTGCTCTGAGACGTTGAGGTCAAGCTCCTGTAGCCGCCTCTCGTTGTAATTGCCGGAGTAATCGAGAGTGAGATGCGTATGCGCGTCCATGAAACCGGGCGAAAGTGTCGCATCGCCCAGATCGATGACTCGCGCGCCGTCCGGAATCGGTAGATTGCTGCCAACATCGGCAATCGTGTCGCCCTTTACAATCACAACCCCGTTTTGCAGGAGTGTGGCCGTTTTTCCATCAAACAGGCGCGCAGCTTTCAGAGCGATTGTTTCATTGGCAGCCGCCACCGATGAAATGAAAAGCGCCAGGACCGACGCGGCACAAATGGTTCGCAGACGTGGGCGAGAAAAAAATCGGATGCTCATCGGCCCCCCTATAAAAGTCTTCGACGGAGAAATCAAGAGCGCTCCGCGATTGACAACGGTAATTGTTTTCGGCAAACCGGCGCAATGCGACGATTATTTGCGCGGCTGTTTTCGATTCTGATTGCTCTGCTGGTTGGTAATCATTCGGGATCTGGATCGACTGTCCCGACAACGGAATCCTTCGATAAGCTCGCACGTGACTTCTGGACGTGGCGGGCAAAGTACGCGCCGTTCACAGGCGATGATGTAAATCGAATCGAGCGGCCGGGCGGAATACGCGACTGGTCGCAAGCCAGCGTCGAGAGGCGACGAAAAGATCTGGGGGAATTCGAAGCGCGCTGGCGCAAGATGGACAGTCACAACTGGCCGATCCCGCAACAGATTGATTACAAATTGATCGGGTCCGCATTATCGCGCGTGCATTGGGAACTGGACATTAATCCACGCTGGAAACGCGATCCTAATTTTTACATCGAACAAACGCTTACGCCGATCGTGGAAGCGCTGACAGTCCCTGCGCCGTATGACGAAGCGCACAGCCGAGAGATTCTCACGCGGATCCACAATGTACCGGCGATCCTGGACCAAGCGGCGCAGAATCTCGATAAGCCGCCGGCGCCATTTGCGACTGTGGCGATTCAAACACTCGATGGCGTGCGCGACCGCCTGTGTAAAACGGCGACAGCCCTGGCAGGATCGACAACTCTCAACGAACAGGAGTTGAAGAGCGCGACAGATCGCACCGCAAACGCGCTGGAGAAATTCCGGCAACAACTCAAAGACAAATTGCCTTCGCTCTCGCAGCAAACTGCGCTTGGTCGCGACGCTTACAGCTGGTTTTTGCGCAATGTCGCGCTGATGCCGTATTCGCCAGAAGAACTTTTGGCGATGGGGCGGCAGGAATGGAATCGCGCGGTTGCATCCGAAGCGTACGAGAAGAACCGGAACAAGGATGTGCCACCACTAAAAAGCGCCCATAACATGGAGGATTGGATCAAGGACGCGGCGGCCAAGGAATTGCAGATCCGTGATTTTCTTCAAACACGAGAAATCCTCACGGTCCCGGATTGGTTCCAGCACTACACGCTGCGGTCGATGCCCGAATACCTACGCGTGCTGCAGGCATTCGGAGAGACGGACGATTTTACTTCGCCATCACGCTTGAAAGACAGTTGTATTCGCTATGTGACCGAGCCTTCAGGGAACCTCGGTTACTTCTGGCGCGCGACGGCGGAAGATCCGCGACCCATCACTGTTCACGAAGGAATTCCGGGCCATTGCTTTCAGCTTTGTCTTTCGTGGAAACACGAAGACCCGATTCGGCGGCATTACTACGATTCAAGCGCGAACGAAGGCATTGGCTTTTACGCGGAGGAAATGATGCTGGAAGCGGGTTTGTTCGACGACAGCCCACACACACGCGAAATCATTTACAATTTCATGCGGCTTCGCGCGTTGAGGGTGGAAGTGGACGTGAAACTTGCGCTGGGCCAATTCACGCTAGAACAAGCCGCAAAATATCTACAAGAAAACGTGCCGATGGACGCCCAGACGGCGCATCAGGAATCAATCGCTTTTTCAACTGGCCCAGGTCAGGCCATCACGTATCAGGTCGGCAAGCTCCAAATCCTGAAATTTCTGGCCGACGCGCGGATGCAGCAGGGCGACAAATTCAATCTACGCGCCTTTCACGATTTCATATGGAAAAACGGCAATGTTCCAATTGCGCTGCAAGAGTGGGAATATTTGGGGAAAAGATAAGCGTGAGAGTTGCAGCTTAGTAAAAGATCGTTTTCGGCTCGATC
>Ga0126371_10006833_pt1 | contig 10182 bp, 7 predicted proteins | sample PanSoiMetaPlot_4_FD_110145 | JGI IMG/M metagenome (GOLD analysis project Ga0126371, IMG submission 110145) | Tropical forest soil microbial communities from Panama - MetaG Plot_4 | ecosystem: Environmental > Terrestrial > Soil > Tropical forest > Bulk soil | place: Panama | collected 2016-02-17
AGCGGCCAGCCAGGCGACCCGAACCGGCGCAAAGCCCTCGGCGTCCCAGCGGGTCTTCCACGCGTGAAACGAGTGCACACACGCTTCTAACATAACCTCAGGCGGGACCACTCCAAAGCCTTGCTCTTGAACAGAGGTCGCGGAGAATTCGGTGCCCTTTGGTGAATTCCTAAGATTAACGCCGACACCGATGACGAGAAAACTCAGCTTCTCCGGTGAAGTCATTTCCGATTCGAGCAGCACGCCAGCTAACTTGCGGCCGTTGATCAGCACGTCATTCGGCCATTTGTATGATAGTCCGGCGAGCACAGGGATGACCGAAGCAAGCGCACCGCCGACCGCCAGCGCAGCGACAAACCCCAGCTGCGCAGCGCGGCTCGGCGAGCACTCAGGTCGCATAATCAGCGAAATGTAGAGATTTCCGCGCGGCGAGATCCACGACCGCCCGCGTCGCCCGCGGCCCGCACTCTGCTCGAGCGCCCATATGAGGCTCCCTTCAGCAGCGCCGTTCCGGGCGAGGCGCTTTGCCTCGTCATTCGTACTATCGAGCTTGTCATGGCAAATCGGCTGATAGCCCGCAGGCAGCAAGGGCCGTCTTTCCGTCACGGGCCAAAGAGGGCCGCAGCGGCCGCGTCCGCAGCACCGACGATCGGACCGGGTATCACAAAGAAGAACAGCGTGACGACCGCCGTCACAAACAATACACCCTTGAGCTCGGTGGTCAGCGGGCGGTCGAAAGCGCCGACGGGCTCGTCGAAATACATGACCTTGACGACCCGCAGATAATAAAACGCCGAGACAACGCTGGTCACGACGCCAATGACCGCAAGTCCGGCGAGGTTGGCGTCAATAGCCGCGAGGAAGACATAAAGCTTAGCGAAGAAACCCGCGGTCGGCGGGATCCCGCTCAGCGCAAACATGAAGATCGCCAGCGCCAGCGCGAGCCCTGGCTGCGAGCGTGAGAGCCCCGCCAGGTCGGAAATCCCTTCGAGCATCTGGCCGTTGCGCCGCATGCACAAAATCGCGGCCCACGTGCCGACCGTCATGAAGAGATAGATGGCCAGATAGACGAGGACGCCGCGAATGCCAGCCGCGCTACCGGTGGCGAGTCCGATCAGCGCGTAACCAACATGGCCGATCGAACTGTACGCCATTAGCCGTTTGAAGCTCTCCTGTGCAATCGCGGCGACGGCGCCGAGCACCATCGATGCGATAGACAAGAAGATGATGACTTGACGCCATTCCCCGACCAACGCCCCGAACGGCTCGATCATGACGCGCACAAACAATGCGAGCGCGGCCATTTTTGGCGCCACCGCGAAAAACGCGGTGACGGGCGTGGGCGCGCCCTCGTAGACATCCGGCGTCCACATATGAAACGGGACCGCCGACACCTTGAAGGCAAGGCCTACGACGATGAAGACAAGACCGACGAGGAGACCGATCGGAGCCGCACCGCCGCTCACCAGCTTTGTGAGATCAGCAAAAGCCGTCGTTCCGGTGAACCCGTAAACGAGCGAAGCGCCGTAGAGCAGCATCCCGGACGACAGCGCGCCGAGCACGAAATATTTGAGGCCGGCCTCGCTCGAGCGCGCCGAGTCGCGATTGAAACTGGCGACGACATAAAGTGCCAGGTTCTGCAGTTCGAGACCGACATAAAGCGTGATCAAGTCGTTGGCGGAGATCATCACCATCATGCCGGTTGTCGCCAGCAGCACCAGCACCGGAAACTCGAACCGTGCGATCCCCTGGTCTTCGTTGTACCGTATCCCCATCAGGATCGTGACAGCCGAGCCGATCAACACCAACGCCTTCATGAACAGAGCGAAACCGTCAGTGATAAACATGCCGTAGAACGCGAGGCGCTGCTGATTGCCGCCCAACAACGTAACCACCAGGACCAGGATTAGTATTGCGATACCGAGCCAGGACGCCGCGCGCGTCGAGCGCTCCCCATTGATCGCACCAAACAGCAGCAGCGCCATCGCGGCCACCGCGAGGATGATCTCGGGCAGCGCTGGCGCGATCTCGGGGAGCGGAAGTTCGGGCATTGCGTTGACTATCGAGAAGGCCTCAACGGATGCTCGCACGACGAATGCCACCTGCCTCCGTCGCGGCGCTCACCTGCTGCACGAGATGATCGACCGAAGCCTGAATCGGGCGAAGGAATGAACTGGGATAAACGCCCATCCACACCACCAACACCAGCAACGGGGCGAAGAACGCCTTCTCGCGAAGATTGAGGTCAAGGATCCCGCGGAGGTCGGCGCGCGTGATCGTGCCAAAAATCACCCGGCGATAGAGATAGAGCATATAGGCAGGACCAAGGAACAATGCGGTCGCCGCAAGGACGCATTCGAGCGTGTTGACCTTGAACGTGCCGAGTAGGATCAAGAACTCGCCGACAAACCCGCTTGTGCCAGGCAGCCCAACGGCCGCCAAGGTGAAGACCATAAAGACGAAAGCGTACGCGGGCATTCGATTGACGAGCCCGCCGAAGCGGGCAATCTCGTGCGTGTGTAGCCGGTCGTAGAGGACGCCGACGCAAAGAAAGAGCGCTCCCGACACGAGGCCGTGACTCAACATCTGGATGACTGCGCCCTGAACCGCCTCGCTGGTCGCGGCGAAGGTGCCCATCGTCACAAAGCCCATATGGGCGATCGACGAGTAGGCAATCAACTTTTTCATATCGATCTGCGCCAACGCGACCAGCGAAGTGTAGATCACCGCAATGGCACTGAGCGCGAAGATCAGTGGCGTGAAGTACGCCGACGCGAGCGGAAACATCGGCAACGAAAAGCGAATAAAACCGTAGCCGCCCAGTTTCAACAGGATGCCGGCAAGGATCACCGAACCTGCCGTAGGCGCCTCGACATGGGCGTCCGGCAGCCAGGTATGTACTGGCCACATCGGGACTTTGACAGCAAAAGACGCAAAAAATGCCAGCCACAGCCATTTTTGCAGACCAGCAGGGAACAATTCACTGTGAGTCAGCGCGTATTCGATGTCTGTTGTCCCCGTCTGAAAATAGACAGCAAGGATTGCGAGCAGCATCAGCACTGAGCCGAGGAGGGTGTATAGGAAAAATTTGAAGGCCGAATAGATGCGGTTCGATGCCCCCCATACCCCAATGATCAAAAACATCGGGATCAACACGCCTTCGAAGAAGACATAGAATTGGATGAAATCGAGAGAGCAAAAAACGCCGACCATCATTGTATCGAGCACGAGAAAAGCGATCATAAATTCCTTGACTTGGAATTGTATCACTTCCCAAGCAGAGACAATGGAGATGAAAGTGAGGATTGTTGACAGCAGGACAAAGAACAGCGAGATGCCGTCGATCCCCATATGGTAGTTGAAATTGAACCCGCCGATCGTAACCCAGCTGGCCCGTTCGACAAACTGGAAGTCGGCGGTGTTAGGATCGAACTCTAGCCACAGCACTACCGACAGCACAAAGTCGATCAGCGAGGTCCATAGCGCGATCCAGCGCGCATTTTGCGCGACTACTGCTTCGTCGCCACGGGCCATCAGGATGAATGCGGTGCCGACAAGCGGCACAAAGGTGACGAGCGAGAGGAGCGGCCAATGGCTCATTTGCGCTTCCCGTCGCTCACCGTGGGAACAGATACCACGTCACAATCGCGACGAGGCCGATCATCATCGCAAACGCATAGTGATAGAGATACCCCGTCTGCAACCGACTGGCTTGGCGCGCGAGATCGCGGGTGACCGCGGCGACGCCATTCGGACCGAGGCCGTCGATTACAGCGCCGTCGCCGGATCGCCAAAGACCATCACCGAGTGAAAAAGCAGTCCGGACGAAAAGCCAGTCATAGAGCTCGTCGAAGTACCATTTGTTCAGCAGGAAAAGGTAGAGCGCGCGGAATTGCGAGGCGAGACGCACCGGGATCGTCTTGTCAACGATGTAGAAGACATAGGCGGTGGCGATACCGAGGAGGCCGAAAATCAGCGGCATGAAGCGGACGAGCTGCGGTATCTCCTCTACCCTTGCGAGCGAGTCAAACTGCGGCAGCACAAAGATCGAGCTCTTCCAAAAGATGTTGCGCTCGGCGCCGACAAAGAAATCGTAGCCGATAAAGCCGAACACTGTGGCCCCTATCGCGAGAACAAGCAGCGGGATCAGCATTACCCACGGGCTCTCATGCACATGATGCATGGTCTCCTCGTCGGCGCGCGGTTCGCCGTGAAACGTCATAAACATCACGCGCGAGATGTAGAAGGCGGTCATGAACGCCGCCACCGTGCCGAGGACCCACGCGTAGCGGCCGACTGCCGTCCCCGCCATCCAGTCCGCTTCGAGGATCGTGTCCTTTGAGTAATAGCCCGAAAATAAAGGGATGCCGCTCAGCGACAGGGCGCCGACCCACATCGTCCCGTAAGTCCACGGAAGCTTGCTCCAGAGGCCGCCCATCCGACGCATATCCTGTTCGCCGCCCATCGCATGGATGACCGAACCGCAGCACAGGAACAGCAGCCCCTTGAAGAAGGCGTGGCTGAACAGGTGGAAAATCGAGGCGGCATAGGCGGAGACGCCGGCGGCGGCGAACATGTAGCCGAGCTGGCTACAAGTCGAATAGGCGACGACCTTCTTGATGTCGTTCTGCGCCATGCCGATGCTCGCGGCAAACATCGCCGTGGTCCCCCCGATAACGCCAACGACGGCGAGCGCTGTCGGAGTGTATTCGAACATCGGTGACAGCCGTGCCACCATGAAAACGCCCGCCGTCACCATCGTCGCCGCGTGGATCAATGCGGAAACTGGGGTCGGGCCCTCCATCGCATCGGGTAACCAAGTGTGGAGCGGGATCTGCGCCGATTTCCCCATCGCGCCGATGAACAGAAGAATGCAGGCGAGGGTCAGCGAATCGACACGCCATCCGAGAAACTCCATCGTCGTGCCGACGGCCTTCGGTGCCGCGCTAAAGACGGTGCCGAAGTCGAGTGAGCCGAAGATCACAAAAACTGCATATATACCTAAGGAAAAGCCGAAATCGCCGACCCGATTGACGAGGAAGGCCTTGATCGCGGCAGCATTGGCCGAGGGGCGGTCGTACCAAAAGCCGACCAGCAGATAGGACATCAAGCCGACGCCCTCCCAGCCGAAAAACAGCTGAACGAAATCGTTCGCCGTCACCAATGCCAGCATGAAAAAGGTGAATAGGCTCAAATAAGCCATAAAGCGCGGGATCGACGGATCCTCGTGCATGTAGCCGATCGAATAGACGTGGACCATCGACGAAACGATCGTCACGACGACGATCATGACGCCGCTCAACGTGTCGAGCCTCAGTGACCACGCGACATCCACACCGCCAGCGACGATCCAGCTCGCGAGCGGGATGACCCGGACCTCGTCGCTGGCGAGAATATCGCGGAACAGGAAGAGACCGAGCACCGCCGAGAGCAAAAGGGCGCCGCAGGTGACCAGTTGGGCGCCACGGTCGCCGATCACGCGGCCGAAAAAGCCGGCGATGATCGCGGCGATCAGGGGGAGAAATACGACGGCAGCGGCCAAGTCTCAGCCCTTCATCATGTTGATGTCTTCGACTCGGATCGTGCCGCGATTGCGGAAATAGACGACGAGGATGGCGAGCCCAATCGCCGCTTCCGCCGCCGCGACTGTCAATACGAACATCGCGAAGGCTTGGCCAATCAGGTTGTTTAGAAAGACTGAGAACGCGACGAAATTGACGCTGACCGCGAGCAACATAAGCTCGATCGACATCAACATGATGATCACGTTCTTGCGATTGAGAAAGATGCCGAAAATCCCGAGCGTGAACAGAATAGCGGCGACGGTCAGGTAGTGGGGCAACCCAATCAGCATCAGTCGCTCCCGGTGCCGACCGGCACCTTGACGACTTCGACGGTTTCGTCGCGCCTGCGAGCTAGCTGGGCGGCTATCGATTGCCGCCTGACATCAGCGCGCTGCCGCAAGGTCAACACGATCGCGCCAATCATTGCCACCAGCAGGATCAACCCTGCTGCCTGGAACGCAAATAGGTAGCGCGTGTAGAGTATGTCTCCAAGCGCGCGCGTGTTTGTAATGGCGAGCCCACCTGTCGCGGACGCTATTGCCGGCCTTGCGCCGCCGAAGGCACCAACCCAGCCGACTATGAGGAAGATCAGCTCGGCAAGAAGCACGGCTCCGATCGCCGCGCCAATTGGTAAATAGCGGACAAATCCTTGACGCAGCCCCGCAAAATCGATGTTGAGCATCATCACCACGAACAGGAACAGCACTGCCACTGCGCCAACGTAAACAATGACCAGGATCATCGCCAAAAACTCTGCACCGATCAGCAGAAACAAGGCGGCGGCATTGAAGAAAGTGACAATCAAAAACAATACCGAATGCACCGGGTTGCGCGATGCGACGACGAGCACCCCGGAAGCAACGGCAACGGCTGCGAAGATGTAGAACAGAATAGCCTGGACGATCATCGATGCATGCCGGAGATGCCCCTCACCCCTGCCCTCGCCCCGCATGCGGAGAGAGGGAGGGACGCGCGGATACTCGGATCAACTCCGCGGAGCAGAGCGCGGGGCATCCGCTTGAACTTCGGTACAACGCCGAAATCACCGGTAGGGCGTCTCTAACGCCAGGTTTTTCGCGATCTCAGCCTCCCACCGGTCGCCGTTCGCAAGAAGCTTTTCCTTGTCGTAGAGCAGCTCTTCATGGGTTTCGGTGGCAAATTCGAAATTGGGCCCCTCTACGATCGCGTCGACTGGGCAAGCTTCCTGACAATACCCGCAATAGATGCACTTCGTCATGTCGATGTCGTAGCGCGTCGTGCGTCGGCTGCCATCCTCTCGCGGCTCGGCTTCGATCGTGATGGCGAGCGCCGGGCATATCGCCTCGCACAGCTTGCACGCGATACAGCGCTCCTCGCCATTCGGATAGCGGCGCAGTGCATGCTCGCCGCGAAACCGCGGGCTCAGGGGGCCCTTTTCGTACGGGTAGTTCACCGTTACAGGCCGTTTGAACATATATCGTAGGGTTAGCCCGAGACCCGAAAGCAGCTCAGTCAGCAGCAAGCTGCGAGTGGCGCGTTCCAGAAATGCCATGCCTCAATCCCTCAGCGTGCGGGCACCCAGCCTGCAGCGGTCAATACGCCGGCCGTAAGTACCAGCCAGAATAGCGAAAACGGCAGAAACACCTTCCAGCCCAAGCGCATCAGCTGGTCATAGCGAAAGCGTGGGAAGGTGGCGCGAACCCACAGAAAACAAAACAGCACGAACGCAATCTTGAGAGCAAACCAGATCGGCCCGGGGACCCAGATAAAAGGGGGAACGCCGAATGGAGCGAGCCAACCGCCGAGAAAGAGCACGCTCGTCATCGCGCTCATCAGGATCATATTGCCGTATTCGCCGAGATAGAACAGCGCGAACGTCATCGACGAATATTCGACAAAATAGCCGGCAACGATCTCCGTCTCCCCCTCCGGCAGATCGAACGGCGCGCGTCCCGTCTCGGCCAGTGCGGAAATGAAGAAGATCACAAACATCGGCAACAGCGGGACCGCAAACCAGATACGCCGTTGTGCCTCCACGATCTCGGTGAGGTTCAACGAACCCGCGCACAGCAGGACAGTGACCAGGACAAAGCCGATTGCGACTTCATAGGACACCATCTGCGCTGCTGAACGCAGCGCGCCGAGAAAGGCATAACGCGAGTTCGAGGCCCAACCCGCGAGGATGATCCCGTAGACGCCGAGGGAGCTGATCGCGAAGAGATAGAGGATGCCAACATTGATGTCGGCGATCACGATCCCGGCGTCAAACGGGATGACCGCCCAGGCAACAAGCGCCAATGTAAATGTTACAAGCGGTGCAACGACAAAGACGACCCGGTTCGCGCCGCTTGGGATAATCGTCTCTTTCCAAAGCAGCTTGAGGCCATCGGCGAAGGGCTGCAGCAAGCCGAACGGCCCGACGACATTAGGACCCTTGCGGAGTTGCGAGAAGGCCAGCACCTTGCGTTCGGCATAGGTGAGCATTGCGATGGCCAACAGCAGCGGTACCACGACGACAACGACCTCGACCGCAGTCAATACGGTCGGCCAAAGGTAGCCGGTCCAGAAGTTAGCCATACGTTCCGGTCCGCAGCGGAGGCGGGCTTTGCCGCGCCACAAACAGCTCGCTGCAGTGCTCCATTGTGCGGCTGGCTCGACTGATCGGATCGGTTCGGTAGAAATCCGCGATCGGATACATGAACGGAGTTGCAGAGATCAGCCCCGACTCGCCAAAGGCTGCCCAAGGCGCGGGCGTTACCACATCCAACTCCGAGAATATCGGATGTGCTTCCCACAATCGTCCTCGAAGCTCGCGTTGCGTGTCGAACGGTAGCGGGTGCCCAATGGCGCCCGAGAGGGCTCGCACTATCTTCCAGTCTTCGCGCGCTTCGCCCGGCGGGAACACCGCACGGCGGGCCTGTTGCACGCGCCCTTCGGTGTTGACGTAGATACCATCCTTTTCTGTGTAAGCGGCACCAGGGAGCACGACGTCGGCGCGCCGGGCGCCACGGTCGCCATGATGCCCCTGATAAATGACAAAAGCCGCTCCAAGGTCGCTCGTGTCGATCTCGTCGGCTCCTAGGAGATAGAGGACTTCGATATCACCCGACTTGCATCCGGCAATAATACCGTTCGCGTCGCGGCCGCCGGGTCCCGGCACAAACTCGAGATCGAGCCCCCCAACCCGCGCAGCGGCGCGATGCAGAACATTGAACCCGTTCCAATCCTCCCGAACGAGGTCGCAGCTTTCGGCAATTCGCCTCGCGGCGCCGAGAACGCGTTCACCATCGGCGCGGACGAGAGCATCCTCTCCCATCACGATCATTGGCGCTTTGGCATCGCGTAATATTGCCGCCCAGGCATGCTCACCAGCGGCCAGCGCATTCAGCGCGTCGCCGCTATCCCCCAACATCTCGACAGGAAAAGTCAGGTCGAGCGCGGGGCCAATCGCCGCCGCACGAAATCCGCCGCGCAAATGACGCTTGCGCAGCCTAGCATTGACCAGCGGCGCTTCCCAGCGCGGGTTCGAACCGATCAGCAAACAGACGTCGGCTTTATCGATGCCGCTAATCGTCGTGTTGAATAGATAACCGGCGCGGCACCGCGGATCGAGCTTGGCGCCGCTCTGCCGGCAATCCAGGCTCGTTGCGCCGAGGTCCGTCAGCAACTCCTTCAGCGCAAACATGGATTCGGCGTCACATAGATCGCCGCCGATCGCTGCGATGCGCTCGCCCGGGGTCTTCTTGAGCCGCTCCGCACTAAGCTCTAAGGCCTCACGCCAATCCGCCTCGCGCTTGCGGTCACGGCCGATATAGGGCCGGTCGAGCCGCCTGTGCACGAGTCCATCCACCGCGTAGCGGGTTTTGTCGGAAATCCACTCCTCGTTGACCGCTTCGTGCACGCGCGGCAGCACGCGCAACACCTGCCCCCCTCGGGAATCGATCCGGATGTTGCTTCCGACTGCGTCCATGACATCGATCGACTCGGTTTTTGTTAATTCCCAGGGGCGGGCAGCGAAAGCATAGGGTTTGGACGTGAGTGCCCCGACCGGGCAGAGGTCGATGATATTGGCCGACAGCTCGGAGCCGAGTGCGCGCTGGATGTAAGTCGTAATTTCCATGTCTTCGCCGCGTCCGGTCGCACCCAGCTCCTGAACCCCGGCGACTTCCGTCAGAAAGCGAATACAGCGCGTGCAATGGATACAGCGGTTCATGTGAGTTTCGACGAGCGGGCCGAAATCCTTGTCGGGTACGGCTCGCTTGTTCTCCTCGAACCGGCCGCGGTCAAAGCCGTACGCCATGGCCTGGTCCTGCAGATCGCACTCACCACCCTGGTCGCAGATCGGGCAATCGAGCGGATGATTGATCAGCAGGAATTCCATTACCCCTTTTTGCGCCTTGAGCGCTTTTGCGGACTTTGTGAAAACCACCATCCCGTCGGTTGCCGGCATTGCGCAAGAGGCTATCGGCTTTGGCGATTTCTCCACCTCGACAAGGCACATCCGGCAATTCCCGGCAATCGCGAGCCGTTCGTGGTAGCAGAAATGCGCGACCTCGATCCCGGCATGCTCGCAGGCCTGCAAGATCGTCGTCTCGGCCGGCACCTCGACTTCTTGCCCGTCGATCGTCAATTTCGGCAT
>Ga0126371_10006834_pt1 | contig 10180 bp, 11 predicted proteins | sample PanSoiMetaPlot_4_FD_110145 | JGI IMG/M metagenome (GOLD analysis project Ga0126371, IMG submission 110145) | Tropical forest soil microbial communities from Panama - MetaG Plot_4 | ecosystem: Environmental > Terrestrial > Soil > Tropical forest > Bulk soil | place: Panama | collected 2016-02-17
CAAGCCAAGGCCCAGCGCGACCAGGCGCAACTCAATCTGTCCTACACGACGGTCACCGCCGCGCAGCCGGGACGCGTCGTCAACCTCTCGGCCGCCGTCGGCCAGTTCGCGCAACCGGGCACGAACCTGACCATGTTCGTGCCTGATCAAATCTGGGTCACGGCGAACTTCAAGGAGAACCAGCTCGACCGCATGCGGCCCGGCGATAAGGTGACGCTCAAGATCGACGCCTATCCGGGGCGCACGATCCACGGCCATGTGGAGAGCGTCCAACCCGGATCCGGCACCGCGTTCTCGCTGCTTCCGGCGCAGAATGCGACCGGCAACTACGTCAAGATCGTTCAGCGCGTGCCGGTCAAGATCGTCATGGACGACCCGCCGACCGATGTCGCGCTCGGCCCGGGCATGTCGGTGGTCCCGACGGTGCGGATCGATCCCTCGCCATCACTGCTTGAGCGCCTGGGGAGGTTGCTATGAGCGCCGCCGTCATCGGAGCCAATGATTTCACCGCGCCCCGCGCCGCCGCCAACCCCTGGCTGATTGCCATCGTGGTCGCGCTTGCGAGCTTCATGGAAGTGCTCGACACCACGATCGCTAATGTCGCACTGCCCTACATCGCCGGCGGGATGGGAGTCAGCGAGGACGAGGCGTCCTGGGTGGTCACCACCTATCTCGTCTCCAACGCCATCATCCTGACCGCCTCGAGCTTCCTGGCCCGGATGCTGGGACGCAAGACATTCTTCCTGATCTGCCTTGGGCTGTTCACCCTGAGCTCGATACTGTGCGGGTTCGCCCCCAATCTGAACGCGCTGCTGCTGTTCCGTATTCTGCAAGGTCTCGGCGGCGGCGGCATGGTGCCGGTCGCTCAGTCGATTCTCGCGGATGCGTTCCCGCCCACCAAGCGGGGCCAGGCGTTTGCGGTGTTCGGCGTTGCCGTGGTCGTAGCGCCAGTGGTCGGGCCGACGCTTGGCGGCTGGCTGTCCGACAATCTCTCCTGGCAGTGGTGCTTCCTGATCAACGGGCCGGTCGGCGTGTTTGCGATCGGCCTGATCGCGCTGATCCTTCGCGAGCCCGCGACCGCGCGTGCAAAGGGCGAGCAGGGGATTCGATTCGACTTCATCGGCTTCATGCTGGTTGCGACCTTCCTTGGCGCGCTCGAGATCGTGCTCGATCGCGGCCTGGAGGACGACTGGTTCGCTTCACCCTTCATCGTCACGTTCGCGGTGATTAGTGCCACGGCGTTTGTGCTGATGATCCCGTGGGAGATGACCCGCCGCAATCCGATGATCGATTTGCGGATGGTGGCAAGCCGCCAGTTCGGCGCCTCCTTCCTGGTGATGCTGGCGACCGGCGCCATTCTGCTCGCGACCACCCAGTTCCTGCCGCAGCTGGCGCAACAGGACTTCGGCTACACTGCGACCTGGGCAGGCCTCGTGCTCTCGCCGGGCGGCGTGGTTACGATGGCGATGATGTTCGTCGTCGGCCGTCTGGCGGCCAAGGTGCAACCCAAATATCTGATCATCGCCGGCGCCATGATCATCGCGCTCTCGATGTACAGCATGACCAACGTCTATGGCGATCTCGGCTTCTGGTTCATGGCGCGCTCGCGCATGCTGCTCGGCGTCGGCCTGCCGCTGATCTTCGTGCCGATCATGGCTGCATCCTACGATGGCCTTCCGCCATCCAAGACCGACCAGGCCTCCGCCTTGATCAACGCGGCGCGCAACACCGGCGGCTCGATCGGCGTCTCCATCGTGTCCAACGTGCTGGCGCATCGCGAGCAGTTCCACCAGAACCGGCTTATCGAGCAGGTGACCCCGTCGAGCACGCAATATCAGGATGCGTTGCAGCAGATCACGAGCTATTTCTCAGCCCATGGCAGCCCGTTGGCACAGGCCCATGATCAGGCCATCCAGTGGATCGGACAGCAGGTGCAGACGCAGGCGTCGTTCCTGGGCTACATGGATGCGTTCTGGGTGCTGATGCTGATTTCGCTTGCGGCCGTGCCGCTCGCCCTGACCCTGCGCAGGGTCAAGCTCGGTGGCCCTGTCCAAGTCAGCCATTGAAGTCGGCCATTGAGCAAAGGTTTTCCCGATGACGCCGCCGATCATTCGCCCTGCCCGCGTTAGCGAATATGACGAGATCGCCCGCGTCTGGATGGAGAGCTGGTGCTCGACGGGACTGGCGGAGCCAAGCAATTTCCTGCTTGCGCAACTACGGGCGAGGGTGCCGCGGGAGGTCGACAATGGTTGGAGCCTGTTCGTCGTCGACGATGCCGGCAAGTTCGCGGCGATGCTGGCGCTGCATCTGCCGAAGCTGTATCTCGACCAGCTTTTTGTCGCGCCCGCCTATCAGGGCCGCTCGCTCGGGCGGCGACTGCTCGCCTTCGCGCGAACGCACCTGCCCGACGAAATCGAGCTGCGCTGCGTGCGCGAGAACGAGAAGGCCTGGCGCTGGTACGAGCGCGAGGGTTTTGTGTTCGAGAAGGAGCAGGTCGAGCCCATGACCGGGTTTGTGATGAAGTATTATCGATGGAAAAGAACCACATAATACTTCGGCTGCTTCGAACAGCGCGACGCTTCGTGAACGGACCCGCTCGCTCGCAGCTAGCAACGCTTGACCAGACGCTGCCTGGTTATCTCAAAGAGCAGTGAGCTTGCGTGCGGCTCAACCTGGCACGCCGGGCGGGAGGAACTGTCGCAAGCCATAATTCGACCTTGCCGGCTGTATCAACTGCTTGCCGCAACCGCACCAAGGAGACTTCGCCATGATGCAGCTTTATTGGGCGCCGCGCTCGCGTTCGTTTTCCGCGCTCTGGCTGATGGAAGAGACAGGCCAGCCCTACGAGCGCGTGCTGATCGACATCAGGACCGGCGCGCAGCGCTCGCCTGACTATCTCGCGATCAACCCGATGGGCAAGGTGCCCGCGCTCAAGGACGGCGACGCGACGCTCGCCGAGGCCGCCGCGATCTGTGCCTACGTCGCCGAGCGCTATCCCGAGGCAAGGCTCGCGCCGCCGCTCGGCAGCCCGCTCCGGGCGAAATATCTCTATTGGCTGTTCTTCGCGCCGGGCTGCATCGAGCCGGCGATGGTGCAGATTGCGACAAAGATCGAGATGAACAGCGTGGCGGCCGGCTGGGGCGACGCGCAGCGGGTGTTCGACGTGCTCGATGCGGCGCTCTCAAAGGGCCCATGGATTCTCGGCGAGGACTTTTCCGCTTCCGACATCGCAATTGGCGCGGCGCTGAATTTCGCGGTCCGGCTGTTCAAGATGGTTCCGCCGCGGCCCTCTTTCGACGCCTATATCGCGCGGTGCATGGCGCGGCCGGCATTTCAGCGCGCGGAGACAATCGCGGCCGGTGAATGATCGTGCTCTATTCGGAGCTGGGAGTTTCCGGGCGCGGCTGAAGGATGACGTTGTAACCGGAATCGACGTAGTGAATCTCGCCGGTCACCCCGCCCGACAGCTCGGACAGCAGGTACAGCGCCGAGCCGCCGAGCTCGTCGAGCGTGACGCCGCGTCCGAGCGGCGAGTGCTTCTGCTGGAACGCGAACATCGCACGCGCATCGCCGATCACCGAGCCTGCCAATGTACGCACGGGCCCGGCCGAGATCGCATTGACGCGAACGCCGCGCGGGCCGAAATCGGCGGCGAGATAGCGCACCGATGCTTCCAGCGCCGCCTTCGCCACGCCCATCACGTTGTAGTTCGGCATGGCCCGCATCGACGCCCCGAAGGTCAGCGTGACCATGGAGCCGCCGGTCTCCGGCATCAGCTCGACGGCCCGCTTGGCGACTTCCGTGAAGGAGAAGCAGGAGACCAGCATGGTGCGCGAGAAATTCTCACGCGTCGTGTCGGCATAGCGGCCGCGGAGTTCGTTCTTGTCGGTGAAGCCGATGGCGTGCACCAGGAAGTCGAGCCGTCCCCATCGCTCGCGCAACGCCGCGAAAATCCGATCGACGCTTGCAATATCCTCGACATCGCAGGGCAGCACCATGTCGAAGCCGAGCGGCTCCACCAGCGGCTTGAGGCGTTTGGCCTGCGCCTCGCCCTGATAGGTGAAGGCCAGTTCAGCGCCCTGCGCCGCGAGCGCCTTGGCGATACCCCAGGCAATCGAATGATCATTGGCGATGCCCATGATCAAGCCGCGCTTGCCCTTCATCAGGTCCTGCATCGCCGGCACCACTTTCTATGTCTATCCATATCTACGCCGTCAGGCCCAGACGCGTTCCTGGCGTCCATCGCTTTCGGAGTTGTTCCTTATCAAGACATGGATTGCCAGGACAAGCCCGGCCATGGCGAGCACGAGAATACGCAACGCGCGGAAATATCACGCATCCAGCCGCTTGAAGACCAGCGTGGCGTTGGTGCCGCCGAAGCCGAAGGAGTTCGACAGGACCGTGCCGATCTTGGCGTTGTCGATGCGCTTGCGCACGATCGGCATGTCGGCGAACACCGGATCAAGTTCCGTGATATGGGCGCTCTCGCAGATGAAGCCGTTATTCATCATCAACAGCGAGTAGATCGCCTCCTGCACGCCGGTGGCGCCGAGCGAATGGCCGGTCAGCGCCTTGGTCGCGGCGATCGGCGGACATTTCTCGCCGGTGCCGAACACCTTACGGATTGCCTCGATTTCCGGCGGATCACCCGCCGGTGTCGCCGTCGCATGCGGGTTGATGTAATCGATCCCGGTGTTGACCGTCGACAGCGCCATCCTCATGCATCGCTCGGCGCCTTCGCCCGACGGCGCGACCATGTCGTAGCCGTCGGAAGTGGCGCCATAGCCGACGATCTCGCCATAGATGCGCGCGCCGCGCGCCTTGGCGTGCTCCAGTTCCTCGAGCACCACGACACCGGCGCCGCCGGCAATGACAAAGCCGTCGCGGTTGATGTCATAGGGCCGCGAGGCCGTCGCGGGCGTGTCGTTGTATTTCGAGGACATGGCCCCCATCGCGTCGAACAGCACGGACAGCGACCAATCGAGCTCTTCGCAGCCGCCTGCGAAAATCACATCCTGCTTGCCCATCTGAATGATCTCATAGGCATTGCCGATGCAATGGTTGGAGGTCGCGCAGGCCGACGAGATCGAATAATTGACGCCCTTGATCTTGAACCAGGTGGCGAGCGTCGCCGATGCCGTGGATGACATCGCCTTGGGCACCGCGAAGGGGCCGACGCGCTTCGGCCCCTTGCCGCGGGTGATGTCGGCCGCATCGACGATGGCGCGCGTGGACGGTCCACCCGAGCCCATGATGATGCCGGTGCGGATATTGGAGACCTCCGAAGGCTCAAGCCCGGAATCCTGGATCGCCTGCTCCATGGCGACGTGATTCCACGCGGCGCCGTCGCCGAGGAAACGCATCGCGCGGCGGTCGACCACACCGGCCGGATCGAGCGTAGGCGCGCCCTGCACCTGCGAACGGAAGCCAAGCTCGGCATATTTCTCGGCACGCGTGATGCCGGATTTGGCCTCGTGAAGGCTCGCAAGCACTTCCTGGGTGTTGTTTCCGATGGACGAGACAATGCCCATCCCCGTGATGACAACCCGCCTCATGTTCGTCTCGCCCTGCTTTTATCCATTGGTTGTTATTAAGATATTTCGGTTCAAGCCGGCGCAGTGCCCTGCTTGAACAGCCCGACCTTCAGATCCTTCGCGCGATAAATAATCTCGCCATCCATGGAAAGCCACCCGTCGGCGATACCGAGAACCAGCTTCGAACGCATGACCCGTTTGATATCGATGTTGTACACGACCTTGCGGACGTTCGGCAGCACTTGCCCGGCAAGCTTGAGCTCGCCAAGTCCCAAGGCCCGGCCCCTTCCCTCGCCCCCGATCCAGCCGAGATAGAAGCCGACCATCTGCCAGAGCGCATCCAGCCCCAAGCACCCCGGCATGACGGGATCGTTCTTGAAGTGGCAGCCGAAGAACCAGAGGTCCGGCTTGACGTCGAGTTCGGCGCGAACCACGCCCTTGCCGAACTCACCGCCGGTTTCGCTGATTTCGCTGATGCGGTCGAACATCAGCATCGGAGGCAAAGGCAATTGTGCATTGCCCGGGCCGAACATTTCCCCGCGGCCACAAGCCAGCAAATCCTCGTATTCGTAACCGCTGCGCCGATCCAGCATGCAAAACTGCCCTCTTTACGCACCCTTCCAAATCTCCGATTGAGCGATCTTAGCGAGACTAACCGTCTTCGCATGGCGATTGCGCCAAACCGTCCCGGTGGCGGTCCAGATCGGGGATAAAACGTTCCCGCCGCCAAAGACATCCGCCGACGCAGAACCCCCCCGCGGCTAAAGGCGCCCGCCTCCGCCGGAATCGGTTAACCGGGTGCGGCCGCTCTCTATCACAGCCCCTGCGGAGGGCAAAGCGCCACCGGCAGGTAAATCGCCGCACCCGGCTCCGGTTCCTTGTGCTAATCCCGGCCACAACTTAGGTTCATTCTAGTTGCGAGAAACTTGCATCTGGCGGATTTCCTTCTTATATTCCGACCGGATAAGTGTGAGAAAAAATGCGGTGCCAGACTTGGAAAGGTGCCAGACTTGGAAATAAGCGATAACGGTTCATCCTCGAATGATGACGCCGCCGTTCCAGCTCCCCGGGGAGGCCGGCAGCCGGATTTGACCGGTTGCCCATGGCATGACGTCAACGAAATGCTGCAAGCCGCGGGGCTGCGACCCACACGGCAGCGCATGGCGTTGGGCTGGTTGTTGTTCGGCAAGGGCGCCCGCCACCTGACCGCCGAAATGCTTTACGAGGAGGCCACGCTGGCCAAGGTGCCGGTATCGCTCGCCACCGTCTACAACACCCTCAATCAACTCACCGATGCGGGCCTGTTGCGCCAGGTCAGCGTGGACGGCACCAAGACTTATTTCGACACCAACGTCAGCGCGCATCATCACTTCTATCTCGAAAACAACCACGAGCTGGTCGACATCCCCGATCCACATTTGGCGCTCTCGAAATTGCCGGAAGTGCCGGAGGGTTACGAGATCGCGCGCATCGACATGGTCGTGCGGTTGCGCAAAAAGCGTTGAGGGTTTCGGCGATCATCCTCAGCGGGCCGCCTGACCGAGCCGCGCGAGATTTGGACTCATTCCACACCAACGCGTTTGAGAGATTGATGGATTCAATCCACCTTTTCGTCGGCGTAGACGCCCCACAGGCGCTGCTGTTCGATCCAGCCATCGAAGCCATTGCCGGCGACGTGGCACCAGTTTGAAGTGCACTTCTTGACTTGAGCAACGACCCCGGCCTGCAGCCGCGCCGTCACCTCGGCGGTGGAGTCGGGGTTCTCGCGGAGCGGCGCAAGACCGTCCTTGCTCTTCATGGTGACGACGGCGGTGCGTCGCCCCGACAGCAGCGAGTGATAGACCCAGCCTTCGGCACCTTCGGAATCACGCACCCGCCGCCAGTTCTCGTATTCGGCGGTGATTTCAACCGGCAGACCCGAGCGTGTATAGACCCACGCGACGTCATTGTCCTTGGTCGGGCCGGCCCTAACATTCACATGATCGGATTTCAGGCTGACATAACGTGGGATCGGCAGGCCGCTCGACGCAAGCGCAGCATCTTTCGCCGCAACCGCGGTGCACACCGAGGCGCCGAACAAACCGCCCACGACAACCGCCACCGCCCCCGAACGCGCCAAGATCATTCAACTCGTCTCCTGTCGCGGCCGCCAACCCGAATGCATCGCGTTGAGATAGATCCCGCGCCGATGCCCTTATCCCTGCCCGATCCCTCCGGCTTGCGATACCTGAGGGGTTTTGCCGGAGTTCTTGTCTTGTCCCGGCCTTCTGCTAGAGAGGACGGAACATCATGAATCAAGACACCCTGAAGCCCTCCGACGCGACCCAAGGGAACATCGATAAGGGAACATCGGGGAACCCAAGGAAACGCCGGAACCAAGCGGCCACGGCAGTGTCGAACAACCGGGTTAATGAGGTCTGAACGGCCTCATGAGAGCAGGACATGTCGGTTAAGAAAAAGCCTCTCGTTGTCGTCACCCGCAAGCTGCCGGACTCGATCGAGACTCGCATGCGCGAGCTGTTCGACGCCAAGCTCAATCTCGATGACACGCCAATGACTCCGGAGCAGATCGCGGAGGCGGCGCGCACCGCGGACATCCTGGTTCCAACCGTCACCGACCAGATCACCCAGGAGGTGATCAACCATCCCGACTGCAAGCTCAGGATGATCGCCAATTTCGGCAATGGCGTCGACAATATCGACGTGGTGGCGGCGCATGCGCGCGGCATCACGGTGACCAACACGCCGAAGGTTCTGACCGAAGACACCGCCGACATGACGATGGCGCTGATACTCGCGGTGCCGCGGCGGCTGATCGAGGGGTCCTCTGTTTTCACCGAAGGCAAAGCCTGGGTCGGCTGGTCGCCGACCTGGATGCTCGGCCATCGGATCGGCGGCAAGCGGCTCGGCATCATCGGCATGGGCCGCATCGGCCAGGCGGTGGCGCGGCGCGCGCGGGCTTTCGGCCTGCAGATTCACTATCACAACCGCCGCCCCGTGGCGCCGGTCATCGCCGACGAACTGGGTGCCACCTATTGGGAAAGCCTGGACCAGATGCTGGCGCGGATGGACATCATCTCGGTGAATTGTCCGCACACGCCCGCGACATTCCATCTGTTGTCGGCGCGTCGGCTGAAGCTGATCCGCAAGGACGCCTACATCGTCAACACCGCGCGCGGCGAGGTGATCGACGAAGAGACCATGGTCAAGCTGATCGAGAGCGGCGACATCGCAGGCGCCGGGCTCGACGTGTACGAACACGAGCCCGCGGTCAGCCCGAGACTGGTGCGGCTGGCCAAGGCCGGCAAGGCGACGCTGCTGCCGCATATGAGCTCGGCCACCATCGAAGGCCGCGTCGACATGGGCGAGAAGGTGATCATCAACGTCCGCGCCTTCCTCGACAATCACAAGCCGCCGGATCGCGTGCTGCCGAGCATGCTCTGAGAGCAGCTATCCGGGTTTCGCTCTGCGCCGTTCCCGCTTTCGCCATTCGTTGACGAACGCCACGAGGGCGGCAAGCGCGGGAGAAAGCGCCATATCCGTCTCGTCGCGCATTTCGAGGAGAGCAATCATGGACACACGTCAACTCGGCGCATCCGGCCCCAAGGTCTCAGGCATCGGCCTCGGCTGCATGGGCATGTCGGATTTCTACGGTCCCGCCGATCGCAACGAGAGCATCGCAACGATCCATGCCGCGCTCGATGCCGGCATCACGCTGCTCGACACCGGCGATTTCTACGGCATGGGCCACAATGAAATGCTGATCCGCGACGCGCTCGCGGGCCGCAACCGCGACAAGGCGCAGATCTCGGTCAAATTCGGCGCGTTGCGCGATCGCCACCGCAACTGGCTCGGCTATGACAGCCGCCCGGCGGCCGTGAAGAACTTCCTGGCCTATTCGCTGCAACGGCTCGGCGTCGAGGCGATCGACATCTATCGTCCGGCACGCCTCGATCCCGCGGTTCCGATCGAGGAAACGATCGGCGCGCTCGCCGACATGGTGAAGGCCGGCGACATCAAGCATATCGGCCTTTCCGAGGTTGGCTCTGACACCATTCGGCGCGCCCATGCCGTGCATCCGATCAGCGACCTGCAGATCGAATATTCGCTGATCTCGCGCGGCATCGAGCGCGACATTCTCAAGACCTGCCGCGAACTCGGTATCGGCATCACCGCCTATGGCGTGCTGTCGCGCGGCCTGATTAGCGGGCATTGGTCGAAGCAGCGCTCCGCCACGCAAGACTTCCGCCACAACAGCCCGCGCTTTCAAGGCGAAAATCTCGACGCCAATCTTACGCTGGTCGAACGGCTGCGCGCGATCGCCAATGAGGCCGGCGCGACGCCGGCACAGGTCGCGATCGCCTGGGTCGCGGCGCAAGGCAAAGATCAAGGCAAAGATCAAGGCAAGGATCAAGGCAAGGATGTTGTGCCGCTGGTCGGCGCGCGGCGGCGCGACCGTCTGACCGAAGCGCTCGGCGCACTGGACGTGACCTTGACGCCCGATCATCTGGCGGCTCTCGACAAGGCGTTTCCGCCTGATGTCGCCGCCGGGGCGCGCTATGCGGAGTCTCAGCTTGTCCACATGGACAGCGAGAAATCCTCGAAGGCGTCCTGATCGTCAGCGGTGCCCGCTGAGATCGGTGATG
>Ga0126371_10006835_pt1 | contig 10178 bp, 9 predicted proteins | sample PanSoiMetaPlot_4_FD_110145 | JGI IMG/M metagenome (GOLD analysis project Ga0126371, IMG submission 110145) | Tropical forest soil microbial communities from Panama - MetaG Plot_4 | ecosystem: Environmental > Terrestrial > Soil > Tropical forest > Bulk soil | place: Panama | collected 2016-02-17
AACTCGTCGTAGAGAAGTTGAAAATCATCGAGCAGATCGTGGGTCTGTCGGGAGCGATCTTTGGCTTTGGGATCGCCGCGGACTTCCTCCAGTTTGACAAGACGGGCACGCGCAAACTGGACGTAAAGAGGCAAGCGCAATCTCGGCTCCCAACTCGTATCACGAACCTGATCGATTTCCTGCTGTGTCAGGGGGTCACGATGTCGCTGCGCCCTGCTCACCGCAGGAACGAACAACAACAATAGTCCGCAAACGAAATGGTGTGTTTTCATTTAGCACCTTTGGGAAACATGGCCGCGAGCAGATCGTCGCGCGCGCGCTCCAGATGGCTGATCGCGTCCTTGATAGGGCCCTGCTCTTCGCCGCCTAGCACATGCAAAAGATCATTCAATTTGCGCGTCATAGATCGGATGGCGATCTCCGTCTGTTTTTGATGCTTGCGGGACTGAATGGAGTAGTCTCGCGCCAGTTCGGAGTAAGACACAACGTCAGTCAAACTCAACCGGGCTTTCTCGATGTCATCTGCCGTGTAGAGTTTGTCGGCAGCATTCAACTGTTTCTCGGCGATCTCCACGCAAATCTTAGCCTTGTCCCCCACATTCGCAGAGGAGACACGCGCCTTCAGTTCTTCGACTGTGGGTTCTGTTCGGGCGTGGGATCTGGCGCAAAGCAATACAACCCACACGGTGAGGATGGTTGCGACCAGATGGTTGCCCGCGCGGAAACAACAGGCCTGCTTGGCCGAAGACACAACGTCCGTTAGCCAATCACTCGTCCACTGCATTGAATCACGCACCCCAAGCATGACGCGATACCAGTGCTTACTTCTTCGGCTCCAAGGCGATCAATCGATGCTTCGCCTGCCACTCCTGATCAGGATACTTCCCCTTGGCCTCTTCGAGAAAGAGTCGATAATTCACAACCGCCTGTTTGACATCCTGGAGATGATCGTATGCTGAAGCCCTCAAGAAGTACGTGGGCGGGATTTCCGGAAGGAGTTTCGCCCGAGCATCAAGCGCCTTGAGCGTCAGGGCGTAGTCCTTATTCTCGTTCGCCGCAAATGCCAAGTCACCATAGGCCTCGCCTAGGCCGGGTTTCAACTTCACAGCCGCCAGGAACTCCTTCTGGGCTTCGGGGTATTTCTTTTGACGCAGCATCGATTTGCCGAGTTCGTGATGGAGTTCGGCGTCATCCGCATGGGCCGTCACCAGCACTCGATACTCGGCTTCAGCCTTGTCGTCTTTTCCCGCGGTAGTGTATAGGTCGGCGAGATCCCGACCCACCAGGCCATTGCCGGGTTCGAGCTTCGCGGCGGTTTCCAATTCAGCAATCGCCTCGTCAGTCTTTCCATCGGCCGCTAGCACCCGCCCTAACTGGATATGGACAGCGGCGGCTTCGGGATGCGCTGCGGTCAGTTTGCGCAACTCTGCGGCCGCCTCGGGGAAGCGGTGTCCGCGCATGTAGATGTTGGCCAGGCCCGTGATCGCATCCGAAGAGCCCGGATCGATCGCTAGGGCTTGCTCGTATTCGCTCTCGGCGTCGGCAAACTTGTTCTGTTTTTCGAGCACGAGTCCCGCGGACAAACGCGGCTCAGGATCTTTCGGCTGCAATTTGGCAGCTTGACGGTAAGCGGCCACCGCCTCATCCGGCTTATCGGATTCGATCACGTGCGCCAGAGAGATCCATGCCCGGGCTTGGCCTTCGGCAACGTGACTGGTAGGCTTCAGCTGCGTCGCGGCCCGGAGGAAGCGCTCAGCCTCTGGATTCCCGCTCTTCGCGAGCTGCAGACCGAGGTTCAAGTTCGACTCGAAGACATCGGGCTTCGCCGCTACCGATTTTCGATACGCGGCAATCGACTCCTCGGGTTTGCCGAGCGCATTCTGGAGGAATCCCAAGTCAAACCATGCGACGTAGTTTTCGGGGTCGTCCGCGACGGCTTTTCGGAGCAGGGGCTCAGCGCCAGCGTAATCCTGCTTCTGGATCAGTTCCTCGGCCTTCGATAGTTCAGGATCGGGCCCCTGTTCGTCAGGAACGGTCGTGCGCCGAGGCGCCTTGCGATGCGACTTCTGACTCGAGGAAGAGTCGCCCGAAGTTTGGGATTGGACTGCAGGAACCGTGAAGCCATCCCCAAATGCTGGCTGAGGATTCACTACGGCAGCTAAAGCCACAACAGAGAATAAAGCTGTGACGACAACGCCGAAAGAGCCTGCGTGAGAACTCAATTTCGAGTTCGAAGTGGCCATCAATGGCGAATTCCCAGCCGCAAAGCGGAGACAGAATAGAGCCCACGCGGCACTCGCACCACCACGCCACTCCCCAAATAACCTATCGCGCATTTGAGCGGGATGCTCCATTGCCGTTCAGCACTGGTCCCAGATATTTTCCCGTATACGATCCAGCCAGCTTGGCGATCGCTTCCGGCGGTCCCACGCCGACGATCTTTCCCCCGCGATTGCCGCCTTCCGGACCCAGATCGATCACCCAGTCTGCCGTCTTGATCACTTCCAGATTGTGCTCGATTACGACAATCGAGCCCCCTGCTTCAATCAGACGGCGAAACGCGGCCAGGAGTTTGCTGACGTCGTCGAAATGCAGGCCCGTGGTCGGTTCATCGAAGATGTACAACAGACGGCGCTTCTTGTCGCCGGTGGAGCGCCCACCTTCGCGTGTGGCCGGCTGCAAGTGCGCGGCCAGCTTCATGCGCTGCGCTTCACCACCGGAAAGAGTGGTGGCCGATTGGCCCAGGCGAAGATATCCGAGGCCGACTTCCTCCAGAGCTCGGAGTTTCTCAGTCACCTTCGGAGCTTCGGCGAAGAATTTCAGCGCCTCTTTCACGGTGAGATTCAGAACTTCATGGATGTTTTTTCCGCGGTATCGAACTTCAAGCACCTGCGGCTTGTACCGTGTCCCCTTGCACTCTTCGCAGATCAATTCCACGTCGGCCAGAAACTGCATTTCGACAGTGACCGTGCCGTCTCCCTGGCAGGTTTCGCAACGACCACCGGGAATGTTGAAAGAAAAATGTCCGGAGCTGAACCCGCGTTTCTTGGCTTCGGGAAGGGAAGCGAATAACTCACGGATCGCGTCAAAGGCTTTGATGTATGTGACCGGATTTGAGCGTGGGGTACGGCCGATCGGAGACTGATCGACCAGCACCACTTCATCGATGAACTGGTCCCCCTCAAGGCTCTCCCATGTCGCTGAAGTCGTTGCAGCCCCGCCGTTGCCCGGCTGTTGCTTGGCTTGCGCCAGCGCCTTGTAGATCACTTGATGCAGCAGGGTTGATTTCCCCGAGCCGGAAACACCGGTGATGGCGACCATTAGACCAAGAGGAATGTTAATGTCGACGTTCTTCAGATTGTTGGCGCGAACGCCCTTGACCTTGATCTGTTGTGGACCCGGCTTGCGTCGTGTCACGGGCGCCTGAATGCGGATATCCTCGGACAAGTAGCGGCCCGTAAGCGATGCAGGATTGCGCAGGATCTCATCGTAAGTCCCGCCGGCGATCAGGTTGCCTCCGTTCTCGCCGGCACCCGGGCCGAGGTCGAGGATACGGTCCGCGGCCTTCATGATGTCAGGGTCGTGCTCGACCACCAGAATCGTGTTTCCCAGATTGCGCAGATCGTGAAGGATCTTCACCAGTCGATGTGTGTCGCGAGCATGCAGGCCTATGGAAGGCTCGTCGAGAACATAAAGCGTTCCCACCAGACGCGAACCAAGAGAGGTCGCGAGTTGAATGCGCTGCGCTTCTCCTCCCGAAAGCGTCGAAGACAAACGGTCCAATGTCAGGTACTCGAGGCCAACGTCATTCAAAAACCGCAGGCGCTCGCGGATTTCCTGCAGTAGTTTGTCGGCGATCTCGGCTTCGGCGGGAGTCAGCGTGATCTGATCGAAGAACTTGATCGCATCCTCCACCGTTAAGGAACAGACCTCGCAAAGATTGCGTCCCTGGATCTTCACCTGCCGGGCTTCCATGCGCAGACGGCTGCCACGGCATTCCGAGCACGTGGAATATCCACGGTAGCGGCTCAGGAAGACGCGGACATGCAGCTTGTATTTCTTGCGCTCCAGGTGATTGAAGAATCCGCGCACGCCGAGGAATTTGCCTTCACCGTTGAGCACAAGATTGCGATGCTCTTCGGCCATATCAATCCACGCCATATCGAGCGGGATGCCGGCCTGCTTGGCATACCGCTTCAGATCGGTGAACAGCGGGCGATATTTGGGCTTCGTCCACGGCTCGATCGCGCCCTCAGCCAAAGTCTTCATCTTGTCGGGAATAACAAGATCGAGGTCGAAGTCGATCGTATTTCCAAATCCTTGGCACTTGGGGCACGCGCCGTAAGGATTGTTGAACGAGAAAAGCCGCGGCTCGGGTTCTTTGTAACGGATATTGCAGAACTTGCACTCGAATCGCTGCGAGAAACGGAGTTGCCGGGAGGCTGTACCGTCGTCGCCGGGAATTTCGAAGATCACTTCTCCCGACTCGCGATAGGCAGTCTCGATGGCATCGATGATGCGCGATCGAGCTTCAGGCTCAACCGCAAGGCGGTCGACCAGCACGAATACGAGCTCGGAGAAGTTGATGTCGAGCAGCGACTCAGGCGTGGAAAATTCAAAGAGCTGCCCACCCTGATACAGACGATTGAAGCCGCCCTTGCGCAGGTCGAATAGCCGTGTCTTCAGCGCATCCGATAGTGGCTCAGGGGCACTCGCCTTGACGGCAGATTTCTTCGCTTTCGTCGAACGTACCCTTTCCGCAGGTTGTTGCACCGGGACGCCCGGTCTCTGTAGTGGGAAAAGTACCTGTAACCGTGTTCCTCGTCCCAAGGCAAGAATGGTGTCCGCCACCTCATCGACGGTGTCTTTCTTCACCTCTCGGCCGCATTCGATGCAGTAGGTCCGGCCAACACGCGCGAACAACAGCCGCAGGTAGTCGTAAATTTCGGTAGCGGTCGCGACGGTGGAACGTGGGTTTCTAGTCGTATTTTTCTGGCGAATCGCGACCGCCGGGGCGATACCGTCGATGGTGTCGGCGTCAGGCTTTTCGATGCGTTCCAGGAACTGGCGGGCGTAAGCCGAGAGCGACTCGACATATCGCCGCTGCCCCTCGGCATAAATTGTGTCGAAGGCGAGCGACGACTTGCCCGATCCCGACACTCCCGTGACCACCGTCAAAGTGTTGTGGGGAACCTCAATGTCAATGTTCTTGAGGTTGTGGACGCGGGCGCCACGCACCACAATGCTATCTGTCTGCGTCGAATTCGAAGACATCAATCTGGGCCGAAGCCACCCCGAAACTCGAGCGCAACCGCTCAGGGAGCTCCGGAGGGCATACTGAATCTTTCTATTATAAGGGAAAGTTGGGATGGTTACTTGATGCCGACGTAGACGTCCATCTGCAGATTCTGCGGGTCGGACGCGCGCTCGTCGTAGATCTCGAAATCCGCCTTGTAATTGCGATCGCCTCCAACTGCCGTCTGGGGGAGGGAATTGATCTTCATCCAAACCTGGGGCACTACTTTCTGCGCCGGGCCCCTCTCTGAGGTAAACACCGCGAACTTCTGGGCTGCGATCTTCTTGGCGACTATCCCCGTAGGAACTTCGGAGTCGGACGTGACGCGGGCGCCAAGCACGTAAGTGTATTCGCCGTTGTGATCCCCCGCGTAGTCGGTGTATACGGCCACGATGTTCTGGTCTGCCTTATTCGGAATCTTTGCCAGCACGCCTTCTTGGAAAAGACGCGCCCACATCTTCCCAATCATCCCTTCGTCGGTAACCTCCTTCGCATTGCTGGTCCGCGCGGAAATTCCAATAACCGTGAAGCCCGCCTTCTCAACGACTTTCGGATTCATCGTTTGATCTCCCAGCAGCGTGGCGACGGAGAAGATTAATAATGTGAAAGCCAGAGCCCTCATTCTGGAGCATCCCCCCAAAACCTGTCATCCCGAGCGGAGTGCATCGGAGAGCGAAGCGAACCGACGCACGCAGTCGAGGGACCTTGTGTTTGTCTCCCGATGCTCAGCTCACAACTTGCTCAAGAATTCCGTGATGTCAGGCGCAGTCCAGTCGACAGCCCCAAGAAACTTGCGGCGCATCACCCCATTGCGGTCAATGATGTAGGTTTCAGGGAACTTGAACGTGCCGTAGAGCGCATTACTTTTCTGCCCAGCATCCCGCACCGTCAACAGATTGACATTATGTTCTTTGACGAACTGGTTGTAGGCGCTCTGGTCCACGTCAACGCTGACCGCAACAACGGTAATCCCTTTCGCCTTCATGCGTCTCTGCATCTCAACCAGGGAAGGCATTTCTTCGACGCAAGGAGGACACCACGTCGCCCAGAAATTCAGCACCACGATCTGGCCGCGGTAGTCGCTGAGCTTCACCGAACGGTCGGAATCCTGAACGGTAAAGTCGGGCGCAGCCGTTCCGATGCGGGGTGGGCGCGATCCGCTGTAGCACGCGCTGAGCGTGGCCAGCACCAGCAGGATCAGCGCGAGGCAGGCAGAATAAGCAACGCGTCGCACCCGGATATAATAATGGATTCCCGCGCCGTCCAAGGCGGTGGTTTGTCTAAGTGTTGAATAATCTGCGAATGCCTGGACGGTTACGGGTATTGAGATTGACGATGAGCAGTGAGCGACGAGCAAACTGCGTTAGTTCGCTCATGGCTCATTTCTCACCGCTCATTGCTGCACCATGCCTCTAATGGAAGCATCTGCAAAGCCTGAAGTCTCGGTGATCGTTCCGGCCCGCAACGAAGAGGCTTCGCTCGGAGCATGCCTCGAATCGCTCGTGTCGCAGTCGGGAGTGGACTTCGAAATCATCGTCGTGAATGATCATTCGATCGACCGTACTCGTGAGATCGCGGAGTCGTTTCCGGGCGTACGAGTGATCGAGGCAGGCTCACTTCCGCAGGGCTGGACCGGGAAGAACAACGCCGTCACCTGCGGAGCGCGGGAGGCCCGCGGCCAATGGCTGCTGTTCACGGACGCGGACACGATACATCTGGCGGGTTCGCTCGCACGCGCACTGGCCGAAGCTAAGGAGCATCAGGCTGAGATGCTTTCATACTCGCCGGAGCAGATTGCGGTGACGTTCTGGGAGAGGGCGATTCTGCCCGTAGTGTTTTCGGAGTTGGCGAGGCGGTATCCGCCCTCGAAGGTGAGCGATCCAGCCTCGCCGATTGCGGCCGCGAATGGCCAGTTCATTCTGATCCGGCGCGAAACCTACGACGCCATTGGCGGCCACGCGGCGGTTGCCGGCGACATTCTCGAAGATGTTGCGCTGGCGACGCGTGTGAAAAGTGCTGGCAGGAAGCTTCGCTTCCGCTATGCTGCCGACGCCGTGCGCACGCGGATGTACCGGAATTTCGCGCAGCTGCGGGAAGGCTGGACAAAAAATCTCGCACTGCTATTTCCGAATCCAAATCGGCTTGCCGCGAAGATACTGCTTCTGTGGATCCTCCCCTGGACAGTGTTTCTGCTCTTGTTAATTCGTGCTTTGACGAACCCCTGGTGGAGTACAGCATTCGTAGCAAGCTTTATCTACCTCGTGATGAGGATCAGCCGTGCGAACTTCAGTATAGATATGAACATCTTGGCCTCATTGTTTGGAATGCCTCTATTTGCCTATCTGCTGCTTCGCTCGAAACACATGCACGGGAAGGGAACTGTCGCATGGAAAGGACGTTCCTACCGAGGTTCGAACATCAATACGGACTGCGTTACATCTAGCCAAAATCACAAAACCCTGATGAAGACTCCGACCGTCCCAATTCTGCTTCTGGTGCTCTCGATTGTTTCTGGTTATCCACCCCTGCATGCTCAAATTACTGAGGAGCCGCGCTTCGCGACCACCATAATCGAACCCGGCCACAGCCTCGGCCCGCTGAAGCTGGGCGACTCGGAAGAACGGGCGCGCGAGCTTTTCCCGAAGAAAGACATCGATCAGGAGTGGGAGGATGCTTGCGGAACGACGATCGACTGGACCGATTCCACCAATCCCATCGGTCATGGTGAAGTCTTCATTCGGCTGAAGAAGGGCAAGGTATTTCAGATCGAATCCTCGACCACAAGGTTTCATACAGCGGAAGACATCACAACATTCGAATCGCCACAGAAGGCCGAAGCGTCCTACAAGGAGATGCACGCATGGGTGTTGCTCACTCCTCCTTCGCCGGCCCTGGGATCGCGGCCGCCTGTGTTCTGGATCGACAAGAAGAGAGGAATTGCTTTTGAACTCGCTTACGATGTCCCGCACCACAAGCGGTATATATACAAAGTTATCGTTTTTCAGCCCAACAAGCTCTTCTGTCCGGAGCAGGAAACCATTGATTCCGTGAAGTGGCAGGCTCTTGACTCATACGCCTTGGAACCGCCGAAGGAGTTGAGCCCGGAACGGTGAAGAATTGTTGAATAAAGCTCGGCGTGACTTGCGAGTTTCATTCAACAATCAAAAATCAAAGTCAGAATTATGGTCTATCTCACGCGTAAAGCAGAATTTTCCGCCTCGCACTATTACCACAGCCCGGAGTTCACTCCGGAAGAAAACCGCCGCGTTTTCGGCAAGTGCAACAACCCGAATGGGCACGGCCACAACTACACGCTTGAGGTCACGGTGAAAGGTGAAGTCGATCCGCGATCGGGTTTCGTCGTCGATCTGAAGCAACTGAAAGAAATCATGCATCGCGAGGTGCTGGACGCGATGGATCACCGGTTTCTGAATAAAGAAGTTCCGGAATTCATGACCAAGATCCCCACAACCGAAAACATTGCGATCGCGGTGTGGCAGCGGCTGAGACCCAAACTGCAGCAAGCGCAACTGCACCGTGTGCGCGTCTACGAGACGCCGGATTTGTTCGTAGACTTTTATGGAGAGGACTGACCGAATTGTTGAATGTTGATTGTTGAAATAAGACCTCGTGCCTGAGCCCTTCATTCAACAATCAACAATCAAAATTCAACACTCACATGAAAGCTCATCTCACCCGCCGCTACCTGTTCTCAGCATCGCACCGGCTGAACAGCCCGGAAATGTCCGTCGACGAGAACCTTGCCACGTATGGCAAATGCAACAATCCGCACGGGCACGGACACAACTATGCGCTCGAAGTTACCGTGAGCGGGCCAGTTGACGCAACGACAGGGATGGTGTGCAACCTGGTCGATCTCGATGATTGCGTCGAAAGGGAAGTGCTCTCCCGCTACCACCTGGAGAATTTAAATGCCAGGAAGGAATTCGCTGTAACCGTTCCTACCACTGAGAATCTATGTATTGAGATCTTCGAAATATTGCAGCGAAGCTTCCCTGACGCGCATCTGGAAAGAGTGAGATTGGAAGAAACAATGATGAATTCGTTTGAGTATACGGGTAACAACTGGGTGCGCCGTTAATGCGTCACGTCCCGACTCTCATGCCAACGCCTGTGAAAGGCTAAACCCAAAATGAAGACCATCCCGGCCGAAAAATCGAAAGAATTAACGACTTTGACAAGCGCCAGCTACGAAGACCTGGTGCATGAAATGCTGGTGCGCCTCGGAGAAGATCCCGCGCGCGAAGGCCTGACCGCGACTCCGGAGCGCGTGCACAAGGCGATGAAGTTTCTCACCAAGGGATACCAGGAAGATCCTGAGGCACTTTTGAAGGGAGCACTCTTTACGGTTACCTATGACGAGATGGTCATCGTCAAAGACATTGAGATGTTCAGCCTCTGCGAACATCACATGCTGCCGTTCTTCGGCAAAGTGCACGTAGCGTACATCCCCAAGGGCAGAGTGATTGGCCTGAGCAAGATTCCGCGCCTGGTAGAGTTGTTTTCGCGCAGGCTGCAAATCCAGGAGCGCCTGACCACGCAGATCGCAGAGACCATTCAGAAAGTAATCGAGCCCCAAGGTGTGGGCGTCGTAATTGAAGCTCGTCACCTATGCATGATGATGCGCGGCGTAGAGAAGCAACACTCCGCGGCGGTGACCAGTTCAATGCTAGGCTGCTTCCGCAACGAAGAAGAAACCCGCAGCGAATTCCTGTCGCTAATCCGCCAGCGCCCAAACGGAATGTAGTCGTGTAGCCCCGGACGCATTTCGTCCGGGGCGCCCCCAGCGCAAGTCTTAGGCGCGGGGCGTGAGAGGCCAATCCAAGTGTTTGGGTATGTAACGGTCGCGCTGATCCGCATA
>Ga0126371_10006838_pt1 | contig 10176 bp, 9 predicted proteins | sample PanSoiMetaPlot_4_FD_110145 | JGI IMG/M metagenome (GOLD analysis project Ga0126371, IMG submission 110145) | Tropical forest soil microbial communities from Panama - MetaG Plot_4 | ecosystem: Environmental > Terrestrial > Soil > Tropical forest > Bulk soil | place: Panama | collected 2016-02-17
GAGCGCAGCACCGGGGTGAGCATGTTGCGGAAGAAGGCCGAGTCCTCCACGAACAGGATGGTGCGCGCCTTCGCCTTCATCTTCTTCTCGGTGCGGATCAGCCAGTCCTCGAAGGCCTGCGGCAGGTAGTGGCCGACGTCGATGATCTCGGTCGCCTGGCCCTTGACCACGGCCGAGCCGAGCACGCCCGGCGTCTCGCTCGGCACCTCGATGTTGAGCCTGTCCTCGACGATGTCGACGATCTGATCGACCACGAGGCCCATGGAGCGGCCTTCGTCGGAGAACACCAGCAGCGGCTGGGTGCCCTCGGCCTTGAGCTGGACGTCGTCGCTGACGCGGATGAGCGGCATGAGCTGGCCGCGGTACTGGATGAGCGGCCGGCCGTTCGACATCTCGACCTTCTTGGTGTCGAGCTCCTCGAGGCGGGTGACGAGGGAGAGCGGCACCGCCTTGGGCTGCGACGAGCCGGCGCGGAAGATGAGCAGCGAGGTCATTTCGTCGTGGCCGATGCGCCGTTCGGCCTCGTCCTCTTCGCCCATCCCGGCCTGAGCGGCCACGGTGCCGACCGACTTGGCGATGCCGTTCGGGTCGATGATCATGATCACCGAGCCGTCGCCCAGGATGGTGTTGCCCGAGAACATGTTGATGTGGCGCAGCCGCGTCGACATCGGCTTGACCACGATTTCCTCGGTGTGAAACACGCCGTCGACGACGATGCCGAAGGTCTGGCTGCCGACCTGGGTCACCACGATGAAGCCGTTCTCCTCCTCGACCACCTCGCCATCGTCGAGATGCAGCAGGCTCGTCAGGCGGATCAGCGGCAGGAGCTTGTCGCGCAGGCGGAGGACGGGCGCGTCCTTGATGCGCTCGATCTTGTGCTCCGAATTGGTCTGCGCGCGCACGAGCTCGACCACCGCGAGCTGCGGGATGGCGAAGCGGTCGCCGCCCGCCTCGACGATCAGCGCCGAGACGATCGCCAGGGTCAGCGGGATGCGGATGATGAAGCTCGAGCCTTCGCCCTGGGTCGACTTGACCTCGATGGTGCCGCCGATCTGGTCGATGTTGGTGCGCACCACGTCCATGCCGACGCCGCGGCCCGACACCGAGGTCACCGAGTTGGCGGTGGAGAAGCCGGGCGCGAAGATGAACTTGTGGATCTGCGCCTCGGTCAGCTTCTCGGCGGCGGCCTCGGTGACGAGGCGGCTCGCGATCGCCTTGGCCTTGATGCGCGCCGTGTTGAGGCCGCGACCGTCGTCGCTGATCTCGATGATGATGTGACCGCCTTCGTGATAGGCGGCGAGGCGGATCGTGCCCTTGTCGGACTTGCCGAGCGCGCGGCGCTCGGCCGGCGTCTCGAGGCCGTGATCCGCCGAGTTGCGCACCATGTGGGTGAGCGGATCCTTGATCAGCTCCAGCACCTGGCGGTCGAGCTCGGTGTCGGCACCGCGCATGTCGAGCTCGATCTGCTTGCCGAGCTCGGCGGAGAGATCGCGCACGATGCGCGGCAGCTTCTGCCACGCATTGCCGATCGGCTGCATGCGCGTCTTCATCACGCCTTCCTGCAGCTCGGCGGTGACGTTGGAGAGCCGCTGCAGCGGAACCTTGAATTCCGAATTCTCGTGACGGCGCGCGATCTCGAGCAGTTGGTTGCGCGTGAGCACCAGCTCGGACACCATCGTCATCAGGTGCTCGAGGGTCTCAACGTTCACCCGCAGCGTCTGATTGGCGATCTTGGCGTCGGACGGATCGCCGTCCGCCGGCTTCTCGGCTGCCGCCTTGGCCTTGGCAGCAGCCGCTTCGGCGGCGGCATCGGGGCCGGAGGTCTCGCGGAACGCGCGCTCGAGCTCGTCGAGCGGCACCTCGCCCACACGCAGCGGGCGCTCGAGCACCTGGTAGGTCAGCGTTCCAGCCGTGCCGGGCGTGGCGGCGGCGGGCGCCGGAGCGGCGGCGGGCTCGGGCGCCACGACGGGCGCAGGCGGCGCATCCACGACCATGCGCTCGAGCTGGCCGATGAGGTCGCCGTCGTTGCCTTCCGGCTCGCGCTGATCCCTCTCGAGCTGGTCGAGCAGCTGCTTGATGCGGTCGATGGTGGAGAGAACGAGGGTGACGGCGTTGCCGGTCACCGGCATGCCGTCGCGGAACTTGCCCATGAGGGTCTCGGCCGCGTGCGCCAGCGCCTCGAGGCGCGGCAGGCCGAGAAACCCGCAGGTGCCCTTGATGGTGTGCACCAGGCGGAAGATGTTATCGAGAATCTTAGCGTTGTTGGGCTCCTGCTCGAAGTGCACGAGCTCGACGTCGACGGTATCGAGGCTTTCGCCGGTTTCCGTCAGGAATTCACGCAACAAGTCGTCCATCGATCCACGCCTTTAACCACACGCGCGCGAAGCCACACCGCGCCTTCGAGAGCGGCCTCAGTTTGTCGGCGAACAGTTTACGTTTGGTTGCGAGCAGGCGCCGGATGGCTAACGACAACGGCGTGATTTGAAATAAATTTCTTGACCGCGCCGAAAGTCGCGCGTTCGACCGCTCGGCGCGCCGGCAAAGTTTAGGAAGGATTAAGGAACGCGGCGTTGCGGCCGGGTCAGGCGGCCGCGATCACGATCGCCTCGCCTTGCGCCTCGATCGTCGCGTTGAGGTCGCAGGCGCGCGCCAGCAGCCCCGTGTAGTAGGGCTGAATGGCATGCGCATCGATCGTATCGCCGGTCGATCCACCCGCCAGCAGGCCCGGCACCGCGGGCGGGACCCGGGCATTGAGGCCGGCGGCGGTGACGCGGAAGGTCGTCGTCTCGCCGCTCCCCACGGGATCGAGGGTCAGCGTGCCGCCGCGCGGAATCGCCTGGCCGGCGACCACCAGCATGTTGAGCAGAAGCTTGACCCGGTTCTTCGGCAACAGCGCGCGCGGCAGATTCCAAACGAGCTTGACCTTCTCGTCCTCGATGAAGCCGCGCGCGACCTGCTCGGCGTCCCCGGTGTCCACCTGGGCGGTGAGCGACCCCGCGGCGCCGAACGCGATGCGGCAGAACTGCAGGCGGGCAGACGCGGTGCGTGCGCTCTTCTTGATGAGGTTGAGCGCGAAGGTCTTGGTTTCCTCGTCCTTCGACTCCTCGAGCACCTCGAGGCCGTTGACGATCGCACCCGCGGGACTGATCAGATCGTGGCACACCCGCGAGCACAGAAGGGCGGCGAGATCGAGAGCTTCGAGCGTAACGGCCATGACGGGACTTTCTCCGGGCATCTTCCGGGGATGGGATAGCGACTCGCCGCGAAAAATGCGAGCCAACGGTTGGCCGACGCGGGGGGCCGACGCGGGCGAGGGCACCGATCGCGGGTTTACCCGGATCGGCGACCATCTGTGCGCAAATCGGGCGAGCCCGACCTGCGTGCCGTGATACACCGTGCGGCACCGGACTGCCAAGGCGAGAGGAGCGGGTGTGGGGCAAGCATTCCCGGTACTGCCGACGATCGACCGTGCCCTCGCGGACGCGCTGACCGCCGTGGTGGCACGCGCCGCGGACGCGATTCTTGCCGTCGCGCCAGGCGCCCTGCGCACGCGCCTGAAGGCGGATCACACCCCGGTGACGGCCGCGGACGAGGCCGCCGACGCGGTCATCGCGGAGGGGCTCGCGCGCTGCCTGCCGGGTCTTGCGGTCGTCTCGGAGGAGAACCTCGCGCGCGCGGCGCCGCTCGGCGAGAGCTTTGCGCTGGTCGACCCGCTCGACGGAACCAAGGAATTCGTCGCCGGCCACGACGAGTACACGGTCAACCTGGCGATCGTCACCGGCGGATCCCCGATCGCGGGCTTCATCGCGGCGCCGGCGCTCGGCCTCCTCTTCCGCGGCGTCGTCGGCCGTGGCGCCGAGCGGCTCACGCGCGATCCGGGCGGCAGCCCGGTCGCGATCCGGTGCCGCCGGACGCCCGTGGGGGCGCTGACGGCGGCGGTCAGCCGCTCGCATCTCGACCCCGCCACCAGCGCGTTCCTCGATCGCCTGGGCGTCGCCGAGCGCGTCACCTGCGGCTCGGCGCTCAAATTCTGCCGGATCGCCGAAGGCGCCGCCGATCTCTACCCGCGGCTCGCGCCGACCTCGGAGTGGGACACCGCGGCCGGGCACGCCATCGTGGCGGCGGCCGGCGGCGCCGTGACGACGCCGGCGGGCGGAGCGTTGCGCTATGGGAACGGGGAAAAGGGCTTCGTCGTGCCGGGCTTCATCGCCTGGGGCGATCCGACGCGACAGATCAGCGCGGTCTGATGCGCAATCGCCCACGGGCGACGCGCGCAATGTGATTGCAATGCTGGAAGCGCGCGCCGCGCGCCGTTCACGGAACGAGGCTGTCGAGCACCGCCGGCCACGCGCCGTCGGCACGGCGGATCGCCTCGTCCGGATCGGCGAGAAAGCGCCTGCGCGCCTCTTCGCTGTGGAAGAGATAGAGGTGATCGCCGGCAAGCGCCCACAGCCGCGGGTTCCCGGCCACCGCGACCGAGCGGCCGATCGCGATCGGATCGTAACCGCCGTAGCGCGGCATATAGACGTCGGGGTTGGCCTTGAAGGCCGCGAGGTTGCCCTGATTGCGAAACCGCCAGATCACGCCCGCATAGGGCAGCTCGTGTTCGGGACGCCCGGCGATCGGGGCCGCATCGGTGAAATAGCCCACCGGATCGATGCCGCCAACGGCAAGGCCGGTGAGCGGGTCGGTGACGACGCGCTCGGTGGTCATGGGGCCGGCCCACGCGGCGCACGGCGCGCCCACGCCGAGGGCGGCGGCGAGGCCGAGGCAGGCGACGCCGTGCGCGAGCCCGGCTCGGATCGCCCGCGACTTCCGTTGTCGCCGCGCTGAGGTCATAGTTCTGCTCGATGGTCCTGCGATTCGGGAGGGCCGGCCGAGCCCGGCACCCCCCGGGGCGCTCGTCGCGCCGCGGCGAGCGGGGGCGAGCGGGGCAATGACGCGAGGCCACCACGGCAGTAACCGGAGTGCCCGGAATCGGGAGCTTAGGGCATGCCGGTGTCCAACGCGTTAAGCCAACCAGTTTCATTCTCGAGGAGCACGCGATGCGCTCTCTGCAAACCCTCCTGCTCCTTCTCGCGCTGACGGGCCTCGCCCCGAGCCCGGGCCTGGCGCAGGGCCAGCCGCAGCCGGCGCCGAACGACCGCTTCACGCCGACCGAACTGGTCGACGAGGGCCATCGCTTCTTCGGCGGCGTGTCGCGCGGGCTCGCGACCATCATCGAGAAGGCGGTCAGCCAATGGGGCCTGCCGAATGGCTACGTGCTCGGCGAGGAGGCGGGCGGCGCCTTCTTCGGCGGCCTGCGCTACGGCGAAGGCACGCTCTTCACCAAGAATGCCGGCGACCTCAAGGTCTACTGGCAGGGACCGACGCTCGGCTGGGATGTCGGCGGCGACGGCGCCCGCACCATGATGCTGGTGTACAATCTGCCCGCCACCCGCGCGATCTATCAGCGCTTTGGCGGGATCGACGGCTCGGCCTATTTCATCGGCGGCTTCGGGATGACGGCGCTGACCGCCGACAATGTCGTGATGGTACCGATCCGCGCCGGTGTCGGGCTGCGGCTCGGTGCCAATGTGGGTTACCTCAAGTTCACTGACCGGCCGACCTGGAACCCATTCTGAACCCGGGACTCGCGGCGAGATTTAGGTTAATCAGGCGCTCGGCTGGCCGCCGCGCCGGCCGCGTGGCAATGATCTCGGCCGGCTAGTGTCCCGATTCCGACGTTCGTATCGTTTTGCGACATACTCTGAACGAACGTCGGAATCGAAAAGGACACTAGCCACTTTGTTGATTCTAGTGCGGCCTTTTGGATTTGACGTTCACTAAACGGACTCGCGGCGAACTGATAAGGAACGTCAAATCCGTCGCACTAGCGCGGACCCGGAGGCGTCCATGATCGAAGCGATCATGTATTTCGGCATTGGATTCCTGTGCGCCGGCCTGCTCGGGCTGGTGACCATCCCGCTCATCCATAACCGCGCGGTCCGCCTGACCCACCGGCGGCTCGAGGCCGCGACCCCGTTCTCGATCGCCGAGATCCAGGCCGACAAAGACCAGCTGCGCGCCGAGTTCGCGATGTCGACGCGCCGGCTGGAGCTCTCCATCGAGCAGCTCAAGGCGCGCTCGACCGGCCAGCTGAGCGAGCTCGGCCGGCAGGCCGAGGCGATCATGCTGCTCAAGGGCGATCTCGACGAGAAGAACGCCGCCATCATGGGGCTGGAGGCGCGCGAGCGGGCGCTCAGGGAGCACATCGGCAGCACCGAGCAGGACCGCGACGTCAAGTCGACCGGGCTGCACGAGGCCGAGCGCGCGCTCGCCGAGAAGGTGGCGGCGCTCGCCCGGGCAACCGCCCAGCTGGACGAGCGCACGCTCACGGCCGACGCCCAGCATGTCGAGATCACGGCGCTGCGCACCCAGGTCGACGCGCTCAGGGTCCAGCTCGATCACCACGCGAACGACGTGCGGGATAGCGAGGACCGCCTCGCGCGCCATCGCAGCGATGTGGACGCCGCGAGCAGGCAGCTCTCCGACGAGCGCGGCAAGGCGGAAAACCTCGGCAACCGCGTCGACGAGCTCCAGCGCAAAGTCGGCGCGCAGGCGACCGAGGCCGAGATCCTCGTCCGCCGCGCCCAGGACCTCGAAGCGCGGCTGACCGAGCAGGGCCGCCTGCTGGCCGAGCGCGAGCACGCGGTCGGCAGGCTGCACGCCGAGCTCGACGCGGCGCGCAAGGTCGCGGCGGATCTGCGCGCCACGGATGGCCGTCACGGCGAGGCGGCCGAGACCGTTCGGGCCGAGAACGCGCTGCTGCGCGAGCGCATCACCGACATCGCGGCGGAAATGGCGCGCATCACCATGACGCTCGAAGGCCCCGATTCGCCGATCGCGGCGATCCTCGCGGCCGAATCCCCCGGCGCCACCAACGGCGCCGGCCAGGCTCACGACGCGCAGCCGGGCAACCTCGCCGACCGCATCCGCGCGCTGCAAAGCAAGGCCGCGCGGCTTTCGCCGCTGTCGTGACGATCCGAGCGGCGTAGGTTGGGTCGAGCGCAAGCGAGACCCAACATTCGGTCGACGCACTCGGTCGTTGGGTCTCGCAAGAGCTCGACCCAACCTACGGCTACGGCGATCCTCGCCTACGCCTGCGCGACGATCAGGCTGGTGCCGACCAGGATGAGGCCGACGCCGCCCCAGCGCAGCGGCGTCACCTGCTCGCCGAGCAGCCAATGCGACAAGAGCGTCACCATCACGAAGCTCAGGCTGGTGATCGGAAACGCCGTGCTCACCGCGAGGAAGCGCAGGGCGCCGGAATAGAGCAGCACCTCGACGATGAGCACCGCGACGCCGAGCAGGATCCAGCGGTGGCGGCGCGCAACGTCGATCGCGGATTTCTTCAGGAAGGTCTGCCCGAAACCCTCGACCATCGTGCTCACCACGACGAGGAGCACGCCGAATGCGACCGGACTCATTCGACACCTGCCTCTTCGGCGACGGGTTGCGGCCGACGCACGGCCGCGCGCTCCTGGTCAAGCGCCGGGCGGGCTTCGGTCGCGACCGGCGGCGCGACCGTGCTGCGCTTGGTGACGCTGACGCACCACACGCCCGCGACGACGACGACGATGCCGACGATCTGCAGCGGCGCGATGCGCTCGCCGAGAAGAAGCACCGACAGGGCGCAGACCGTGACGTAGCTCAGCGAGGTGAACGGCTTGGCGTAGGACAGATCCGCATGGTCGAGCACCTTGAGCCAGTTCACGAGCTGCGCCGCCATGAAGACGATGACCAGGAGGAAGATCGGATTCGTCGCGACTGCAACGGCCGCGTCGGAGATCGACGTGTCGGGAAGGTCGGCGACGCCGATTTTCCAGATGAGCTGGAGCCCGGTGTCGAGCGCGATCGCCACCGCCAGTCCGATCACCAATTTAACGGGAACCCGCACGCCCTCGCTCATGCGGGCAGACTGAGCATAGCTGCGCGCGGGCCGCAAGGGCGCGCTTCAAGGCGCGGGGCGCATGCCCGCGGCGCTGCCATGCGATCTGCAGGAGGCTGCGGGGAGCGCCCGCGTTCCGCCCGAACCGCGCGCCTGACCAAAAACTGACGTTACGGAACGAAGTCCTCGGTCTCGCTGAACATCGGGCGGGCACGGCGCTTGCCTTCCGCCTTCTGCAGGAAGCGCACGCCGATCTCGTCGCCCTTCACGTAGACAAGCTCGCATTTGCGGTGCGCGTTGCCGACCGTCGAGAGCATGAGGAAGAATTCGTTGAGCTTGAGGTTCTCGACGCTGCCTTCGACCGTGAGCTTGGCGCCGCTCTGCGAGATGACCTCGATATAGCACTCGCGCCACCACGTGCCGTCGATGCCCATGATGCGCGCCTTGAACCCCGACTCGAAGACGACCTGTTCGCCGCCTTTGATTTCCGCTTCTTTTGCCATGGTCACACCTCACGCACACGCACACGCACGCACTCGGGCGCATCCCACGGTCGCGCGTCGCCCTCCCCCGGCGGAGCGCACGCCCGCGGCACGATCCTGCACCAGGAGTCAGAAATCGACCGTTAACGGCGGCGCAACCCTGCGCGCGGAATCAACCGACAACGACCAAATTCGTGGTTAACGGCCACCGTCGCGCCCCGCGAGCGCGCAGGTTCGCGCAGGCCGGATTGTCACGCGGCCTTCACGGGCCGTGGGGAACTTGCGCGGCCGGTGCGAGGTTGCCTCCCTGTGGCGTGCCGCCACGGTAGAGTCGCGCACGCCCGCTGGTGAGCCCAGGCGTACCGCAGACCAAATCCCGTACCGCAGACCAAATCCATTGCCGGAGCCATTCCATGACCACGCAACCCACGACCGATCCGAACCAGGTGCGCGCCGCCGTCGCGGCCGCGATCCGCGAGCATTCGACGCTCTTTCTCGTCGAAGGGATCGTCCTCCTCGTCCTCGGAGCGCTCGCGATCCTGCTGCCGCCGTTCGCGACGCTCGCCGTCACGATCATCATCGGCTGGATCTTCCTCGCCAGCGGCCTGATGGGATGGATCACCACGCTGCGCGCCCGGCATGCGCCCGGATTCTGGTGGTCGCTCGTCTCCGCCCTGATCGCGACCGCGGCGGGCCTGATCCTGCTGATCTCGCCGGTCGGCGGCGCCGTGTCGCTCACCCTGCTGCTGATCGTCTTTTTCGCGATCGAAGGCGTCGCGTCGATCATGTACGCGCTCGAGCATCGCCGCGAGCTCTCGGGCCGCTGGGAATGGATGCTGATCAGCGGGCTGATCGACATCGTGCTCGCCGGGATCATCCTGGCCGGGTTTCCCGGCACCGCCGCCTGGGCGCTCGGCCTCCTGGTCGGGATCAACATGATCTTCGGCGGCGCCGCGCTGATCGCGATCGCGCTGCACGCGCGCAGCGCCGCCTAGGGGGAGACAGCCATCGCCCTCAGTGCGGCGCCGGCGTCGTCATCTGGATGCCGGTGAGCGCCGCAAGCTCGCGTTGATGGGCCGATTCGCGGCGCATGTAGGCGGCGAGATAGTCGGGCGTGTTGTCGGCCTCGGCCGGCACCGTCATGCCGAGCGCCGCCATGCGGCTGCGAAAGACCTCCGACTGCACCACGGCGTTGAGCTCGCGGTTGAGCCAGGCGATGGCCGCCGCCGGCGTCTTGGCCGGCGCCGCGAGGCCGACGAAGCCGCGATAATCGAAGTTGGGGAATCCGAGCTCCTGCATGCTCGGCACGTCGGGCCAGCCGGCGATGCGCTGCGGCGTCGCGACCGCGAGCGCCCGCACCTTGCCGGCGTCGGCGAGCGGTTTCGCCTGGGCGTAGAACGCGAAGGCGCCCTGGACGCCGCCGCCCGAGACGTTGCGCGCGGCCTCGCCCGAGCCGCGATAGGGCACGCCGGCGATCTCGGTCTTGGCGAGCGCGTTGAGCTGCGCCAGCGCCATGGCGGGCGAGGTGGCGGGGCCCGAGGTGCCGAAGCTGAGCTTCTTCGGATCGGCACGCGCGTCGGCGATCAGCTCGGCGAGCGTCCTGTACGGCAGCGCGGCGTCGACGATGAGCACGAGCGGCGGGCCCTCGACGATCATGCCGATCATCGCGAAGTCGCCGATCGCGTCATAGGGGACGGACAGGAAATAGAGGTTCTGCACGTCGGCGATCGAGTTGGCGAACAGCGTGTAGCCGTCGGGCGCCGC
>Ga0126371_10006839_pt1 | contig 10175 bp, 5 predicted proteins | sample PanSoiMetaPlot_4_FD_110145 | JGI IMG/M metagenome (GOLD analysis project Ga0126371, IMG submission 110145) | Tropical forest soil microbial communities from Panama - MetaG Plot_4 | ecosystem: Environmental > Terrestrial > Soil > Tropical forest > Bulk soil | place: Panama | collected 2016-02-17
GTGACTTTCGATTTCCGTGTTCTCAAATACTTCCCGTTCGGAGAGTCGAGACACTTGGACGTGGTTGCGGAGTCCTTTAATCTTCTCAATCGCGCTAACGTTGCAGAGATCAATCCCGTTTTCAGCTCCAGTTTGAGTCCTATTGCCGGGTTTCAACATCCGACGCTCGGATTGGGAGCTAGGCAGATTCAATTCTCACTCGATTTCGAGTTTTGAGACGGCTATATCAGGAAGCAGTTCTACCATTCGCCACGCCAATTGAATTCCAAGCTCATTAATCTTCGAGTGCCCTCAGGGGTGTAGCCGAACTTTTCCCTCTATGTATAACCCCCTATGTGGTTTGACGGGGTAGTACACTTCGGGAAAAATTCGGCTACACCCCCCGATCTTGGGACGAACGCGCATTTTCCTGTGGCGTGGACGGTGGTTCGTGGGCGTGAGCCCCCAACTTTCTTTTTGGACGTATAGGATCGACAAATAGTTCCTATCGTCCCGATTTCTCCCTTTCAGTTGAACAGGTTTTCCGTTTTCTTATGGATCAAGTCAATCCGATTTCCTTCAGCATCTGCTGGAAGCGCGGATCGGCCCGCAGTGGATCCAACCTGGGTTCCCATTTGCTGTACACCAGGAACGTAGAACGTTCAGCCTCGGCTTTTCCTAGCCATTGGAGGGCTGTCTCCTTCTCTCCCAGAGCGGTGTAGATCAGGGCAATATCGAAAGGTGAAACGTAGTTCTGTCGTGCCTTTTCAAGAAGATCATCAAGGACCCTGTGAGCGTCCGCCTTCCTGCCAGCGAGCGCGTACGCCTGCGCGAGTCCGGCAATAAGGAACGTGTGCATGGGACTATCCTTCGAATCTTTCTCGACTGCCTTTTTGAACTGCGCGACCGCGTTTTCCGACAAACCTGCTTGCTCGTAGTCCCAGCCCAGAATCACCATCTCCCAAACATCGTCGGGTTGGCGACCTAAAACTTCTAAGGCCAAATGAATCGAGCTCTGGTATTGGCGCGCCGCGTAGCTATGCCAGCAGAGGCAATCGGTCAACCCATCATCAACCGGATCCAATTCCACTGCCCGTTTACTCTCCGCTGCGGACTCCTCCAGACGACCCATAGCCATCAAGTAGTGTGCGTACCCATGGCGGATGTCTGCGTCATTAGGGTTCAATTCCAATGCCCGCTTGTACTCACGTTCCGCTCCGGAAAAATCCCAGGCGTAATGAAGGTTGGCTGCCGCTAGGGCCGCGTGAGCATCGGGCAACAGTTCGTCTTTTTGTAGCGCGAGCAGGCCAAGCTCTCTCACCTTACCCCATGCCTCCTGCGGTCGCATAGTTCCGAAGAATCCCAAGAAGAAATAAGGATTTGCCATGTGGGCGTATGCGGGAGCATAGTTCGGGGCGAGTTTGATGACCTGGTTGTAGTACTCAATACTCTTTTGGAAATCGAATTGATCAAAGTAGTAATTTGCCTTGAGATATGTCTCATAAGCCTCCGGGCTTATGGCCTGCGCCTTCGCTAGTGCCCGCGGACGCGGTCCACCTAAGCGACTCTGGACCTGTGCCGCGATGGCTGAAGCTACATCATCTTGTAGAGAGAGAACGTCGCTAAGATCACGTTCATACGTCTCAGCCCAAAGGTGTTTATCGGTTGCTGCCTGGATTAATTGTGCGGTGATGCGTACGCGGTTGCCAGCTCGTTGCACCGAACCTTCGACGATTGCATCCGCATGCAGTTCACTCGCGATCACCGGCAGAGTCTTCTTTGTTTCCTTGTACTGCATGCTAGAGCTGCGCGAAATGACTTGTACCGTTTCCATTCGGGCCAGGTCAGTGGTCACTGCCTCGGTCACACCATCGGCAAAATAGTCCTGATTGGCATCGCCAGATAGGTTTAGCAACGGTAGGACAGCTATCGTTCGCACGGCATTGGTTGATCCGCCGAACAATCGTTCGCGCCACTTGCCCGGATCCACAAATATGAGGCTGCCTATCACGGCCAACAGTCCGACGCCGATGAGGGTCAGTGAGAGAACATGCGGCCGTTTACCTTCAATTGCTGGTGTAGCTGTTGGTGTGGTTGTGGCTTGGGCAGAGGTAGCCTCCTTTGACACAGCTTGCACCGGCGCGATGAAGCGGTAACCTCGCCGAGGAAGGGTCTCAAGATATAGGGGTGTGTCGGCGTCGTCGCTCAGGGCTTCCCGGATCTGACGGATACATAGGTTCAGCCCGTGTTCAAAATCGACGAATGTGTCTTGCCCCCAAATTTCGTTCTGGAGTTCTTCGCGGGTAACCAACTGCCCTGGGCGAACGGCGAGGACCGTTAATACTCTGGCCGCTTGGGGCCGCAAGCGAATTGCAATTCCAGACTTTCGCAGCTCGCCGGTCCGCGTGTCCAGCTCGAAGACGCCGAAACGAACAGTTGGGTTGCCGGTAGAAGGAGCTGTTGCCATCAATCGCGCCCCACGAGCTCAGTGGGGCGGATTATACACCTGAACTTGTGCCGCATATTCATGCTTGTAAGTCATTTGGCACCGCGAACTTGGCCGCTAACCAACAACTAACCACGCGCGCATTGATTATTCTCCCGGCGGGCCCTAGCGTCCCGCACGTGAGTTGCAGCGGCTCAAAAGAGATGACCGCACTGCAACCAGGAGGGCTTTCATGCTTAGGTATCTGCTGCGTTCAACTCTCACCCTGGTGCTGGTCTTGGTTAGCAGCACGCTTCGCGCACAATCCTTTAACTACGCGTCTATCGATTACCCGAACGCCATTCGCACGCGCACTTTTGGGATTAGCCCGGGTGGCGCTATCGTAGGCGATTATCGCGATAGCGCCGGAACGTTGCATGGCTTTCTGCTGGCTGGAGAGCAGTACGTCACAGTTGATGTGCCTGGGGCCTTGGTTGGCCTGACAGGTGTACTTCCAACTGGGCCAAGGGGCATCAACCCCGCTGGCGACATCGTCGGATTTTACTTTGTGCCGCCGGGTTCGTCACCAAATTGCACAGTCGCTTTTACGCCTCCTTGTCAGAAGGGTTTTCTATTGCACCGAGGAACGTTTTCGACCGTGTTGTTTCCGGAACACGAAGGATCGATCCCACAGCGCATCACACCGACTGGCCATATCTACGGTTGCTACCACGATCTCGACTACATGGGATCGATGTTCGGGTTCACTCGGACGGCAAGCGGGACATTTTCCAGCATTGACGTGCCTGCTTCCATGCACACCGGTGCGACCCCCGACGGGAGCACGGTCGTTGGTCTCTACGCCGATCTGACGATGATGCCGTCTCCAACTCACGGCTATGTGATAGAGAACGGAAATTTCCAGTCCTTCGATGTGCCCGACAGCACATTTACCGAGGCGTGGGACATCAACCCTAGCGGCAGTATTGTCGGCGACTTTCAAGACCTGAAGGGCCTATTCCATGGCTTCCTGCGAACTACCGATGAATACACGTCCATAGATTTCCCAGCCGCGATTGGCACGCATGCGTTCGGTATCAATCCAGGAGGTGCGATCGTGGGAATCTACACGGACACGAACAAGGCGACGCACGGATTCCTCGCGGTTCCAGCCGCGAGTAACTGAGCCACGAAGCATTGGGGCAGACTCTGGGCTTTTCTGTTCATTTGCTTCCACGAAGTATCGCATTGGAGGAACACATGAAAGCCATCAGTAACCGTACATTGCAGCACTGCGCGATGCTCGGCTTGGCGCTGGTCATATTTGTTCCGCTCTGGTTCACCCTGGGGCCGGGCGCCGTCACAAAAAGCGAAGTTTCAACCACAGCTGCAAGATCTGATACTCGGGGCACCGCCCAGTCCGGGATTTTCCATCAGGAACGTCTTCCTCTTCGGGCAAGTCAAGGACGTGCAGCGCAGACTCGCATGCTGCAGCGCTATCGTCAATTGCCGTTGAGCTTCGAAGCCAATCGCGGCCAGACTGATGGGCAAGTGAAGTTTCTGTCGCGCGGGGATGGATATACGCTGTTCCTGACCAGCGACGAAGTGGTACTTGGTTTGGTGAAGGCACGAATCGGGAATCCTAAATTACAAGCCAGACGTGAGTTGCCCGTGCTGAGGGGCCATCCACAAAAGGAGGTCAGATCGTTTCCGGCACTGTTGGCGCCGAATCTCGGTTCCCCAAACCGGACGGACCCAATGACCCACAACGACCAAGTAGCGGTAACAGACACCGTTCTCCACGTGAAGCCTGTGGGCATAAATCCGGCATCACGTGTCACACCGCTGGCGCAATTGCCGGGCAAGAGTAACTACTTAATTGGCAAAGACCCCAAAAAGTGGCGCACAAATGTACCCACCTATGCCAAGGTGAAGTATGAGGATGTGTATCCCGGTGTGGATCTGGTCTACTACGGCAATCAAGGGCAACTGGAATATGACTTCGTGGTTGCTCCCGGCGTCGATCCCAGCCATATCGCGCTTGATGTAGTGGCGGAGGGCGTTAGTCCATCCCCTCAAGAGTCGAATAGCAGTAAACGTGGAGAGCGCCGCCCAGGCCTAAACATTGACGACAATGGCGATCTATTGGTGGGCACGCCCAGCGGTGAGGTTGTGTTCCACAAACCAGTCGTCTATCAACGAATCGAAGACAATGGCCAGCGGAGGACAGTGGACAGTCGTTACGTGCTCAAGGGTGACCACAAGGTCACTTTCGAAGTCGCCTCCTACGATCGCACGAAGCCGCTCGTCATCGACCCAGTCTTGACATATTCGACCTATCTTGGGGGGAGTGGTGACGAGCTCAGCACACCGTCTGGAACCGACGGGATTGCCGTTGACCCAGAAGGCAATGCCTATGTCATCGGTGCCACCAGTTCGATCGACTTTCCGGTTTCTCCGGGTGCATTGCAGACGAGTTTTGCAGGTGGCAGCGGCTCCTTTGGTTGCTCCTTTAACTTTAACAGTATCTCCGCAGACGCTTTCGTAACGAAGCTCAATGCGGGGGGTGACACCATCATCTATTCGACCTATTTGGGCGGAAACGACGATGATTGTGGCGAAGGAATAGCCGTCGATGCATCCGGCAATGCCTATGTAGCCGGCGAGACCCTTTCGACGGACTTCCCCATCACGCCGGGTGCCTTCCAGCCCGCTTGTGCGTCCTGTAGCCAAGGCCTTGTAGACACTTTTGCAGCCAAGCTGAGCCGTGACGGTTCGGTGCTCGTGTATTCCACGTATCTTGGCGGCAACGATGAAGACCTTTTTCCAATGCTCGCCCTCGATCGCTTCGGCAATCTTTACATCCAAGGATCGACTTTCTCGACGGATTACCCAACCACTCCAGGGGTATTCCAGCCCGCCTGCGCCTCCTGCGCGAATGGAAATCCAGATACATATGTGACGAAGCTCAATTCCACCGGAACCGCGCTCGCTTATTCCACATACTTAGGGGGCAGCGGCTTTGAGTTCTGTGGCACGCAGATCGCCGTTGATTCCGTTGGAAGCGTATACGTAAATGGCTTCACGTGCTCCGCTGACTTTCCTACGCACAATCCGCTCCAAGGATATGCCGGAGGTTGTGATGCTTTCTTGACAAAGATCAATCCGGCAGGCACAGCACTGGTCTACTCGACGTACCTGGGTGGGAGCGATTTCGACGAAATCCTCGGAACCGCAGTCGACCTTTCGGGTAACGCGTATGTTTCCGGGGGCACGGCCTCGACCGATTTTCCAACCACTCCGGGAGCTTTCCAGGCCAACTTGGTCGGGGGCTTCGAAGCTTTTGTGGCGAAAGTTAATCCCAGCGGCTCCGCCCTCGTCTACTCCACGTACCTGGGGGGTGTTGGCGATGAGGCTGGCCAAGGAATAGCTGTCGATTATCACGGCAATGCTTTTGTGGCGGGCCTGACGACATCGACCGACTTTCCAGTTTTGAGGCCTCTGCAATACGCCAATGCCGGCGGTGCGGACGTCTTCGTGACTGAGCTGAACCCTACTGGCACGGACTTGGTTTTCTCTAGCTATCTTGGCGGCACTGGCGATGACTCCACCAGCGGCATCGCCCTCGATCGCTCGCGCCGCAATGTCTACGTGGGAGGAACCACCGCATCGAGTGATTTCCCGACGGTCCATGCCGCGCAACCGCAGTTCGGAGGCGGAACATTTGATGCATTTGTGGTGAAGATTAGTCCTGACAGTCCTTCGGCTAGTGATCTTGCCTCCGGCCTTTCGCCGTCGAGCACGGGAAAGGTGTACCGTGGCGCCGCAAAGCCCAGCGCCAACCGTATTCTCCCGAGCTGGAAACAAAGGATGGACATGGCGAGGAAGGCTGCTCGTTGACGGCGATTCGGATCTTTGCCAGGCTTTGGGTTCTCGAGACGATATAACCTGGGTCCATAACGACACGCAGGACCGTATAGCTCACATTCGTGATTCTTAATGGTGGAGCAGAGATCGAATTTGTTTCTTCATCCCGGAGGCTTGGCGAGCAAAGGTCACGAAAGCGGAGTGAAAGTGAATATGGGCTACGGTAGAGGTTGCGCAGATTTGATCGCCCGTAACCCTGGCCCGTTCCGTTCCAGTTTATTTACTGCCTCTTCAAGTCTGGCCCGAGTTCCAGGATGTACGCGCTCACCCCGAAGAAAGCGTTCCGTGGCGTGCTGAGAGGCTCCCGATGCTCGCATCAGAGGCCTCAAGCCGTAGTGCCTAGCCTTCGCTATAAGCAGGGGATCGGCGGCGCGGGTTTTTGCTTTTCGACCGGACCCGTACCGAATTGGGCCCTTGTTTTCGAGAACGACAACATCCTCGCCCTCTTGCGCACTGCGTTCCATTTCTTTCCCGATGTAGTTAAATGGCAGCATTGCAACGACCGGGCGACGCCGTAGCATTCCACACGTGTATTCGTTGCACGGTTCACCGTCGGGCCCAAGGGATTTGTCCTCAGGATGCAGAAAATGTTTCCAAATCGTGTGGGAAATCGTTTGTGGTATGAGACTTTTGTCGCGATATTTGCTGCCGAGTTTCACCACGTCGCCTGTGTGAATCTCCGTGTAATCGCGTGTTAGCCATTCGTTTAAGCGTTTGCTCGCTGGTGCAATGAGAGTGCAATCTGGCACTTCTTCGAGCAGGATCGGAGAATGGGCAAAATTGTAAGGTTTTGCCGCTCCCGGATCTCGTTTTCGCAACGCTTTCAACACATTTGGCGTCGTTACGCACGCGCATCATTGCAGGCAAGTTATCAAATCGAAAAGAATCGACGATGGATGCATTTTGCGGATTGTTGATTCGAAAGTGATTCGCCGAAAGTCGGAAAACGGCGTTGCGCAATGTATTGCGGTGGTATAGGCAAGTCGACCCGACATTGGGCCCCTTCCTCCCTGATTTGGATGTTTCACCGTAACAACGACGGAACTCCGGGTCGTTTAGTGAAAAACGCCACTGCCCACTCTGCCCCTCGGGGGGTGTAGCCGAATTTTTCCCGGAGTGTACTACCCCCTATGTGGTTTGACGGGTAGGATGTACAGAGGGGAAAAACGGCTCCACCCTCGGTTATCAGCAACTATGCTTCCCGTGTCCTGATGTTTCGCATGGCCGCAACAGGAACGCGGTTTTCGACAACTGTGCTTAACTAGGGCGAGAAGAATGAATCGGAACGTGAACCGAATGAAAATGGCGAGTGATCCCCGCGCTGCGGGGCCTAGGCTGTATTTGTCTTGTCGGTTTGGACATTCCAGACATACAGATAATTGCTGTCACTTGCGGTCGCCACATTGCGCCCGTCCTTGCGGGTTGCACGGTTCAGCGCTGAGCGGACCCTTTCCTTTGACTCCGCCAATTCTTTCAAAGGGACTCTGATCGCGCTGCCTGCCTTCATCTGATCTAGGTCAGAGAGGATTTGAGTGATTATCTCTTTGTGCTTTCCCTCTCTCCCTTTGGGAACATCGAGCTGGGCCATGGTCTTGAAATTCATCGGCATTTTCTTATCTGACACAAAATTCTCCTGGCCACAACCTTTGCTATGCGTTACGCATTCAGAACGTTATCGTAGCCCTAACGTAGTCAACACGCAAGCTAAGACGAAGCGCCAACAAACGCCACCGGAAGGTCAAGGATTCGAGAGAAGCTATCTCCGACAAGATAAGCGGGTGGTGAGCTGCACAAACCGCGCGCTAGAAGCGCACTAAACACTCGGCTTAATTTCCCTAAAGATATGACCCGTATAGCCTTAGACCTGCTAAGTTGTGGATCGATAAGTTGGGATCCCGAAAGGCGGAAAAATGCACTTTGAACAGGTTTCCTTGGAAAAAGTGAAGGAACAAATAGCGAGCGGAGAAATCTCGCCTATGCCCTCAAGCGATGGCGCACTGGAGTCATTCGAGGGAGACTCGGTGAGAGATCAACCGTGGGGACAAGGATCCACCCGCCTCAGGTTTTCCAAAATGGGATCCTCTAGTGGGGCAAACAGCCCGTTTAATCTGAGGCCCCTCCCAATCAAAGCGAAACCCGTGTTCGTTTCGGCGATAGCACTTCTTTGCCTCTGTGCTGCTGCAGCGTACCTTTCGTTTTCCTATTTCAAAGAAAGTGATGCGTGGGTCGCTCACACGCAGGAGATACAGGTAGCAGTAGGTGACTTCGAGGCCGCCATCAACCGCGCGGCACGACTCACGATGAGCTACGTCGTCACGGGCAGGGACGCAGACCTGGCCGAATATCGCAACGTAGTTCTCAAGCTTCCTGAACAGATAAAGGAATTGTGCAACCTGACGAAAGACAATCCTGCCCAGGTACAACACTGTAAGCAATTGGAGTCTCTCGCTGCCGACCGCATTCAAGCCTGGGATGTTTCCATAGCACAAAAGCAGGAAGGCAAACCGATTGACCTCTCGACACTTCTCCGCCAAAACCTAGAACTTGCAGCTCGAAGCTTCCTCGTTACAGACGCCCTCCGCGCTGAGGAAAATCGTCTTCTGGGTCCACGAATCCAAGCCGCGCACCGCAGCTACCTAGTGATTGCGGCTATCGTCTTTTCTACCTTCGTGGTGGCGCTGGCTTTGCTGTACGTTTACTACGATTTACTGAACAGGCAACTCAAGGCGCGTGAACAGGCAGAGGCCCGAGCCCAGACAGCCTACGAGCAGGAAGCCGCCCTGCGGCGGGAAGGTGAGGAGTTCCGTCTATTTATAAACGCCGTCAAAGACTACGCAATCTTCACCTTGGATTCGACTGGCCACATCACGAGTTGGAACGAAGGAGCACACCGGCTGAAGGGATACGACGCGTCCGAGATTTTCGGTGAGCATTTCTCACGTTTTTATCCCACAGAGGATGTTCAGCGCGGCAAACCACAATGGGAACTGGACGTTGCCACGCGGGAAGGTCGAATTGAAGATGAAGGCTGGCGTATTCGAAAGGATGGGTCTCGCTTTTGGGCAAACGTCATCATCACCGCGACTCGGGACCAGTCCGGCCGGCTGATCGGCTTCACAAAGGTTACGCGCGATTTTACTGAGCGAATGCGCGTACAGCAGGAATTGCAACGAACAAATACCGAACTCACCGCCCAGGTGTCCGAAACGAAGTCCGCCGAGATGAAGCTCGCTACTTCGGAGAAGTCATTGCGCAATCTCTCTTTTCATCTGCTTCGGACGCAGGACGAAGAACGCAAAAGGATCGGGCGCGACCTTCACGACAGTTTGGGTCAATACCTAGCAATGTTGAAGATGAATCTGGATTCTCTTCAGTTCTCTATTGGCTCGAGCAACGGGGCAGGCAAAGAGATTGAACCGTGTATCCGTCTTGCCGAAGATTCGCTTCGCGAGGTCCGAACAATTTCTTACCTCCTGTATCCGCCCATGCTCGAAGAGATGGGGTTAAGGTCGGCGATACCGTGGTACCTTGAGGGCTTCTCTAAACGCAGCCACATTCAAGTCTCATTTGAAGTGGACGAAAATTTCGGGCGGCTGGAACCAGAAGTGGAATTGGCCCTGTTTCGAGTGCTCCAAGAGAGTCTTACGAACGTCCATCGGCACTCCGGAAGTTCGACTGCCAGCATTGGTCTGTCTCTGGTACATGACAAAGCCGTGTTGGAAATACGAGACAAAGGAAAAGGCATTCCCGAAAAACTTTTTGAGCAGGCGGGCGCAGACTGGATGGGTTCACTAGGAGTTGGTTTGCGCGGGATGAACGAGAGATTAAGACAACTCGGAGGCAA
>Ga0126371_10006840_pt1 | contig 10175 bp, 7 predicted proteins | sample PanSoiMetaPlot_4_FD_110145 | JGI IMG/M metagenome (GOLD analysis project Ga0126371, IMG submission 110145) | Tropical forest soil microbial communities from Panama - MetaG Plot_4 | ecosystem: Environmental > Terrestrial > Soil > Tropical forest > Bulk soil | place: Panama | collected 2016-02-17
AACGCTGTGTCCGGCGGTCCGAATTGGGGATGGTTAAACAGATTGAACGCTTCAGCGCGGAACTGTAGCGTCAATCCTTCAAAGAGCCGTGTGTTCTTCACTCCGGAAAGGTCGAGGTTAGCCACTCCCGGTGCTCGCAGATCGCCCAGCGTGCGCGGAGAATTGTCATAAGTAAATGCTCCGGGCGCGCTGAAGTCGCTCACGTCAAAGTATTGCGTCAGCCGCTTGGTTATGGGCGTATGCTGCGTCGGATTCTGCCCATTCCAGTTCGCGCGCTGATGCCGCAAAGATGTTTACATGAGCGAGTTTCATATAGCCTCCTCCGATGTCTGTCATGCCGGTGCAGCGATCTGAATGGTCTTGCCAGACCCGGACTGATCTTTGCCTGCTAGTCAGCAAATATTTGGAAGAATAATTTAAACGTTTATATTTAAACCTTTAAATTATAGCGAAGATTGAACCACCGCCCATGTTGCGCTGTCAACTCTTTTCTGCTCAGGATCTCTTGCCTGTTCCCCGGCAACTCGGCAGATGTGTTTACTTGCCCAAGGGAGACAAATGCCGCTTTATTGCTTAATATGATGCTCTGCTTGCCGACAAGACGGCGAGTTCAAATCATTCGACGTAAGTCAATCTCATAAAATCATTTGAACTAGAATGTTGACCGAAAAGATGCAGACAATTCATGACCATTGAATTCTTCAGCGAGCATTATGCACACCTCCCCGACGCTGAAGACGCAAGTATTGTCATTGGGGTTCTGCCAGGTATTGCTACGATCGGTGATATCCGCGCAGCATGCGCTGGACACCCAACGACTTCGAGTATTTATCCCAAGATCGGCGGATCCGGCTTCTACATCTCCGACGCCCAATCCAAATTCCCTGACTGAGGCTTTTGAAATAGAAACCTTTTGCAGACTATGCCCGGCAGAGGCGTGACCCGCACATGACTTCGAGGTGTAAACCAAACTGACACAAAGGCTTGGGAGCGGGTATCGAGCGCGCTTTCAGAAGCGCTGCTAGTTTGCTGCATGGCTTTCCGTCTGTGCCTGCAGCAGCTTCGTGAAGACTTGCATGGCATCGATTCTGGGCACGCGCACCGGGCCGATGTGCTCTCCCAGTTCAAGGGCCTCCGGGTTGTCTTCACGATAAGGAGGCCAGACCGGAAGGCGAGCGGAAGATGTATTTCCGGTTGCGGCAAAACGTGTCCAGTACTCGATAATGGCATTGGATAGCAGCTCATCGTGTGCATCTCTCACCCAATCGGTCCAGTAATGTTTGCTGAGATACATGCTTTCCAGGCTGTGAAATGCTCCCAGAGAAGCAAATGGGCCACGGCCCGTCATCGTAAAAATGTACTGGTATGCGTTCTGGCCAGAAGATGCGACCTCATGCGCAAGGAGATTCGTGCCGAAGCCAAACGAGTAGTCCGTGTCCATGGCGCGAAACGCCCCGGGAACCTGATCATCCTGCTCGGCGGGATATGCCTGAAACACAGCATCTGCATTGTTGCCGAATTCGCGTTTGAGCCATTCCTTGTACGACGCGACGGATTGCGGGCGATTGGACGTTCCGCCGACAAGTGGACTCGCAAAAATTGACACTTCATCCAGGTTGCTGCCGACGATGACCGGCACTTTGGCCTGTTGCCCTCTCCGAAAGACCAGAAGTGGTTGCTCGGGAAGTACCCGCGTATCGACGATTGGGTTCCAATCGACGCCGTCCGCGTTAGCAGCAAAGCGGACAAGCTCATCCGCGGAAATAGAACGGAGTTTCTCAATCGATGGGCCTTTCTTTTGGCGCACGATATTGGTCGCGAAAGCGGCTCCGCTTGCTTCTGCTTGGGCCAGCGTAGGCGACAAACCGTCCACACAAACGCCACTCTGCATAATTGCTCGCTCAAAGAGTCCTCGTGCCAACGGAGACGCCATGAGATCGCAGATGTCAAGCGCTCCGGAGGACGCGCCGAAGACGGTGACGCGCTGAGGATCGCCTCCGAAGTTGCGGATATTGTGCTTGACCCAGCGAAGCGCGGCCATCTGATCCAGCAGACCGTAATTTCCAGAGATGTGGTCTGGCGATTCGGCGCTGAGTTCAGGATGAGCGAGATAGCCGAGGACGCCGAGGCGATAGTTGATGGCCACAACGACTACGCCGTGTGCTGCCAATGCGGGACCGAGGGGCGGCCACTCCTGTGATCCTTCCACATTACCGCCGCCGTGTATCCAAACCATCACCGGCAGAGACGCCTCGCTCCTGAGGTGCGGCGTCCAGACATTCAGGTAAAGACAATCCTCGCCGGTTTGCATTTCTTTTCGGCCGAGCATCTCAGGGAGCCATGGGCTTGGGAGTTGCGGGCATGCCGGCCGGTAATAAGTCGCGTCGCGGATGCCCGACCACGATTCCGGTTCCTGAGGCGGAGTCCATCGCAGGCGCCCCGTGGGAGGTGCGGCATAGGGAATGCCAAGAAACGCAGCGCCAGCCGAACCATAGCGCACTCCGGAGAGTACTCCCTTATCGAGCCGCACATGCGGTGCGTGGTTCCATTGTGCTGAAGCCTCACCGGGAGCAAGCGCAAAACTGAGGAAACATACAGTAAGAGCAGCTGATGCACGAAAAAGAATCTGCCGCCTGATCGCCAAAATCAACATCCTTTCATCGTACCGTTCCCTCTGCCTGACATTACGATGTACATGGTCTTCCATCGCATCGCTGCGCCATATAGCTCAACGATAAAATTGGCACAACACCGACATTTTTGATCTCACAAGGCCACGGTCTTATTCGGTGGTAGCAGGTAAGAGCCTTGGAAGAGAAGCTCGCTTCCTCCAGCGCGGGAACGCTATGATCCTGTTCTGATGAGAATTGAGCGTTTTCTGCTGATAGCTTTTTTCGTGCTTGCCGGTGGCGTGGGATATGGACAGGGCACAGCGCCGACTTTCCGGTACAACACGAACGACGGCGTCGTGACGCTACCCGGACGGGATCTTGCGCAAAGCGCGACGACGGTGATTCCGACGGTGCTGGTGCCGGTGCAGCTCCGGTTTGATGCGAGATGGGCTGCAGATAAGCCGTTGAGCCTGGATGCCGCGAGGAATGTTCCGCAGATACTGCATTCGCCGGTCTTTTCAAAGGTTTCGTTCGGAGCGGAGGGGACGACGCAGTATGTGGACGCGATGCTGCGTGCCACGGCGGGAGCGCCGACTGGATGGCACACGCTGCTGGGACAGCCGGTCGTGCGGCCGGTAACGGTGGAGATACCGGCGGGCTATGGGTACGTGCTCACATCGAAGCGGACCGGGACACTGCTGGGGATGGCGGACGCGGAGTACGTGCAGCGGGCGATCTTTCAGCAGATTCCTCGGCAGCAAGGAAAGCTGGTGATCGCGGTAACGCAAAACACCGCCTACTACACCTATGGCGACGCGACGGTGTGCTGTTCGTGGGGAACGCATGGGGTAGACAAGACAACAGGAAACTCGTTCGTGCTGGCGTCGTATCTGGGGGCAGTGCCGCCATTGGTTGAAGTGCGCAACCTGCAGCCGCTGACACAGCAGTTGGCAGAGTGGGTGAACGACCCTCTGCATGACCCGCTATTTCACGTGGCCTTCCGACGGCCGCTGCCGGAGGGAGAGAACGTGATCCCGCGATGGAAGTGGCCAGTCGTGGAGGGTGCGCAGCATCGAGGATGCGGTGGAGACAGTCCAGCCACCCGGTACACGCTCCAGAATCCGCTGGATACGAACGACCGCAGCGAGCTGCCGGCTGGGCCGGCCTGGGTTGTACATGCGCGGGGTATGGCATGGAATCTGGCGGACGTGGCGCTGATGAGTTGGTACACCGCGGGAACAGGGCCGTATAGCTTTCCGGACGCGCGGATGCTGCCGGCCCCGGCGGATCGTTGCCCTGTGCCTCAGCCTCCGGCTCCGGGAACTGCGAATGAACCGGCGCCTCTGCCGGCGGTCGCCGCCGTTCCATTAACCGGAGTAAAAAACGGTCACGAACTGATCGGGTACTGGACGGGGACCGGACCAGGAGGAACGCTTTTGCGGCTGCGCGATGTTTCGCCGCAGTGGGATGTCATCATCGTCGCGTTTGCTAACGTGAATCATCAGGCTCCCGAAGGCACCATGCAAATGCATGTGCGGCCGGGGCGGCCTGAACAGCCGCCGCTGAATCTGGCACAGATGAAGGATGACATTGTGTGGCTGAAGAGCCGTGGGAAAAAGGTGCTGATCTCGCTGGGCGGGGGTGGGGAATACTTCACGCTGGCGCATGAGGCAAGCATACCAAGATTCGTGAATTCGGTGACACAGATCGTGGCGGAGTACGGATTCGATGGAATTGATCTGGACTTTGAGACCCCATCGCTGATGCTGGATCCTGGCGACACGGACTTCCGCCATCCGAAGACCGCCTCGGTGGTGAACCTGATTACGGCGCTCAGGGAATTACACGAACACTTCGGGCCGGATTTCATGCTGACGCTGGTGCCGGAAGGTACCCAGATACCCGGAGGGTATCCGAGCTATGGGGGGCAGTTCGGGTCGTACTTGCCTCTGCTGTGGAACCTGCGGGACATCCTATCCTTTGTCGATATACAGAACTACAACACACCGCCGTTTGAAGGGCTGGATGGGGAGGTCTATCAGCTGGGATCGGCGAATTATGACGCGGCAATGACGGAGCTGTTGCTGCATGGATTTCCGGTGGGTGGACACACTGCAGATTTCTTTCCGCCTGTGCCTGCGGAGAAAGTCGCGGTAGGGTTCCTGGTAGGAACGGCAACGCCGAAACTGGTGAGCGAAGCGATGCAGTACCTGATTACTGGGAAGGCTCCCGAGGGCCTAACCTACAGGTTGCAGCGACCGGGCGGATATCCAGCTATGATTGGCGCGATGTTCTGGACGATTGACGGGGACCGAGACGAGAATTACGCATTCTCGAACGTGGTGGGACCGCAGCTGCACGGATATCCCACCAGGAACGTAGAAAGCCGGGAGAAACCAGAGGACTGATGACAGGCGCCTGTACGAGAAATAGTGGACATCGCCTGATGGCTGGCTCTTTTTGAAAGCTGAGAACTATGGCGAATCAGCGAGAGTTGGTGGAGCGGCTGTTCGAGGCCGCGCTGGGTCTTACACCCGGGGATCGTACTGCCTTTCTGGACAGCGAGTGTAACGGCAATCCGGAGCTGCGCCGCGAAGTGGAAACCCTGCTCACTGCTGATGTAGAACTGGGCAGTTTCCCGGAACACTCCGCCTTGCAAGGTCTTACGGCCGATTCCGTTAGTCCACCCACCACTGTCATCGGACCCTATCACCTGCGGGAGTTGATCGGCGAAGGCGGCATGGGTGAGGTTTGGCTAGCCGAGCAGACGCAGCCCGTGCGCCGCCGCGTAGCCATCAAGCTCATCAAGGCGGGCATGGACACCCGCGAAGTTGTCGCTCGTTTCGAATCCGAGCGGCAGGCTCTCGCGCTCATGGACCATCCAGCTATCGCCAAGGTCTTCGAGGCCGGATCAACACCTGACGGCCGCCCCTACTTCGTCATGGAGTACGTCGCCGGTGTGCCCATCACTACCTTCTGCGACTGGCACAAGCTCACCATCCGCCAGCGCATGGAGCTCTTTGTCCTGGTCTGCGAAGGCGTACAGCACGCGCATCAGAACGCCATCATTCACCGCGACCTCAAGCCCTCGAATATCCTAGTGGCCGTAGTTGATGGCAAACCCATGCCGTGCATCATCGACTTCGGCGTGGCCATAGCCACCTCGCAAAAGCTCACCGCCGGAACCATATATACCCGTATGCTCATCGGAACTCTCGGCTACATGAGCCCTGAGCAGGCCGACCCCATCGGCGAGGACATCGACACACGCACCGACGTCTACTCGCTCGGCGCAGTTCTCTATGAGTTGCTCACCGGCGCGCTGCCTGTCTATTTAGAGAACCTCGCCTACGATGAAGTCCTGCGCCGTCTCCACGATCAGGACGTTCCGCGCCCCAGCACAAAGATCACAACACTCGGTGAGGATTCCGCGATTGCCGCTAGGAACCGTGGCTCCGACCCTCCCACGCTCGTCCGCCAATTGCGCGGCGATCCCGATGTGATCGCGCTGAAGGCTCTCGAAAGAGACCGCGCACGCCGCTATGCCTCAGCCTCCGAGCTGGTCACCGATATCGGCCGCTACCTTCGCAACGAGCCCGTCACGGCACACCCGCCCGACATCGCCTATCGTACCCGCAAGTATCTTCGTCGCCACCGCCTGGGATTGGCTGTTGCCTCGAGTGCAGTCATGGGGATCGCACTCGCGATCACATGGTGGCGCATGTCGCCAGGAATCCCGGTCGTGGAGTCGGTTTCCCAACTGACGGACGACGGCCAGCCAAAGAGCTGGCTTGTTAGCAATGGATCGCATATCTATTTCACGGAAGGCGAGGCTGGCAATCGGAGGATCGCTCAGGTTTCGGTCACAGGCGGCCAGGTAACCCAGGTCGAAACTGGATTTGCGAATCCCATTGTTGAGCAGGTCGCGCGCGACGGTTCCGGATTGCTAGTTAGAGTCCCCAGCAACAACATCGAATTCAGCGACGGCCCCTTGTGGTGGATTCCTCTCCCAGCAGGAGAACCGCGCCGCCTCGGCAGTTTCACTGCGGAGGATGCGGATATGTTGCCCGATGGCCGCATAGTTTTCGTTAAATTCACTCCTGGCACAGATCCGAAAAACCCAGACGATAGAACACAATGGTTCATCGCCGATAAGGACGGCTCAAACCCGCACGAACTAGTTTCGCTTCCCGGCCTTCCTGACGGTTTCTTAGCTGAGCCCGGCGGCCGACGAGTTTTCGGTGGCCAGCTCGTGAACGGCGATCGAAGGCTCCTCGAAATAGGAACGGATGGTAGGGGTTTTCGCGAAATCAGGAAGACCAGTGACAATGAATGCTGTTTCACATGGACTCCGGATGAGAAATATCTCGTGTATCAATCCGGTAATGTCCGGCATTCGGATATCTGGCTGCTCCCGATGCGAACCGCGCATTTCCGCCACAACCCGATTCGGCTCACAAATGGAGCAATCCCTTACTCCCACCCGAGTCCGGACGGAAAGCAGATTTTTGTCCTCGGCACAAAGCAGCGTGGCGAACTGGTCCGCTACGACATCCAATCCCATGAGTTCAGGCCGTTCCTTTCGGGCATTTCAGCGATAAATCCTACATTCTCCCGTGACGGAAAGTGGGTTGCCTATCTTTCCTATCCCGACCATGCCCTGTGGCGCAGCCGCAGCGATGGTGCCGAACGCAAACAACTGACCTTCCCTCCGACGCCGGTTTTTTGCCCATCTATCTCGCCCGACGGGACGAAGGTCGCATTCGGGAGCGGTGCATATGAGTTATTCGTGATCAGTATGGAAGGCGGTCAACAGCAGAAAATAGACGAGCGAGCCTTCTGCGCGGACTGGTCTCCAGACGGAAATTATCTGTACCATCAGACCGCACTCACTGGTGCGGGAGGTGTGATCGTCGACGTCCGCACAGGGAGTAAGTCCCTTGTTCCGTCCTCTGAACAGATGTTTGGCTTCTGGCTTAACCAGGACACCCTTATGGCTCAGAATTACGCCGCGTTTAATAAGTTCCAGACCTTCAATCTGAGGACACAGAAATGGACCGACTTCGCGCCAGGCATCTCAGGTGATTACGTTGTCCTCCGGGGGCATTCACCGGACGGCAGATATCTCTATTACACAACCGGTGGGGCTGATCCAAAGGTTCTACGCCTTCGAATTGCCGACCACCATTTGGAGACCATCACCAGCCTGAACGACCTTCATCGCGCAGTGAATCACGAGGATAATTGGCTGAACGTCGCGCCTGACGGCTCTCCGATCATCACCAGCGACACCGGTTACCAGGAAATCTACGCCCTGAATATCCGCTGGCCGTAACCCGCAGCTTCAAATCAGCCCACCAATCCGCTGGAAAGTCTCTTGCCTTTGCGTGAAGTTTCCGTGTTGTCGGCTACACGGAAGTTGCCAGCCAGCAGGAGTTAATTCCGTGTTGCAGGTGATGCGACGTTACTCAACTATCCAGATGGGATGTCATATCCAGAATCGGTCGGACGCGAGTCGGTTTTTGTGTCGTCATCATCTGACCTCCGTTTGTCTTAGGGTGGCGTGCAACAATTCACAGCCCGGGTGGCCCGTCCAGTAGCTTGTCAAGCTGGTTGCGGAATCTGAGCTTCAGATCATCGGTGCTGGCGAACGAGGTGTAGAAATGGCCCAAGTCCTTCAGACGTTGCTTGAACCTAAACAGCGATAGCAAGTCGTCCTCGCAAATGTCATTGGTACGAATCGTGGTGTCTTTGAAAAACGTGTAGATGAGCGGCTTGCCGGTCTTCTTGAACCATTGATGGGCGGTATCGAATTCTTCCTCCGTGAACTTGCCAGTCTTGGTGGAAAAGAGACTCACGAAGATATCGCATTCTCTGATCGCCTTGTTGTATTCGTCCTGTAAACGGGTTTGAGACATTGCATCAAGAAAATTCTCCCATCGGTGAATCGACAGATAACGATTCTGCTTAAGCAGTTCATCGTTCAGTTGGCGGAAGTAAATCTCAAATTCGTCCCGATCCTTGCGCAATTCCTCCGACGACGCCAAAAAGACGTGAACTTTGCGCAACGGGCTCTCCAACAATTCACCGTAATCCTGCACGCCTCCGTCGCTGTCTATAGAGAGACGCTCCTCAAACTTCAAGAGAGGTTCGATACTCTCGACCGGTTTGGATAAGATCTTCGAAAGCGCTTCACCGAGAGTCGCAAAAACTGAGGGAAAAAACTGGGCGATGCGAGTGATTTGAAGAACACCCTTTGCCTGGCCGGTAGATGGAAAGATGATAGCGAGTTCGCTCACCCGTAGGCTTAAACGAGCAGGCACACTGACCATATTTCCTAAGGTGGTGGAGTCCACATAAGAGACCTTAGACGCGTCAATGACGAAATAGCGACTGTTTTCATTGACTCTCCGGTCGAACAGTTTGACAAAAGCAGTGCTGGCTGGCCCACGCGTCCAGTAGCCTTCCAACTTGATAATGCACACACCTTCGTAGTTCGCCTCAGAAAGATGGAACCTCATCTCTTTCCTCTCCGTTCGATCATACTTCGTTCTCTTATTCTTGAAAGAGGTTCTGGGCGGTTTGTCGGCAATCCGGAAGTTACCTGATGGGCAAGCGTAGTTTCCGTGTTGCCGGTCAACAAAATTCCTTAGTTTGCGAGGATGTATTGCGTATAGTGGTGCGCAGGTCGAAGTGTAGACACTGATCTTTCGCCCGCAAAGGCTGCCTATGTCATCCGAGGAGCTTAACAACGTTGATGATGGAGAGCATACGGCTCTCACTGCGCCTACAGTATCCCTGCATGCTGCAACTGTAATCGGCCCCTATCACCTGCTGGAGTTAGTTGGCGAGGGCGGGATGGGGGAGGTCTGGCTTGCGGAGCAGAAGCAGCCGGTTCGCCGCCGAGTAGCGCTCAAACTCATCAAGCCAGGGATGGATACGCGCGAAGTGGTGGCACGCTTCGAGTCGGAGCGGCAGGCGCTGGCGCTCATGGACCATCCGGCGATTGCCAAGGTTTTTGACGCGGGATCCACTCCGGAGGCCGACCGTACTTTGTGATGGAGTATGTTGCCGGGCTTCCGATTACGACCTACTGCGACCGGCACAAGCTCACGATGCGGGAACGGATGGAACTGTTCATGACCGTGTGTGAGGGCCTGCAGCACGCTCACCAGAAGGCTATTTTCCATCGTGACCTGAAGCCCTCGAACGTTCTTGTGAGCGAGATCGATGGGAAGCCGGTCCCGAAGATTATTGATTTTGGAGTTGCGAAAGCGACATCGCAGCGGTTGAGCGCGCAGACGATCTATACGCAGCTGGGCGCGGTGATCGGGACGCTGGGCTACATGAGTCCGGAACAGGCGGATTCTGCAGGGCAAGATATCGACACGCGCAGCGATGTGTATTCTCTGGGAGTCATCCTTTATGAACTGCCGGTGGGCGCTCTGCCTCTGGATTTCAACAAGCTTGCATATGACGAGAGCCTGCGTCGGCTGCGGGAACAGGATGCGCCGAAACCGAGCACGAAGCTGCGCACTCTCGGCGGCGACTCAGCTGTGGCCG
>Ga0126371_10006843_pt1 | contig 10173 bp, 8 predicted proteins | sample PanSoiMetaPlot_4_FD_110145 | JGI IMG/M metagenome (GOLD analysis project Ga0126371, IMG submission 110145) | Tropical forest soil microbial communities from Panama - MetaG Plot_4 | ecosystem: Environmental > Terrestrial > Soil > Tropical forest > Bulk soil | place: Panama | collected 2016-02-17
GGAACCGTTACCGTCCGGTCCGTCTTTCGGCATCAGGTCGGGTATGTTCGTGCCGATGGGTACGCCGTCGATCATCAGCTGACGACGCCGCGCCGTATTCGTGTTGACGAGAACCCCGACCGTATAGCCGCCGTCTTCTTTCGCTAAGACGCGCGACGCCGTGCCGATCCCGCCCTTGAAGGAAAACGAGACCATGCCCGTTCCGGCGCCCACGCCGCCTTGTGCGACCGGGCCGCTCGTCGCACCGTCGAGCGCTTTCACGGCATCGTCCGCAGTCGCGTGCCGGCCTTGGATGTCGTTGAGGAATTCGTCGTCGCACTCGGCGACGACGGGAAGCGGCACGTCGTCGGTGATGCCGATGCCGCTGTTGTGCTCGATCATCCACGACACGACGCCGTCGTCGACGCGCCCGACCGACAGCGTGTTGGTCAGCACGACCGGCACTTCCATCCAGCCCGCCTCGTTCACCCACGTCGTGCCTGTCATCTCGCCGTTGCCGTTGAGCGCCCACGCCGCGGCGAATACTTTTTTATGCCAGACGTCATTGCGCGGGATGACGGCGGTTATACCGGTGCGTACCGGCCCGACGCCGGGCACGAGTTTGCCCGATCCCTCGATGTGCGTCACCTGTCCGACGAGGACGCCTGCGACGTCGGTGATCGCGTCGTACCGCCCGGGCGAAAGGTCGCCGATGTGAATGCCGAGCGCCGGCGCTTTTACGTAGGGTCCGCTCGAATCGAAATGTGTTATCGGCAGCGTCGCTGCCGCTATGAGAACGGCGATGGACAAGTTATTCATGGCCGCCGCGTTCGTTGTGCCTCGCGCGTGCGCCTCGCGTTCAAACCATCGAGGGGGGCTGAAACGCATGATTAGTCGAATGCGTTGCACCGTTGATGCGGCGCAGACGCTTTGTCATCGGACTCGGCGCGACCGGCGTTTTCATGCTTCTCGGAAAGCGTGGTGCGCGGGCGTCAGCGGCGGCTTCTCGTCCGATCCGAGTCCATCTCTTCTCCGGATATACGTTGCGCAGCGCCCTCATCGGCGGCGTCCGCGTCGACGCCTCATCGGCGCCGACGGTCATCTCCCAACAATCAGGACCGGTCGACGTCGTCGCGACGATGTCTGACGGCTCGACCATCGAGCGCCATTACACGGGCAAGATACTCTCGGCAGCCGTTGACGGCGATCTCGCCATCTACAACGACGTCGATGTCGAGTCGTACGTCGCATCGGTGATGGCCTCTGAGATCAGCTCAAGCTGGCAGCCCGATGCGCTCAAAGCGCAGGCGATCGCGATCCGGACATATGGCGTGCGACGCATGCACCATACCCGGACAGCGCTGTACGACGTCACCGACGACACGACGAATCAGGTCTACCACGGTATCGACGCGATCGTCGATTCGCTCCGCACAGCGGCTACCGCGACCGCCGGACAAATGGTTTGGGCCAACGGCGCACCGGCGGATATCTGGTACCATTCGGCATGCGGTGGACACACCGCATCTTCGAGCGAGATCACCGGTGAGCCGGCGCCGCCCTATCTGCAAGGCTTTGCGGATACCGATTCGGGCGGCCACGCGTTTTGCGCGTCGTCGCCGTACTATTCATGGCGCAACTCTCTGCCTGCAAGCGCATTGGCGAGCGTCGCCGGCGTCGATGCGTTGTCGTCGATCTCGATTTCGCAGCGTTGGCCCGACGGCCGTGTGAAGGCCGTCCACGTGGTGAGCGCGAGCGGCGCCGCGCAAGACATCGACGGCCATCACTTCTACTCGCGCGCGACGGACGTGCTCGGCTACAAAGTCGTGCCAAGTTCATTCTTCGATATCGCACCGGCGAGCGGCGGCTACGTGCTCAGTGGTCATGGAGTCGGCCACGGCGTCGGGATGTGCCAATGGGGCGCGCAAGGCCGCGCCCGCGCGGGTCAAGATGCGGCGACGATTCTCGCGGCGTATTTCCCCGGCACGACGATTCTGTAGCGGAGCTTCGCTCTGCCTACTACATCCGCGCGAGGCGCGCGAGGATCTCGTCTTCTCCTGCCCAGATGGCGTCGAGCCCCAACTGCCAATTGTCGACCAAGAACGCGTAGACGACGACACCGTGGTGCGCCGTCTCGACGTAGCCCGCAAGACCGCTTGCGCCTTCTATATATCCGTCCTTGCCGCGCACCCGTCCGAGCACGTCGGACGCCAGCGGACGGTATTGTACCGTGCCCTCGAGGCCGACGCGAGGCAGCAGCGCCGCTTCCGCCTGCGCGTCTGATCCGCTGAGCATCGAGCGGAGAGCGGCGGCGAGCGTCGCAGCCGTGACGTAGTCGGCCGCCGACAATCCCGAGCCGTCGACGAGCGCGTTGTGCGGATCGTCTGCGCCGATGGACGCAAGAAAAGCGTGTTCCGCCGCAAGTCCGTTGTCGAGGGTTCCCGTGCCTGAATCGTTGGCGCCGACGGCTCGGAGCAATTGCTCTGCGATGTGATTGTCGCTATCGAGTGCCATCCGCTGGATGATCCCCGAGAGCGGCCTCGAGAGGTGCGTCCATAACGTCGTCGACGCACCTGCGGGTGCTTTCCCGGTTGATGCGTCGCCGGCGATCGCGATCCCATCGGAAAACGCCATCGTGCGCAGGACGTTAGCGGCGACCGCCGTCGGTTTGGCGATCGAACGCCAGTATTTTTGTGGTGCACCGTACGGCAGTTGGCCCGAGATAGCATAGCCCGAGCCATCCGGCAGCGGATCGATGCGCAGTGTGTTGTCTGCGTCTTCGGAGACCGAGCGAACGCCGCCGACGATCTTGCCCGCCGCGCCCGGCGGGTCGACTTGAAGCGTCGCGAGACCGCCGTCAGCGTCCGGCGTCAGCGTGAACTGTACGGCGCCGTTGTCTATTGTGATCGCGCTCGGTGGTGCCGCCCAACCATATTCGAGATCTTCGGCATCCCACGTCTTGTTGACGGCGTCGGGACCGTACAACGATCCGTCGGAAACGACGGCGCCGCTCACGACGCTGATCCCTTCGGCCTTCATGCGATGGACGGCACCGCGGAGGTCATCGGTCGCGAGTTCGGGGTCGCCGCCACCGACGAGATAAAGATCGCCGTCGAGCTGGCCGTCTCGGATCGCGCCGTCTGTGACGATCTGTGTTTCGAATCGATGTGACGGGCCGAGGTCGTGCAGTGCAGTCGCGGCGACGACGACTTTGAGGGTCGACGCGGGCACGAGCGGCTGGTGCTCATCGTGCTCGTAGAGGATCCGCCCGGTGTGGGCGTCCATGATGATCGCACCGGTCGTCGCGGGAAACGCTGCACCGTTGACGATCGGCGCCGCGGCGCCGATCACGCGAGCTCTGTCGGCATCGCCCCATGGCTTGCCGTTTCGCACGAATGCACTCGTGAAGGGCGGAGCGGTCGGAACGGCGGGCGTCGGAGCGGCGCTCGGCGCAATGCCGTGCGTCGAGCGCAGCGCGCGAATGCCGAACGTCGCGATGACGATGAAGACGACGAGTGCGAGCAGGAGCCGCAAGCGATGCGCGATGATGCGACGGCGACGCTTGCGAGCGACGCTGCGCGGAACGTATTGGCGCGAATAGTACCTAGGCGGACGACCGGCCACTCGTGTCTTCCCACCACTCCGGCCGCTCATCCCAACGCGAGAACCAGTAGACGAGCGACTGCCATTTGCCGAACTGCGCAAACCGGCGCCGTATCTGCTTTTCCGTCGGACGCTTGCCGCGAAACCATTCGCGCTTCGCGTACGCGATCGTCGCCGAGTCGACCGAGATGTGATCGTATCGCCCGAGCAAGTTCATCAGGTAATGAGCGGACGATTTTCCGATGCCCTTGACGTCTGTGAGCGCCTTGAAGAGCTCGTCGAGCTCCATGCCGCTCGAATGTGCGTCGAGCTGGTCGAGGTCGATATCGCCGGACTTGATGCGCTTCGCGAGATCGATGATATACGGCGAGCGATAGCCGGCACGGACCTTGTCGCGCAGAAACCGCTCGCCGGCGCGAGCGATCTGACCGGGCGTCGGCCACGCGCGAAGGGTTGGCTCAGCCGGACACGGATCGCCGAGCTCCGCGAGACGGTTGATCATGACGACCGCCTGTTTCCAGACGACGTTCGTTCCGAGAATCGTCTTGACGATGTCTTCCCATAGCGACGACGCGCGCATGAGCCGACCAGCGCCCGCCTTCCGTGCATCCTTCAGTTCAGGTTGCGCCTTCGACAGCGCATAAAATCCGTCGAGGCGCTCGTCCAGGTGAAGCATCGACTTGGCGCGGCGCGCCATCTCCTGCGCAACGCCCGGATCCCCGGCGCCATCTCCAACCGTCGTGACGAGAACCTCGCGGTGCGTCTTCGTATCGACGCCGTCGTCGGTCACCTCGACGAGGAAGATGCGGCCGTCGCGCAACGTCTCGACGCGCTGCAGCGTGCGACGGTCGTGGATCCAACGGAAGGGGCGCGTCTGATACCAGCCGTGACAGATGACCGTTGGAAAAAGGCCGAACGGTTTCTTCACGGGCACGCGGACGCTGGCGGATTCCAAGAGCGGATCGGTCTTTCGCGACATCAAGGCAAAGCGATGCGTTCGCGCAGGCCTAAGACGCGACGCCTGCGATTCCCTTTATGACAATCATGACAACATCAGGGCACGAATCGATACGTCAACTGGTACGCGCGAACCGCACCGGCCGGAGCGGGCTCGTACGTGCTTGCGAGCGCGGCTTTCATCGCCGCTGCGTCGAGATAGTCGATACCCGATGAGCTCGTGACGAATGCGTCGATGACACGCCCGCTTCCATCAACGATGCTGTCGATCGTGAGATGGCCGGCCGTCCGGTTTCCGTCCGCCCCTTTTGGATACGCAGGCACGACTTCGTGCGTGAATTGAGCGCGCTCCATCGGTTCGAGGCCAAGGATGTCAAGCGGCTTGCCCGAGATGAATCGCGTCGATCCGATTGCGCTAGCGATGCGCCCGGGCTCGTCGATGTTCCGATTGCAGTCAATGATCGCGCCTCTCGAGTTCGTCACCTGAACGACCCACATCGCCTTCATATCCGGGTCGGGTGAATTGAACAGGGCGCTGGCGGTGGAGTATCGCTCGTCGATGCTCGGGCCGCGAAGCGTCAACTGATCCCATGGATAGCGGGCGACGCGACCGTACTCATCTTCAACCGCGATCAGAGCAGACGTGACATCGCCAGACTTCGCGTTCGCGCTCAAGAAGTACCATGCATTCGGGTCCGTACCCGACGGAGCAGCGACGCGAGCGTTGATGAGCTCGAGCGGACAGCCATCGAACTCGTCATCCGACGAGCGCGGCGCCCCTTCGCCGAGCGAAAACGTGTAGATAAGTGAGTACTCCCTGGATTCCGGTCGACCATCGAATGTCGGTGCGGCAAATGTAGACGCATTGGCGGCGTTAAGGGAAGGTTGACTCAGCAGGTCGCTCTGGCTGGTCGTATCGGCCCACCGGATCCACGCTCTCTGTGGGGCACCACCTTGCGGACCGACCTCGATCTCGACGGCGACAGTACCCATGATGTTTTCCATTTGTGCCAGCTCGGGATAGGCGGGCTCAACCTTTCTCAAGCCGATGGGCTCTGTCTGATGTCCGGTCGTCGCGCTTGCAAGGTCGGCATGAGGATGTGAATCGTCGTACACAGTTGCGGCGTCGTTGTTCGCGGTGACATGTGTGGGTTGGGCCGCTGACGGAATGCACGGCTGACTTTCGCCGAACTTTGTGACTGACGTCATCGAAAGCGTCGCGTCATCCGCAGGGGGCGACAATCGAAGCCACGTCCAGCCAAAAAGCTGCGATGATCTTCCGTGCGTCACGGGCACGTCGAACGTGACGTTCGGGCCAGATGCGCCGAAGTGGACGACGAATTCAGCATTTGTCACGTCTGGATCAACGTTGAGGGTCACGAGATAGATCGATTCTTTGCCCGAGATCCCGTGGCCGGCGGGCGCGAACGAATCGATCGATGCCGAGCATTCTTCGGCGCGTGAGGTTTGAGTTGCGAGAACGAGCGATGACAACACGAAAGCGACGGACAATAACAAGAGCCTTGCTGGCATTCTCACGCTCCTCGTAGCGAGCGCAGGCGCTCGCGAAGACCTCCGGGAATCACCGACGCGTGACGACGGTCGCCGCTTCTCAAGACAGCGAACGTAAAGGCATAGAGCTCGCGCAGCGCGTTCTCAACGGAGATTGGCGCGCTCTCGCGCGCTCGATTTCGCTCATCGAGAACGACGACCCCGCTGCAAGCGCGATCGCGGCGACGCTCTATCCGCGCACAGGACACGCGCAGGTCATCGGCATCACCGGACCGCCGGGCGCCGGCAAAAGCACGCTCGTCGACGTGCTCGCCGCGGTGATCCGCAAGGAAGGGCGGACCGTCGGCATCGTCGCCGTCGATCCGTCAAGCCCGTTCACGGGCGGCGCGGTGCTCGGCGATCGCGTGCGGATGCAGCGTCATGCCGGCGATCCGGGTGTCTTCATCAGAAGCATGGCCTCACGGCGCAGCTCCGGCGGGCTGGCGCCAGCGACGCGCGACGTCGTCCGCGCGCTCGATGCCTTCGGGCGCGACATCATCCTCGTCGAGACTGTCGGCGTCGGTCAGATCGAGCTCGAGATCATGAAAGTGGCCGACACGGTCGTCGTGGTGACGGTGCCCGGCCTCGGCGACGGCGTTCAGACGATCAAAGCCGGCCTGCTCGAGATCGCCGACTGCTTCGTCGTCAACATGGCGGATCGGCCCGGAGCTCATCAAACAGTTGCGGATCTCAAGATCATGTTGACGCTCGGCGGCGCCGAAGAACGCCGGCGACGTTGGAAGCCGCCAGTTCTCGAAACGATCGCGACCGAAGGTGTCGGCATCGATAAGCTATGGATCGCATGCCAGCAGCACCATCAAGTGCTCGAAGCTGACGAGCGTATGGGCCGCTCGCACGATCGCCTGCGCGATGAAGTCGTCGAAGCCGTGCAGCGCCGCATCGGCGTGTACGTCGCAGACCAACTATCGAGCGACGGCTCGATGGAACCGGTATTGGCTGCCGTCTTGCGGCGTGAGATCGACCCGAGAGCAGCTGCGGATCGCATAGTCGCTCAGCATCTGAAGGCGCAATAGCCGAGTCGCACTGGCAAGGCCGCGGCGGTCGACCATAAAGGTCGACCGCTCCATTTTCCAATCGAAAGGCCGCGGCGGGTCGAGCTAAAGCTCGACCGCTACGGTGACGTCGTTGGCTTCCGTGATGCGGAAAGATGATTCCAGCCCGCAACATTAGTAATAAAGTTTCACGCATATAGATAGTGGATAGAATAAACTACCTTTCAAGCGGCCGGCTTGTCCGGCGTTTGATATCCAGGGTCCGAGAGGAGCGAGGGCGATCATGGACAGGACGAAGATGCAGAACGACGAGTTGACCGACGCCGACGTATTACGCGTCGATCCGGTGCACGAGTACGAGCGCCGCTATCACATGCGCGAAGTCTCGGAAAGCATTCTCTCGCGAGTCGGTGACGATTCGGATCCACAGGTCGCCCAGGGACGACCGACCGGTCCCTGATCACTCTACCGGTGGTCCTCAAAGACGCGCCGAGCACCAAGTGCCCGGCGCGTCGCCATTTACAGCGTCAGACGAGAGCGATCAGATCGTGACCGTCTTGCCCTGCACCGCGGGCTGTGCCGTGAGTCCGTACTGCGCGCTCACAGCTTTCGCGAGCGATGCCGCGGCCGGCGGATCGGCGTGGACGATGTAGACGTCCGGTTTGCTCCGGAATCCACCGAACCAGCGCAGCAGCTCCGATCGATCGGCGTGGGCCGAGAAACCGTCGATGTGCGCGATCTTGGCGTTGACGTCGACGGGAACGCCGAACACCCGCACCTGCCTCGGGCCTCCGAGCAACACGCGCCCGAGCGTACCCGGGCCTTGGAACCCGACGAAACAAATCGTATCGTTCGAACGCGGTAACCGGTTGCGGAGATGATGCAAGACGCGTCCGCCGTTCGCCATACCGCTCGACGAGATGACGATCGCACCGCTCGTGATATCGTTGATCTTCATCGAATCGGCAGCGCTCTGCGTGTTCGTGACGCTCTTCGCGCCCAAGCTCGAATCGTTCGGCCCGAAGCGTTCTTTCGGATTGAAGCGCATCGCTTCGGGATGACGCTCCATGATCGCATCGGCCTCGATCCCCATCGGGCTATCGACGTACACCTTCACATCGGGTATCGCTGATTCGCGCTGCAGCTGACCGATCGCATAGAGTATCTCTTGCGTCCTGCCCACTGCGAATGACGGCACGACGAGCACGCCGTGGCGCGCCATCGCCGCGTTGATGACGTCGCGTAGATCATCTTGCGGATCGTTCGCCGGGTGCAACCGATCGCCGTACGTCGACTCGCACAACACGATATCGCTCTCGGCGATCGGCGACGGGTCGCGTAAGAGCGGACGGCCGTAGCGTCCGAGGTCGCCGGTGAACGTCAGTTTGCGCGTGTCGAACCAGAACTCGACGATCGCCGAGCCGATGATGTGGCCGGCGTCGACAAGGCGGAACCGGCACCCGGGTATATCTGGACGCATGTCGTTGTAGTCGACCGGCCGGAATGCGGCGACGACGTTCGCCACGTCATCGGAATCGTAGAGCGCCTTTGTGTGCAGACCGCGGTCGGGATGCTTGGCAGCGCGCAGCGCTTCTTCTTCTTGCAAGTGCGCGGAGTCGCGCAGGACGAGTCCGGCGACTTCTGCCGTCGCGGCGGTGCAGTAGATCGGACCTTTGAAACCTTGTTGCGTGAGCGCAGGCAGATAACCGCAGTGATCGAGATGCCCGTGCGATAGCACGACCGCGTCGAGATGCTTCGGATTCACTGGCGGCGGCGTCCAGTTGCGCTCTTCGAGTTCGCGAAGGCCCTGGAACATGCCGCAATCGAGCAGCACGCGCGCACCCGAATCCGTCTCGACAAGATGTTTGCTACCGGTGACGACACCGGCAGCGCCGAAAAACGTCAGCTTCGCCATGGGCTATGCACCGGCCGGCTCGGCGACGAATGTCGACGGCCTGCGGAAGTGCCCGGCGCGATACTGCTCGATGCAGCGCTGGATGAGCCGCGCCGGATCTTTCTCGAAGATAAGTTGAGAACCGGTCTGCTTGCCGAGCTTTGGCACGATCGTGTCGAGCTGGTCGGCCATGCCGCCCGATCCGGCGAGCACGCCGATGAGCTTGCCTTCGTCGAACGCGATGCAGAACTCGCCGAGCGTACCAGAACGCCCACCCGCGATGATGACGATGTCGGACGAGTGGATGTTGTGCACCTCGCGACCCATGAGACCGCTGCCCGTATAGATGATAACGTCATACGCGTCGACCGGTGATTCGTACTTCTTCACGTGCTCGCTGCGCGAAAGCGCCGGCGAGATGCCGACCGAAAGTCCGCCGGCGTCGCGCGCGCCGCGCGCGCTATCATAAGGAAGGCCCGGGCACGCGCCGGTGATGAGCACGCAGCCGGCCTTCGCGACGGCGACGCCGACGTCGTAGCAACGTTTGCGCACTTCTGGATCGAGTTCGCCGCCGGCGGAGCCCATGACGCCGATGCTGCGGACAGTCGGGTCGCTCTCGGGGTCGTAGTTCGGATCCGCATCGGGTGCGACGTCGCCGGAATAGGGGCGCAGCTCTTGACGCGCGGGGTTATCACCGTCTGAATAAGTCTGATTCGACATGCGCTCCGGTTCGCGCAGCACCAGGCTTCTCCCCGCGCACGTCGTAGCAGTCAACGATATGCGCACCCGCTCCGATATCCGCAACATCGCGATCGTCGCACACGTCGATCACGGGAAGACGACGCTCGTCGATGCGATGCTCCGACAAGCCGGCGTCTTCCGCGATCCGTCGCAAGCGGGCGAACTCGTCATGGACGTCAATCCGATCGAGCGCGAGCGCGGCATCACGATCCTCGCGAAGAACACCGGCATCGATTGGGCCGGCTACAAGATCAACATCGTCGACACGCCCGGTCACGCGGACTTCGGCGGCGAGGTCGAGCGCGTGCTGCAGATGGTCAACGGCGTGCTGCTGCTCGTCGACAGCGCAGAGGGGCCGTTGCCGCAGACGCGATTCGTGCTGCGTAAGGCGCTCGAACAGGATCTGCCCGTCGTCTGCGTCATCAATAAAATCGA
>Ga0126371_10006845_pt1 | contig 10171 bp, 8 predicted proteins | sample PanSoiMetaPlot_4_FD_110145 | JGI IMG/M metagenome (GOLD analysis project Ga0126371, IMG submission 110145) | Tropical forest soil microbial communities from Panama - MetaG Plot_4 | ecosystem: Environmental > Terrestrial > Soil > Tropical forest > Bulk soil | place: Panama | collected 2016-02-17
AACGTCAGGGTCTGGTTGCGCAGCAGCTGCGGCGGTATGTCATGCAAGCTGCCAAAGTTGGTGAATGAAAGATTGGGTAGGCCCCAATCGAACGGATTCTGCGAAACCCCTGTAATCCCCAGAGCGCCCGTGATGTCCTGCGTGAACGCATAGAGATTCTGCGTGCTGGTGCGACTGCGGTTGAAGTCGACGCGAGCGATATTGGTCAGCTTCCCCCAGCTGCGGATGTAGCCGACGGGCACGTCGAAGCTGCGCACCGAGGTATTTCCGCCAACGCTCGGGTACGCATTGGTGAGGGTCGTGTTCGACTGATGATAGTGGAAGCCAAAGGTAAGGTTGTTCCGCGGAGCGAACCGGCCGGCTCGACGTCCACCGATGCTGGCGCTGCCCAGCGCGTGGTTGACCCGAATGTTCAGATCGTCGCTGCTGTTATTGGTTGCAGTGACGAAATGGAAATTCTGAAAGTTTCCCGGCAGATTCGGCTGGGGAATGTATTGCAGCAGGCCCGCCGCGATGGGGTTGATTTGGGGAATTGTATTGTTCGGGAAGGGAGTGCTGGTCGTGGGATTGAAAATCTGTACCGGCAAGCCCGCCTCTGGCCCAGTCGTGTAGGTGGACTGCGAGAAGTTGCCTTGCCTCTCGAGAAGGGTGGGAACGGTCGAGAACTGATCGAAGGGATGGTCCCCGCGCCTTCCGTTGTAGTTGACGAAGTAAAACGTCTTGGCGCCCCCTTGATAGATATGCGGGATGTTCAGCGGGCCGCCAATAGATCCCCCGAAGCTATTCTGCAGGTATGCGGGTTTGACGCTTGGCTGGCCGGTTAGAGAATACGGCGCCGCATTCAGTGCAGAGTCCCCTATGCCGTAGTAGATCGAGCCGTGTGGATGATTGATGTCGAACCCGCGACGGCCGAAGACCATCGCACCGCCGCGCCCGCCGGGACCTCCGCCAAGTCCGCCGGCGAATCCGCCCCGGCCTCCGGGCCCGCCGAAGCCATTTCCAGTCTGGCCAGCATCATTTCCGCGGGCCGGAGAGTCATTCGGACTTAGCAGACTGAACGGATTCGATGCGTTGCCTTGAACCGACACCGACTCCGTAGCACTTTCCTGAGCGATACCTGGGACTGGCATCCCGGCGGGAACCACCTCGCTCATCGGGTCGCTGGAGTCTTGGCCCGCTCCACTGGCAGCAATCGACAACTGCTGAAATCCGCGCCTTCCGTTAGCATCGCCATGCGCTTGAGGCGGCTCCCGTCGAGGCTGCTGCGTGCGTGATAGCAGAATTAATTCGAAGTTCGCCTGTACATTCTGGTGAGATGCATCGGTGATGACGGTTTGTGAGTTTTTCGCAAATGCAGCCATCTCCACGCTCACTGTGTAGGAACCGTACGCCGGGAGTACGACGCTATAGCCCCCGTCGACATCGGTCCAAGCCGTGATCTTCTCAGTCGAGGAATCCAGTGAAACGGAGATAGCGGCGCCTGGAATCGGCATATTGCCCGACTTTACGATGCCATGAATCGTTCCCGACGGTACCGGCGCACTTTGAGAGTACGAGTGATGGGTCGCAAAAAAGAGCAGCGGAACAAGCGCAAGTCTCCGCAGGGCGGAGCCGCAGCCATAGGAGTACTGGGCCGCTAGTCTTCGAGGTTGCAATGAGAAGAGCTGAGGCATCCTTAACACTGGAACCCTACCTGGCCGCTCGTCGACACTGGGTCTCAGTTATGCAGGAGATCAGGAACTCGAGCAACCATCCACGTTCCATTGAGTACCTCGACCCTAAGCAAACGGCCGCGGGGATGTGCGGCCGTGTGGGGCAGATGCCGTCTGGCTGATCGCATGATATCGCGGTGGTACCCCGGCCACTGTAAAGTTTTGTCGACGCCGCGTAGAGATGTGCAAAGCAACATGAGAGCGCAACCTCTCGAGTAACGCGCGGGGACTTTCAATTCCAGTGAGTTATCCGCGCCGGGTAAAGATTCGTAAAAACGCGACTGGCTTAGCAACTTGGCGTTTCCAGCGCGGGTTCATACCGGTAGCTCACAAGAGCTTTCGATAGGAGACACCATGTTGAAACATAGTTTGCTGGCTTTGATGCTGGCAGGTTTGTTGTACACGCAAGGGCCATCGCTGCTGGCGCAGGACGCTGCGAGCAATCCGCAGCAGAGTGCGCCCAGCGCGACGGCGCCAGAACGCGGCGAAGAGCACCATCACTTCGATCCCGCTAAACAGACGCAAAGGTTGACCAAGAAACTGAACCTAACCTCCGATCAACAAACGAAGGTGCAGGACATTCTTACGTCAGCCCAGTCGCAGATGCAGGGTCTGCGGACGGACACCTCCATGTCGCAGGAAGATCGGCGTTCCAAGATGATGGAGATCCACAAGACGTCAAGCGATCAGATCCGGGCGTTGCTCGATGCAAATCAGCAAAAGAAGTTCGACGAGATGCGGAGCAAGCGCGGTCACTGGAAGCACGACCAAGGTGGGCAGGAGCCAGGCTCCGGCCCTTCCGGAAATAATTAGATTCGCGAATCGATTGGGTGGTGCGTGAAACCACAATTAGTGGAGGGGGGCCGGCCGCCTGAGCAAGGAGTCCGGATCAGGGATGGAATCTGAGCTCTACGTACTCCGTAGTTTGCTGGTTGGCAGGCGCCCATCTCCACTTAGAGACTGCGTCTTGAGCAGCCTTTAATAGCAGAGGATGTCCTCCGGTTCCCTGGACGCTTTTCGGATTGCCATTCGGTTCGACGACGACGCTAACCTTAACCGTCCCCTCGAGCTTCATCGGACGGGCCAGTTCGGGATAGATCGGCATAACCTTGGCAACGATGGGACGCGAGCCTTTCCCTTGCTGTGCGAAGGAGTTGGAACTGAAAAACACCCCCAGCAGACAGCAACCTGCAAGCGTGATGTTGGCCAAGCGACGCATGGGGCTCCTTTACTGGAGCGCGCTACCTATACTCGAAAACACGCTGTTTGCATTCGAGCCAATCAGTTGAATGGTGCCAAGTGTGATCACGAGAACGACAGCCAGCATCACGGCGTATTCCGCCACGTCCTGCCCTTCGTCCTGATGCCACAATAATTCTGTGAGTAGGTACGTCATAAATCGCCCCGAACCCGGCTCCAGATTGCGCCAGAAGTCGAGGGCGCACAATGGCTCCTCCGTGGCAGTTACCTTTGTGTGGTTACGAAGACGTATTTGGAAGAATGTTCTGGGGGATTCCCGCGCCAAGACGTCACAGACCAGTGTGATCTCGGTCACCGCCAACCTGTTTGGATGAGAGCACCGTAGATCCATTCATCCGGTCTCTCTGCCGGGGGGGTGACGCTATGAGCACAGAATTTTGCCAACATTGCAAGCAGACGCATCCGGGTCGCGAGTGTGACTATGCGGAGCCGGGGGAGTGTGTTGAAACCCACGCGACCGCCGCGGAAATCCCCGATCTGGCGCCTACACCAGCGGTTCCCGGTGAGCCGGAATCCAGCGGGACCCATACCTGAGGATGGCGGTAGGGCGCCACCGGGCAGGTGACCCAGGAATTTCACCGGTAGCCTTGCGAAACGAAGGTCCCGCCAACCCTGCGAACCACGGGCACGCGCCCGGCGCCAAAAGAAACAAGTCGCATTAGACTTGCCATCCCGAAAGTTGGGGATATAATCACCAGCCATGGTCAGCGGGCCGAACGTGCAAAAGGCGGCGGGGATGGTGCCGGACGAACTCAAAGAGGAACCCCGTTCGAAAGGCCTCACTACTCCGCGTAAGAAGAAACCCAAAGAGCTGGCGGTGATCACCGAGTGCTGCACCGGGTGCGCGGGATCTCCGGCCTGCGTCGAGTATTGCCCCGTCGAAGACTGCATGTTCTGGATCCCGGACGTGGATCATCCGCCGTTCGGCCGTATCGAAGTGGATCCTCTGCTCTGCATTGGCTGCAAGAAATGCGTAAGTAAAGGGCCGGAGGGCTGCTTCCTGGACGGCTGTCCGTGGGACGCCATCGTAATGCTCGACACGACCGAAGTGGAGAAAGAAGTCGGGCCGATGTCGTACTAGGCATTCGGAAAGCGACGAATAAAGGTTGGGTGCCAGCCTGACCGTGCCGCCTGAGATTCCTACCTGTTAGCCCGCTCTTGAATCGCTTTTTCGGTTGCAATCGCCTGCTGGCGCAGACGATCCGGAATCTCCGGAAGCTCGCGCTGGTATTGGCGGACGACCGGAAGGTCATCGGCTTGGCCAATCACGTAGAGGGCGCGCAGCGCCTCCCATGCCTGTTCTTCTGCAGGCTCCACCGTCGCAATTGGATTACCTGCTGATACCCGGCTGCCTTCGGAAGCAGCCAGTGTGTGGATGCGTCCGCTGATAGGCGAGCGAATCTCGCGGAGCTGGGATCCATCCTGCAACTTGGCGACGAGGCCGCCTTGATGGATAGCAGTGCCGACCGCAGCCGTATCGCGGACCTGGCCGGCGTACTGCGTGGTGATGACCGCGGGGCGAAGCAAGGCGACGATCTGCTCTCGCCCGGAGCCGTCGCCGAAGCGCACCAGCGAAAGAGCGGCGTTCCCTCGAACCAGCAGGGACGGATCCTGGAGCATCTTCAGGAGCGCCTCATGAAAGCCGGAACCGTTGGGATCCTGGCCCATGACCCATGCATCGGTGCTGCGAACTTCCTCGCGAGGGTGAGTAGAAAGCCGTACCAGGTCGCCGTACCAGCGGGCGACGCTCGGATCGCCCGTGCCCATACGCTGCCCGAGTTGCACGATGGCGTGCTGGATGTGTCGCGGATGGGCATCATCCTTAAGGTAAGTCGTCATTTGCCGGTCGTTGAGGGGCCGGCCGAACCAGGTGTTCCACCAGAACAGGAACGGCATCAGGACAATCAGCCAGGCGGTGAGGAAGAAGAGAACGCGATTACGGCCAGACATGCGAGGCCGGCGTGGCGCTGACAGCGGATCAGAGTTGCCGGAACTGGCAGGATTCAATGGGATCGGTTCGGCCGCCATAGGATGTCAGTTGCTCTCGCCAGCGCCCTTTTTCGGGATGCCATTTCCCGATTCTCCGGGTTGGCTCTTGTGCAGGAACGCCAAGGCGCCGTGATCGCGCGCTTCCCAATAAGCATTCAGGAAAAAAACGCCGGACAGGGTCAGCAAGATCAGACTCATGAACAGGCCATCCACGGTAGCGATTGTGCCCGTGGCGAAGGTCCATGCAATCCCGATCAGCGGAACAATCCCGAGAACGATGGAAATCAAGAGCATCATCGAAAGCAAGCGCCCTCCTTGTAAGTGCGCAAGTCGATTTCACTCTCCCTTGGGAACCTGGGGCGTACCGTGTTTCGGCGGCCCGCCCCTGGTCCGGTTCAGCTAATTATTCTGCCTTAAACGTTGCGTCTACGGTCTTGCTGTCCTTTGCGGCCAGCGTAACCTTCTGGTCTTGCTCGCCCAGCTTTTCGTGCACAAAGGCGATCGTGTAGTCTCCCGGCGGCAGGCCCTTGATCTCAAACTTGCCATCCGGTCCGGTCACAGCATAGAAGGGGCTCTTGACTACGTTGACGTACATCTTCATCCACGGGTGCTGGTTGCACTTGACGGGGAGCATGATCTCTTCGCGGGCAAAGGTCTTCTCCAGCGCCGCGGCCTGGGGGGGCTGCGACTCATTCCACTCGCGGTTGTCTTTGGGAGTGGGGTGGATGTTGTGAGTGGTCGGATCGCTGTTCACGATCTTCACGGTCTGGCCTGCCATGACGCCCAGCACGTGGGGGTGATACTTGCAGCCACTCTGATCGATGGTGACCGCGTCTTTGGGAACCTCGAACGTCCGGCTTCCTAGCCCTTCCTTTACATAGACGAACACGTTGTCGAGCTTCCCGCCGTCAATGACCTCGGTTTCAGCCATGTTCATGCCCTTGCAGGCGGGATCCTGGCTCATGTCGATCTTGGCCATTTTGGGAGGGGCGCCGGAAAAGCTCACCACGCCGCTCACACTTGCCGCCGTGGCCGGATCGATGGGCGTCGGAGCAGGCGCCGCGGCCTCTCCGCTCGGAGTTGCCGCAGGCTCCTCGCTGCTCTCCTTCTTCGAGCACGACGGCAGGGCCAGAAGGCCCAGAAGAATTGCTAGCCCGAATAGGGCTACCAGTGGTTTCGGAATCGTCATATCAACGGCACCTCTCCTGGAATTGGAACAGCAGTGTTGAAACCTTTCTTATCTACTCCATCGCTACGCTATCGTCCACCCGAGGCCGACGACGGTTTGCCGCTGCGGGCCTGGCCACGGCCCATTGCCCCGGCGACGCGGTGTTGTTCTTCGGGAGTCAACTGCAGAATGTACTCCACGAGGAGCTTGGTGTGGTCCTTATCGTAGCCCTCAAACGAGGGTGGGGTTGGACCCGAAAATACCCAGTGATTGTTGTCGCCGCGTTTGAACAAGCCCGAAGGCATGGCGGTGCCGGGACTGATGGCCTGGGGATCGATAATCCACCGCTCCACCCAATCGGGTTTCAGCCGTCCGCGCGCCAAGAGGAAATTCGGGGCGGTGGCGGTGCGATCATGCGTCGGATCCCCCGTCGCGTGACACTTCAAGCAGGGCGCGGCAGTGCTCGTGAACAAGCTGCGCGCCATGTCGGTTTCCTTGGCGGTAAGCTGCGGCTGCGTCTCCGGGATATATGGGAACGGCTGGCGCGAGAGCGCCTGGAAGAAGCGCACCAGCTTGCCCAGTTCATTCTCCGAGAATGAGAACGTAGGCATGCGCACCTGAAGATAAGACCGCACGCCGTTCCGGTTGGTATCGGTATCGCTCAATGACGGGTTCGAGAGGAAGCGCAGCAGCCAGGCGGGATCGACACGCGCGCCCTCGGTCAAGAGCTTGGGCGGCAATTGCTCCTGCGCGTCCTGGTAACGCTTCATCCCCATCAGGATTGTGCCCTGGCCAGGGATGAACTGGTGGCAGCCCATGCAGTTGTACTTCTTGACCACCCACCAGCCTTCCTGAATGTCGCGGCGATAGTCGAGCGGCATGTACTGATAGCTGGCCGGGAGCGCACTCTCCTGGCTGCCCAGCAAGAAGGTTGTCAGCGCATTCACCTGCTCCTTGGTGAGGTGCGGGTTCGGCATGCGCAGCTTTTCGGTTTCCGACTTGATCTTGCCGCGATCCCATACATTGGGTTCGGCAAGCTTGTGCTCGAAGAATCCCAAATGCGAATACCACGGATCTTTGGCCGGCCCCTCGGGCAACCGTGCGCGATCGTCCGGATCAGTAATCGGCTCGCCATCTCCACGCTGAGCCACTTCTGTTAGGAGTGCGAAATCGAGGCGCTCGATCGGCTTGCTGCCTTCAAAGGTGAGTTCGGTGCCGATCCGGCCTTCGTCTTCGAAGCCTGAAATTTCATGGCAACCGGCGCAGCCGAAGTGCCGGATCCAGGTCTTCCCTTCCTCCTTCAGCTTGGGGTCGTCCATGAACGAGGCATCGGGATAGGAGCTGGCATCGACCTTCTTCAGCGTGATGAGGTAGGAGGCAATGTCTTCCGCGTCCTGTTCGCTGAGGCGCAGGCTGGGCATCACGGTCATGTTCTGGACTTGCAGTTCATGACCGTCGTTCGGGCACTTGCTGTGCTCGAGATCGAATACGAAGGGCAGGCCTTTCTTCGCGTAGTCTTCGGGACCGATATCTTTCTTCTCGAAGAGGCAATATGGGCGCGTGCGCTGACGGGCATTGTGGACCCAGCGCACGAGATAGTCGTAGTTTGCCTTCTCGCCGACGCGAGTCAGATTGGCAGCGAAGGTGCCGCCCTGCATCTGGTCGCCCTCGCCGATGGAATGGCAGGCCAGGCAGCCTCGCATCTCGAACAATTCCTTGCCGTGAGCCGCATTGCCTGCAGGATGTTTCGCGGGCGCATCGGTCAGAGCCGATTGCCACAGGTACGCGCTGATCGCGTGGATCTGCTGGTCGTTGAGGCGGAAATTTGGCATACGGGTGGTCGGGCGGAAGTCGGTGGGTTTCTTCAGCCAGACCGGAATCCAGTTCTTGTTCAGCTTGAGGCGGATGTCTTTGAGATTCGGCCCAACTTTCTTCACGTCCTGGAGAAGACTCTTGGTCGTACGATCCAGTTGAACAATTCGCAGGTCAAGCTTGCTGTTCTCGACCCGGAGAGCGACCGCCTGCTCGTTCAGGTGATTGGCTTCTTCGTTGGTCTGCGCCGCATCGGCCTGCTTCATCAGGAAGGCAGCTTGCTTCAGGTTTTCCTTCTTCTCCTGATCCATCGCCTTGATCTGTTGAGCCGCCGACAGGAGATCCTCGGGCTCCTTGTCATAGCCCTCATAGCGATGGCAGCCTACGCAGCCGCGCTGGCGGTATAAATCCTTGCCCGCACTGATGGTCCAGCCCACATCGCCGGTGACCAGGAGCATGTCCGCAGCATGGCAAGTCTGGCAGCCGGCTTCGACGTTGGCCTTTGGGAACAGCGGCCAGAGCCAGTGTTCGTAATTGCCGTGCGCCTTCTCCACGCTCGTCGTCGCGCGGCCATTGCCCTGGTGGCAGGGGGAACAGCCAAACTTGTCCGGGTCATGGATGCTCAGCAGTTCCGGCTCAGGGTGGCTGGTAAACGCGCGCGCATACTCATCCGGTGCCTTGCCCTTGATCGACATCGAGGCTGCCGTCAGCTTGATGGGCTCACGAATCCCCATGTGACAAGACTCGCAACGATCCACGATGTTCGCTTCCGCTACGTTGATCTGCTGAATCTTCGGGTCCCACACCTCGGTCTTGTCCTGCAGGCCGCGGATTTGCGTGGGCGTCAGATCGACCATGTGGTCGGAGATGTAAGCGTCCAGCTTGTTCTTGCGCTCGGTCACGGGCTTGAGCACGTCGCCGAGTTCGGCGCTGAGTTTGGCGCGCTCTGTCTTGAAGTCGTTATACGTTTCTTCAAGCTGCGGGAAGGTATAGTTCTTGCGGCTGCCGTCGGGATACTCGACCGCCGCGGTTTGCTGCTCATATGTCTGCAAATCGCGGAGCTTGCTCTGCTTCGAGGACGCACTGGTGGTGGTTTCGATGTCGTAGGTCAGCGCATTCACGTAAGCCCGCCGATCGGTGAATACGCTCTGTACGGCCTGGATCTTCGCGTTGATGGCATGAAGCTGTTCGTTGATCTCCTTCATCTTTGGAGACGCGGCTTCGTTTGCCTGCTCGTAATCCTGCTTGAGTTTTTGATAGTCGCCGTTGCTTTCCACGTCCTTTTCAGACTGGGCCGACTTGGAGCGGGCGGTCTTCAGGAATGCCGTGTAGCGGTCCTTCCACTCATGCTGGTAGGCCTTCCAAGGGCGCTGCCCAAAGGCCTCGTCCCAGAGAGCCCAGAACAGCGAGGCCACCAGCAGCACCATCGCAATCACGTAGTACTTGGCGAGCGATTTAGTAACCAGCGGATCATCTTCGGGAATGGGGGTCTGAGCCAACGGATTCTCCTAGCTTCGTAGCTACACGTTGAACCAGGGCGTAATCCACACGTATTTCACATGGAACAAATGCCGCAGGAGGATCTTGATGGGCAGCGCCAGCATGGTGAGCAAAAAGAACATCATGATGGAGTACTGCAAGAAGCTCATGCGGGTGTAGTTCTTGTAATTCTTGCGCCGGAAAAAAGCGTGCACCGCACCGCCTCCCAGCGCATAGAAACCGCCGACGACAATTGCACCAAAGATTCCTTTGGCCCAATTCGAGGTGATCCCGAAAAGGTCAGGCAGATCGCGGTTAACCTCGTAGATCAACCGATTGTGGTCCCAGGTCTGGCCCGGCCAGAACCACTGCCAGCCAGGGCCTCGAATGAATGTTCCGATCATGATCATCGCGACCCACAGCACGATGAAACCGAACAGGAACGTGCCAATCGCAAACTTGCGCTGCTTCCAGGTGTAGTACCCGCTGCCAAGCGGATTGGTGTCGATGTAGGGGATCACCATCAGGCCGAGGATGATCAGCGTGGGCATGACCACGCCCGCGATCCACGGGTCGAAGTAGACCAGCATTTCCTGCAGGCCGAGAAAATACCAGGGCGCCTTGGCAGGATTCATCGTTAGGTTCGGATTGGCCGGCTCTTCCAGCGGAGCATTCAGCGTGATCGACAAGACCATCAGGATGATGGTCACGATGATGGCCGCCAGGAATTCCACCCGCAGCAGGAAGGGCC
>Ga0126371_10006846_pt1 | contig 10171 bp, 9 predicted proteins | sample PanSoiMetaPlot_4_FD_110145 | JGI IMG/M metagenome (GOLD analysis project Ga0126371, IMG submission 110145) | Tropical forest soil microbial communities from Panama - MetaG Plot_4 | ecosystem: Environmental > Terrestrial > Soil > Tropical forest > Bulk soil | place: Panama | collected 2016-02-17
CTCGGACTTTTTGCCGCCATCGTCGACCCGGAGATGGTTATCCGTTCCCAGGTGCGCGTTGATAGTTACCGTGAACGGCTGCTCATAATTCTTGCCGTCGGCGGGTTTCAGCCCGAACGCCTTAAATTGATTCGTGATATAGGCGGCCGCAGTCTCCAACTCCGGCGAGCCCGTGTAACGCCCTTTGAGCGCCGGCGACGCCAGGTAGCTCACGTCAGCAAGATAGTTTTGCGACTCAATGAGAGGCGGAGCTGCGAGCGCGATCGCCGCGAGCGCCGCAAGCCCAGCCAGGATCACTTCTTTTTTCCGATTTGAGGAATTTCCACTGTGCAGCATTTCTCCGCCTCCTCCGCTACTTTAGCCTGATGATCCATTTCCAGCGTGATCAACTGTTGCAGAGTAGGCCACTGCGCCATCTGATCCACCAGCTTGCGGCCATTCAAATACAGGGTCGGCGTAGCGTCCACGCCCAGCTCGCGGCCCATCGCCACGGTGCGATTGACTTCGGCTTCCGTGGCCTTGCTATCCACGCAACGGCCGAGTTGCACGGCATCCACGCTGTTCTTCGCCGCCCATTCCATCAGCTTCGAATTAAAGTTATCGGCCGTAACATCTTGCTGAACTTCATAGATCCAGTCGTGGTATTTCCAGAAGCTGTCGGAACTCTGCCTCAGGACGCACCGGCCGGCAATGGATGCCGGATGCGCCCAGGGGTGAATGGAATCCAACGGAAAATCCATGAAGTAAACTTCAACCTTGCCCGGGAAGCTCGCCGGAATCTGCTGGCGCAACGTCGTGGCTTCGGCCTTGCAGTAGGGGCATTGAAAATCTCCGAACACCAGAATCTTCACCTTCGCCTCGGCGGAGCCGTTGTAGCCCGGCTGCTGATCAGTCTTCAGCGAATCAAGCGCCGTCTGAAAGGGACTCTTGGATAAGTCGAAGACATCTCCCTTGAAGACCTTTTGGCCGTCTCCGGAAACATAATAGGTCTGGTCCATGGCTGCCGTCTTGTAAGACAGGTGAACCTTAACTTCGGTGAATCCAGGCATGCCGCTGATTGGCTTCGGATCGTCGATTTTGACTGCGACATCCGGCACCCATAGCTCGAGGTAGCGTAGGTAAGCCTCGAGTTTGACCTTGTCGAGCACAGGCGAGGTGGCCTTCGGAGTGGCGGGCTTGGCTTGCGAGAAAGCGGATGGCGCCAAGGCGCCAACCATGAGCAAAGAGCACGCGAAGAGTTTCATGGAAAGTCTGCCTTTCATAGCCGCTTTAATCCTCAACGAAGGCGACAGAAACGGGGAATGGAGATTCGGGCGCGGCCAACGGGGCCACACTTTCGTTTTCGCTATACACCAGGATGGAGCGATACTTTCCTTCTGCTGGTTCGCGGAGGACGAAAAGCCTACGGCCCTTTACGTCGAGGACCCAATAATCTGGAATGCCGGCTTGGGCATAGAGAGCGGCCTTCTTGTTCAGATCGAAACTGAGGGTCTCATTGGACACCTCCGCGATCAACAAGACGTCGTCAGCCGTAGGGTGCTTTCGGGCGAATTGCTTGTAGGAAACTCGCAGCACCGCCAGATCCGGTTCCGGCACGGTGGAGCGCTCTTTCAGAGCGAGTTTCATCGGGGATTCCTGCCGTACTTTCTCGAGGCCAAATACCCCAATGAGCCAATCTCGTAGAGCAAGGGCTTGGGTAACGTCCGGAGGGCTCTTGCTCATCTTGTCGACCAGGTCTCCCTCGATCAACTCAAAATGATTCAGATCGACGCCGGCGGCGTCCAGCGCCAGGATTTCCTCCCACGTCCACCGCTTTCTGGGTGGTTCGGAGGCAGCCGGCGACGCAGGCGCTTCCATGAGACTGGCAGGCATGAGTCTAAGCCCAATTCTAACAGGAACAACCGTATCCTACACTGAAATTTGTCACTTAGGGAGCAAGCCGCACAGCCCGCGACGGATAGGCTCAACGTGCCCGCGTCGCCCCCCGCCGCCGTCTCTCCATCGCGTGAACGCCGCGTTTGGCCCTCCAGTGCTCACATCCTTTTGGCCGCCGCCTTCACGCTGCTCTATCTTTTCGGCCTCGGGAGCGCCGGTTTTCTTGGCCCCGATGAGCCCCGCTACGCTTCCATCGGGCGGGAAATGGCGCGCTCCGGCGACTGGGTCACGCCGCGCCTCAACGGCTCGCCGTGGTTCGAGAAGCCTCCATTGCTCTATTGGACGACCGCGGCGGCAAACCGGCTCGGCTTGCGCGACGAATGGGCAGCGCGGCTGCCGGTCGCGTTGATCAGCCTGGCGTTTCTGGCGTTCTTCTATCGGAGGCTGCACCGCGAATTCTCACCATCGGTGGCATTGTCCGCGACGGCGATTCTGGCCGGCTCCGCCGGATGGTTGGTTGCAAGCTTCGCCGCAGTTCCCGATCTGCCAATGTCGGCGGCGCTGGCTAGCGCGATACTGATCGCATTGTTCGATTCGCGGGCGCGGACGGGTTGGCTCGCGGGAGCCTTGCTGGGGCTGGCGATCCTAGCCAAAGGCTTCGTTCCGCTGGCGCTGTTCGCCCCTGTCTGGTTTGTTGCCCGGGGTAAGCGACTGCCCATCATCGCAGGCGCCGTGATCGTCGCCGCCCCTTGGTACTTGCTCTGTCTCTATCGGAACGGTTCGGTGTTCTGGAACGATTTCTTCTGGAGGCAGCATGTAAGTCGGCTCCTCTCCGCCGAGGCGCTCCAGCACGGCCAGCCATTCTGGTATTACGTCCCGATTTTGCTGGTGGGCTTGTTTCCATGGACGCCGTTTGCAGCGCTTCTGGTGCGCAGAAAACTCTACAAAGACCTCCGCCTGCGTTTTCTGTCGCTTTGGATACTAGCGGCCTTCGCGTTTTTCTCAATCGTCCCGAACAAGCTCCCTTTTTATGTTTTGCCCTTGCTGCCGGCTCTGGCGATTGTATTGGGCGCGGCGCTGGAAAAGACACGCGCTGTCGAATGGCCTCTCGCGGCAAGCATCTTGATCATGACCTTGCTGCCTTCCATCGCCCGCGGCCTACCGGAAGCGCTGCTTTCCGGCGCGACCAAGGCGCACTGGACATGGCAGCTTAGCGGTCTGATCGCGGGCGCATTCGCAGCCGTTGTTTGGCTGCTCGCTCGCCTTGGGTTCAAGCGGCAGGCGATCCTTGCCAGTGCGATCCTAGTGGTCCTCGGCGGCGGATATCTTAAGCTGACGGCCCTGCCCCTTCTGGACGGCCGCGATTCGGTCCGCGCGTTTTGGACCGCCCATCAGGCAGAGGCGGCCAATATCTGCATCGACTCAACGAGCGTTTCGCGATCTGCCCAATACGGCCTCAACTACTACGCCGGCCGCGAGTTGCCCGACTGCGCCCACGCGCCGGCATTAGAACTGCACATCCGCGGCGGGCCCGAAGGGCTGCTGCTAGAGCGCCGTTAACGGGAGGCGCGCAACTTACCAATATCGCGGAGGCGCCGGGAGCGCAGAGCCGCAGCGGCAGCGGCCGTCTGAGGCTTCGTGATCCACCATCTGCCCGCATCCGGAGCAGCGATTCCACATCGAATTGATTCGTACCGGCTCCCAGACGCTGGTGAAGCCTCCACGCGCGACAGACGGGCCGAAGAAGTGCTGCATAACACCGGCGTGTGAGCCAGTCCGGAGCATCTGCTTGGGCGCCTCGGCATCTTCCCAAGCCGTAACTGTAATCATGCGCGGGCCAATGGTCGCGCCCATCCATCCGATGAACCCCCGCATTCCCAGCATCTCGGTGGCGATGGTCCGCCCCCAATCGGCAACCTGCTGCTCCTCGGCCTTCGAGCGGACTTCGAGCATCGTGATGCTGAACGCCCCCGGTTTCGCGGCGCTTCCGTTTCCGGCGTGCGTGGAGACGCCGAAGGTAAACGGCCCGATCTGCTTAGGCTGAACCACCACCGCGAGGTCCAGTTGCTCGGGAACCGAGCGGCTATCGAAATAACCCTGGACGGACAAGATTTTGCCGTCGCGCACGGTGATGAAATCGGCGCCGCGGGTGGTGACGGAGCGGCCCGTTGGAGGCAGTCCATTCATCGAGCCTAGATTCGTCCCGCGCATGGTCCACTCCGCCGCCACCAGGTTTTCACCAGCCAGGCCGGCGCTAGCGATTTCGAAGGAGAGGTCGGGAAATGCGGCCCAGAGCGCTTCGGCGTAGGCGCCGATGGCCGGACCGGAGAGGGCGCCGCATACTGGATCGGCATAGGTCCCGCCTTCGGAGAAGGCCGCGACGATCACCGCGGCATCGCGCCGGTTCCAGGCGTCGAAATAGCGTTGAGCGATTTCCAATGCTTGCATTTTTGGAGTATATACGCTTCGGACGGCGAGGCTAAAATCGGTGCACCGACCGGATAAACAGCCACACTGTAATTGCCCACGCGTAAATAAGGATGGTTTTGCGCGCCTTTTCGGCCTCCAGGCGCTTCACCAACATGGCCCCCCAATAGCCGCCCGCGATGCACGCGACCATCATGGGTAACCCCAGCCGCCATACGATAATGCCCCGAACGGCGAAGAGGACAATCGCCACGGTGTTGGTGAGCGCGCCGCATAGGATGCGCAAGCCGCTCGCTTCATGCACGTCCATGTTGGCGGCCACCGTGTATAACACCAGCGTGAGCACTCCCATGCCCGCGCCAAAATAGCCGCCGTAAACGGCGACCACGAACTGCCCGGCCAGCAGCGGCGCCAGGTGCATAGCTTTGGCGGCATGCGTCATGGCGGCCCGCCTCAGCCATCCGCTAAAGGTGAAAATCAAAGTCGCCGCGAGCATCAAATGAGGGACCAGGCGCTCAAAGCTCTGTTCGGAGGCGTGCAGCAGCAACTGGCTCCCTACAAGCGCGCCCACCATCGCCACCGCGACCAAGGCGATTTGGAATCCCCAGCCATGAATCAGCCGGTCGCGATACACCCACGTGGATGCGTAACCAGCCGGGGTCAGCACGAACGTCGAAGTGGCGTTAGACACCACCGGCGCAACTCCCGCGAACAAAAGGGCGGGGAAGGTCAGAAACGTCCCGCCGCCAGCCAGGGCGTTGGCCGCGCCGCCGGCAATTGCCGCCGCCAGCAGGACGACCCAGGATAAGAGCGAAGGTTGGTTCATTTACCGGCGAGCCGTTTCAAGGATTCCTCAAACGGCGGCCGTGCGACGCCCCGCTCGCATATGATCGCGGCCACATATCGCGCCGGCGTCACATCGAACGCGGGGTTCGCCACGGAAACATTCTCGGGCGCGACAGGCACTCCGAAAACGTGCGTCACTTCCTCGGGCGAGCGTTGCTCGATCGGAATTTCTTCGCCCGAGGTCAGCGACAAGTCGAAGGTGGAGACGGGCGCGGCCACGTAAAACGGCACTCCGTTCTCCTTCGCCAGCACGGCCACGGAATAGGTCCCGATTTTGTTGGCGACGTCGCCGTTACCCGCGATCCGGTCGGCGCCGACCACCACGCAACCGATGCGGCCCGAGCGCAAGAAATGTCCCGCCATGTTATCGGTGATCAAAGTGGTGGGAATCCCATCCTGTTGCAACTCCCACACCGTGAGCCGGGAGCCTTGCAGAAAAGGACGCGTCTCATCGGCGAAGACGTCGATTTTCTTGCCGGATTCTACGGCGGCGCGAATGACGCCCAACGCCGTCCCATAACCGCCGGTGGCGAGCGCGCCCGCGTTGCAGTGCGTCAGCACCGACTTGCCGTCCGGCACAAGCGGCGCTCCCTGACGGCCGATGGCTTGGCAGATAGCGATGTCTTCGGCCAGGATTCGCCGCGCCTCCTCGATCATGCGGCGCCGAAGTTCGGCCTCCGGCGCGCCATTCAGGCTGGCGCGCAGCCGCCGCATTCGCTCGATCGCCCAAAACAGGTTCACGGCGGTCGGCCGAGTGCGGGCGAGCGTCTCGCAAACGGTTTCGAAATCCGCCCCTTCCTGCACCCCCAGCGCCACGCCCATCGCGGCCGCCACTCCGATCGCCGGTGCGCCGCGCACCGCCATCGAGCGAATCGCCTCCGCGACATCCATATAGCTGCGGCAAGTAAGGAAGATTTGCTCGCGCGGCAGGCGTCTTTGATCGATCATCACGACGCCCCCTTCAGTCCACTGAACGGTTTCAACCATGGTTTGTCTCAACCATGCCGGGCGGCGCGGTACGCCGCCAGTTCCTTTTCAACTGCGCGAGCCGCTCGGCGCGGCTCGATCGCCATGCGCATGATCGCGATCGCAATCATTGCCACCACCGATCCCAAACCTGCCATCAGCATGTCTTCCTGGGAATCCCACATGTCGCCCTGCATTCCCACAAATTCCTCGCCGCGTTCCGGCGTGAGGACCATCGCCGCGCCCGCTTCCAGGATCTCGTATATCGCGCTAAAGGAAAGGGTGGCCTCCACCGGCAGCACGTAACGCCAGCGCCCTTTCACCCCCGCGGCGCGCATGAATGTCTCCTGGAATGGATAGCTCAGCAGCAGGCCGAAGCTGAAATGCGCCACGCGGTCGTACATGTTCCGCTTAGTGTGCAGCCATAGCTTCATCCATTCGCCCAGTGGCACGTCGGAATACTTGTAGTGCGCGCCCCACTCATGAATGCTCAGATAGACGAGGATCAAGAGATACGACAAGCCGGACAGAGGCATTTTACGGTAGGTCACAATCAGACCCAGCACGAAGAAAGAGACGCAGCCGTTTTCCAGAAAAAAGTCGAACACCGTATCGGGATGGTAGGCGGCCAGCGCGAATACGGCTGCCATGGCCGCGCAGATCCAGTGCAGGAACCTGTATTCGCGGAAGGCCGGGTAACCGGCGGTGGAAGCGGTGGTCAACCATCTATTAAATCCGATGCCGGCCTCGCGCGGCAAGACGCCGGGCGCCCGCCCGAGTTCCTCAGCGCTTTGGCGGTGGCATCATGATGCTCCCAATGTTAACATCAAGACGTGCGAACGACCTTAACCCTTGACGACGACGTCGCGCGGCTTCTCGAAAAAGAAGTTCGGCGTTCGGGCAATTCTTTTAAGGCCACCATCAATCGTTGTTTGCGCCTTGGACTGATGGCTTCCGCCCGGCCGCAAACCAAGGCTTTTCGGGTGACTCCGCGGGATCTGGGCTTGCCCGCGGGACTGAGTTATGACAATGCCGAAGAACTCATCGAAGCGCTCGAGGGGCCGGCGCGCAAATGACGGTGATTGACGTGAATATCTTGCTTTACGCCTACGATTCGGATTCATCATTCCACGCGCAGGCACGTACCTGGGTCGAGCGAACGTTTTCCAGCGAGCATCCGATCGGATTGCCTTGGCAGACGATTCTCGCTTTCTTGTGCATTGCGACGAATGCTCGTTTGCAAGGAAGAAGATTCACGATGCGGGAGGCCGTTCAAATCGTCCAGACGTGGATGGACCAACCGAATGTTCGAGTGCTGGGCGCCGGAGACGGACACTGGTTGATGCTTTCCCAGACCTTGATCGCCGGACAAGCGAGCGGGCCGTTGGTGACAGATGCAGCGCTCGCGGCGCTCACCATTGAGCACGGCGGTGTCCTGCACACCACAGACCGGGACTTTGCACGCTTTCCCGGCTTGCGATGGACCAACCCCCTGGCCTGAACGAGGTGACTCGCGGCACAGGGCCGGCGCGGCCTTCGCTGGACCTGTGGGCTCGCCCAGATCGCCGCGCCGGGCTCCGTTGTGCCGGGAAGGAAGATGCGCCGCTGCTACGATAAAAGAACCTCGCTATGGCTCTGCGCTTCTACAATACCCTTACGCAACAAGTGGAGCCGTTCGCGCCCCTTCACGGCAAAGAAGTGAGGATGTACACGTGCGGCCCGACTGTCTACAACTACGTTCACATCGGCAACCTCAGAGCCTTCACCTTTCAAGACGTCTTGCGGCGCGTCCTGCGCGCGCGTGGCTATGCGCTCAATCACGTGATGAACATCACCGATATCGAGGATAAGATCATCCGCGACGCCGCCGCGGCTCACAAATCCATCTCGGATTTCACCGCCGTCTACGCGCAAGCGTTTCTGGAAGACACGGCCGCGCTGCGGCTGGAGCGGCCCGAGCGCCTGGTAAAGGCCACCGATCACATTCCCGACATGGTGGCCGCGATCCGCAGGCTTCAGGAGCGCGATTACACTTACACGAGCGAGGGATCGGTCTACTATCGCATCGCGAGCTTTCCCGCTTACGGCAAGCTTTCCCACAACGACTTCAGCGGCATCCGCCCCGGCGCCCGCGTCGATGTCGACGAATACGATAAAGCCGACGCGCGCGATTTCGTTCTGTGGAAGGCGAAGAAAGATGCCGAGCCATTCTGGGATGAGGGACTCGGCCCCGGCCGCCCCGGCTGGCACATCGAGTGTTCCGTGATGGCCATGAAATATCTCGGCGAAACGCTGGACATTCACACCGGCGGTGTGGATCTCGCGTTTCCGCATCACGAAAACGAGATCGCGCAATCGGAAGCGCTCACCGGCAAGCAATTCGCCCGCTATTGGCTGCATTCGGAGCATTTGAGCGTGGATGGCCAGAAAATGTCCAAGTCATTGGGCAATTTCTATACGCTCCGCGATTTGCTCGCAAAAGGCTACGCGCCGGAAGCCGTGCGCTACTTGCTGGCTTCGGTTCCCTACCGCAACAAGCTCAACTTTACCTTTCGTGAATTGGAAGGCGCCGCGAGGGCCATCGACCGCCTGCGCAATTTCAAGCTGCGCCTGGAGACGGAGAAGTTCCCTGAAGGCGTCAACTCCGCTCTGGCCGACCGCGCTTCCGCCGCCGCCAAATCTTTCGATGAAGCGCTTGACGACGATCTCAACACGGCGGAGGCTTTGGCCGCGGCTTTCGAATTCGTCCGCGAGGCCAACACCGCTATGGACTCGGGCGAATTCCTGCAAGGCAACATTTCCGGCGCCCTTTCCTTTCTTGCGCGTTTCGATTGCATCTTCGATGTGCTGAATCCGTCCAAGCGCGCCGGGAGCTTGTCGGACGCGGAGGTCGAAGCCGTGATCGCTGAGCGCGCCGCCGCCAAGCGCGCCCGGGATTTCCGCCGCGCCGACGAAATCCGCTCGCAGCTCGCGGCCCAGGGCGTTGTGCTCGAAGACACCAAGGAAGCAGTTCGCTGGAAGAGGCAATGAAACTCGAAACAAAAGCCGTCCATTGGGGCGATCGACGTCGCAAGTCCGCGGCGTTCACTCCCACGGCCACGCCCATCTACGCGTCCTCTTCGTATTTGTACGACTCAATGGAGCAGCTCGACCGCGTTTTGGGCCGGGAGGAAGAAGGCGCTTCCTATGCGCGCTACGACAACCCCACGCGGGCGGCGCTGGAGGAATTGGTGCGCGAGTTGGAAAACGGCGCCGGCGCGGTGGCCTGTTCTTCGGGAATGGCTGCGTTGAACTTGGCCGTGACCGCTGCGCTCGTGGACCGCCCCAGGCGAGTTCTCGCGGCCGCCGCGCTCTATGGGTCCACGACCAACATGCTCATGACTGTCTTCGGCGCGATCGGCGTCGAGACGACTTTTGTCGACATCTGCGATCTCGCGGCTGTGGAAGCCGCCGCAGCCAAAGGAAAGCCCGGCGCCATCGTGATGGAAACTGTCTCCAATCCGCTGCTGCGCGTCGGCGAGATGGACAGGATCGCGGAGATAGCTCGCGCGGCGGGCGCCGTGCTTATCGTCGACAACACCTTCGCCACGCCGCTGCTGGTGCGTCCGCTCGAGTTGGGCGCCGGCATCGTCGTCCACAGCGCCACCAAGTATCTTGCGGGGCATGGAGATGTGCTGGGAGGAGTGCTGGTCTCTGACAAAGACAACTTCGAACCAATCAGCGCTCTGGCGCGGACCTTGGGTCCGGTGATGAGCCCGTTCGAGAGCTATTTGACGATGCGCGGCATCAAGACGCTCCCTTTGCGAATCGAGCGCCAGTGCGCCAACGCCTGCAAAGTCGCCTCGTGGCTCGCGTCCCACTCGGCCATCGAGCGCGTCTATTTCACAGGCGATCCCACCCATCCCGACTCCGCAGCCATCCAGCGATTGTTCCCCAAAAATCTCTACGGCGCGATGGTTTCCTTTGAACTCAAAGACGCAGGCCGCGAAGAAGTGTTCCGCTTCATGGACCGCCTGAAGATGATCGTCTGCGGCACTTCGCTAGGCGATGTGCACAC
>Ga0126371_10006847_pt1 | contig 10171 bp, 6 predicted proteins | sample PanSoiMetaPlot_4_FD_110145 | JGI IMG/M metagenome (GOLD analysis project Ga0126371, IMG submission 110145) | Tropical forest soil microbial communities from Panama - MetaG Plot_4 | ecosystem: Environmental > Terrestrial > Soil > Tropical forest > Bulk soil | place: Panama | collected 2016-02-17
TCTCCGCCATTGAGAGCGGTGGAGCGGCTTCCGGGCCGCGTCCCGCTGCTCCGCCGCCTGTTGCTGGCGGCGCTCCTGCTTCCGCCGTCCTTGAAATTGCGGTTCCGCGTGAGCGCATCTATTTCGGCCACTACGAAGTGCAGCCCATGTCGGTGATGCGCCAGAAAATCGCCGAGCACATGGTGCTTTCCAAGCGCACTTCGCCGCACGTCTACTCGGTCGAGGAAGTTGACCTCAGCGGCATCGCCGCCTTGCGCAACAAGATGAAGGAAAAATTCGAGGAAGAAGCCGGCACCAAGCTGACTTTCATGCCCTTCTTCATTCGCTCCGCCGTGGAAGGGCTGCGCGCGTTTCCCACGGTGAACGCCTCGGTCGACGGAACGAACGTGGTGCTGCACCGCGAGTGCAACATCGGCGTGGCCGTAGCTCTCGACTGGGGCTTGATCGTTCCGGTGATCAAGAACGCCGAGGAGAAAAATTTCCTGGGTCTTGCGCGCGCCATGAACGATCTGGCAGTGCGCGCCCGCGCCAAGAAGCTCAAGCCGGAAGAAGTGGCCGAGAGCACCTTCTCCATCACCAACCCCGGCGTTTTCGGAGGTCTGTTTGGCCTGCCGGTCATCAACCAGCCGAATGTGGCTATTCTCGGCATCGGCGCCATCGAGAAACGTCCCGTGGTGATCGATGACGCCATCGCCATCCGTTCCATGGCCTATCTCACGCTTTCCTACGATCACCGCGTGGTGGATGGAGCGGTGGCCCATCAATTCATGGGCAAGGTCAAGCACACTCTGGAAAACTGGACCGAGAGCATTCTCTAGCGGCGGCCACGGGCAGAGCGGGCTCGCCGCTTGCTTTCTGGCGCCCCGCCACCGGCCCGTTCCGCATACCGCTGCTCGCCATGGCTTCTCCGAAACTCTCGCCGCGCGATTGGGGAACTCCTCCGTGGAATATCGCCTTTGCGCCGCCGCCCCGGGATCTTCCCCGCGAAGCGGATTTCGTTATTGTCGGGGCTGGTTTTACAGGCTTGGCCGCGGCTGCCTGGCTGCGTCTGCTCGAGCCCGCCAAATCGGTCGTGGTTCTCGAAGCCGGCCGCGTCGGCAACGGCGCAAGCGGCCGCACTGGGGGCATGGCTCTGGCGGAAACAGCCGCGGGCAACCTTCCGGGCCTCGGCGATGTATTGGCCGGTGTGCAAGGGATCTTAGCCGGGCTGGAAATCGACTGCGACCTTCTTCTTCCCGGCGCCTGGGAGATTGGCCGCAGCGGCGGAACCGGCGACTCTCCAATCCGCTGGAACGACTCCGGCACGCTGCGGGTGGTCGGCGAGGTTCCAGGCGGTACGCTCGATCCGGGCAAACTCGTAAGCGGGCTGGCCCGCGCGGCGCAGGAGCGCGGCGCGGTGATCCTCGAAAATCACCGCTTGCTTGAGGTACGCTGGAACGCGCGCCCGGTGTTGGCCGTTGCGCAAGGCTCGTCCGCGGAACAAACCGGCGAAATTACTGCAGGCAAAATTCTGTTTGCCACGAGCGCGCTCTCGCTAGCACTGTCTGGGCTTGTCGTTGGCATGCATCCCAAGCTGACCCTGGCCGCGCGAACGGCGCCCCTCAATAACGACCGCTTACATTCTCTCGGTCTCGCCGGAGGCAAGCCTTTTTACACGGTCGACTTTCCCTATTTGTGGGGTCGAACCTGCCCGGACAACTCCATCGTTTGGGGCGCGGGCCTGCTTGATCCGCCCGCTTCCGGAAATCTGGAGGAGCTCAGCGCCGCCTCGCCGGAAGCCAGGAAAATGTTCGCGAATTTCGAAAAACGCGTCCGCCGTTTGCATCCCGCCTCGGCTGGCCTTGAATTCACGCATTTCTGGGGCGGCCCGATTCTCTTCCGCGAAGACTGGAACGGCGAGCCAGTTTTCGACTGGCATCCGCAGACAAGGCACAAGCAGGCCCTAGTGATCGGCGCATTCGCCGGCCACGGCGTGGCTCTCTCCAACTACCTCGGCGCCTGGGCCGCCGAGGTTCTTCTCAGCCGGCGCGGACTTCCCTCGTGGGGCAAGTTTTGGTAGAGGTTTTTATGAAATGTCGACATTTTGCACGGCGGCGAAGCCGGCCGCTCCCCGAGGGGGAGCCTGCCGCTACGGAAAGTCTCCGACTCACGCGAATCCGGAATGCCGGCGAAGTCCCGCTACACCTCGGATGGAATTTAACCTCGGGGAATCGACCTTTGACACAGTCCCGAGAGGTCTTGCACAGCGGCGAAGTCCGCTGTGCCGCCAAACATTCTGCTAAAAAACAATCCGTCGCGCTATCGAATACCTGGCGTCCCAACAAACATTATTGAAGGCGAAGCCTCAAGTCCTCGGCAAACTTCTCAATCTTTGGGAGTGAAACCAGGGCAATATTCTCTTCAGCAAAAAGACGCATGACGAATTCATGCCGCCGGTTCCCTTCCGATGGTTCCACCTCGGTAATCGCGGTGAATTCGCAATCCGGAATCCGCTGGCGAATGCGCCGGGCGGCGTAGGCCAGAATTTTAGGCTGGGCGGGATCGCGCCCGAGCGCCACCGCGTGCAGAAAACCGCGCACACCGTTGCGATACCCGTAGTCCAGCTTGAACGAGTCGCCCACCTCGGTGAATTCCTCCACGCGCACGTTGCGTTGCAGCCGCGGCACGCGCCGCCGGCGAAAAACGTCATTTAACTTCCCGATAATCCAAGCGCGCGTGCTCTCGACCGGCCCGGGACGACTGCGCGGCGGTGGGGCCACAAACGCGTGGTACAGGCGATTCAGTTCGGTCTCAAAATCCTCGGCCAGCACGCCCTTGGGCTCGCTGAGTTGCAGCGCATTGGAAAGCCTCCCGACGAGATTTGCAACGAAGGCCGCCGATTCCGCGGCCGGAGTTTGCAGACCGGCTTCGAAATCGGCCAGCAGGCCCCGCAGCACGCTTTCATCGGTCTCCGGGTGCAGGCGCCTGACGCGCGCGAATTCCGACTGCTGCTCGATGACCCGCATGGCCGGCAGCGTCAGGGCATGCCCCTCCCTGGTATTCCAGTCGAGCAGGATGCCGATGTTCATCCATTCGTCGCGCCCAATCAGAGGCGCATAACGTAGCACGCGATACCGCAACATATTTCTGGGGTTTTCTGCCATTGCTCACTTCCAATTCGGAAAGGGCTGGGCTGAGGATTTCCAGGCCGATACGATCAGCTCGCGCACCAGGCTCCGGCGCCGTAGCAACTGTTCCAGCAGTCGTTCCAGCGCGCCGGGATCCTCGCCCAGCCATTCCGGGGGAATTTCGCTTGAGGCCTCCTCCACCGCGGCGACGTCGAACTTTTCAATGCGCGCGATCCAGGGCTCGAACGTTTCCAGCCCTCGCACCGATTCGTACACGCGGTGTCGCGCATAGAGGCCCCGCAGCGGCGCGTCCGGAAAGTTCCACTCGCCGGCGTTGAAACAGAAACCCTGATCGATCATCTGCGCTTGATAGCGCTTATCGCTTCGCTGGCGAAAAAAAATGGCCTGCCGCCCGTTGGTATTACAGGTCCATTTATCGAACACCAGCATCCCGCAGAAATCGGTGAGATTCAAAAGGTCGCGCAGTTGTTCATCGGGCAAAAAATCGTAGACCACTGTTTCAAAAGGAGAGCCCGGATACCGCGAGCCGAACTGTCGTCCCGCCCGGCACTGCGCCGTGCCTCGCCCCAGTTGTATTACCAGATCTGAGGTATTTTCGATCAGTTCCTGGCGGACTTCCACCACCGCCGCCCACGGTACCGGAAGTCCCAACCTACCCGCCAGTCTCGTCGCCAGCAATTCGTTCGCCAGCACTCTCACGCCCTGCGGATTGTTCTGGAATTTCACCACGTAATATTCGTACCGCTCATTCTCCAGGCAACGCATCAAGTGCGATTGCGCTCCTCCTCTCATCCGGCGGATCTGTTCCAGAGCGAGCGCCATCGGCGCGTATCCTAGTCATCTGCAACCACAATTCGCAAGTGGAACATTCTTTCTTCCTCTTGTTTCATTCCGGACGAAATCACCATGACGGCGCAATGCGAACCGAACCGGGAAATTCGCTTTGCGCAACGGGTCGGCTTCCCCGCCGTCAATCTTCCTGGGCAGCCCGAACGCTTTCACCCTTTCGAAATACTCATTTGGAGGTGGAACCCGCTCAGTCGCCGACCGCTCTGGCAAAGCGAGAAAACGAAAAGCATCGAGATTTTGCACGGCGCAAATCCCGCCGTGCAGCGAAAAGAAGTTTTTCCACTTAGGAATTGACCGAATTAAGAAGTCCAAACAAGCCGCTGTGCAGCCGCTAGCGAAACGTTTTGGGTTCACAAGCTGAGAAATCACTTCAAATCCGGTAGGAAGCGCGGGAGCGCAGAGCCGGTGCGGAAAACGGCAAATGAGAAAAGAAGAGAGCCCGGCAAAAATCCGCGGGAGGGCGATTCGGTCCCGGCTCGCCCTCCCGCGATGCAATACGTCGTCGAAAAAAAATCGGAAACTAGCGCTTCTTTTTCCGGGCGCTTTTCTTCGCCGAGGCTTTTCTCTTCGGCTTGGCCTTGCTTTTCTTTTTCTTGGCCGCCTTCTTTTTCTTGGGTGCCGCCTTTTTCGCCTTGGCGGGTTTGCGCCGTGGAGAGGGCTTGCGCGCAGGGGGCGCCGCAGGCGCTTCGCCTTCCTCTTCGGGCTCCTCTTCGACGACAATCTCCTCCACTTCTAGCGTCTCGCTGGGCTGTTCCTGCCCCTCGTCTTCTTCCTCATCTTCGTAGCGGGGCAATTCGTCGTCTTCTTCGTCGTTCATTTTGGCGTAGAGCATCGTCCCTCCGTGGATTTTCGGGTTCGCCGAACCGCTGGAGCCCTCCGGCGCTTATAAACGGATTGTTGGAACTTTGTCAAGGCGCACGGAGGAGAAAAAGAAAAGAATAACAGGAGGAGACCCCGACCGTCCGGCTTTTCGCTGCTCCGGGGGCGGCTCTTAGCTTCTTATCAGCATGAGTACACAGCGGTTAACGGAGACGCTCTGCTAGCGCTCGATGTTCAGCAAGTCGCCCGCCTCAAGCGAACGATCAGCCAGAAAGGGATTCGAGTCGCGTAGCGCACCGACAGTGATGCCGTATTCCCGCGCGATCGAGTAAAGCGTTTCGCCAGCTTTCACCCGATGCTGCACCGCTTCGGAGCGATCCGAAGCGCGCACGGAAACATTGCGTACCGATGCTTTCCCGCTCTGGCTGGAGGAAGAGGCCGCGGAGATACTCGCCGATTCGCTGCCGGCCAGAATCCGCAGCCGCGCGCCACGCGCCACATGATTGCCGGTGATGCGGTTCCAGCGCTTCAGATCGCTCACTGTTACGTCGAAGCGGTCTGCGATTCCTTCGAGCGTGTCGCCTTTTTGCACGCGATAGCGCACCATGCGCGCCACGGCGGGAACGGTGGGAACATTCAGTAGAAAACCTGCTGGCACCGTCGAGCGCGGCTGCAGATGATTAGCCAGTTCCAGCGCCGGCACGGTCACATGGTAACGGCGCGCCACGTCGGTTAGCGTTTCGCCTTCAGCCACGCTATGGAGCCTCCAGGAGGTGCGCTTGTCATCGGGCACCTGCTGGATATTTTCCTGAAAGCGCGCGGTCAGGGCCGTGGGAAGATTCAGCGCGAAGCCGGGCTGCGTCGGCGTTACGGTACGCAAAAGCTCCGGGTTCAGCATCCGCAGGTCCTCCAGGTCCGCTCCAGTGGCGTCGGCCACCAGATGCAGATCGACCGGGTGCTCGAGTTTCACCGCTTCCACTTGCGCCGGCTTTTCCGGCGAGATCTGTACCCCATAGAGCCCCGGCGCCTTGGCCACCAGCGCCATGGCGATGATAATCGGCACGTAGTTTTGAGTTTCCTTGGGCAGCGCGTGGCGCTTCTGGAGTTCCCAGAAATCGGCATATCCGGTGCGCTCGATGGCCCGCGCCACATTCAGCGGACCGGAATTGTAGGCGGCCATCACGAGATACCAGTCTCCGAACATGGCATACAGATCGCGCAGATGCCGCGCCGCGGCCCGCGTGGCCTTCTCCGGATCGCTGCGCTCATCGATATAGTAGCTGCGCTCCAGATCGTACTGTTCCCCCCGATAAGGCATGAACTGCCAGATGCCCCGCGCTCCCGCTCGCGACACCGCCTGCGGCTGGAAAGCGCTTTCCGCCTGGGCCAGGTAAATTAAATCTTGCGGCACACTCTCTTCTTTCAACACCCGGCGGATCATGGTGTCAAATCGCCCGGCGCGTTCCAATCCGTGCTCCACAATGGCGCGCCCTCGCGTAGTGGTGAAGAAACTCAAATATTGAAGCACCGATTCGTTGACCGTCAGCGGGAGGTCGTGCGGCACCATCAGCAGTTCCTTCTGGGCCTTCAATACCAGCCGTGGGTCCCCTGGCGGAAGCGTCAAATCGGCAATTTCGTCGATAGGAGCGGGTTGCGCGGGTGCTTCAGTCTCCTCGGCCTCTTCCTCTTCGGGCTGTCCGGAGGTTCCCTGGTTGGCGTGCAGCGTCTCGCCTATTTGGTCGAACAGTTTCGAAAGCCGGGGATCGGATTCCGCCTGAAACCCGCTTACCAGGATGCGGTTGACCCCGCGATCCAGATCCGCGCGCCCCTGTTCACCGTTTCCGGCGCTGAATTCCTGCTGTCCAGCAGTCAGGTCCTTTTGGACCTGATCGACGAGCACATCAATCGCGGGACGTGGATCGACCCGCAACGAAACACTCGAAGGCGCCTGATCAGGAAGGGGGAGCGGCTCGCGCGCTTTTAGAGACGCGACCTGCGGGGCGGGAGTAGCAGCCGGCGGCCTCACTTCGACTTTGGTACTAGCTTCACAACCGACAAGCAATAGAGCGCTGAGCGCTGCCGTCATTCCCACCGTTATTCGCGTCATCGTTACTTTTACCAAATCCTTTCTCGTGCACCGGCCTAGAGCACGTCTTTTGCCCGGACCGGCGAATCAGCGAAATTTAGCTGGGACTCGCGTTCGCGAACGCACTACCCCCTCGCAATCAAAAGCTTACGGGTACTCCTAGTACAGGTCAATGGCCTCAAAGTACCAAGAAGCGGGCCGACCTGGACACAAATGCGACCGCGCAGAGTGCCTCGAATTGACACTTTGTGCCGCTCAGAGACAGCCTTATACCACTGCGTCCTACACAATTGCCAGCACGGCGTTGCAAGAAATTTTGTGGAAACTCAGGCCAGCGCCTGCTCCAGATCTGCTATGAGGTCCGCGGCGTCCTCGATACCAACCGATACCCGCACCGTACCGGGTTCGACGCCCGCCGCCCGCAATTCCAGCTGAGACATCTTGTAATGCGAGGTGTAGATCGGTAGTACTACCAGTGACTCGACTCCTCCGAGGCTGGCTGCCAGCAGAAAAGTGCGAACGCGGTCGCAGAAGCGCCGTGCCGCCGCAATCCCGCCCTTGCAGTCGAACGCCAGCATGGCCCCGAATCCACGCATCTGCCGTTTTGCCAGCTTGTGGTCTGGATGCGAGGGAAGGCCCGGGTAGTGCACCCGGGCCACCTTGGGGTGCTTCCCCAGATATTTCGCCACGACCATGGCGTTCTCGCACTGTTTCTCCACACGCAACCGCAGAGTTTTCATCCCGCGGATCAGCAGAAACGCCGCTTCTGGATCCATCGAGCCTCCCAGATAGATAACGTTCTGCCGCACCCGCTGGATCAGCGCCTTGCTGCCCGCTGTGGCGCCAGCGATTACATCCGAATGCCCAGCCAGGAATTTGGTGGCGCTGTGCACCACCAGATCAAAACCCATGGCCAGAGGCTTTTGCAGCACCGGCGTCGCAAAAGTATTGTCCATAATCGAAACCAACGCCCATTCCTTGGCAAACGCCACCGCTTTTTCCAGGTTCACCAGTCTCAAAGTAGGGTTTGTGGGCGTCTCGATATACAGGGCTTTGGTGCGCGGATTCACCAGCCGCTCGATCCCGGCCAAATCGTTTTCGACGTGCCGCACGGTGATCCCGAATCGCGGCAAAATATCCCGCAGGAGCCGGTAGCTTCCGCCGTAGAGTTGCCGCGTGGCGATCAGCTCGTCCCCCGCGCGCAGCACGGCTAGCAGCGAGCAGGAAATGGCCGCGCTTCCCGAAGCGCTCACCACCGCCGCTTCCGCGCCCTCCAGCGCTGCAATTTTCTGTTCCGCGATAGCCAGCGTGGGATTGCCGTAACGCGTGTAGATGTAGGCCGGGCTTTTGCCCTCCGCCCAGCGCTTCATCTCCTCCGTGCTGGCAAAGGTGAAATTGGCCGTGCGCGAGACCGGGGTTCCTACCGGCGCGCCCACGTGAACCCGCTGCTCTCCGGCGTGAATGGCCAATGTCGAATCGCCCGGCGGCTTTTTCGTAGCGGATTTTTTCATCTAGGCAGAATGGCGTACCCGGCGCCGCGCCCGCAAGCGCCAATTTGGCGAAGCGGCGGAACTTGCGGGCACTGGAAGCGACGGGCTTACGGTTCTAGTAGAGGGCCTGCATTTCGCCTTGGTTCTGTTGCGCTTCAACCGTGGTGCGCCAGCCGAGCCTTCCGCGCCGTCAGCGAGCCAAAGGCTGGCTCCCGTTTGCGAACTTCGCCTCGGTTCTACGTAACCTTTGTTCCGGGATCGCTTGGCTTCGACCTAAGCCGAGTGCGCCGCCTCGCTCTCCTCCTCCACCGCGTGCGGCTTGTGCGCCGCGATCACTTTTTCCGCCAGTTCCCCAGGGACGAAATCGTAGTGCGAAAATTCCATGGAGTAGCTTCCCCGGCCCTGCGTCATCGACGTCAACTCGTTCGCGTAACTAAGCATCTCCGCCAGAGGCACCTGCGCTTTGACCACCACATTGCCCGCCCGAGTCTCGCTTCCGCTGATCCGCCCGCGCCGCGAGCTCAGGTTTCCCATGAGGTCGCCCGAATACTGGTCTGGCGCGTACACTTCCACCTTCATGATCGGCTCGAGTAGTGCCGGCCGCGCCTGCTTCATGGCCTCCTTGAATGCGAGAGAGCCGGCGATCTTGAAAGCCATGTCGCTTGAGTCCACGTCGTGGTACTTCCCGTCGTAGAGGCTCACGCGGAAATCGACCACCGGAAATCCCGCCAGAAAGCCGCGATCGGCTGAGTCGCGGACGCCTTTCTCGACCGATGGAATCCAGTTCTTGGGGATGGCCCCGCCGAAAATGTCGTCCACGAACTCGATGCCCGCGCCGCGTGGCAGCGGCTCCATTTTGATGCGGCACACCCCAAACTGCCCGTGGCCGCCAGTTTGCTTCTTGTGCTTGCCCTCGGCGTCGGCCTTGCCGCGGATGGTCTCGCGGTAGGGCACCTTAGGCGGTTTGAGCGTCAACTCCACGTGGTAACGCTTGCGCAGCTTGGCCACCACGACTTCAATGTGCTGCTGCCCCGCGCCGCTCAGCAGAAATTCCTTGGTCTGCGGATCGCGCCCGAATCGCAGCGCCAGGTCTTCCTCGAGAATCTTGTGAATGGCTTGCCCGATCCGGTCTTCATCGGCGCGCGTTTTCGGCTCGATGGCGAAGGTGATCGACGGCTCGGGAATGCGCGCAACCGGAAAGAAGATTGGCGCGTTCTTATCGCCCAGCGTTTCGCCGGTGGTGGTCTCTTTCAGCTTGGCCACCGCGCCCAGATCGCCGGCGTGCAGTTCGCTCACCGCTGTCGCCGTCTTACCCTGCATCACCTGTATGTGCTGCAGGCGCTCGGGCGAATTACGGTTGAAATTGGTCAGGGTCGCGTCGTTCTTGAGCACCCCCGACATTACCTTGAAATAGGTGATGCGCCCCGCGAACGGATCGGCCAGCGTCTTGTACACGCTAATCGAAACCGATTCGCAGTCGGCGATCTTCCGCTCCACCGGTTCGCCCTTGTGGTCCGGCGTTTTGTGCCCGGTCGCTTTTTCCCGGGCCGCGGGCGACGGCAGAATCTCTACGATGAAATTCAAAAGAGCGTCGCTGCCGATGTTGCGCAGCGCCGAGCTCAGCAGCACCGGGAAAATCCGCTTTTCCAGTACCGCCTGCCGCAACCCCTTTTTCAAGTCTTCGGTCGGCAACGTGCCCTTGTCGAAGAACTCCTGCATCAGCGCGTCGTCGCCTTCAGCTACCATCTCCACCAGCGCTTCGTGCGCGGCCTTGGCCTGCTCGGCCAGCTCCCCGGGAA
>Ga0126371_10006848_pt1 | contig 10170 bp, 10 predicted proteins | sample PanSoiMetaPlot_4_FD_110145 | JGI IMG/M metagenome (GOLD analysis project Ga0126371, IMG submission 110145) | Tropical forest soil microbial communities from Panama - MetaG Plot_4 | ecosystem: Environmental > Terrestrial > Soil > Tropical forest > Bulk soil | place: Panama | collected 2016-02-17
GCGGACCAGTACTTCCGGGAGGTCCAGCCACAGTTGAGTCGGCACCTGGAGGTCCGGGATCGCCTTGCGGACCTTGCGGGCCGGCTGGACCCGGCGGACCGGGAGGACCAACTGTTCCATTGCCACCTCCTCCACCAGTCAGTTCTTGGCCGTTGACATAGATCTTTCCTTCGAGGTTGATCGAACCCATGCCTGGGTCGCCACCGACCGGCGCGCCAACGGTTACGCCCTGGTCGACACCGAGTCGAACTTGCATGGTACTTGCGAGTGGGTCGCTAGTTTCGACCATGACTCGCGAGCCGTGCTGATTTATGCGACTCCGGCCGAGTTCGACTCGGAATACTTGGCCTGGTGCAGTCGGAAGATCATTCCCTCCGGACATTGGCTAGGTTCCTGTCTTCGGTGTGGGTATTCCGTACACGGTCCACGAGCCAGTGACTAGAAAATTCGTTGGTGCGATGGTGAAGTCTATGTTATTTCCGGGGAACCAACGGAATGTTGTCGCTCGTTTCGGCGGGCCTGGCGGAATAGTGGCTTCGGTGTTCATGGTTTCGTATATGGTCGAGATCTGCCACGAGAAGCCTGGGGGATCGACTACAACGAACGACCCACTGACCCGGCCCTGTGTATAGGCATAAAATCCGGTTGAACCGGGATATATACTGACTTCGGCCCAGATTGCCTGCATTGCGTCGGCGCCGTTTGACGACATGCCGTACATAATGGGCATGGTCGCGTCTTGGACGAAGTTCTCGCCATATAAAGTCTGCTGAAAGATCGATACGCCTCTGTAGGTGTCGTTGTTGTTCATGTCGATGGCGAATGACTGGCCGTTGTCGAAGCTATATGCGGCCGAGAATGCGTCTGGTACTTGGAAGGTGGCGTCCCAAAGCGACAAATGGAATTTCGAATAACCGGCCGGGAGCGAAATATCGACATGTGGAACTGGGTTTACGATTGTTCTGCTGTCGAGAAGCTGCGGCCCTGTGCTGGAGTATACGGTTCCTTCGACATTGAGCGTGCCTGGCCCCATGTCGCCACCGACCGGATTGCCGACAACAACACCTTGATTGACATATAGGCGGCGGATAAGAGGATACGTCGTTAGTGGCGCGCTGGTTTGGATTTCGACATCGGCTCCGTTCGTCACGAGTTGGCCGACGCCCGCGTCAGTACGCATTGCGGTGTCGGGCCAGTATGGGTCGGTCGGTAATGTCGGAATGGGATCAGTCATGCTGACATTTGCATCCAACGGGGACCGGACGTCGGTCGTCTCAGCTTACGTTTCGGGGTCTTCTTCTTCTTGGTCTTCCGCCGGGCTTGGGTTTGGTCGTACCAGTTGAGTCCGGTGGCGCTGCTGATGGTATCTGATTTTCGGAACTCGCCTCGGGTCTGTTTTCGGAGTCCGCCGTTTTCGAGGACAACCGTTCCAAAACGTTGGGTCTCGATTGGCGCGTGAGTCTGTCCCGACCGAAGCCAGAGCTTAAACTCCGGCATAGACATCTGAACCACCGCACCAAGACGTTTTGGTCCCATGCCATCGGAGTTCGCCCTTAAATAGTCGCGAAGGGCCGACTTTAGATCATTATATCCAAGAAAGATCTTGTGCTCGTCGAAGCCTTTGATCTTTTTCTTTTTCTTGCCGAGCTTGTTTTGATCGCTTACAAATACTGTACCAGACTCGAGATCTTTTCCAATAAGAACATCAAGCTGATCGCCGTCAGCACCAACAGTACCCCGAATGTAACCATAAGCAGCAGGCAGCTTAGTGCTCCAAGCAACAACGTTCCCGTCTCGGTGCCCGCGAATACTGCCAGGAGAATTCTCGATCGAAATGGGAAGTCCTTGGAATGAAATATGTCCCTTCGGATAGTTTCCAGCATGAAGCCTCGCATTGGAGTTGTCATGAAGGTCACCGGACGCGTCGGAATTCGCCTGAGCCATTTGTTCCGGGGTGACTTTGGTCATGTCGACGTAACCGCCGAGCTTCTTTGCGGTCGTGGTTTGCGAAGCGGGCTTTTCGACTTGAGTTTTCGCGCCTGGGGTTTTGGCACCTCGCTGGGGCTGATTCTGGGTTGCCGACGGGGGCCTACTCCCCGGCTTCCCGTCGCCTGCCCCAGCGGGTGGGCCATCTCCGCCTGGCATCGGTAGAGCGTGGCCAGCGACAGCAGAGGACAGAGGCACGACTGTCGCCCCAATGTAGATCATATGAGTGTCGCCGTCGGGCGTTGGTTCTAGACCCAGCTCGTTTCGCGCCTCATTGATCGTGATCTCGCCGTTTTTGATCCTCATGTCGTGTATTTTCGCCTGTTTCTCTTCGTCCGGTTCCGGCCGGGGAAGGAAGACGAACTCGACATCATCGTATCCGAAACGCTCCTGTATGATGGGGTCCATCACACAGTCTTTCCAATACGACATAAGCGGATATAGACCCTCTTCTTCGGCCATCTGCTGGGCGTTCTGTGCGGTCGCCCGGTTGAGCATCTTAATAAAAGGGGCAGGACTTACGGAATACGCATAGCACGCCAGCCGGATTAAGTTCTCGTCCCGCTCGGACCATAAACTTTCGCCAGACGAGTTCTTGATGTCGAAAGGTTTCATGCCACCGGGCAGAAATCTGACTTTCGACTTGAGTCGGAGGTTGCCGCTCAACAAGGCGTCGAAATGCGCCTGGAACATTGCTATTTGCCGCGGAGTCCATGCGTCCGGCACCGTGACTATGAGATCCGGTATGGTGCCGTCTTGCCAGAAATTTAGTTGATAAAAGTTCTTTCTTATGGCTTCCGACGCCTGAACCAAGATCTGCTCGGTTGCGGGATAACCATACATCGGTTGATCTGGTCTGGGTCTCATGGGAACGTACATGAGTTCCGACTCGTCCAAGTCGATCATCGGCTGGCCTTTGATGATCTGCTGAAAGGCCGGTTGACGTTTTAAGTAGTCTATTGCGCCATCGCTGCTAAAGTCAACGATAGTGTCAGGAGTCCGCCCAGCATCATCAATGAGTGGGAAAATTGTTGCGCCGTCAATGACTTCCGCCGTAAGTGGGCGTCCAGCACGATCGCGACTGAAATAGATACAAGGAGCATCGAGTTCAAGTAGATCATAAGTCAGCTTTCGACTCCATTGGGCGTAGTGTAGTCTGCCGTCGGGTCGCTTGAAGAACTTGGTCATGTGGTCGACCGCATGGCCGCGACTCCGTGGTCGATCCGTATTTTGTATCGTCCACGGGATGCGAAGCAGCTGGTCTTGACGCGTGGCGATAATTGTTGACAATACGCCCCAAGTTCGGGCCATTCCCCGCAACATAGCCATTGTCTCGACTCGTTGGGGTATATAATTAATGTTATAGCCAACAGGATAATCCCACTCGCGCGGGCGAGTCTGATTCGGTGGTCCGAACGGCCACACTGGCTGAAATGGCGAAAACCAGTTCGCCTCCATATCGACATCATCAACCCACGGAACTGGTTCTTCAGGACGTTCGTTTAGATACTTTGAGTCTTTTATCGGGCCGCCAACATTACCCGGAGCAGGTAGTCCAGTCGCGCCCCCATATGATCTTGAGCCTGGGGTGTAGCCTGGATGTCGATAAGCATCGCCTGCAAAAGGTGGAGATTGTTGATTACGAGGCGGGCTATAAGGGCCAGGGCGACCCATGTTGCCGCCGCTAGGATTGATTGGGCTGCCCTGACCAGTGTAGCGAGTGGCTTTTGACATTTCCTGTCGGAATTCATCGAAACTCATTCCAGCCAAGGCAGGCTCCAGTCGATGATTGTTCGAGAAAATGGCCGACGACAACTAAGACGCCGGCCACCCGGTTTTTATGATGGTGGTGTCGTAGTTGGAGGCGATGCGGGCGGCGCTACGACAACCGGACCCACGCCTGGATAATTTACGATGATATAGGGCGGGACCGTAATTGGCTGAACCGGCCAACCGGCACTTCCAGCGGGAGGCGGAACGACTGTAGTCGGATCACCAGGGCTCGGCGGTGTTGGCGGAGTCAAGCCCGGCGGTACGTCCGGTGGGATTATTGGACCACCCCCGATGCCCGGAGGCATTCCAGGTCCGGGCGGATTAAATCCGGGTGGTCCCCAGATTGGATGGATGGGAACTCCGCCGGACGGCGGTGGAGTCGTCCCCGGACCACCTGGCATTGGGCCGCCACCGACGCTGAGTCCCGTCAAACTCGCGTCGCCGATAAAGACGACTCGTTGCGTGGTTCTGTTTAGAAGATCGTAAAGGACTCCGTCTAGAGTCACACCTACGGCTGCCATAATATCCTGCTTTCTGTTATGGGTTTACTTCCTGCTCGGGACCGGTCTCTTCGCCGATGTCCTCTTTGGCTTCCTCGGTTCCGTCGTCGGGTTCCTTTACGGGACTTCCGGCTGCGTCGGGATCGGGATGCGGTGGATTGACCGGACCACCTGGCACTTGATTCTGGCTCTGGTCTGCGTCTGTTCCGCCTGACATTGTTCTGTCCTCCTGTTGTCGGTTAACTTCGCGCTTGATAAAAAGAGGAGAGTTGGGGAAGTCATGCCAACCCCAATGGCCCCCGACTCTCCCAAGTTTACCCTGGAAACGAATGACTTGTTACTAGTCTGTCAATGGCACTGAGGATGCCAAACAGAAACACCATCAGTAATGCGGGAAACCAGAACGGGCTTTCCACAGTGCGCGCAATTATTCGACTCATGATCGTAACTACGTAGCGTGCTTTCGTAGAGTTCCGTAAGTTCGTTATTAATCGTGTCCTCTCTTGATATAACGTTATGACTGAAGCGATTATGAAATTCATGGTCTTCTGCGGTGACTTCGTTCCGAGTCTCTTCGGCTATCTGCCGAGCAACCTCGGAATAGTATTGAACTAGGTTTTTGCCGGGTGCGGTTGTTGTCCACTGTTCGCGCGCGAGGGCTAAGGCACAGACGCAGTCGTCGTGGAGACCCTCGGGTGCAGAATAACGAACGCCTGTTCGGGTATATTGGTACTCAAAGGACTCCAGTTCCATACGTATTGGTCCGTCGGGGAACGTAATATCTCGGCCTTGAATTGAAACGGCGAGTCCTTCCATAAGTCTCTGCTTCGCAACCTGCGAGAATAGATAGCCCTGGAAGTTGCCATGCCCGACTTGAAGCTCTTCGAGCACCGGGTCGCCGAGGCCAGTCGAGTCAACGAGCGCCGGTACGTCTTCGCCGACAATTTCGTGGATACGCCGTATACTTTCGCGCCAGGGTAGACCCTGCCAACGCTGAAATACACAGGTTCGCCCCTCAGCATCGAGACCAACAACGACAAGCCAGTCACGTTTCTTCGCGAGATCAACACCGAATGCCGCAGGCGGAGCATCGGATAGACGACCGATGCAACGTTGTATGTGGTCAAGGCCAAATGGATTGCCCGCGTCTTCCGACGCCTCGGCCATATACAACTCACGGAAGACCTCTTCCGGTAAGGTCAGTTTGGCGTCTTCGAGTTCCGACTGCTTGATAACTCCCGCCTCAATCGCGTCAAGTACAGTAATCTTGATGTACGATGCGCCAGGCCAGGAACCCGACTCGGCGAGTCTGGCGAGGTGGTAGAACCAGTTCTTGCGTCCTTTGACGTTCCCAATGAACCGAACGGGGGCGTTGGTCGCGGTGACTGTCGACCGGAGTGCGTGCCAACTCTCTTCTTTGACACGGCTGGCCTCGTCAACTATTGCGGAGTAGACATCCTCGCCGTAGAGTGAGTCGGGATTGTCGCCGGATTTGAACCAGATCATCGCGCCATTTGCAAGAGTCACAGTCGGAGTCGGACTGTCCCTGCTGACGAATGACCCTCGGGTGAGATTGTTCTTGATGCGTCTGTAGGCGATCTCTGCTTGGGAACTCACTGGGGCGACCCACCAGTAATTCTGTCCCGACTGCCCAGCGAATGCCTTCTCTAAGATCCAGGCGATCGCGCCGACAGTCTTTCCGGCTTTCGTGCTGGCCTCGCACAGGATATAGCGATAGTCATCGAAGAATGCCGCCGACTGTTTCTTGTATAATTTGGGCCGGATGTATTCCACGCTAGTGGACTCCGAATCCCGACAACAAGAGGCTCAGAAAGTAAAGCGCGAAACCTAGTGGCATCCAGCCGACCCAAGGTTCGGGTGCGCGGAATGTCGCTAACAATTCGCAGATCGTGGCGAGGAGGATAAGGACTAAACCGACCATCGGAACCCCCTGTGGTCAGTGATGTGAGTCCCGTATTGGGCCGCGGTCAAAAAAAGACCTGAGCGGAATCGAAATCCCGTCAGGTCTAGTTAGGACCGCGTAACCCACGATACAACACCCGAAGTGCTGCTAACGTCCGCTGTCACCTGGGGGGTGTCTCCGGGGGAAGTAGGAGACTGTAGTCGGTAACAGCGCACACGCAACACGATGAGCGTAACTCCTATAATGGGGCATCCTTATCGGAGGTCAAGGTATTTCGCTAGGTTTTTGAACCATTTAGCGAGAAAGACCCCGACCGGGCATACGATCAGCGCCGGATACCGACTCGCGCCGGGCACCCTGCCGACCCTAGTCACTCGCGCCGACCCTGGTCAGTTGTTGTCTTGCATCCACAGATCTATGTCGCGTAGGACTCGCTTGTCGGTTCGCTTTATGATCTGTTGTAGTCCCTCAGCGTGCCAGGTTTTGACATGATAGGGCGACGTATGCAGCAGGGTCGATATGCGTTTCCACGAATATAAATGCCTGTAGTTGATTGGATGCACTAGAGATCTGACGTGTACGACGCGCCGAATAAAGGGCTTGTCGATTATGTTCGGGAGAAGGAGGATTTTGTCGACCATTGCGACTTCGTGTTTCGCCGGGGCAGCGGCCCGGATTGGGAGTCTGCCTCGGAAGTCAGTTACCTCGCGCTGGTCCTGATTGTACTCGGGCCATATTACATGGGGATCTGCTGGTCGTATCCTGGGCTCGGGCATAGCAATGAGTCTAGCCCCGGCCCATTCGAGCCAGTCCTGGATTTGGTCTCCGCACTGCATAGCGACCCTCTTGTGGTCGCCATCAGTTGCCGGTACTACAACGTGATCGGACCTGTCTCAGACCATTGAAAGAGCTTTACGTCACTTGGTAGCAAGAGGCCGAGCTTGGGGGTTGGCGAGTCCGGTGTCAGTCGCTTCACGACTACTAATGGCTCAGTTATTCGACTAAGTGCCAGTTCTACGACTGGGCAATATAAGTCTCTGAGTTTCTGGATGGCGTCGGGAATCCAAGTGTATTTTACTTCGATCACCCACGTCAGTCCTAGTTCGTTGTCGTGGAGTAGTATATCTGGGCTACATGCCCCTGTTGAATTGTCGTCAAGCGTATAGAAGAACCAAGGATTGTGTTCGATTTCGAAGTCCCTATACTTGAACAACGAGGTGATTTCTTTTAGTAGTCGCCTTTCGTAGCGCAGACCCAAGACGATGCCGGGCTGTTGGCTACGACTTGGTTTGTAGACCCGTGGTGCGCGCTGGGCTCTAATTACGGTCATAATCCTAGTCGCGTCTGTCTTCGGGCGTGATGTCGATAACCTCTGGTTCGTCCTTGAGCTGGTTCGGACCCATGTTGAAAGTCACTTGCATGGGCGGTTGCGCGATTGGTGTCGCCTGGCGCGGAGGAGCGACTGTGCGATCAGAACCCGCGGTTGCAAGCTGACGTAGCTCAGCCACAGGAATAGTTTTGAGAGACGTGGGGTCTTCGAGGCGCTCGATAATCTCATCAGTCGCGAGCTGAGCGATGTCGATCCAGGTTTCTTGTAGGGTTTGGGCTTGGTCGATTGTGGTCTCATGCACCTGGTCCTCGTAGTAGGCGACGAGGTTTGTAAAGGCCGGGTCTTTCATTAAGTCCCGAACCCGCTGGGGAGTTCTGCCGACAAGTGCTGCCACTTCGACGGCGGACTTGCCCTGTGCCATCTCGCGCGCGATCCGGTGGTGACTCGCACGGAGCTTTTGTAAAACTGGGGCCGCTACACGAGCCTTGGGTTGTGTTGCGAGTTCCATAATATCTTCGTGAGTCAGCTCTCGCTCGACGGTCATGATTAGGGTCGCACCAGGTCGGCCCCGTGCGGGAAGAATGTCGCCGATAGGCATGTGTCGCCTCCGTTATGCTGCTTTCGGAAGCGGGTTATTTGCGGTCAGATTTTGAGTCTCTTGATTGTTCCACCAGATCTTGGGCCGTCTGACTTCCATTCGCCACTCGGTAACTGACAACAGATTCCGCGGGGCGTTTTGGGGGACATTAGGTAGCGTGTTCTGGCGCGTGTTCTGGCGCAAGGCGATTTTTGGGTTAGTTATTAGTTTCTCGTCCATTGTATTGACTTTCGAGTGGGCGGGGTTGGCCTTGGTACGATTTGGCGATTTGGCGATTTGGGACTCATAGTCTATTGTATGTCTTTGAAAAAGTTTGAAATTTTGTGTGAGGGGTATGTGCGGGCCGGCCGGACCACAACCTTGAGGGGTCCCACGTAGTCGGGTGGGGCTACCTCAGGTTGTGGTAGTGACACAACGCAGTGTCACTTAGTGACGGACTATAAGAAACGCTAACAGTGTGCTAACTACACTAGTGACACAAGCAACAGTCACCATCGTTGCACTACCCCAGAATGACCAGAACAAGTCGGGTTCTGTCACTAACTCACACAAGTTACCGCCAATGAAACAAGTCACTACCAGAACCGCTAACGCGGCAACTTTCATTTCTTCAGTCATGTGTCACTACCTTAAGTCAGAGAAACGGGAGCGGCACGATTGCCGCTCCCGAGTAGATGAAGTCTTACAACGTGACTTCGATTGCCTCCGCTTCCGTTGCCTTGTCACTCTTGCGAGCAACGAACAACTGCCGATCCTTAAGTACCTCAGCCAGTGCCTTTTCTACCCATGCCTTACCGGCATCGGTAGGCCGCATCTTTTTGACTGTGGCATCAATCACCGCTTGCGTAGCATCGGGCTTCTGTGCGCGCACTAGAGTCGTGCAATGTTCAACGAAGCGGTGTTCGGCCTCATCTTCAGCGGGCGTATCGTTGCGCTCCCGCTTTGGCTTATAGGCTCCGTTGCAAGCCGACTCGACTCCCGCTTGCGCGGCTGCCGTACGCTGTTCAGCGTTAGCAGTCGGGTTAGCCTTATCGAAAGCCTTTAGAACCGCTTGCGCGACTCGCATGGCATGCCCGTAGTACGCGCGCACCATGTTATCGACATCGGTAGCAGTCGGAACCGGTAGATTGCACAAGATCGCGTTGCCCGTATCCCCAGAGATGGGAACGGCAACGTTCGACTCATACGTAGCGAAACCGCTTGCCGCGCCTCCGCTAATCCATTGATCCTGACTCACGGCAACAAACGGAACCGGAGGCGACTCAGGAGTCGGAACCTGTTCGGGAGTCTGTTCGCCGTTACCGTTACGCTGTCCTTGTGCCATTGTTCTATCCTTTCAAATGGCGTGGGTTAGTTACGCTAGTCCACAAGGCAACAGGAGCAACGGCAGGATTGCCGCGCCTCGCCTATCGGCTTGCGGTAGGGTTAGGGATTTTAACTGCCGCTTGCGCGGGGTCTACCCTGCGCCTCATCTAGGAGGCTTCCGTTGTGGTGCAACACCTCACAACCATCTCCTTTTTAAAGGAAGCCAGTCCCAAAAGCAATAGCTTTTTTGCATAGGCTGCATCTTTTTTCGCCTTAGCGACTGCCGCCCGACAGCCGGCCGGCCGGGGGCCGGCGTCGGCAGGACCGGACTCACAGGTGAGTCGTATACCGGCGCACGCGCACGCGCATGGGAGGCGGTCTGTGTGTCGCGATTTCATGGCTCTCGTGCGTCGCCCGTGCAAAAAAAAAATTTTTTTCTCCTCAAGTCAAATGGGATGGTCCGGACTCATGTGGTGAGTCCACTAACCGCGCGCATGGTATGCCTGTTACCACATGAGGAACGTATGCCTCTTGCTATGCGACGTTGATGCTTACGTCGATGCTTATGTTGTAGATCACCTGAAAAGTTACGTATGTGTGAGGCACAGGTATGCCTCTTGCGTTACGGCCTAGCGACGCAAGAGTCTAGTCAAGTCTAATATTCTATAAAAAAAAAAAATATAATAAATATAGTCCCTAAGCCCCGCCCAAGAGGCATACAACCCCCGACTCCCTCCAGATACACAACTTTTCA
>Ga0126371_10006849_pt1 | contig 10169 bp, 8 predicted proteins | sample PanSoiMetaPlot_4_FD_110145 | JGI IMG/M metagenome (GOLD analysis project Ga0126371, IMG submission 110145) | Tropical forest soil microbial communities from Panama - MetaG Plot_4 | ecosystem: Environmental > Terrestrial > Soil > Tropical forest > Bulk soil | place: Panama | collected 2016-02-17
ATCCGCGTCGACACGCGCGGGCGCGAGGTGATGCGCATCCTGCCGCGCACCAACGACGACGTGAACGAGGAGTGGATCTCCGACAAGACCCGCCACGTGGTCGACGGCCTGCGCGTGCAGCGGCTCGACCAGCCCTATGTGCGCAAGGGCGGCCGGCTCGAGCCGGCGTCGTGGAGCGCGGCCTTCGCGGCGATCGCGGCCGCCCTCAAGAACACGGGCCCGGCCCGGATCGGGGCGATTGCGGGCGATCTCGCCAGCGTCGAGGAGATGTTCGCGCTCAAGGATCTCATGAGCCGGCTCGGATCGAAGAACATCGATTGCCGGCAGGATGGCGCCGCCTTCGATCCGCGCTGGGGCCGCGCGACCTACCTGTTCAATGCGACGATCGCCGGGATCGACAAGGCCGATGCGCTGCTCATCGTCGGGGCCAATCCGCGCCGCGAGGCGGCGGTGCTCAACGCCCGCATCCGCAAGCGCTGGCGCGCGGGGCCGTTCGCGATCGGGCTCGTCGGCGAGCGCGCCGAGCTGACCTATCCGTACCAGTATCTCGGCGCGGGGCCCGACACGCTGGCCGAGCTCGCGGCCGGGCGCGGCGACTTTGCGGGTGTGCTCAAGCAGGCGAAGGCGCCGCTGATCCTGCTCGGCGCCGGCGCGCTGGCGCGGCCGGACGGCGCCGCCGTCGCGGCGCTCGCGGCGCTCGCGGCGGGCGCGCTCGGCGCCGTCAAGGACGGCTGGAATGGATTTTCGGTCCTGCACGGCGCGGCAGCCCGCGTCGGCGGGCTCGATATCGGCTTCGTGCCGGGCGAGGGCGGCCGCACCGCCGCCGCCATGGCGGGGGCCGGCGCGCTCGACGTGCTCTTCCTGCTCGGCGCCGACGAGATGGAGATCGCGCCGGGCGCCTTCACGGTCTACATCGGCACGCACGGCGACCGCGGCGCCCATCGCGCCGACGTGATCCTGCCGGGCGCCGCCTACACGGAAAAATCCGGCCTCTACGTCAACACCGAGGGGCGAGTGCAAATGGGAGAGCGCGCCGGCTTTCCGCCCGGCGACGCGCGCGAGGACTGGGCGATCCTGCGCGCCCTGTCCGAGATCGTCGGCCAGAAGCTGCCCTACGACTCGCTCAACGGCCTGCGCGCGGCGCTGTTCGCCGCGCACCCGCACCTGCAGCGCGTCGACGCGATCGCACCCGGCAATCCGGCCGACATCGACAAGCTCGCCGGTCTCGGTGGCACCCCCGACAAGGCGCCGTTCCGTTCAGCAATAGAGGATTTCTACTTCACGAACCCGATCGCACGCGCGTCTGCCGTGATGGCCGAATGCTCCGCCATCGCCGAAGGCGCCACACGCACGGCCGCGGAGTGAGCATGGGCAATTTCTTGACCGGCATCGCGAGCTACTGCAACGACAATGTGTGGTGCGGCGGCTATCTCTGGCCGCTGATCGTCATGGTGTTCGAGAGCCTGGTGCTGCTGGTCATCCTGCTGATCGCGATCGCGTTCATCCTGCTCGCCGATCGCAAGATCTGGGCGGCGGTGCAGATCCGGCGCGGCCCGAACGTGGTCGGCCCGTGGGGCCTGCTGCAGTCGTTTGCCGACATGCTCAAGTTCGTGTTCAAGGAGCCGGTGATCCCGGCCGGCGCCAACAAGGGCCTGTTCGTGCTCGCGCCGCTGATCACCTGCGTGCTGTCGCTCGCGGCCTGGGCCGTGGTGCCGGTCAATGCCGGCTGGGTGATCGCCAACATCAATGTCGGCATCCTGTACGTCTTCGCCATCTCGTCGCTCGGCGTCTACGGCATCATCATCGCCGGCTGGGCCTCGAACTCGAAATATCCGTTCCTCTCGGCGCTGCGCTCGGCCGCCCAGATGGTGTCCTACGAGGTCTCGATCGGCTTCGTCATCATCACGGTGCTCTTGTGCGTCGGCTCGCTCAATCTCACGGCCATCGTGCAGGCGCAGGACACCAAATGGGGTCTCTTCGGCTGGTACTGGCTGCCGCTGTTTCCGATGTTCATCATCTTCTTCATCTCGGCGCTCGCCGAGACCAACCGGCCGCCGTTCGACCTGGTCGAGGCGGAGTCGGAGCTGGTCGCCGGCTTCATGGTCGAGTACGGCTCGACGCCCTACATGCTGTTCATGCTGGGCGAGTACGTGGCGATCTGCACGATGTGCGCCATGATGACGATTCTGTTCATGGGCGGCTGGCTCTCGCCGATCCCGTATCCGCCCTTCACATGGGTGCCCGGCGTGATCTGGTTCACGCTCAAGGCGCTGTTCGTCTTCTTCATGTTCTCGCTCGTGAAGGCCTTCGTGCCGCGCTACCGCTACGATCAGCTCATGCGGCTCGGCTGGAAGGTGTTTCTGCCCACCTCCCTCGCCATGGTCGCGATCGTGGCGGGGGTGCTGCAATTCGTCGTGTTCAACACCGGGGCGCGTTCCGACGCCGGGCCGGCGGCAGCCGTCGCCGAGCGTGTCGCGCCGAAGTGAGGATGCCATGACCCTCGATCGCACCGCGCGCAACATCTTCCTCTGGGAGTTCGTCCAGGCGGTCGTGCTGTCGATACGCTATTTCTTCAAGCCGAAGCCGACCCTCAACTATCCGTACGAGAAGGGAGCGCTGTCGCCGCGCTTCCGCGGCGAGCATGCGCTGCGCCGCTATCCGAACGGTGAGGAGCGCTGCATCGCCTGCAAGCTGTGCGAGGCGATCTGCCCCGCCCAGGCGATCACCATCGAGGCCGGCCCGCGTCGCAACGACGGCACCCGGCGCACCACCCGCTACGACATCGACATGGTGAAGTGCATCTACTGCGGCCTGTGCCAGGAGGCCTGCCCGGTCGATGCCATCGTCGAGGGACCGAATTTCGAGTTCGCGACCGAGACGCGCGAGGAGCTCTACTACGACAAGGAGCGGCTGCTCGCGAACGGCGACCGCTGGGAGCGCACGATCGCCCAGAACCTCACGCTCGACGCGCCGTACCGGTAAAGCGAGATGCGACCATGATCCTCCCCGCCGCACTCCTGCCCGCCGTCTTCTTCTGGATCTTCGCCGTCGTCTGCGTGGCGTCGGCCGCCATGGTCATCACGGCGCGCAACCCGGTGCATTCGGTGCTCTTCCTCATCCTTGCCTTCGTCAATGCCTCGGGCTTGTTCATGCTGCTCGGCGCCGAGTTTTTGGCGATGATCCTCATCGTCGTCTATGTCGGGGCGGTCGCGGTTCTCTTCCTGTTCGTCGTCATGATGCTCGACGTCGATTTCGCCGAGCTGCGCCAGGGCTTCCTGAACTACCTGCCGATCGGCCTCATCATCGGCACGATCTTCGCGGCCGAGCTGGTGCTGGTGGTCACGGTCCATTGGGCGTTCGGGCCGGAGGCGACGAACGTGGTCGCGGCGCCGCCGCCGGCGGACATGACCAATACGGAGGCGCTGGGGCGCCTCCTCTACACCCGCTATGTCTACTTCTTCGAGGCCGCCGGCGTCGTTCTGCTCATCGCCATGATCGGCGCGATCGTGCTCACGCTGCGGCACAAGCCCAATGTCCGGCGGCAGAACGTCCGCGCGCAGATCGCGCGCACGCCGGCGACCGCGATGGAGATTCGCCACGTGCGGCCGGGGCAGGGGATCTGAGGGGACGCCGATGGCCATCACGCTGGGACACTACCTCACGGTCGGCGCGATCCTGTTCACGCTCGGCATCTTCGGCATCTTCATCAACCGCAAGAACGTGATCATCATTCTGATGTCGATCGAGCTGATCCTGCTCGCCGTCAACATCAACCTCGTCGCGTTCTCGAGCTTCCTGCACGATCTCGTCGGCCAGGTTTTTGCGCTGCTCGTGCTCACGGTCGCCGCCGCCGAGACCGCGATCGGCCTCGCCATCCTGGCCGTCTTCTTCCGGAACCGCGGCACGATCGCGGTCGAGGACATCAACCTGATGAAAGGCTGAAGCCGTGTATCAGGCGATCGTCTTCCTGCCGCTCCTGGGCTGCCTCATCGCGGGCCTCATCTCGCTCGTCGGTGCCCGCGCCCGCTTTCCCGGCGCCGACCCGGCGCCCGCGCTCGAGAACTCGACCCACGATCTCGGGCCCCACACGGGCAGCGGCGCGGCGTCGGAGCATGGCGCGCACGCGGCGAGCGCGCATCCGGCGACCGAGCATGACGCCCACCTCGAGCAAGTGCCGCCGCCGGCCATGGGCTCGCTGCCGGCCGAGGTCGTCACCACCACGTTCCTGTTCATCGCGATGGTGCTCGCGTGGATCGCCTTTGTCCGGGTCGGCTTCTACCACGAGGATGCGCGCGTCCCGATGCTGCCGTTCATCATCGCGGGCGATCTCAAGGTCGACTGGGCGCTGCGGATCGACACGCTGACCGCCGTGATGCTCGTCGTCGTCACCACCGTGTCGGCGCTCGTTCATCTCTATTCGATGGGCTACATGGCCGAGGATCCGTACCGGCCGCGCTTCTTCTCCTATCTGTCGTTCTTCACCTTCTCGATGCTGATGCTGGTCACGGCGGACAACCTGGTCCAGCTCTTTTTCGGCTGGGAGGGCGTCGGCCTCGCGAGCTACCTGCTGATCGGCTTCTGGTACCACAAGCCGGAGGCGAACGCGGCCGCCATCAAGGCCTTTCTCGTCAACCGCATCGGCGATTTCGGCTTCGCGCTCGGCATCTTCGCGGTGTTCTGGGCGACCGGTGCCATCGACCTCGACACGATCTTCGCGCAGGCGCCGACGCTGACCGGCAAGACCATCCATTATCTCGGCCACGACCTCGACACGCTCACCGTGATCTGCCTGCTTCTGTTCATGGGTGCCATGGGCAAATCGGCCCAGTTCCTGCTGCACACCTGGCTGCCCGACGCCATGGAAGGTCCGACCCCGGTCTCGGCCCTGATCCATGCCGCCACCATGGTGACGGCCGGCGTGTTCATGGTGGCGCGGCTCTCGCCGCTGTTCGAGCTCTCGGCGACGGCGCAGTCGGTGGTGATCGGCGTCGGCGCCATGACGGCCTTCTTCGCCGCGACCGTCGGCCTGGTGCAGAACGACATCAAGCGCATCGTCGCCTATTCGACCTGCTCGCAGCTCGGCTACATGTTCGTCGCCATGGGCGCCGGCGCCTATTCGGTCGGCATGTTCCACCTGTTCACCCACGCCTTCTTCAAGGCGCTGCTCTTTCTCGGCTCCGGCTCGGTCATCACCGCGATGCATCACGAGCAGGACATCCGCCACATGGGCGGGCTCAAGGACCGTATCCCGTTCACCTATGCAATGATGTTCATCGGCACCCTGGCGCTTACCGGATTCCCGCTCACCGCCGGGTTCTACTCCAAGGATGCCATCATCGAGGCGGCCTATGCGGCCCACAATCCGGTCGCGCCGTTCGGCTTTGCGGCGACGGTCATCGCGGCCGCGCTCACGGCATTCTATTCCTGGCGACTGATGTACAAAACCTTCCATGGCGCGCCGGCGGATCGCGAGCACTATGAGCACGCGCATGAGAGTCCGAAGGTGATGCTGATTCCGCTCGCCGTCCTGGCGGCGGGCTCGATCCTTGCCGGCCTGCCGTTCCTCGACCTGTTCGCCGGTCACGGCGTCGAGGAGTTCTTCCGGGGATCGCTGACGTTCGGCCCGGGCAATCACGTGCTCGAGCAGATGCACGAGACGTCATGGGTGATAAAATACCTGCCGAGCATCATGATGGTGATCGGCTGGGGCGTCGCCATCTGGTTCTACCTGCTGCGGCCCGATCTCCCCGTGGCGCTCGCCCGATGGAATCCGGCGCTGTACCGCTTCCTGCTCAACAAGTGGTATTTCGACGAGCTCTACGACGCGATCTTCGTGCGTCCTACGATCCGGCTCGGCCGGCTCTTGTGGCGCGGCGGCGACGGCTGGCTGATCGACGGCTTCGGGCCCGACGGCATCTCAGCCCGCGTGATCGACGTCACCCGCAACGTCGTCCGGCTGCAGACCGGCTATCTCTATCACTACGCGTTCGCGATGCTGATCGGCGCGCTGGTCATCACCTGGTTGATCGCCCCGGCCTGGTTGGGCGGAGGGCACTGACATGCTGAGCTGGCCCGTTCTCTCGGTCACGACCTTCCTGCCGCTCGTCGGCGCGCTCTGGATCATGGTGATGCAGGGCAGCGACGAGGCCGTGAAGCGCCACGCCCGCTGGGCCGCGCTGTGGACGACCCTCGTCACCTTCGGCGTCTCGCTGGTGCTGGTGTGGCGCTTCGATCCATCGTCGGCCGAATTCCAGTTCGTCGAAAAGAAGCCCTGGCTCGCCGGCACGATCTCCTATCACATGGGCGTCGACGGCATCTCGCTGCCGTTCGTGATCCTGACCACCGCACTCATGCCGATCTGCATCCTGGCGAGCTGGAGCGCGATCCAGAGCCGCGTCAAGGAGTACATGATCGCCTTCCTGGTGCTCGAGACGCTGATGGTCGGCACCTTCTCGTCCCTCGATCTCGTGCTGTTCTACCTGTTCTTCGAGGGCGGCCTGATCCCGATGTTCCTGATCATCGGCGTGTGGGGCGGCCCGCGGCGGGTCTACGCGAGCTTCAAGTTCTTCCTCTACACGTTGCTCGGCTCGGTGCTGATGCTTCTCGCCATCGTCGCAATGTACAACGAGGCGGGCACCACCGACATCGTCACGCTGATGCGGCACGGCTTCCCGCCCGAGATGCAGAAATGGGCGTGGCTCGCCTTCTTCGCGTCGTTCGCGGTCAAGATGCCGATGTGGCCGGTGCATACCTGGCTGCCCGACGCGCACGTCGAGGCGCCGACCGCCGGATCGGTCATTCTCGCCGCCATCCTGCTGAAGATGGGCGGCTACGGCTTCCTGCGCTTTTCGCTGCCTATGTTCCCGCTGGCCTCCGTCGACTTCGCGCCGCTCGTCTTCGCGCTGTCGGTCATCGCCATCATCTACACGGCGCTCGTTGCGCTCGTGCAGGAGGACATGAAGAAGCTGATCGCCTATTCGTCCGTCGCCCACATGGGCTTCGTCACCATGGGCATCTTCGCCGTGACCGTGCAGGGCGTCGCCGGCGGCATCTTCCAGATGGTCTCGCACGGCATCGTGTCGGGCGCGCTGTTCCTTTCCGTCGGCGTCGTCTACGACCGCATGCATACGCGCGAGATCGCGGCCTATGGCGGCCTCGTCAACCGGATGCCGCTCTACGCCTTCGCCTTCATGATCTTCACCCTCGCCAATGTCGGGCTGCCCGGCACCTCGGGCTTCATCGGCGAGTTCCTCACGCTGATCGGCACCTTCAAGGTCAACAACTGGGTCGCGACCTTCGCGGCCTTCGGCCTGATCCTCTCGGCGGCCTACGCGCTCTGGCTCTACCGCAAGATCATCTTCGGCCGGCTGGAAAAGCCCTCCCTCGCGGCGGTTCGCGACCTCGGGATGCGCGAGATCGTGATCCTCGCGCCGCTCGTGATCCTCACCATCTTCTTCGGCGTCTATCCCAAGCCGGTCCTCGACATCTCGGCGGCGGCGGTGACGGCGCTCATCGACAACTATCACCACGCGCTTGCCGCAGCCGCGCCCGCCAAGGCGGCGCTGCTCGGCTTCTGAGACGGTGACCGCGATGCCCGACGTTCTCGACTTCCCGTCTCTCCAGGCGATCCTCCCCGAGCTCATTCTCGTGCTCGGCGCGATGCTGCTGCTGATGCTCGGCGCGATCCGCGGAGATTCGGCGACCGGGGTGATCAGCGGGCTGTCGATCATTCTCCTCGTCGCCGCGGGCGCCGTTCTTGCCATGCAGCCGTCCGGCAAGGTCCTGGCCTTCCACGGCAGCTTCATCCTCGACGACTATGCGCGCTTTCTGAAAATTCTTGCGCTCGTGGGCTCGGCGGTCGCCATCCTCATGTCGATCGAATTCCTGCGTGCGATCGGCCGCGAGCGCTTCGAGTTCCCGGTGCTGATCCTACTCTCGACCACCGGGATGCTGGTGCTCGTCTCCGCCGCCGACCTGATCGCGCTCTATCTCGGCTTCGAGCTCATGAGTCTTGCGCTCTACGTCATCGCGGCGATCGACCGCGACAACGCGCGCTCGTCGGAGGCCGGGCTCAAGTATTTCGTGCTCGGCGCGCTCTCGTCCGGCATGCTGCTCTACGGCTGCTCGCTGATCTACGGCTTCACCGGCACCGTGAGCTTCGCCGGCATCGCCACGGCCGCCAAGGCGGGCGGCGTCGGGCTGACCTTCGGCCTCGTCTTTCTGTTCGTCGGTTTCTGCTTCAAGGTGTCGGCGGTGCCGTTCCACATGTGGACGCCAGACGTCTATGAGGGCGCACCCACCCCGGTCACGGCGTTCTTCGCCGCTGCGCCCAAGGTCGCCGGCATCGCGGTGTTCGTGCGCGCGACCATCACGGCTTTTCCGGGCATCATGACGCAGTGGCAGCAGATCCTCGTGGTGGTCTCGATCGCCTCGATGGTGCTCGGCTCGTTCGCGGCGATCGGCCAGACCAACATCAAGCGGCTGATGGCCTATTCGTCCATCGGCCACATGGGCTATGCGCTGATCGGCCTTGCGGCCGGATCGCCGGACGGCGTCAAGAGCGTGCTCGTCTACATGGCGATCTACGTCGCGATGACGCTCGGCACCTTCGCCTGCATCATCGCGATGCGGCGTGCGGACGGGCCGGTGGAGAAGATCGCCGACCTCGCCGGCCTCGCCCGCACCAAGCCCGCGATGGCGTTGTTCCTCGCCATAATGATGTTCTCGCTTGCCGGCCTCCCGCCGCTCGCGGGCTTCTTCGCCAAGCTCTACGTCTTCTTCGCCGCCATCAAGGCGGGTCTCGTCGCGCTCGCCGTCATCGGCGTCGTGACCAGCGTCGTCGGCGCCTACTACTATCTCTCGATCGTCCGCACCATGTATTTCGACGAGCCGGCGCCCGGCTTCGTGCCGATGCGGCCGGAGCTCGGGATCGTGCTCGCCGTCACCGGCCTGTTCGTCCTCCTGTTCTGCGTCCACCCCGGACCGCTGGTCGATGCCGCCGGCGCTGCGGCGCAATCGCTGTTTTGACACGATGCGGCTCGCGCCCGGCGCGGCCGGGGTCGGTCTGATCGCCTGCGACACCGTCGGCTCGACCAACGAGGAGGCGCTGCGCCGCGCGCGCACCGGCGAAGCCGGCCCGCTGTGGATCACGGCGCGGGCGCAGACGGCGGGCCGCGGCCGGCGCGGCCGCGTCTGGGTGTCGGAGCCCGGCAACCTGTTCGCAACGCTGCTCCTGACCGATCCGGCGCCGCCGGAGCGTGCCGCGCAGCTGTCCTTCGTGGCGGCGCTCGCGGTGCACGACGCGATCGTCGCGCGGGCGCCGAGCCTCGCCGCGCGGCTTGCGCTCAAATGGCCGAACGACGTGCTGTGCGACGGGGCCAAGGTCGCCGGCATCCTGATCGAGGCCGAGGGAACGCGGCCGCTGATCGTCGCGATCGGCATCGGCGTCAACTGTCGACATCATCCGCCCGCGACGGATCATCCGGCGACCGACCTCGCGGCGGCCGGCGCCGCGGCGCCGCCCGAGGCACTGTTCGAGGCGCTCTCCAGCGCCATGGCGCGCCGGCTCGCGCAATGGCAGGCGGGATTTGCCGCGATCCGCGCCGCATGGCTCGCGTGCGCCGGCACGCTCGGCGGCGAGCTTCAGGTGCGGCTCGGCACGCGCGAGCTTGTTGGCCGCTTCGAGTCGCTCGACGAGGCCGGCCGGCTCGTGCTGCGGCTGCCCGACGGCCGGCGCGAGACGATCGCGGCGGGCGAGGTCTTTCCGGTTGCGCCGGGGGCGTCGGGCGTGGGACGCTGACGGATGGTTGCCGATTCCGACGAGCTCGTGTTCGCGCCGCTCGGCGGCGTCGGTGAGATCGGCATGAACCTGTCGCTCTACGGGCTCGGCCCGGAGCGGTCACGCAAATGGGTCGCGATCGATCTCGGCGTCGCGTTCGCCGGCGATGACCTGCCGGGCATCGATCTGATCATGCCGGACATCCGCTTCCTGGTCGAGGAGCGGCGCAATCTTCTCGCGCTCGTGCTCACCCATGCGCACGAGGATCACTTCGGCGCGATCATCGACCTGTGGCCGCGCTTGCGCGTGCCGATCTACGCGACGCCGTTCACGGCCGCGCTGCTCGAGGCGAAACGCCTGTCCGAGCCGGGCGCGCCCGATATTCCCGTCA
>Ga0126371_10006851_pt1 | contig 10168 bp, 15 predicted proteins | sample PanSoiMetaPlot_4_FD_110145 | JGI IMG/M metagenome (GOLD analysis project Ga0126371, IMG submission 110145) | Tropical forest soil microbial communities from Panama - MetaG Plot_4 | ecosystem: Environmental > Terrestrial > Soil > Tropical forest > Bulk soil | place: Panama | collected 2016-02-17
AACGCGAGAGGTTCCACACCGTACCTCGACCTTGGAAGAGACCGGCGTGGTAGTGACGGAGCATTGCACGGCAAAACGTCGGCAGGGACGAATCTTGAACGGCATGGGGAACCTCGCAGGGCGCGTAGTTTAGAAGTCGCACTCAAAACACGCGATAGAACTTATCTAGGGGGCTGTGTGGAATACGTGCATTTCTAGGGCGTCTCACTCGGCTGGTGTGTCAGCGTGGACGTGTCACCCGACGAAGAATCGACCCAGCTCCAGCGTCTAGTTCCTGACGACTGGGGGCGAAGTAGTCTTGCGGTGGGGGTGTAAACCCATAGATGAGCAACCAGGCGGAGAGTGCGGTATAGGAGTAGCAGAGCTTGTCGGACGAGATCCCTCGATCTCGGATCATGCCATAGCCTGGGCTGTTTGGATCATCTTGGGACAGCAGATAGGTCCACTGCGTTCCCGGTTCCTTGACTCCGCTCACCCTCACCCAGACGACACTGGGATTGGTCAGTGGCTCAGTCGCCATCGTCTCGCCCTTCGTGGAAAGCGGATGATCAGCCCGTAGGTTTCTACCATTGCTCAGGGAGGTCCCTTAATCAACGCTTTTTTTAGGAGTCTGTGGTAATCACGGAAGGACTTCTCCCTGAAGAAAGAGCCGATACATTGGTAAGCCTCGCAGGGAAGTCGCTTGAAGAAGGCCGTTGCCTCGGATCTCACTTACGGATGTAGGACTAACTCCGGCACGCCGGTCGGTTCATCCTAGGCTGGGAGCGGTCTCAGCCACGAATTGATACGTCTCGCGATTCCGCTTTATCGAGAATCTGACTCGCTCGGCTAACATCCATACGAAAACAGTCAACTCGTTTCAAGTTCGTGTAGTGTCGGGAGGGGCGTGCGCCCCTCCCTCGTCCTGCGGACTAGAAGCGAGTCCGGCCGCTTTCATTGCCGAACCTTCTCCCACCGCCAGATCGTCCTCCGGAACGTGGCTCCTGTGGTTTCGCCTCGTTCACCGTGAGTGTACGCCCGTCCATTTGAGACCCGTGTAAGGCCGCAATGGCAGCTTGAGCCTCTTCAGGTGTGGACATTTCCACGAAGCCGAAGCCTCGGGATTGCCCGGTAAACTTGTCGGCGATCACACGCGCCGATTCAACAGTGCCGTGTGCGCTAAACGAAGTGGTGAGTTGAGATTCGGTTGCCGCATACGGCAACCCGCCTACATACAGTTTTGTACCCATGGGGGTACCTCCTTTTGAAAGTGACATTGTCTGAATCACGAGAACGGTGTTACGAGGGGAAGGAGAGGGCCGAAGACGCAATCGAAGGAGGGCGGCTTAGGTCAGGCTTCCGATCAGATTCTCGGTACCAACAACAATATCGGTGACGGGCCGTAGTCATTTGATGTTTCATGCAAGGCCCACCGCGATGAAACACCAATTATAATAGCAGAGCGCGAACACAATAGCAAGCCACGCTGGCCGTGGATGGTAGGTCACTTTGATTTATTAGCATGACGTACGTCGCTCGGATTGCCTCGATGCCCACACTTCTGACCTACCAACTTTGTGCCGCCGCTTTTCATGTAATCTTCCTTGAGTTGTGCTGTAGAACGGACCTCTCGCTTCATCATGCCCTCTTTGCATTTTGGGCACGTTATCGCCATAGCTTCTTCCTATGATCTCAGTCCAATACCACCGCCAATTCTTCGAAGGACCATACATGATCCACTACCTGGCCATGCAAGGCATGCTGCCGTAAACAAGTTCCGGCCTGAACATCCTCAGTCGTGCGCCGTCGATGCTTAGGCCGACTTGATAAACCGGTCGTCAGCGAAGACACTGTGCAACTGCTCGGTGACAGAACGACGGTAGGCCTCGGTTTGCTTCGCCATGATGACCAGGTGTTTGGCATCAAGCAGGATGCAGAGATCGTCTTCTGCAACGAGCTGTCGGGCTGGCGTTCCTACATTCAACCGATACTGGGTCTTCTTGTCGGGATTTCGATGCGGCCCGATGACCAGCTCGGTCGTTCCATCAATAAAGCCTTCCTGCCCTTCGCCACGGTGCCTGACCTTAGTCCCGTCAGGAATACGTACCCAACTGGATGTGGATCCCGGCTTACTGGGCTTGGCATCGCTCATTGTGTTGGTGTCTCCCTCTGATTGTACGTGTGTGGTTCCTTGCCGGTGTGTTTCCATCCATCGCGGCCCGGGAGGCTCCACGCGGGGACCTTATGAGACCTGGCATTGAGTGTCGCTGTTCTGACAATTTCTTAGGCTTGGCTACCGGACTGTGGCCAGGCCAAATCAGGTACGGCAGCTTCTTCATGCGCATAGTTGCACGAGGGTACAATCGAACGGCGTAGTTATATTCATGCGCTTGTGCCCCCAGACAAGTTGACGCAGCGAGATGGTTTGAGTTCATCTGAATTACGGCTCGGTCATCTCCCTCGATGGTGGCGCTATAGAGGGCACAGGAGAAATCCCCGTTTCTCAAGTGCTGCGTGCTGATGACCAACTGCGACCCGTCCGACAAAGTCATGAGCGGTTCTAGGTTGATGCGCCTCATCGGTACTCCTCTCGCGTCCGCAACTGCCGTTATGAATCGGTAGATAGGTAGGATGTGAGGTACAGCCTGAGACGGGTGCCGTCAAATACTGTGCCTTCAAGAGCGACCACGGCATCTAGAGCTTGTTCGCCGGAGCCCATTTCGACAAAGCCATAGCCGGCCGATTTCCCACTGTGCTTATGCCGAACGATATACGCATGGGCGACGACCCCATAGGCACCAAAGAGGTTCACGAGATCCTTATTGGAGATCGTATCCGAGAGACCGCCGACATACAGGACTCGTTTGCTCATGATGGCTCCTTTATGCGGCCGACACGTTGAGCCACGTGATGGGTTTACATTTCTCTCGGGGGCACGAAACAGCTCATGCTGAAGGAGCATATGGACTACCGTCGCATCGTGACCGATTGGTTAGGCGCTGAATTGTCGGTGGCCCCCGACATAAGCACGTCGCGATGGACTTAGGTCAAAAAAGAGGAGCTTGTGGCCCCCATCGGAGTCCGGCCAAATCCGGATCTTCCCCTTCCGAAGAAGGACGTGAGCCTTTCTGAGCCTTGCGAGCCGCTCGCTTCGCTTCTTTTTCCTTACGGCGCTGCTGCAAAGCTTTTTCCCGATCGCGTTTGGCGAGTGTAGTTTTGCCTGCCCGTCCGATGACGTTCTCCTTGGGAAAAGGGAAGCTTTCCTAAGCCTAGAAGTTATTGAACTATTGCTCGTTTGCACAGATCCTACTTAGTGGATCCACGGCGTCTTACCTCGCTTCCGCCAAGCTTCCGGTTGCGCCGACGTCCTTTTACCGTCTGCTCCGTCAGGCGTGACCTGGTGCCTGGCTCAAAGCCTTGTCTGGCGAGTGAGGAGACACCCTTTCTCATCGTTTCGATAGAAGTCGTCGATTCACTGAGTTCGGGAGAAGGTAAGCCCAACAACTCCCAACGAATTTTTAGCTTGTACCCCGGACGGGCTTTCTTCTTCCCCACGTTGCTACGTCTCCAAATTGTTGAGATTGCCATCAAGAGGCTCCATCTGTTGGGTTCCGGTCAATGCCCTATCCATGATAAATGGTCCACCTGCATCGCCCTCTAAGCAAACCCATGCCGACACGACACATGACATCACACCCCACAGAGAGCGCGCCAGTACAACTGGATCACGGGATCGATAGCACAGAAACGGTGAAGGGGAGTACGAAAATGCGTTGTAGAGCCCAAAAATCATACCATGAGGCTCTTCTCGCGTCAAACACGGGTAAGCTGATTCACAAGGAAGCTTCCGGAGAGCAATCCGCCCCCGAATCCAGCCACTACTCCACAGAGAATTGTCGTAAGCCGCGTCTTAGTAGCCATAGAAGTTCCCCTAACTAGAGGTGGACATCCCACCAAAGACCCGAAGGAAGCTAGGCCGTCCGTGGGGAGGTGTCAAGCAAGCAAATAGGTGACCGAGGTGGGAGAGTTGAGGCGGACTTATTTACAGACTACTAGACTCAATCCACACCAAGAAGGTCCAGAACACGCTCACCTCGGTCACTTCAACGTCCGTTGTGCACAAAACCTGCAAGAGTCCTGATTATCAAGCCCGTGATATTTCTGCGTCGCCAAATCGGCCTCACACTGCCCCTAAATCAGATGGTTTTAGGTACATTAATGCCATGGGCTGACCGGGTACACTACTTTTGGCCCAGCCCCTTGAGGAAGGAGGTGATGGTGTCGATGGGGATGGGGAAGATCGTCGTGGAGTTCTTTTCTGCCGCGATCTCCACGAGGGTTTGCAAGAAGCGCAGTTGCAACGCCGCTGGGTTCGGGCTGATGACGTTGGCCGCCTCGGCCAGTTTTTGAGCGGCTTGAAACTCACCCTCGGCGTGAATGATTTTGGCGCGCCGCTCCCGTTCTGCCTCGGCTTGGCGTGCAATCGCGCGCTGCATTTCTTGTGGTAAGTCGACATTTTTGACTTCTACGGCGCTGACTTTTACGCCCCAGGGTTCGGTTTGTTGGTCGATGATGCGTTGCAACTCCGCATTGATTTCTTCTCGTTTGGCGAGCAAGTCATCTAATTGGCTCTGTCCGAGGATGCTCCGAAGCGTCGTCTGGGCGATTTGTGACGTTGAATACAGATAATCTCGGACTGCCAAGACTGCCCGTTGCGAATCTACGACTCGAAGAAAAATCACCGCGCTCACTTTGACGGAAACGTTGTCGCGCGTGATCACATCCTGCGAGGGAACCTCCATGGTGACGATTTGGAGATTCACCCGGACCATTTGCTGCAAGATCGGGACGACGATTCGGATCCCGGGTCCTTTCACGGTATGAAATTTTCCCAGAATGAACACGACCAGGCGCTCGTACTCCATCACACGTTTGAAGCTGACGTAGATCAGGACAAGAATCAGGAATATCGGAATCAACAGTGACAGAGTGATCTCCAGTGGCATAGTGATCTCCTCACGGCGACGATTTCTGTGGCGGAGCGACGGTCAAGGTGAGCCCTTGGACCGATGTGACCTCCGCTTAGCTCTTCCAGTTCGCCCGGAGCAGGTCTTCGTGCTCCTCATAGCGACAGGTGAATGTGCCGTGATGTGCGTGGTGCAGCGCCTCGCCGATGCGCCGCGCAAGATGGGGATCAGTCGTGGTAATGACCACCCCTTTGGGTGCTTCGGCTTGGTCCTCGATCTTGATTATTCGAGCCAGCGGATGTTCGGCTTTAACACGGGTCTCTTCATTGCGGGCGAGCCCGAGAATCTGGTCCCGATGCTGGGCGACAAACTCGCCGGTGAGCAGCAGCATTCCGCTCGGCACACCGTCCCGTATCCGTTCACAGGCAGGGCACACGATGTCGTGACTGTCCGACGGGACGGGGTCCCACGTCCACCGGCCCTTGTGATACACCGCCTTGCACTGACGGCAGACCGATGGCTCCCGGAGTTTGCCCTTGGCCCTGTATGGGTCGTGCTTCCGCGCTCGAACCGACCGATCTTTTTTATCCCGGGGAAGATGTGACATGGACATGGCGGCTCCTTCGCTTTGTACTGCCGCAAGCAATTTTGGACAGGCCGTTTCGTTTCCATTACATACTGCCCCAGCATTGGCAGCAAGGCTAGGCCGTCCCTGAGTAAGAGTCAAATGGTGCTAGCTTGAAGGAAGCCGACGTGCTGCTCTCCCTTAGCCGGTGCATCCCGACCAAATTTGTAATATCCTTGGACCTCAACAAAGGAAGGGGCAATGAGCGATGCTGAAACGCTCCTGGGACTAAAATCTGAACGCCGGAACACACTGCTCCCAGAAGGAAACATATCCCCTGGGGCTTTTGGCTGGATGCCATCCTGCAAGAGGGAGGATTATTCGTGAAAAACGTCGAAATGAGCGTAGACGGGCACACCTTAATTCTTAAAGTAAATCTGACCGAAGAGTTCGGGCCATCTGCCTCCGGTAAGACCATCATCATCGCTTCATCGGAGGGGAACGTCTCGGTTCCTGGAAACAAAGAGATCAAAGTCGGCTTGAACGTCTACAGGCAGAGATCGTAACCCTCTCAGATCACCGCGTGAGAGATCCAAACTGGTGCCTAATTTCAAGGAACATGGATCGGGTACTTTCCGACACCCGTTTGATTTCAAATGAAGTGGCCGCACTATTTCCGCAAGAAGGTATAAAACCGATGGTTGCACTTTCGGCAGGACCACGGAAACCTCCCGATGAGTCTCCGCACAAAATCTGGCCAGCCACGTCGGCGACTGCGGTCGCACTCATGCGATGAACACCGGGGACAAGTTACCCCCACGGCTGGTTACACTATCCGGTTCCCTCCCCTTTGTCAGCAGCCCCTGCTTCTCCGGCACCCAAGGGCGTGGATGACCGTCAGCCGTTGGCTAAGGCTGTCGCTTGGCTGACTGTTTCTCAAGCTGGTAGAGCCTCCGCAGTATTCCTGCGACCCCACCAAACGTCCTGATGTCGTTCTTATCACCATCAAAAATACTTTCCGCTATATCCTTACGCTTGATGATGTAATCAACGGCATCATAGAGGACCCGCGCTTCTTCGAGCGTCAATTCTAGCTGCATGGACTACCTCCCGCGTTGGTCCCCCCCGCTGCGCCTCTGGTAGCTGCTCAATTAAAGTGAGTTAGTCCGGTAGTGATCGGTTATAATTTCCCCAGTCTGCAAGGCTCCCACGTAGCCGCAAACTTGCGTGGTAATGTGGCATGGCATTTATCACATAACCACCACTGAGATTGAGGGCTGCCTTGGGCTCCGATCCAGCGATACCACACCTTAGCCCTACGGGTTACCTGGCAACTGATACGATAACGTTGCCATTCTGCCATTTTGGGCCTCCCGTCGGCATTCAGTTAGTCGCTATTGACGATCACTACCCAAGCCTGACTTCAGGGCATCTGTTCGCACCCGTTATAGGTCGATACCGATGACGTAGATCGGGATTTGGATCGCACTCTTAAAATGCGGCAGGTATCGCTGAATTTTCTCAAGGTCAGGCTGCCATCCCAATTTCGCCTGTACTGTGACAGCATAGTTCTTTGGAACTTCTTTGTGGTAGCGTGATACACCCCAACATCAATTTTGTCTAAACCCGAATACGATGCGACTTGGAATTTAAGCAGGTCTATTCCGACAAAGCTTGCAGGTCAAAATCCGACCTCGATCCCCACTCGCTCCTTTAAAAAGTCCATCTTCGCGGCGGCGGTGTAGCAGATTGTGTAGCACGATACCTCTAAGGGCAATTACACTCGCTCTCCTGGCCGGGAATATCTGTGTGCCACGTGTGCCCATTCGGGCAAGCGTGATGGATAATCTCTTTCCATGATGGACGCTCTCGCTTATAGACCATTTCTGAGTCGATCTCCTCTTTATTGCATTTCGAACAGCGCACTGATTAGCCCTCCTCTTGTTTAAGTTGGGAGTGTATCACAATACCAAGCCCAACGGATGGCCCGCTCTGTCCGAAATGTTTCGATAGAGACGATAAGCCAGTCAGATTAAGCGATCTGCGTATGGGATGGTGGTGTTGCCCGGTTTGCAATTGGGCCATTCTGAAATCAGCCAGTTACCGGGGCAGAGGAATTGGCCAATCCAAGACCGATCTAGATGATCTGTTCAGTACCGACGCCTGGGGGCCATACAGTCCAACGATTGCGCGATACTTTGGGAACAGGGCGACCTATGCCCAGATCGTGAAGTTTTATGCGGCAGAGAATCCTGGACCTGGCCGTTATGCACCGCCTCACGTGTCGGGAACGGAGATTACAGAAGTTCTGGCAATCCCTAATTACAACAAGGTCCGCACATCGTATGTCGAGCGGCAAAACTTGACGCTGCGGATGAAGATTGCTAGGTTTCACCGCCTCAGTCTTGCATTTTCTCGCAAGCTGATGAACCTCAAGGCAGCAGTTGCACTGTACTTTTGGACCTATAACTTCTGTCTGATTCATCGTTCGCTTCGCATGACGCCAGCAATGGCCGCAGGCATAACGGATCGTATTTGGGAACTGAAGGAACTCATCTCATAAGGAGATCATATGACAAAAAACCGTAAGCTCATTGAGCGTATGGCTCATGCCCTGTCAGTTCATCATGCATTGAATTTGGCCCATGGTATTCTTCTTCAACGCTTGCGAATATCGAAACGGGAATATGTAGATGTGATTCGGAAATGCAGCCCGAAAGCCGCTGCCTACAAATCGAAAATCCTCGCCAGCTTTCTGAAGGAGGATCTTCCGCAGTCAGAAAAAGAGCTGTGGGAATCGCTAGGGTTAGGCGATCTTTGGCTTCCAGACGGACCAGAGGAAAATGGCCCAAAGAGTTAGCAATTTCTGCTATGAGATCAAAATGATTTGTCATGCAAACCGCCCTGCAAAATTTAGTCAAAATAGCCCACTACCCGCCATCAGAACCTCTTTGTGATTTAGCTGACGAAGGGGACGAGGGCTAATTAGGTTGGAGTGTCCTATTCAGGCGGATCATCTAGCCAAAGCCAGGGAACAGGGTTTGTACTGGGTGGAGCGGTTGGTGTCTGTGGGGCTTTTGGAATAGAGGCTCGCTTCCCCTTCCAACTCCAACTCGTAGCCGGTGCCTTTTTCGCCGTGCGTTGCTTTTTGGCAGCGCGGGTAGGCCGCTTTGCTTGGGCCTTCGTCCGTGTAGCTTTAGTGCCCCGCTTCGTTCGTTTGGTCTTAGTCGCCCGTCGCTTCGCCATGTGCCCTTCTAAGCGAAAGCGATCTGTCTTGTCAAGGAAGAGAGTCGGCAGTTGTGACACTCCCTTAAGCGCGGAGGTGTCAAGGTGACCCTACCTGCGAAAGTGAGTTATTCATCTTTTAGCAATCGTTCTACCTCCTTCAAGACGAGCCAACGCCGTGAAGGGTCGATGGGCTTGTCTCTGAAGACTCCGAGAATCCTTTCGACCGGTTCGCTCTCCGCATCGTCCAAGACCGACTTAGCTCCATCCAGGGCGAGATTTGCCAGCTCGTCTGCTCGCTTGTTTTTTTCTCGCCTCACATGGACCACTTTCGCTTTCTTAAATGTGGCGAGCAATCCTGATGCCTCAGCCCACAGTGGTTTCATTTTGACGTCTTTGACCTGGTATTCGCCCTTCAGTTGCCTCACGACCAGTTCACTGTCCATACGTAACTCGATCTCATCATCACCGTGATCCTTGGCTCTCTTCAGTCCCTCGATGGCCGCTTGATACTCGGCGATGTTGTTTGTTCCATATCCTCTTGCCTCCGAAACCGTCTCAAGCTCGCGTCCATTTGGCCTTTGAATGCTCAAACCAATTGCCATCTCGCCAGGATTCCCTCGACAGGCTCCGTCTGCATAGATGATGAGCATCCTCGCCTCATGGATGAATCGTGAGTGCTTACATTAAATTCCACGACACGTTCTCTGTACAAGTTTGGTAATCAGTGAACGACGCTGGAGTGTCGCGATTATCAGCCTCCTCCCATGGCCGATAATCACAAAAATTAATGGCATTAATTGTGCAGTAAGACTACGTACGAGCAGGAGCAGCGAGGATGGACCTCATGAAGCCAGTCTCATTATACGAGTGAAATCGTGAAACGTTGCAGGAAGGAATCGACCAGTAACGAAAGGAATTATCGCGTGGAGAAAGAGCAACTACGACAGAAGATCGATTTCGTGACCTTCTATGGAGAGGAGTTGCCATCGCTGACCCACACCCGCGGTGCCGAGGCATCAGCCTTGTGCCCGTTTCATGACGACGAGCATCCGAGCCTGAGCGTGAACCTGGAAACGGGACTCTGGTGCTGCCATGCCGGATGCGGCGGTGGCGATGTGTTCAGTTTTGTGATGAAGCGTGACGAAGTGGACTTTCCACAAGCAGTACAAACCTTACAAGAGGAGGGTCAAGTGAAAGAAGCTGTGACAGAGGTCCGTCGTGTTTTGCGAGCGCATCAATGGCAGGATGCAGATGGCAACGTGGCCTACCACCTGCGGTGGTCCAGTGGCACCAAGTTCACGTGGACGCAGGACCCTGAAGGAGAAAGACCAGGGCGTGGAGGCTGTAAGCCGACGCTATATGGTTTAAAGGAGGTTCAGGAAGCGCAAGAAGTCATCCTGGTCGAGGGCGAGCGGGATGCCGATACACT
>Ga0126371_10006852_pt1 | contig 10168 bp, 7 predicted proteins | sample PanSoiMetaPlot_4_FD_110145 | JGI IMG/M metagenome (GOLD analysis project Ga0126371, IMG submission 110145) | Tropical forest soil microbial communities from Panama - MetaG Plot_4 | ecosystem: Environmental > Terrestrial > Soil > Tropical forest > Bulk soil | place: Panama | collected 2016-02-17
CAGAGGCGGCTTCGTCTGGCCGGAGCGCGCCTGCCAAATGCTCTTGATCCGCGCTATGCCTGCGGGGTAGACGATGGCGCGCCGGAAGGGGCCGATCAGGGCCAGGTAGAACCGGCCGAACCAGCCGCGCGGCTTGACATAGACTCCCAATTGCCCGCGATAACGGCCCCCGCCTTCATCAATCCAGACTAAGTGCTCGATGGCGTGCACGGTCTTGTTGGACAGTTCTGCTGCCCACTCGTTGTCAGTGTGGTACAACGGCCGGAATTTCGCTGCCGGGTTTTTTCCAACAGCAACGGTATTCTTCAAATCCTCGGGAAGGCGGGCGCATAGCGTTGTTTCAGTGCAGCCTGGAATCGCCAGTTTGACGGCGCCGTCGCTCCACCCGCCGTCTTTCCAGTTAAACCAGCGTCCTAGTCGTCTGCGCAGGCGAAAAAGCGCGCGCACTGCGGGTGGCCCATTTCTGGCCAGATCAAGAGTGTTCATCGTATCGATAAGGGAGCTAAACTCGCCCCGGCGCCCTCGCACGCCGAGGTCCCAGACATCCAGGAGTTTGAAGTCGGGTGCTATGCGGGCCAGGCGCCAGGGATACGCTTGGTGCGCGTGGTTTGGCAGCCTCACATCAGCCTCCATTGGGCTATGTTTCTAATCTAGAAGTTTACCTTGGCTGCAAGCTGGAGCACCCGCCCCACATTGCCCTGTCCATTCACATTCGCTGCGGATGGCAGACCAAAAGCAGAAATTCCGGCCACAGGGACGGTCTGCTGAGTCAACACATGCGTAACTGTATTGGCGGCAAACAGCGTCGTACGTACGCCGGTAATATTCTCATGGTTCATTATGTTGAACGCCTCCGCGATGAGCTGCAGGTTCGCTCTTTCGGTAAAGCGGATAGTGCGGGTCACGCGCGGATCGAGGGTAACGATGGCAGGCATGGTGAAGGTGTTGCGTCCAAAGCCGGGCGCACGCTCGTTGCGGCTGTTTCCATCATTATTAAGGTCTGCATTCACGAACGCTGAATAAGGCTGCCCGCTTTGCGCATTGAAAATCGCCGCGATCTGCCAACCCTCGGCCAGGGTCTTCACCACACGATTATCAATACCTTTGGCGTAGTTCAAGTCCCAGATCCCACTCAGGATAAAGCGGTGACGCACATCATCATTACCGTTCGCCCGGTCGCGCGCGATATTGTTGGGGTCATAGACGAGCTTGGCATCGTCAGTGCCCGGCACGACCGCTGTGGCATCGGGAACATCATCAATAACGTGGCTCCAGGTATATGAGCCGAATGCCTGGAAATTATGTGCCAGACGCTTGCTGACCTGAAGGAAAAGCCCGTTGTAGAAAGAGTTGGCGTTGCTCTCAAACTCGAAGATGCGCGAGAACCCCGGGAACGGCCTTGGTCCCGTCAGTTGGTTTACTGTAAGCACCTGTCCCGTTCCGGCGACGGTGAAGTTCACGGGAACTTCAGTGGCCGGCTCATTGATGTCGCGCGTGCGCTGCAAATGCACGCCGCGTACACCCAGATAGCCAACAGTCACCGATAGATTCTGGCCTATCTGATGCTCCACATTCAGGTTGAACTGCTGCACGTAAGGCTGCACATAATTCTTGTTGAAAACATAAATCGTTGGCGCAGGTAAAGCAGCGCCGGTGGGCAGCGCGCATCCTGCATTGGCCGATGGAACGCCGCACGTCACGTTCGGATAAGAGGCGGGCAGAGGCGTTGCGGCGGAAGCATTAAAGGTCAGGGTCTGAACGTTGATTCCGTTATTGGAATGCGCCGTGCCATACATGATCGCGGGCGTAGTGCCGTAGAAAATCCCGTAGCCGCCGCGAACTACAAATTGCCTGCCGGTGATGGGCTGCCAGGCGAATCCCACGCGCGGGGCTATATTGTTGTGGTCGTTCTGGATTCTTGCAGTATTCAGCCCAAGCGCCAGGGCCACCGGGTTCTGCACCGTTGGCTGGTCGACGAGTTCCACATCGTAACGAACTCCGAGATTGAGGGTCAGGTTCCGAGTTGCTTTCCAGTCGTCCTGAACAAAAGCCGAGTATTGCAACAAGTTGGGATGAGTGGTTGCGCCGCTTGTTCCTGATCCCGGATATGCCTCGACCAAAGAGTTTCCTGCAGCAGTAACAGGTGAGCCGAGCAGGCTTTTGCCAAAATCATCGAGGCTGGCGAAGGTATACGAACCGGAGAAATTCCCAGGAAAGAAATTCAAAATGCTGTCGTGGAGGATGTCTCCGCCGAATTTGAAATTGTGGTGTCCATGCAGCCACGAAACTGTATCTCCGTACTGTTGGCGGTGGATGGTGGTCTCGCGCGGGCTGAATGAGTTTCTGCCCACAGTCAGCAATACCTGGCCAGCATTGCGGACGGTCGCCTCCGGATTGATGCTGTTGGCCAGTCCCGGTTCATTGTCACGCTGATAGCTGAACCTGGCAACGTTCACCACATTTTGCGTAAACAACGCAGTTTCCTGAATACCAACAGTATCGGTATTCACGTTGGATGCGCCGGTATGCTCGAACGCGCTGTTGGTTCCGCTGTTCTCCTGCGCCTGGCCGTTGAAGCGTTGCGCGTTATATCGCCCTGAAAGCTGATGACGATCGTTGATGCTGTAATCCACTTTTCCCAGGTAAACGTCCTGATTGAAGGTGCGATTGTAGGTGTTGGTTCGAGCAGCCAGATAACTCACTGCGGCAGCCTGAAACGCATTGGCCGGCGTGGGCAGCGTAACCAGAATCGGGTTACCGGTATTATTTCGCTGGCCGTCGTAATCGAAGAAAAAGAACGCGTGGTTCTTGACAATGGGCCCGCCAATGTTTCCGCCAAACTGGTTGAAATGGTAGCCGGGCTTCAGCGGAGCAGGCCGGCCGGCGGCAAGAGCCGAGGCTAGTTGAAGGTTGTAGATGGGATCGTTCGCATTGAGTCCACGATCACGGAAGAATTCGAACCCGGTGCCATGGAAGGCGTTGGTCCCTGACTTGGTGATCACGTTGATCACAGCGCCGCCAGCGCGCCCGAATTCGGCAGAATAGCCGTTCGTGTTTACCTGAAACTCCTGCACTGCATCCTGCGAAAACTGATAGGGAGCGCGACCTGATCCTGTACGGCCCAGAGTCTGCCCAAAAAAGGTGTTGTTGTTATCGGTGCCGTCCACGGTAAGCGAGTTCAGGGTTCCCCTCTGGCCGGCAAAGCTCAGGTCACCCAGCCGCACATCTCGCGTCACCCCCGCGGTGAGCAGGGCAAAGTCAATGAAGTTTCGGCCATTGGTGGGAAGATTGGCAACTGCGCGATCATCAATTGTCGAACTTACCTGTGTTCGCGCTATTTCCACCACCGGAGCTTCTCCGGTCACATCCACGGTTTGCCCTTCCGCGCTGACTTTCAATTGCAAATTCAAGTTCAATTTGGCGCCGATATCCAGCTTGACGCCCGTTGTGCTCAGTGGACCGAATCCCTGCTTTTTAACGTTCAGGTCGTAAGTTCCAACCGGCAAGAGCGGAAATTCAAAGAAACCATCGCCTGTGCTGGAGGTCTTGAAAGTTGCTCCGGTGGCGGTGTTTGTGGCGGTTATTTCCGCGCCAGGCACCAGGGCGCTGGATTGGTCCGTCACAGTTCCGGTGATGGAGCCCTCATTCCCGCCTTGTCCGAGAACTGTGGCGGCGGCCAAAATCAAAAAAGCGATCAGGATGGCAATACGCGCTTTTGGTTGAAACATTTGTGGCTCCCAAAAATTATTCTGTCTGTTACCTGGCATTCCGGATCGGAGGGGCAGTTCGGTCTCTTCGCGCGAGATCTTGGAGTTTACTGCCCAGGTCTACGGAAACACTCGGGTGGTAATCCTATCGCAAATCCCTGGTCGGTGCGGACACGAAAACATCCTAATTAGGTTAAAAATCTGTGAAAGTCTTAATTCCACTAGCATTTCAGAGTTAGGGTGAGAGCCGACATGAGAAGCGCGATTCCATTTGGTGCAAAAGAGCATGGTAACCATTGCAAATTCCTGTTGGGTGTAACCTTCAGAGAGACGCGTTTCTCATGACTCATACCTGTCCGGATTGCCGCTATCGGCAGGATGATTACGGGTCGTCTTGTCATCGCACCTCGCATCTGCCCGGCCAACGAGAGGCGCGTCAATGACCGGTAATTTCGGCAAAGCGAGGGTCACCCCGCAGTGAGGAAAATGCCGGGTCGTCGTTCAGACGATCGGCAATAACACGAATGGTCTTTACGTTTTTCAGGAATTCGAGCGCCGCTTCTTTGTCGCCAACCGCGAGGGCTTCTTTGGCCGCGGCAACGCTGATCATACCGACATTTCCATTGCCCAAAACCAGGGCTTGACGGAAATGAGTGATGGCATTGTAGTGGTCGGATTGGGCGGCGAGCGCTTCAGCCAGACGCCAGTGGGCGAAGCTGTTCTGCGAGTCGGCAGCAACCATTCGCTGGTAAGACTCAGCTGCCTGCTTCCAATCGCCCGAGAACGCGAATCCGGCGGCCTCCGCCTCATTGAGCATGAGTGCAGTGCGTTGCAGGCGTGGGTCAAAACTATCTGAAATGAAAGTGAGAGCCTGGCGGACAAGGCTGCGCGACTGTTCGTTGTCATCTACAACTTCGAATCCATGGTGCAAGACGCTGCCGTTGACCAGAGACCATGGTGCGTTCCGGCCAATGGCGCCGGCCACGATTTCATCGATACTGGTGTTGAGGTTGCGGTTGTCCAGTCCGGCCCGAAAGACCATCACCGGCAGATCCATCCGATATTGATTCACGTTGCCCGAACCGTAAAAAACCAATGCCCCTTTTAGATAAGGGCGCTTAGGATCAGTGAGAATTGACATCCCTGCCTGTACATTGGCCGAACACGAATATATGACGATGCGCGTGGCGTCGAGGCCGAGCGTGGTCGCATTCTTCTGAAGGTACGCGATGAGCTTGTCGAAGGATTCTATTGGTTTTTTCGGATCAGACTCCATGACCGCCGCCGCATAATCGATAGACGTGATGAGCTTGCCCCATCCCACGTATTGGGGGTGGTCGCGGAATGGCGCAGAACCCAGCATCTTTCCGACGACGTTGACAAAGATAACGATCGGGAGCGAACCGGACTGCCTTGCCGGCTTGTAGAGATCAAATGAATACGATTCGGGGGAACCGGGGTTGTAGATGATGTTGCGTCGAGAAAAGGAGGAATCCGGTGGGACGGGATAAACAAAGTGTGGAGCTTGCGCTAAGACCGGGACGGAGAAACACAGGGATAGGAGTAGAGCCTTCATGAGGACCTCCAGAAGACTGGATGTTTGACGGGGAAAAATGGCGAGTGTCAACGACCATCAAAACCCTTTCTGATACAGCGTCGGTTTCAATGACCTTTATATTTTCCTCCCTCTCAGGTATCTTTCGCACGCTCCCATTCGTTTTGTAGGTATGACGCAATCAAGCAATCCATTCGGCGTGCAGCGATCCGTGCGGGGACCGTGGCGGCGCTATATAGACGGTCTCGCAGAACACCGGCCTGCACTTCACGCGTATTGCCGGCGTTTGACCGGCAACGTGTGGGACGGTGAGGACCTGGTGCAGGACACGCTGGTTCGCGTGTTCAGCCTGCTGGGAAAAACGGACGTGCGCCTGGAGAATCCCAAAGCCTATCTGATCCGCACGGCCGCCAACCTGTGGATCGACAGAGTTCGCAGGTCGGCGCGCGAGCAGGCCGCGTTGCTGCTCGATCAGGCGGAGCCGGCGTCGCCGCCGCACGACGTGTCGGATGCACCGTCCGCCGCGCGGCAGCTCTTCCAGACGCTGCATCCTCAGGAACGAGCGGCGCTCCTGATGAAAGATGTCTTCGAGCTGTCTCTGGAAGAAACCGCAGCCATGTTGAACACAACAGCAGGGGCGGTGAAGTCTGCACTCAGCCGGGCCCGCGGACGGTTGGACGGACGAAAGCCTCCTGCCGGCATGGGTGCGCCGCCAAAAGCAATCGTGGAACAATTCATGCGCGCGCTGCACGACAAGGACATGAAGGCGATGAAGGAATTGTGCGCCGAGAACCTTTCCACCGAGCTTGTTGGCGGCGTCGAGTTGAATTCATTCGATAAGGCGCGAACAGTCTTCCAGCATGCTCACATGGTGATGCCAAAGTTGGGATTCGGCGAACGTCCCTGGTGGAAAGTCGTTGAGTACGAAGGCGAACCCATCATCCTGGGATTCCGTACGCTCGGCGGCCTTGAGGGTCTCAACGAGATTCACCGTCTGGAGGTTGCAGACGGGCTGATCGTAAAGGTGCGAACCTATTGCTTCTGTCCGGAAACGCTGGCCGTGATAGCTGAGGCGCTGGGATGTTCAGCACTGCCCAGGCCCTACCGCAGCCCGTCCGTTTGGGACTTCATCCTGGCCACACTGCGATTGCGCTCATTTCCCAGATGTGCGTTCTGAGAACACGAAAGGCTATTTTTGCTTTACCTGGAGCGATTTAACGATTGAAGTCATTTCCGAAAGCATGGAATTCAGCTCGGTGCTGCCTTTTACCGGCAAGCGATTCACATCTTTTGAACGGTAGGCCATTGTGACCACGAGCGCGCGGTTCTGACCGGGAACGTAGAAATTAAAGAAGCCGCCGGCAGCATCTGTTATGTATGAAAAATACCAGACAGTTGCTCCGCTCGAAGGCGCATTACACCAGGTCTGGGATGTTGCGTCGGCTTTGCTTACATAGAGATCAATACGGGTGTGCTGATCAAAGGCCGGGCTTGATTCGCCCTTGCCGCACGGTGGAGTAGGGTACTCGGTTACAACCGCATCAGAACTTGGAGCTCCCTGGGCTATTTCAGCAAATCGTCCGCCCTCCACTCCGCTCGCCTGAGAAGCCTGGGTATTTATATAAAGGATGTAATTGCCTTTGGTAATATTGACTGCGCCTGGAGCGCGACGAGGTGGTTTTGCCGTCCATCCTGCTGGCAGGACAAGTTTCATATATTGGTTTTCGTAGACTGCATCCTTTGGTTGGGCGCTCGGCGACTGTTGAGCGGCGCCTTGACTGCTCTCAGCTAAAAGCAAAAAAATCAAACCGCATAGAACGGTAAATTTTTTCATAAGAATCTCCTCTGGAAGCAATCTTTGAATCGGTAAATTTTCACTGCAGCTTTCAAGGTGGTTATCCTGAACAGAATTCCACCCTGGAGGTCCGCATCAAAACTCTGGCCGTGAAATGCTGGTTGAGCTGTCATCATTATGGCACCGCGCAGTGAAGGCAAGCCGCCAACCCATCCGAATTAAGCTGATTCAGGCGCTAGCCTTGTGAGCGCTAAGACCGGAAGCGTCCTTGGCGTGCGAGTGACGTCGAGCCTCGCGTGGTGGCCCTTTGTAAATCCTTTGCCAGGCGCGGCGAAGCTGACGCGTCGAACTGAATCCGGATTGTTCGGCGACACGTTCCATGTCCAATCGCGTCTCGCGAAGCAGCTCCTGGGCAAAGGCGACGCGTAGGCGGTTGCTGTATTCGGGAATGCTCATGCCGACATGTTCGTGAAAGAGGCGCGAAAGATGACGATCGCTCGCACCCGCCAGACGTGCCAGCGCGCCCAGACTCCAGGACTTGGTAAGATCTGCGGCGATGGCATCCTGGACGCGATGTACTGCCGGATGAATGTGATTGCGACCTTCCAACCACGGGGATAGCTGAGGGTCGGAACCACTGCGACGCAGATAGATGACGAGATATTGTGCCACCGCCACGGCGCAGGATTGGCCGGTGGATTGATGAACGAGATGAAGCATAAGATCGATGCCTGCAGTGATGCCAGCGCTTGAGTAGCGCTCGCCATCTTCAACGTAGAGACGATTTTCGAGAATCCGAGCCCGCGGGGCGATGGCACGAAGCTCATCGTAACTCAGGTAGTGCGTGGTGCAGGAGTATCCGTCAAGAAGATTAGCGCGGGCAGCAATCAACGCGCCGGTGCAGATCGAGATCAACTTGTGGCCGGGACGGACGGTGGTCTTCAACCACGTCACGATAGCTTTTTCCGCCTCTTTGTCCGCCGCTGACTTTCCCGGACCTTGTTCGCCTCCGCTGAGCATTACGTACTCAACATCGCCGGCAAGCACGACCCACGACTGCGGCGGTAATTCCTGAGGCAGCGGTTCGATTGCCGCCAGAGTGATACCAATCGAAGTTTGCAATGAAGAGCTTGGCCCGATATAGCGAACCTCAAAACGCACAGAACTCTGCAGGCGGTTGGCCTGACGCAAGACCTCAAGCGGACCGGCGATATCGAGCAACAGCAGGCGTGGTGGAACTACCACGAACACCGGGATACGCCGAACTGCATCAGGATCCGAAGCAGCATTCCCAGCGTGGACAAGAGTTTGATCATTATTACTCAACACAGCGGTTTTCCTCCGTGTTCTGGACTGATTCATGACTTGTCATCAATCCATCGGACATTTCCGACCAACTCGACGGGCGGACAGCGTGAATGAGCCAGATCAGACTACAGCTTTGCAATGTCACCAGCAAGAGCCTGTTCGACGGTGGTGATTCGCGCGAAGCGGCCGTCCAGCACGAGTTCGGTTCTTGATTTAATTTCCTGCGGCGACCACTCCCTCCCGTAGCGGTCGGTCATAGGAAACGTCAAGGTCGCATCGGTGACGTAGTCGACCTGATATCCCAGATCGGAAGCATGGCGTGTGGTTGTCTCGCAGCACTGTTCGGTCCGGATGCCCGAAACGATCACACGCTGGATGCCGTGTTGCGTGAGCCAGACAGCCAGTCCGCTGCCGACCAGGGCGCTGTGACTGCGCTTTTGAAAGACAGCATCCGGCGTGAAAGACACATCCTGCAATGGCGCAACGTAACCGGACTCCAGAGAGAATGGGCCGGAATCTTCGACGTGGAAAATCTGAATGACCGGAATTTTGCGGGACTGAGCTCCGTCGATCAGAGGTTGAAGGCACTCGACGAAAGAAGGTACGTCGGAGTCGCGCCAGTACGGACGATGACGGAATGATTCCTGCACGTCAATGACAAGAAGCGCAGTTGCAGAAGTAGACATCAGATAACTCCTCCGTTTGAAACATTGTTGCAATCACTGCAAATGCGAGAAAGACCTGGAACGGATCTTTTTCGGACAAAAAAAGACATGGCGATTGTCGGAATTCATTCCTGAAAAACTAATGTCGCTTTTTGTCCGATAAACGTCCCGCGCATGCCTTTTACACGTTCAGGACTCCTGACACAATCCCCGCACTGGAGAAGGTTCCATGAACAAAATTCGGAAAACGACTCAGGTGAATGCATTCGTCCGCAAGCACTTCATTCATCTGATTTCAGTCATCGCTTTTGTCGCGTTCTTAACCCCCGGAATCGCCGCCTCAGTGCGGGCGCACAAGGCACTGTACGACCAGGTCGACGCGTCCGGCTTCTCGCTGTTCCTCATGATGCTCTCGGCCGCTATTCAATGCGGCATCGGCGCGTTTCACGGCATCATCAGGCGTCCCAAGCCGCTCCTGATTTGCCTGGCGCAGTATTTCCTGGTGCTGCCACTCAGCTGCTGGCTTCTGGGACAGGCATGCATCCCGCTGCTCGGACGCCAGCTTGGCGAGCCGATGCAGATCGGCCTCGATCTAGTGATCCTCATGCCGGTGGCTGCCACAGCCGCGATCTGGGTGCGCGATGCCAGAGGCGACATTGAACTGCTCGTTAGTCTTGTGGTGATCACGATGTCGCTGGGAACTGTGACCGCACCCGCATACCTCTATTTCATGAATGGGCTGACGGCTAATTCCATTAAAATTCCACCGGTTTTGATCCTGCGCCAACTGGCGCTCGGCGTGCTTCTCCCGCTGCTCGCCGGCGTCGTGCTCAACAAGTTGCTGCGCAAATCGCTGGCGCGCATTCAACCCTATTTCACGTTCATAGGCAGCGCAGGCCTGTTCATGGCGGTGTATCTCAACGTCGGCACCGCCGCACCGTTGTTACGGCGGCTGTCGCTCACTCAGATCGTGTGCGCCGCGGTGATTGTGCTCGCCGTGAACCTCGTCAACTTCTTTCTCGGCGCAGCTATCGGTCGCATGGCCGGGCTGCAGCGGGACCATCAGGTTACTTGCGAGTACTCCAGTGGCATGCGTTCGAACGGCACTGCACTGGTCGTTGGCCTGGCCTCGTTTCCC
>Ga0126371_10006853_pt1 | contig 10167 bp, 12 predicted proteins | sample PanSoiMetaPlot_4_FD_110145 | JGI IMG/M metagenome (GOLD analysis project Ga0126371, IMG submission 110145) | Tropical forest soil microbial communities from Panama - MetaG Plot_4 | ecosystem: Environmental > Terrestrial > Soil > Tropical forest > Bulk soil | place: Panama | collected 2016-02-17
CGAGCGGCCGGGCGCGCAGCGCCGGACAGCCAAGGTCGTCCGGTTCGGCGAGCGCCGCTTCAATGCTGTCCGCCTGCACCAGCGCCGTCTCTTCCCGCTCGCCGGGGCAGCCATACCAGACGACGAACTCCACCGCGCTAGCTGATCGTCACGCTGCCCGTCAGCACACCGCTGACACTCTCCACGACGTTACCGGTAGCATCGTAGAGCGTCAAGCTCTGCACATGGATGGTCCCCATCGGATCGATCACGATGATGAGGAGCAGGACGCCGGGTTGCGACGGCCCACCCACCGGCCCGAAGCTGCACGACCCATAGATGATGGCCGCTTCGCCGGCCGGACCGATGGATTGGTCGTATCGGCCCGGGCCCGCCGGATCGACGACTGCTGTTAGCCCGCTGCCGAAGTTCACCAGGCCAAGCCCCAGATGCCCGCTGCTGGCGTTGATTGACACGCCGTCGCCGGCTACTGTGCCGCCGCCTACCGTGTCCGCGGCCGCCGGCTTAAAACTGCACGCTCCGAATACCAGCGCCGCCGCCGCCATCCCGAGCCATACTCCGCGCATGATTAACTCCTTGAGAAAAGCGCCCGTCACCAGGCCGGACGGGCGCGAAGAAAGCAGACGATTGTTGACTGTTATTCCGACTTCATCGGAGAGATCCGCAGTCGAACTTAATATATCACCCGGAGGCAAGCGCTCGACGTTCTTCGTCCGCATCTTGCGCGGCCTCAAGGACGTGCATGAGACGCGACGCCAGCCAATCCACCCCGGTCGCGGGCAGCCGGACGATGCAGCGCCCCGGCGAAGGGATCGCGCGCCCGACGATCGGTGTTTCGACCGTCGAGTAATCCAACTCGCCGAACCCATCCGGCCAGTAGGAGAAGGCGATGCATGTCATCTTGCCTTCCGGCCACACCTCGACCAGCATCCCGTGATCTTCGCGCCACTCCAACCCCGGGTGCTGCAGCACGCGCTTCTCGATTTCCTCTTGCCGCGTCGTAATCACGTCAGCCCTCTGCGAGTGCTTGCTGCGCCGCCTGCAGACTACCAGTGGCCGACGCGACCGCCGCTGTAGCCGTAGCCAATGCGGTCGTCGCCGTCACCAGCGCCGCCTGCGCGTCGCTAATCGCCTGCTGCGCGCCGGCTACGTCCGGCCCGCCGCCATCAGGAGGCGGGGTCGGATCCGGCGGCGGCGTATCCGGCGACCAGCCGTCGCCCGGATCCTGATGGATCTGGCTGGATCCCTGCTCGACGGAGCAATCCTTTCCGCGCGGCGCGGTGTAGTTTTGGAAGGTGACGTTCTTACAGGCATACGCCTGGCCCTTCCCATCGGCGAAACAGACGCCCCAGCGATCGGACGGGGCGCTCCAGTCGATGTTGAAGTTCTCAAACGTCGAATTGAGGACGGCCATCAGGGAAATCGGCGGGGTGCCGCCGGATCCGCAATGCTGGAACACCATCTCGCTGGCGTGCATCCCGTCGATGGTCGCGTTCATGCCCGCGCCGTTGCATTGGAGACCGCTCCCGGTAACGCGCGAGACGTTCAACCGTTCTACGGAGCTGCCGTCCGCATTGCCGCTGATATAGACACCGTGCAGCTGGTCCGCATTGTAGCCGCGCGCCGGGCTACCGCTGTCCTCCACCGTGATGTCCTGATAGACGCCGCGCAGGCAGCTACCGGTGATGATCCCCTCGATGCAGCAATCGTGGACGTAAATCTCCGTGAGGGCGATATCGTTGGCGACCGTGATGCGGATCCCGCGCCCCTGGCTTCTCCTCACCTCCAGAGGACCGATGATCTGCAGGCGGTGGCAACCGTCGTGGAACCGCATCGAGCACGCCGGTTCCCCGCTCGGTGTGATGCTGCCTTCGATGATCACGCCGTTGCCGCCGGTGATCACCATGTCCGTGGCGGCGCCGAACTCGACGGGTTGATGCACCCCGGGCAGGAGCTGGATTTCCAGCCCTTTGGCGGCTTTAGGCCAAGGATCAGCCGGGCTTTTGGTCACCTTCGCCATGATGCGTCTCTCTCTTCGGTGCCGGATGATGGACGGGATGCCCGTGCTTTGCCTTCTCCAGCTCGATCTCGTGTTCCCATTCCCGCTGTTGATCTTCTAGGTGCTGCTGCCGGATCTTGTCGTAACGGTAGCTCAGCCGGTTGACCATGACCGCCAGGACAACGAAGAACCCGGCCGCCCCCACGATATGAGGACGCCACCGATTCTCCATGATTTGCGACAGCCCCAGCGTCCACCCGGCCAGCGCGAGCAGTCCGGCGCCGGCCGGCGGTCGGCGTTCGGCAGCCAATCGCAGCAACCGATCCTGAAAGCTGGTCGGCGCGGGCGGTCGCGGCGACCGCGGCCGGTGCGGCGCCGCATGGTGCGCTGGGGAATCCCGTTCCGGTTCGGCGGCCGGATCCGGCGATGGATCGGACATCCCGCGCTACTTCCTCGCCCCGGTCCCGGGTTTGTCGCTCTCGTCCCTCGGACGGGTCCATGCACCGATCCCAAGGGCGGCGAGACCGGCGGGAATGGCGATCGTCGCCTGGCCCTCCAGAAATAGCTGCGCGCGCTCCGAGAGCGACTTTCGCGTCGACGCCCAGAACAGGCAAATGCCGATCAGGATGATCACCAGCCCCGGCAGGAATGGCTTGAAGTATCGCACCGCGCTTCTCGGAGAGGATGAGGACCGGAACGCCTCGTCATCCGAAACGTCGGTTATCTCATCCGGTGATGCGGTCTTTTCCCTCCGACCATCGAGCGTTGTCCCGGTCATCAGGATCGACGCCGCGCCGCTTCAGACACTCGCGGCGCCACTTCTCGATCTGCTCTTCCCTAAATCTTCCGTAACTCGCCGGGATGCCCGCAGGACGCGCTACGGCGCGATTTTGAGCGGCGGGCGGTTTCGGGCCTCTCGGGTCGGGTTTCGGGGCAGAGGCGGCGCCTGCCTTCTCCTGGCTATCCACGCGGGGCATTTCGCCGGCCGGGTCGCCCGGCCTCCCCGGGGTGGCATCCCGGGGAGGCATCGCTTTGCCGCCGTTACCGAGGAGGCGCGTGCGGCCGTGGGGGTTAGTCTTGGGGTTGATCCGCATCGGTTAGAAGAGCGGTGGTTGTCGGTTCGCATCGCGCTTTGCCGCGTCGCGCGCCTCGTTTCGTTCGCGGAAGCTCGCCGGCAGCCCGTTCTCTCGCAGGAGCGCGAGCACTTTGGGCGCGATACTGCGCAGCTGCGTCTGATACGTGCCCGGGCCGTAGCTCGCCTTGGAGTATTCCTGAATAGCGACGCCATCATCCGGGCTGAACGTCAGCCACATCAAGCCCTCTTCGTCGCGGTCGCAGCCCTTCTGCAGCCGCGCAATGAGGAGCTGAAAGCCACCCTTCTGCGCGCCGGCGCCCAGCTGCCGCGAGAGCACGCGACACTCTTCGGCGGTCAGTGGTATACGAAGTGTCATGAGTAGACCAACGGACGAGTGAGTTCGATCAGGCCGCACGCCGCGCAGTCGCTATACAGCTGCCGGTCGATCAGGTGCCGGTGGTGCTCGTCGTTCTCGGTCGCCGCAACGTGCGCCGCCGAGACGCGGAGGATCGGTTCGAGTATCCCGACGACCGCATTCAGATCCAGAAAATCACCGCACCGGAACGCTTTAACCACTTCCCCGCCGCTCCGCACAATCACCATGTATCCGTCCGCGTTGTCGCCCTCGCCCTGATAGACATCCAGCCCGAGATCCCACGGCACGCCCCATTCCCAATAAGGTCCGCTGCAATAGCCGGCGGGGTGTTCCGCTTGGATAGGATGGCCGTCTGTGGTCCGCCGCTCCGTTTTCGCCCATTCGATATCGCTGATGTCGGTGAGCGTTCGCTGCATCATCTGGTAGTCGGCCATTACGCCACCACCTTGAGCAAACGCGAGCAGTCGGGACACAGCCAGCGACCTTCCTCGTTGAACACCATCCCCAGCCGCTTCCTGGCAATCAACCCGCGATCGGCGGGCAGTTGCGCGTCACACGCCGCGCAACTCCCGCCGGCCGCGGGTAGCGGTAGCGGCGCCGGTGCCTCATTGACGGGCAAACCAATGAGGCCGTCCGACGCGCTGGGATCATGACCGTTATCGGTAGAGTCTGCGGCCGGCGCCACCGCCCTTCCTGGCTGCACAGGAGAGGCGCCAGCCGCGTCCGGGGCGATGGCGGGTGTTTCGCTGCCCGCGCCCTTTTTCGCTCGTTTCTGGCGCGTCCTGGCAGGGAGAGGCGGCTTGGGCGTGACCTTGAGGCCGGGGGTGGCATACGGAATGCGGACTTCGGCGCCGTCGATCATAACCGCCAGCTGCGGCACATCCGGCCGCGGCGGGTAGAGCACGCCCGAGACGGTGCCGACGAACGTCTTGCCGCCCTCATCCCAGGAGATACCGTCGCCCAGGTCCACGCGCGGCAGGGTTTCCTCACCGGTCGTCTCATAGGCGTGGTAGCACGCCGGGCAAAGCATCTGGCCGGGGGACTTCTCCGGCCCCTTGCTGTGATAGCCGACGAGCACGGCGCGCCCGGTGGGGAAGTCGCTGCCGCAGCGATCGCAGTTGAGCGTATCGGCGCCGGGCTTGCCTTCGCGGCAGTCGGGGCATTCCTCCGTCATCGGCGTGCCGTGGGCGCAGGGATGGGTGACACTCTGCCTCTGTTCCTCATCCTCGGCGGCCGCAGCGTTCGCCGTGGGCGTGTCCGCATCTTGCTGGACCGCATCCCGATCGGCGGCGCAGAACGGGCACTCCGGCGAAGTGTCTCGCGGGAGACCGTGTTCGCACGCTGCCACGTCGACTATCGCCGCCGATCCGATCGCTTCGTCCGTTTCTCCCAGCGCGCGCGCCTGGCACTTCGGGCAGGTTTCACCCGGGGCGGTCCCGTGCTCGCACGGCCCGCGCGCCGGATACTCGATGATCGCGCGGCACATCGGGCAGATATCCGCCGGCCCTTTCGCCTTCTGATATCGGCACCCGTGCGGGCAGGTTTGCCACCCGTCCGCCTCTGCCGCATCCTCGGCAGCCGCGCGTGCTACGCAATCGACGCAGAGGATGTATTCGCCGGGTTTCAGCTTGTTGGCGCGTTCGGTGCGCTTGAGCAGCACGCCCGGCTGGCCGACGATCTTGCCCCATGTGTCCGCCGCGCGCAGCTGCTTGCCGCACCCGCAGCAGGGATAGGTATTCACCGGCCGGCCGCCCTTCTTCGGCGCTGGTGCTTCCGGTGCTTCCATGGCGCCGGCAGCGAATTCACGCACCGGCGGCGGCAGCGGTATCTCCGGCGCTGGGTCCGGTGCTTCCATGGTGCCGAGGCTACGCACCCGCGCCGCCGCTTCCTCGTCCTCACCCGGATCCCACTCTTCTCCCTTCAAGCAGTCGTCGCAAACGACCGTCACCGTGTTCGGCGGCCATTCGCCCTGCACGGGCTTGCCGCACGTCGAGCACGGCACTTCGATCACCGTGCCCTTCTCGGTCACATCTTCGGGCGGAAGTTGCTCGAGCTGATCCGTGCTTGGCGCCGGTTCGATTTGTGCTGCCACTTGCTCGAGCTCTTCTTCGGCGTAGTCGGGCGGTTCGTCCGCCGAAATGCCGGCCATATCCCGCAGCAGCTGCTCGCCCTCTTCGGCGAGGCTGTTATCGAGCTCCGCCGCGCCTTCGTCCTCATCGAAGGTCAACCGCGCCTGCGTAGGAGGCCGCCAGGATCCCTTCTGCGTGACGGTCGCTTTGTCGGTGTAGCCGCAGATCATCTTGCCGTCTTTGTCGCGGCCCACGGCGACTGTGAAGGCGACGGTCGCCTGTTCCACGTCGCCGCTTTCGACGCTCGCGATCGCCCGCCCGATCTTCTCGTCGAGCGCGTCGTGGAGATGCTTCGATAGGTGCGTCATTCAGCCACCTCGTTGGCTTCCAGCATCCACTCCCACTGTTGCCGGTGCAGCTCCGCCGTCGCCGGGCGCGACATGCTCTCGCGCATCTGTCGCAGTCCCACGGAGAGGACGCGAAAGACGGCCGATCCGCCGTCGCCGTCCATAATCAACTGCTCGATGGTGTTCGCAACCACATGGGCGGCGCGCTCACCTCTCTCCTCGGACACCCGCACGCAGACATCGCCGTGGACGATAATGAGGAGCGCCGTGACATCGAACATCAGCGCCAGGATGTTCGCGCGCTCGTTCAGATTGCGAGCATCGAAGAGCACCCGCAGCATTCGGACGGCGAGCATCTCTTCGTGTTCGGTGGCGCCTAGCTGCTGCCCGAAATAACGGATGTAGTCGTCGATATCGGCGAGGTGCTGGCCGATCTCGATCCGGCTGCCGGTCGTCTCTTCCGGCGGGGGTCCTTCGTCTTTTCGTTTTCGAGTTGCCATCAGTTACCCTCTTGTCAGTTGCATGTTTGCGCTTATTCGTCTAGCGAGCAAGCGTTGATTTCCCTATTGGTGTGAGTATACCGCATTGTTGTCGGCAGCAACAGGTCGCTTTGACGCGCCGCCCCTGTTCGTGCTACCCTATACCGGTTGGTTGTTCCTCACGACGCCCTGACCGGTCTGCAGCCCTGGTCGGGGCGTCGTTGATCTACCCCGCGCTTCTGCTCTGCATCCGGGCGGTAATCAGGTCCGATGCGTGCCCCTTGGTTTGGATGGCACCCAGCAGATCGCCGTTCACTCCCAGCTTCTTGAGCATTCGGAGCTGCCCCTCGCTCGGCGGGTGCTGTCGCCACCTCGCTTCGCTGCTCGCCAGCGCGCCGACCCCCGGCCAGCGCCCTTCGATTTCATAGCGCGCATCCTCCAGCGCGGCGGCGAGGTCGGTCCCCATCGCCGGTCGCTCAGCGATCACCATGCCGCCGACTCGGAGTTCGAGATGATATTCGCCGAGAAGGTCCTGCGTGAGACGCGCTTCGCGCGCCGGCCCGCGTTTCTCCGAGGTGTCCGACCTTTCCGATCCGCAGCCGAGAAAGTATCCCCACGGCATTCCCAGCCAGGCGAAGTGTGTCGCGGCGGCGATTTCCGGCGGCCGCTCGACACTGGCGAACAGATCCACCTCTTTGAGCATCAGGCGCACGTCGTTGAGCGTGCGCGGCTTGATATTCTTCAAGCCGGCGAGCTTTTCACCCAGCTCGTCGAGCGCCCGGGCCGCTTGCGTCACGCTCTCGCCTTCAAGATCGAGATCGGGCGGCAAGTCAAGGATAGCCGGCACGGAGGCAAGAGAGTGCCGCGCGCTGTTGTCCACACAGTCAAGAACGACTAAATCTTGCTTACCGGCGATCGGGCAGCGCCAGCCGCCGCGCGTGCCCCGCCCCACCATCTGCAGGTAGAGCGACCAGCTCTTGGTGGGCCGCAGCATGGCAACGCAGGCAATTCCCGGGAAGTCGAACCCCTCGGTGAGCACTTCGACGTTCGTGATCACCTGTATGTCGCCCGCCTTCCATGCGGCGATGATGTCGCCACGCTCTTCGAGCGTCATCCCCCGCGATGCGACCCATTCGGTGCGGATCCCCGCTTCGCTCCACGCTTCTGCGACATGCTGCGCGTGATCGATGCCGGCACAGAATACGACCGTCGGCCGGTTCCATGCGACATCCATCCACCGGTCGATTACCGCTTCGGTGCGGCTTTCGATGTCCACGGCCGCGGCCAGCTCGGCTTGATTGAAGTCACCCGCCGAGGTTTTCACTTCCGAAAGGTCCGCTTTCCCTTCGACGCGATACCCGCGAATGTCGGCCAGCCAGCCGTCATCAATTCCGCGCCGGATCGGGTAATCGTAGACCTGGCGTTGAAAGATCGCCTGCAGGTTCAGGCGATCCAGCCGCTTCGGTGTGGCCGTGCAGCCGACCAGCACCGGGCCGTCCTCATCGAAGCATCCGAAACGGCGAAAGACGTTCAGGTAGGAGGGCGCCGGAGCGTGGTGGGCCTCATCCACGACGATCAGGCGCAGGCGACCGGCGAGCGACGAAAGGCGAGTGGAGTTGGCTTTGCCGAGGGTCTGCACGCTGCCGACGACTACCGCGCAGTCGAGGTCGGCGCGGTGCTCCGCGCGCTCGATCCCGATGGAGAGGTCCGGGTTCGCCTCTTTCAGCCGGTGCGCCGCCTGGCCGATCAACTCTTCGCGGTGCGCGAGCACCAGCGCCGGACCGTCGCCGGGCAGGCATTTCGCCAGCTCGACGAACACCTCGGTCTTTCCCAGCCCCGTCGCCATGACGTAGAGCAGGCGTTGATCGCCGCCGAGGACCGCCGCCTGCACCGCCGCGACTGCCTCCTTTTGGTAAGGGCGTAGCTCTCTCATTCCTGCTCTTCCCCCAGCAGTCGCTTCGCCGCCTCTTCTTGCTCGGGTGTCAGGTCCCCGCCCCCGCCCGCCCATTGGACAAGATCCGGCCACACGCGAGAAGGATCGTCCGGCGACATGCTGATCACGTCCTGCAAGACGTTGAGCGGTTCGGGGAACGGCAGCGAAATCATCTCTCGCAGCGCGTTCACGAAATCCGCCTGGGTGATGTTCGCCTTGAGCGCGGACACCGCCCCGATAGCATCGCCGCACGGCATGTGCGTGAGCATCGCATCGAACTTGAAGCGTATCCGCAACATCGCCACGGCCATGCCGATCTCGATGGTGGTCGTCAGATCGAGCACCGGCGAGTGCATCAAGAGAAGCCATCGCCGCTTGCCGAAGAACCACGACGCCAGCACTTCCGCCGCTTCATCGCCTTCCAGATATTGAATGCCGCACGTCGATGCGGCAGTCAGCGCCGCATTCACAAACTCGCTTTCGCTCGGCACGCGCGGCGCGCGACGGTCAGATCGTCTCTTAGCCACTGGTTGTTCCTCCCTCTGTTGATCGTCCGCATTTCGGAAAAATGTCCGGCGTTTCCGGCGATCGCCGGACGAGTTGAGCACGAAATCCGGCGATCCGGTGTTTTTTAGGCATTTTCTAAAAGGGGGATCATGCGGCCGCATGCACGCCCGCGCCGACGCGCGCATGACATGCGGGCGCGCGCATGTCATGCGCGAACCCCCTCTAAGCTTTTTCTTTTTTTTCTTAGAAAAAGCTCGGCACAAAATCGCCGGATCGCCGGACTTGAGCACGATTTTCGGGAAAATCGCCGGATAATCGCCGGATAAACCCCCGACATGTCCGGCGATTTCATGACGTGTGCCACTCCGGCGGCGCCGTATCGTCCATACTTTGCTGCGCTGCCGCGCGCCGGTAAGGACTGTCCGGCTTGATGCACAATCCCAGGTAGACCACCCCATGCGAACCATCAATCCCGCCGTCGCGTTTCTTGAACCCGAGCGCCTGCAACCTGCGACCAACGGCGTTCTTCGTCATCGGATCCCGCACCCCTGCGTCTTTCGTCCAACGGGAAAAGCCCGAATAGAACGGATCGAATAGGCACCGCCGGCCCTCGCCGATTTCGTAGTGCTCCCCAACGAACTGCCCGACCAGATCCTCGCTGCGGATATACTCGCCCATCACCGCCGCACTCTCGGGACTGTCTGGAAACCGGCGACCGTTCGCCTCATACGCATCCAGGCCGCGCAGCGCGAGATTGAGAATACCTGGCAACTCGGTCGTCAGCGTGTCGAGAAGTCCGATGTCCGGGTCGGTGAACGTGCGCCTGAACTCGAAGATGAGGAGGCGCATGAAGTAACCTTTGGAAAGGTCGCGCGTCTCCGGTAGGGAGTTGGTGGAGACGATCAGGCGCGTTTCAGGATGGAAGTCAACCGGCTGGCCGTATGGATTGCGCCCGTCGATGAGGTCTCCACCGACGATGGCTTTCACCTTGTCGCCGTTCTTGATCATCGCGCGACGGTCCAGCTCGTTGATCAACCCGAGGCGCTTTCCGATCAGCTTCGCGCGATGATACTCGGTTCCCAGCTGTTCGACGCTGATCGTCGTGCATAACTGCGGCCCAAGCAGGCGTTCCAGAATGTTCGTCAGCACCCCCTTACCGTTGCGGCCCTCACCGAAGAACACATAAGTCAGGTGCGCGCTCATGTCGCCCGTCAAGAGGTAGCCGAACCACATCTGCATCAGATCGATCCACTCCTCGCACGGATCGCCGTCCTGGGTGATCAACACCTCAGCGAGAAACTGATCGAAGCGCGGGCACGTCGCCGCCGCGTCGAAGTTGAACGGCAGGCAGTAAGTGATGCGGTGCTTCGGATCGTGCGGGA
>Ga0126371_10006854_pt1 | contig 10166 bp, 3 predicted proteins | sample PanSoiMetaPlot_4_FD_110145 | JGI IMG/M metagenome (GOLD analysis project Ga0126371, IMG submission 110145) | Tropical forest soil microbial communities from Panama - MetaG Plot_4 | ecosystem: Environmental > Terrestrial > Soil > Tropical forest > Bulk soil | place: Panama | collected 2016-02-17
AGCGCCTACGGCGAAGCAAAGGGCGATCGCGGACGGAATCGCACCCGACGGCACATTCGTTGGAAATGCCCGCCGTGGCCGGCCACAAGGTGGATCGAACGCCTCCCCGGTGGCGGTGGATGTTGCCGCGGCCGATGCCGCAGCCGCGGATGCGGCGTTCAATCGCAGCCAAAACGCCAAGGGCGGCGGGCTTACCGCGTTGATATTCGCGGCTCGTCAGGGCGATTTGGAGACCGCGCGAATCCTGGTGGACGCGGGAGCTAACGTGAACCAAACCTCCCGCTACGGCTGGACGCCGCTGCTCACGGCCACGCAAAACCGCCATTACCGCCTCGCAGCTTACCTGCTCGCTCACGGCGCGAATCCCAACCTGCCTAATAACGGCGGTTGGACTCCTTTATACCTCGCCACGGACAACCGCAACATCGAAGGCGGCGATTACCCCGTGCGCGCCGCTGACATGGATCACCTGGAGTTTATCAAGCTCCTGCTGGATCGCGGCGCGGATGTCAACGCGCGTATTTGCGGCATCGAGTCGACGCCCGAACAATGCAGGGGCGACAGCACCGAAACGCGCACTATCTTTACGATGCAGTGGCTCTATGAAGATGGAGCGACGCCGTTCTTGCGCGCGGCCCAATCTGGCGATGTGGAGTTGATGAAACTGCTGCTAACGCACAGCGCCAACCCCCGCCTCGCCACAGCTAACGGCGATAATGCCCTGATGGTGGCTTCCGGAGTCGGGTGGGTGGAAGGGGTGACTTTCGAATGGTCCCCCGCCGAAACGTTCGAAGCCGTTAAGTTATGCCTGGATCTCGGTATCGACCCTAATCTTCGCGACAACGACGGACGCGCGGCCTTGCACGGCGCGGCCCATAAAGGCAGCAATGAAGTGGTGCAACTGCTGGTGGATCGCGGGGCGAAGTTGGATTTGCACGATAACGGCGGGCGCGATACGATCTCGGGGTCCATGTTCGGCCACACTTGGCTCCCGATCGAGTATGCCCAGGGTCTGGTTCGCGTGGGCGTCCAATCCGCTTTGGCGCACCCCGAAACAGAAGCTCTGATCCGCAAGCTGATGGAGCAGCGCGGCATCCCCGTGCCGCCTCACATCAAATCTTCGGTTTGTCTAGCGATCGTTTGCAGCGGCAACGATCCATAGAACAGGAGTATTCAAATGAGAAAACATCTGGCTGCTTGCTTGGTAACTGCGGGCGCGATCGTGTTGGGTCTCTGTTTGCCTGCGAACATGCCGGCCGGCGAAGGCGGTATTCCGCGCCTTTCCAATGGAAAGCCGGATTTTAACGGAGTCTGGCAGAGGCCCTATGTGCCGGATATGACCAAGAGCTCCAAGGATGGCTCGCAGAAGGGTGAAAGTATTCCCTTTACGACCGAATACGCCCAAAAGTTCAAAGACTACGATCCAGCGAAGTTCGATTACACTGGGCACTGCCTGCCGCAGGGTTTGACGCGGTCCATGAACTCGCCCTTTCCGGTGCGGATCGTCCAGACGCCCGAGGTCTTTACCATTCTTTACGAAGCGTGGAATGTATTCGAGATTGTGCCGACCGACGGACGCGGCTTGCCCAAAGACCCAGATCCACTGTGGGCCGGCAGCCATACCGGCAGGTGGGACGGCGATACATTGATCGTCGAATCCATCGGGTTCAACGACAAAACCAATCTCGATACCGTTGGACATCCGCATAGCGATGTACTGCACACCATCGAGCGGTTCTCGCGTTCGGACGATAAACACATGTCCTACGAGATCACCCTTGACGATCCAAAGGCGTTTACGAAGCCCTGGAAGAATACGAGAGTCTTCACTCTGAGACCGGACTGGGAAGTCATGGAATACTCTTGCGAAGAGAACAATAAAGACTTCACTGACGGGCACATTAAGTAGTCATCCCGGTCGTAGCATCCGGAGTGGATTATCAACGTTAAGCGCTTCGATGGCCCATTGGACCTGGAGCTATCGCCCAGCCCGCGCTCGTGATAGCATTCGTTGGACCGATTTTAGGGGGTGTTTATGCGCTTATGCCTCGTTCTCTTCTGTCTGTTCATTGCTTGCGGGGCTTTATTCGGCCAAGCTGCGACCGGAGCCATCACCGGTACGGTTTCCGATCCCGCCGGCGCGGTTGTGGCAGGTGCTGTCGTGTCAGCCAGAAATACGGAAACGGGAGTTTCCTATCCGGCGGCGACTACGACCACTGGAAACTACACGATTACTCAACTGCCAGTGGGAGCTTATGAGGTTACCGTCAAAGTCCCGGGATTTAAGACCTACGCACACACGAACCTTACAGTGGGGGCCGGCGGCGTGATCAAAGAAGACGTGACGCTTGAAGTAGGCACAGCCGCTGAAGCCATCACCGTAACCGAACAATCTTCGCTGCTCAGTGTTGAAACCGCCGAGACCGCCCACAACGTAACGCTCAGCCAACTGGACAATCTTCCCCTTCTCGGTATCGGCGCCGCCAACGCTGGAACCGCCGGGGTCCGAAATCCCTTCGCGCTTACCCAGCTTCTTCCGGGAAGCACGTTCGGATCGACGACTGGAGCGGGAGCCTCGAACAATCTGATCATCAACGGATTACAAAACAACTCGGAAGCTGTCCGCATCGAGGGACAAGACTCCCGGAATAACACGCCGGGAGTATCTTCGACTCAGGTTCGGCAGCCCAGCGCCGACGCTGTGCAAGAGGTCTCGGTGCAAACTAGCAACTACGCTCCCGAATTCGGATCAGCGGGCGGCGGCGTGTACAACATCGTCATGAAATCGGGTACAAACCAGTTCCACGGAAGCGGCTACGAGTATTTCGTCAACGAGGATCTCAACGCCGCGGGCGCATTCAGCCGAAGCTCATCGGGCGGCAAGGTCCGTCCGAGAAACCGTCGCAACGACTATGGTGGAACCTTCGGCGGGCCGGTGTGGATTCCCAAACTGTACAACGGTCACAACCGAACCTTCTTCTTCTTCAGCTGGGAGCAGTTTCGCGAGAACACCGGACTGACGTTCAACGACACAGTTCCAGCGCCCGCTTACCTGAACGGCAATTTCTCAGCAATTTCGCCGAACGGAAACTGTGCGCTTTGCGCGCAATATGGAATCCAGCAGACCGCGCTTGGAATTCCCACGGTGGTTTCAGACCCCTTGGGGCGCCCCATTTTTGCCAATGAGATCTATGATCCCCTTACGCGCGCGGTCAATCCGGCGAACAATCTTGGCTATGCGGATCCCTTCCCTGGTAACGTCATTCCTCCCAACCGTTTCAGCTCTGTCGCACTGGCGTTTCAGAAGGTCTTTCCTCCGGCCGACAACGCCAATCTTACGCAGAACTACATCGGGAACGTCCCTAGCCTGCGTGTGACTACGATTCCTTCAATCAAGATCGACGAATCTCCCACCGCGAAAGACAAGTTCGCCTTCTATTACTCGACCACGGGCACCGCGAGCGCAGTGTCGACGCCGCTGGGCAATGCCGACGGCTTACCGCTGGAAATCGGGCAGTACCGAGGCACCTACATCGATACGAAAACCATCCGGCTGAACTATGACCGCACTATAACGCCAACCCTGTTGTTGCATTTGGGCGCAGGATGGCAGCGAGTCCGGTTCGACGATCACGCGCCGTTCACCAGCTTCGATCCGTCACAGTTCGGACTTTCAGGATTTGTGATCCATCGCCAGTTTCCGTCCGTGTGGGGAATGTGCGCAGGCGGGAATCCGTGCGCGGGCGCCGGGGGGATGCAGACGATCGGCACAGCAAACCAGGGGCAGACTTTGACTTTTTACGAAAAGCCGACCTATAACGCCAATGTCACCTGGGTTTACGCCAACCACACCTTCAAGGCGGGTGGCGAGGCGACGCAGATGGGAGCGCTGCCCACGCCTTTCGCGGGAGTCACGATGGCGCTTGGCGCCAATGCAACGACCGCGGGTACCGGACCAACCTCACAGCCTTTCAATCCCACGGTTAGCCTGAATGGATTTTCGACAGGATTCGGATATGCCAGTTTTCTGTTGGGCACTTTCACCAGCACTACACAAACGCCTCTCGAGCATTACCGGCAAGGTCATATGGCATATGCTTGGTTTATTCAGGACTCTTGGAAGGTCACCCGCAAGCTCACAATCGTCTACGGAATCCGTTACGACATCTCGACTGCAGTGAAGGAGCAATACGGACGAGTCGCGCAGTTTGATCCGACCACCCCCAACCTCAGCGCCGGTGGGCATCCGGGCTCGGTCATGTTCGCAAACACGTGCAATTGCGAGTTCTACCGTTCCACCTATCCCTGGGCCTACGGTCCGCGGTTAGGCATCGCTTATCAATTCAATTCCAAGACTGTGTTCCGTGGAGGCTGGGGGGTGGTGTACCAGTTCCCCACCGACGATGGGGTTCTCACCATCGGCTCGAATGCGGTCAACGCTCCCGCCGGTGTCAACCCGTTCTTGGATATCGGTGCGCCCGGCGCGATTTTGCAGCCGGTCTGGCCGGTTACCAACCCATATGTATATCCAACGCCCGGAGCCACGACTCCCTTTCCGTATAATCCCGACCGGCAGTTTAATCGTCCTCCGCGTCAGAATCAGTGGAGCATCGGCTTTCAGCGCGAGATCACACCGAACCTTCTGATGGAAGCTGCTTATGTGGCCAACCGGGATGTCTGGCTAAACGGGTCCATGGCAGGCACGCCCGGCTTCCTGAGCCAGCTTTCCCCCGCCGTCTTTGCGCCGTATGGAGTCTATCCGTACCCGGGCACTGGCCCTACGGGATATACGCTGGCGCAGAACTATGCTGACTTCCAACTCCTCAGTCAGCCGATCAACAGTGCCTCCGTGATGGCGAGAATGAAAGCTGCCGGAGTAGGGAATGGAGGTCTGCTGCTTCCTTATACGGGCTTCCCGTTAACCAACTCGCTGATGAGCGCCTTGTACCCGTTTCCGCAGTTCGGAGCCTTAGCGGTTGCGGAGTCGCCGACCGGCGGAACGAAATACGATTCGCTACAAATGAAGGCCACTAAGCGCTTCTCGCGCGGGCTTCAGGCAGCCGGAGCGTTTACCTTCGCTAAGTCCTTCGTGCGGGCCAACCGGCAGGACTTCTTCAATCCGCAAAGTTCCGTTTGGACACTACAGCAAATTCCTCTGCGCCAATTGACGTTTAACGTCACCTATGTCACGCCTCGAGCACCGTTCTTAACGAACAAGCTCGCCAACTGGGTGACAAAAGACTGGCAGATCGGCGCATTCGTGATCTACCAGAGCGCGCCATTCCTGGTGCCCCCATCTGCCACCACCGCGAATCTCCTCAGCAGCGAACAGACTCGCATTCCAGGGCAGCCGCTCTATACGGAGGATATCAACGGCCAAATCGATCCTTATACGGAGCAGATCTTGAATCCGGCGGCTTGGGCCAATGTTCCGGCCGGACAAGTCGGGCCAGCCGTGGGGACGCTCTATGCCGATTTCCGTGGCCGGAGGAGGCCATTCGAAAACGCCAATTTTGGCCGCAATTTTCGCATTAAAGAGAGCTACAATCTCCAGATCCGCGTGGAGTTCACGAACATTTTTAACCGGACTCTGATCCCATCTCCGAGCACGGCCATGGCCCCGCAAAACCCTCTGACGAAAAATAACCAGGGCAAGTACACGGCTGGATTCGGAATTATTAACGCCACCGCCGCGCTCGACACGGTACCGACACTGAACGGCGCTTCGAGAGCCGGGACGCTAATCGCCCGTTTCACCTTCTAGATGGTCAAAGCCCACCCGGATTCTAATCGAATTGCGCATGAACCAGCGCCAAGTGGCCAACAGAAAAAAGCTGTCCCTCGGTTTGCCCGAGTTCAATGTGTCTTGATTTCTCTTTATGTTTCGCAACGATTCAAATCGAATCGGAGACTTCCATCAAAACGTGAACCGGGCGACAACAGTGCCATTGCGCGGCAACTGAATCGCAGTGACTGCACCTGCATTACCGAAGCTCGTATCGATCCAGCCAAACCCTGCCGTTGCCTGACCCTGTGCATTGCGCTGCGGCGTTGCCAGAGCATTTGCGAAGTAGGGATCTTGAAAACGAGCGCGGTTGAAAATATTGCTGAATTCGGCGCGGATATTCATGGTTACGCGCTCTTTGATGCGAAACGTTCGTCCAAAGGCCAGATTCTCTACCGGACGACGTTGGAAACGATAGTCACCATAGTAGGCTGCTGAAGTACCCCATTGACCGGCAGCCGGCTGGGTCCACGCCGCTGGGTTCAGGATGAAGGTCGTGTTTGGGTCGTAGCAGTGGCAGTTGATGTCTTGCGTGTAAAGCGGCTGACCCGGAACGCGATTCGCATAAGTGGCTTGAGCCGGAGGTTGCCCGCCGCTAATAAAACCCGTGACGCTGGCCGGCGCCTGAACGTTACGAAGCAAGAGCGAATTGAGCGCGTTTTGCGCCCAGGGTGCGCGAATCGGCATGCCGCTCGCGTACCCCATATAAAACGCAAGAGTCCAATCGCGGGCTGCCCATGATGCGGCTTTGCTCGCTGTTCCGCTGCCAAAGCTGAATGTTGGAACCGTGTAATTCAGCGCCGTATTGAACAGGAATGGCTGGTCGAAACCGGAAAGGTACTTGTTCTGATTGCGATTGAACACGTCGTTGATCGCGGCGTTGCCGAGGGTCAGATTCCCCGGGCTTGTATCTCCGGCCATATTGAGTGACTTCTGCCACGTGAATACGCTAGTGAAGGACAATCCGTAGGAGAACCGCTTGGTCGCCTTAGCCTGAAGCGAGTCATACCAGGTTTTGCCGAGTGGCGACCAAAGCGTTTGGATAGAACCGAACTGAGGAAATGGCCGCATCGACTGCGCCACCGTGGAACTCAACGGAAATCCGCTGTATGGAATACGCGTGCTGAACCCGCGCTGCGCTGCTGTCGTGGAATTCATCGGTGAAGTCAGCAGCGTACGGTCCGCAGCATTGTTTATATCCAGTCCCACTGACGCAATCATCTGCGGAGTAAGCGCGTTCACGTCTACTAGGGCAGGCGCGGACCACCATACGCCTCGGTTCGCGACGTATGCGGCTTCCACGGCGAGATTTCTGCCGATCTCGCGTTGGATACCGAGACTCCATTGGACCTGTCTTGCGGGTCGGCCGGCGTTCTGGTCAAGATAAACCTTCGGCGCGGTAATAGTACCGGGCGATGGGAATTGTCCCGGATCGAAGTTAGGCCACTTCGTGGGGGAGAACGGAATTCCGTTGCGCAGGGTCATCACAGGTTGGCCAAACGCGGGCGAGTTGACTGGCACGGGTACGGGGATGCCCGCGGTGGCTCCGTTATTGTCTGGCGTGCCGTTGTAAACAATTCCCCAACCCGCGCGTAAGACGGTCTTAGAGTTGATTTGGTAAGCGGCCCCCAACCGGGGCGCGAAAGCCCAAGGATAGTTTTTAGCCAGCTCGCAATTGCAACGGCTCGGCCCATAGCCCTCGAACGCCACCGCGCCCAGACGCCCTCCCGCGGACGGATTCGTCACGGTCGGCGAGAAATCCGGAATGCGGCCGTACTGCTCCTTGGGATAAGCACCGTAGTCATATCGCAGCCCATAATCGAGGGTAAACCTACGATTCACTTTCCAGGTGTCCTGAGCGAAGAGCCCCCACATGGATTTCCCGGTCCGAAGAATCGGCGGTTCGGAAACCGTGGCCGAATCGACTAGGCCCAACATGAAACTCGCATATGGAAAACCGACAGTTCCACCCTGTAAATTCTGTCCTTGTGTGGAGGGTAGACCTGTCTCATTGGGGCTGAAATTGTACACGCCATTTGTATTGGAAAACAGGGTCGTCGGAATACCCTCGATTCGCATCTCGCTACCAAACTTGTAGGTGTGGTTATTTTTCACCCAAGTCAGGCTTAGATTCGCGGTAGGCTTTTGGTACCAGATGTGGCGGTTGGTGCCGCTTCCCAAAGTCTTCACACCACCCTGAGCGTTGCTGGCTCCATTGAAGGCAGGGAACATGCGCTTTACCGTGGCGCCCTTCAATCCCAGTTCCGCTTCAGCATCATAATTCGTAATCGCTCGGTCGTCGGCGAAGTATTCGTCCTGGTAGCCTCCGCCGAAATGCAACAGCAACGAGGGAGTCAAGGTCCGCTCGTAATTCAGGCGGTACAGGTGCGATGTGATGAAAGTGCCGATCGCCTGCGTGATCGGTTCCGGCAGACCGTCCGCCCCGCCGGTGGTGTTGGAATACTGGCTGCCCGTGTAGATCTCCGAGAAGAAGAACGACAACTTGTCCTTCTGGCTCAAGATATGATCGATTTTGAACGAAGGAATCCCGGTGACACGGTCGCTGACATACGGGTAAATGCCGTTGTTGAGGAGCGCATTGGGCGCCGCGTTCGGCAGCGGAATCAGCGCTTGCACATTGAGAAACACAGGATCCATCATCCCAGCGGGAACAGTGTTGTTCGGAAACGGATCGCGAATAATCTGGCCATTTTGCGCTAGCCGCTGCGTCGAGGGATCGTAGACGGTCCCCTCCATAATTGGCCGCCCGATGGGATCGCAACTTGGCGTAGCCGTCGGGCAGAGATTGCGCCCGGTCAGCGCACGCGTGAAGTTACCGTCACGATACGCCTGGATAGGAACTGTAACAGCTTGCGCATTGATGTTCTTGAATTCGCGGAATTGCTCCCAGTTAAAAAACAGAAATGTCTTATCATGTCCGTTATAAAGCTTGGGTAAAACCACCGGCCCGCCAAAAGTAAACCCGTAGTCGTTTCGCCGCTCGACCGTGCGGATGTGTTGATTCAAGTGAGCCGGGTCAATGGTGAAGGGAATTCCCGCGTCCAACGCCTCATTGACAAAGTAATCGTACGCGCTTCCATGCACCTGGTTCGTCCCGGACTTCATCGTGTAATTGAAGAATCCGCCGCCGACCTGCCCGTATTCCGCCGCGAAGTTGCTGGTCTGAATGGTGACCTCCTGAATGGAATCCACGCTAGGCTGTACTTGGGCCGGCACTGCCGCGACATAGCCATTACTCGCATCCTGCCCTTCGATGCGGAAGGATGAAGTGTTGGCCGGCGCTCCGTTGACCTTCAGATTCACGTTGGCATTGACGAAGGCGCCAGGCACCAGTTGCGCCACGGACGTGGGATTCCGAACACTGGAGCTTCCGGCAGCCGCGCCGATCGCGAGCACCGGGAGCTCGTTCATACGCTCGCCGGTTACGTTATGACTGAGTTCGCCGCTCTCGGTCTTGAGTAACGGCGCCGCCTCTGTTACGGTCACTGACTCTGAGGCTGACCCAACCTCGAGGCCGACGTCGATACGCAGCGTCCCCGCGACTTCCACGATCAGCCCCTGGCGAACGTACTTCTTGAACCCGAGTACGCTCACCGACAGTTCATACGCACCGGCGGGCAATTGCGCGAGGGTATAGTTCCCGGTACCCGTGCTCTGGGTTTGGTAGACGCCACCGGTCTCAACGTGCTTGGCCTCAACGGCGGCATTGGCAACCACGGCGCCCGCCGGGTCTGCGATGGTCCCTGTAATAGTGCCGCGATCGCCCTGAGCAAAGGCAACAGCAGCGAAAATCAACGAACAGGCAACAAACCGAGGGGAGGTCATGGACTTAATCTCCTTCCAATCGCATGCGATCACCCTGAAGCTCGGCAATCGGCAGATGACAGGCGAGTCTATAACTGAGTGGGTAGCAGGTCAAGGGAGGGGCGGGTTAGGAAATAAGGGGCGCGAAAAATGGCCCACCCGCGCTGGGGGATTGGGCTGGAGCGCGCTCGCGCGCGCTAGCGCTCTGCGCCGCCCCTAAGGTCGTCGCCCCACGTGTCATGTCTCCCAACTCGGGCTCGTTAAGTTCGCGCGGGTAGGACGCGCCACCAGAGCGCGGCATGGCGTGAGATTGAGGGGCTAGCGCTGGATCGAGAGTTGCCGGCGGGAGATTCTCGACCACGTAATTGCGCTCAACGCGGAGCATCCGTGCCGGATTCTAGGCGAGTACGTAAGGTATCACCATGATGATCGCTTCACGACTCGCTAGTGTTATGAGTCAGAAATACATTGAATAAAGGGCGGAGGAGGTGCATACTTGGGTATGGCCATCGGACGCCCCACCAAACCACTCAACGTGACCGCCGAGGAGAAGGAG
>Ga0126371_10006855_pt1 | contig 10165 bp, 9 predicted proteins | sample PanSoiMetaPlot_4_FD_110145 | JGI IMG/M metagenome (GOLD analysis project Ga0126371, IMG submission 110145) | Tropical forest soil microbial communities from Panama - MetaG Plot_4 | ecosystem: Environmental > Terrestrial > Soil > Tropical forest > Bulk soil | place: Panama | collected 2016-02-17
GAACAAGCAACACACCCGAGGGGGGCGCCTAACCGGCGCCCCCCTCGGCATATTCGCCCATTGCAGCCTTTGCGTGATCGTCACAGGCCTAGAGGCACGGCGGGCACCCGTGTGTCGAGTGTCCGATTCTCGACGGGCGTCTAGGCCATCGCGTGATCAGGTGCAATGCCGTGCCTGGCTGCGAGTCTGCACCGTGGTTCGATCCGCCGCACGAGCCTATGGAGCCCCTCGGTTCATAGGTATCACCGCAGGTCAGCGTACGAAATCTGCTTCCAGGAAGTCAGCAAGAGAGAGCGGGAAGGTGTCGCCTCGTTCCGCACCATGAGACACCCCGGACCGCCCTTGACAGTCGAAAACAATGCGCTGAACGCGGCCGCCATGACTGTTAATACTGGCACCACAGTGCCGTAGTAGCTGCAGCGTTATGCTGCCCGCATGAGCACGTCGCCGGTGTCACCAGAGGACATCAGGGCCGCTGCCGAAGTGCATCAAGAACTCGGCCCGGAATATAGCGATGCGGTCGTCGCCTCATTCATCGACAAGGTGGAACGCGAGGTGGCCGCCCGGGTTGAAGCCCGGCTCGCTGTGGCGAGCCGGGGCCAGGTGCCTCGAAAGAATGGCCGCCTCGCCCTGGTCATGGGAATAGCGATCGGGGCCTGCGCCGGCGGCCTGCTGACAGTCGCCGGCGTCAGCATGTCCGACACAGCCCCGCGAGCGCGGCCGTACTTCCCGGTTCCAACGCACTACCCCCCGCCCGGGATCCGGTTGCTTCCTTACTACGTACCGAACCACACGATGGTGCCTCCACTGGCACCGGCGAAGCAGCCTTAAGCCAGCCGGGGCTAGCGCAGCAGCAATCGGGCGGCCAGCTCCAGGTGATTCGCCACATCGTTAGCCGATGCCCGGCGGGTCACCCAGGCAACCAGGTTCGAGAGCCAGACATCACCGATTACTCGTGCTATGGCCCGCTCATCTGCCGTCGGCTCGCCGTCGTGCATGGCCTTCGTGAGCAATTCCTCCATCAGCCTGGCGACGGTGTTGACCTCACTCGCTGCGCTCGGATCAGCAAACATGAAGGCGCGGGTCATGGCTTCAGTTAGCAGCGGCTCACGCTGCATCGACCTAGTCGTCCGGCCCAGCACGTAGAGCATCCGCTCGTAGGCCGTGTCACCGGGGATCGCGATGCGATCCAGCTTCTCCTGCGTTCGCTCAAACTCCCTGGCGAGCGCCGATACCAGCAGATGGATCTTGGAGGGAAAGTACCGGTACAGCGTGCCGAGGGCGACATCAGCCCGCTCAGCTACAGCCCGCATCTGGACCGCCTCGTACCCGCCCTTGGATGCCAGAGCAAGAGTGGCGTCGAGAATCCGCTTGCGTCGGTCGCGCTGGGCGGCAGAACCCAGATCGGGCTCCACCGCAGCGGACGGGCCGGGTTCGGCGGACCCGTTGGTGCGCGTTCTCGGCGTTGCCATAAGGGCCTTTCGTATCAGGCAGAACTTCCCCCGCGACCAGTCTCGCGGTGTTCTGAACGTGCTCCAGTGAGCTCGCGCGCCCGGTCGGCTTCTCGCCGGCCAGCCTAGCAACGCCAAGTCTGCCGCTCTGGCCAGGACGGCTCGCTCACTACAGGTATAACGTGTTCTAATTTTCAGTGCCAGCCGACAGGAGGACGATTTGCCGATCACGATCACCGACGCGCGCTGATGGACTTCACCCGCGGCGAGGCTGAACTTGAAGTCTCGCGTCTAGCAGCGCAAGTTCTCGGCGGAGCCGGGAAGGTCAGCTCTGCCGAGAACCCAGGCTCAGCTCAACGCAGCACCGAAGGAGCCTTGCCCGACCTGGACGCTGCCTCGTGGAAGGAGCTGGCCCAGGCCGGCCTGCTGGCACTCGCCGTTCCATCCGCGCTCGGTGGCGACGGGCTCGGCGTCGCCGAAGTCGCGGCCGTGCTGACTGAGGCCGGCCGCCATGTCGTGCGCGTCCCAGCGCTGGCCACGCTCGCCCTTGGCGTGCTGCCGATTACTCGCTGCGCTACCGAGGAAGTCCAGCGTCAGGTGCTGGCGGGTGTCGCCACCGGGGAAACCATCCTGACCGCTGCCATCCGCGAGCCATCAGAGCCAATGCCGGCGGCTCCGGCGACCCTGGCTGAGATATCGGGCAAGACCGGCGCTGTGAGCGGCGTCAAACTCGGCGTCCCGTACGCGGCGGCCGCCAGGTGGATCCTGGTGCCGGCCAGCGTGCCAGACGGCAGCACTGCGGTGGTGGTGGTGAGTCAGGAGTCCAAGGGCCTGACGTGTCAGCGGACGCACAGCTCGTCCGGACTGCCTGAGTACACGGTCCGGCTGGAGAACGTGGCCGTGCGGCACGTGCTCGCACCGGGCGCGGTTGCCGAACTGAACCGGCTCGCGGTGGCCGGCGCCTGCTGCGTAGCGGATGGCGCGCTCTCTGCCGCCCTGGACCTCACCACCGACTACATCCGTACTCGCGAACAGTTCGGCAGGCCGCTTGCCACTTTCCAGGCCGTTGCACAACAGATCGCAGATGTATACGTCACGGCCAGGATCTTGCATCTCGCGACCGTCTCGGCTTGCTGGCGGCTCAGCTCCGGACTCGAAGCCAGCAACGACATCGACGTAGCCGGCTACTGGCTCGCTGAACACGCGCCGATCGCGCTGCGAACATGCCATCACCTGCACGGCGGAATCGGCATGGACGTTACCTATCCGCTCCCCCGGTACAGCGCCCTGATTACCGACCTGGTCAGCCTGGTCGGAGGAGCCAGTTACCGGCTCGACCTCCTCGGCGCGCGGGAAGGCGGCTGACGATGTTTCTTGATCTATCCGACTCGCAGCGCGCGCTCCAGACCGAGTTGCGCGAGTACTTCGCCACGCTGCTCGCTCCAGCCGAGCGCGAGCACATGCTGACCGAACGGCACGGCGCTGTGTACCGCGACATTGTCCGCCGGATGGGCCGGGATGGCTGGCTTGGCGTCGGCTGGCCCGTAGCCTACGGCGGCCGCGGATTCGGTCAGGTGGAGCAGCAAGTCTTCGTCAATGAGGCGGCGCTGGCCGATGTTCCGCTGCCAGCCGTGACCCTGCAGACCGTCGGGCCAACGCTGATGGCCCGCGGAAGCCAGGAGCAGAAAGACTTCTTCCTGCCGAAGATCCTGGCCGGCGAAGTCCACTTTGCCATCGGATACACCGAGCCGGGCGCTGGGACCGACCTGGCATCCTTGCGCACCAGAGCGGTCAGGGACGGCGATGCCTACATCGTGAATGGTCAGAAGATCTTCACCACGGGCGGTCACGACGCCGACTACATCTGGCTGGCGTGTCGCACCGACCCGAGCGCGCCGAAGCACAAGGGCCTGTCGATCTTGATCGTCGATACCCGCGATCCCGGTTACTCCTGGACTCCGATCATTACTCACGACGGTGCTCACCACGTCAACGCGACCTACTATGCCGGCGTCCGGGTTCCGGTTTCGATGCGAGTCGGCGAGGAGAACGCCGGCTGGCAGCTGATCACGGCTCAGCTGAACCATGAGCGCGTGATGCTCGGACCGTCTGGCCGGATCGGTGTACTCCATGCGCAGGTCCGGGCCTGGGCGGCCGAGCAGAACGGGCCAGACGGCCGACCACTGCTCGAGCAGCCAGACGTCCGAAGGGCTCTCGCCAGGGCAAGCGCTGCGCAGCGAGTTAACGAGCTGCTGAACTGGCAAGTCGCAGTCACTGACACTGTCGACGTCGCCGACGCTTCGGCAACGAAGGTGTTCGGCTCCGAGCAGGTCCAGCGGCTCGGCGCTGAGCTCGCGGAGATAGTGCGCCGCCACGGGAACCTGGCAGAGGCGCGGACGGCAGACCTGGCCCGGTGGCTGGACGTTCAGACCAAGAGAAATACCGTGATGACGTTCGGCGGCGGGGTCAACGAGGTGCAGCGTGAGCTCATCGCCATGGCGGGGCTCCAGCTACCACGGGTACCCAGGTGAGCACCCCAGATGCCATCCGCGCGGTGGCGAGCCAGGTTGCCGCGGACGGCCCGAGCAGTCCGCGGCGCGCCAGGGATCCGGTGAACATGCCGTCGATCCGGAATTGGACCGATGCGATCGGCGACGCCAACCCGGTCTACACAGACCCCAATGTCGCAGCGCGCTCCATCCATGGCGGCCTGGTGGCGCCGCCAGCCATGGTGCAAGTCTGGACGATGCCTGGCCTCCAGCATCGACCTGGAGACACCGGCCCGGACCCGCTCGGTCAGATGATGATCACGCTAGATGACGCTGGTTACAGCTCGGTGGTAGCCACGAACTGTGACCAGACTTACTTCCGCTACCTCCGACACGGCGAGCTCCTCGAGCTGCGCAGCGAGCTTGTCGACGTCACTGGCCCAAAGCGCACCGCGCTCGGCGAAGGCTGGTTCGTCACTACCAGGAACATCTGGTACTCCGGGGAGGAGCCAGTCGCCTCGATGGACTGGCGGGTACTGAAATTTCGCCCGGCGGGGGCAGCGAGAGGCGAAGACGCAGGCGCAGTACAGCCAGTGGCCGCCGAACCGATCATGCGTCCCCCGTACTCGCCCGACACCGAGTTCTTCTGGGCCGGAACCGCCAGTGGCGAGCTGCGCATCCAGCGCTGCGGAGAATGCGGCGCGCTGCGCCACCCGCCGGGCCCGGCCTGCCTGAGCTGCGGATCGACGGACAAGCAGGACTATCAGGTGGCTGCTGGGACCGGCAGTATCTACAGCTATGTCGTGCACCGCCATCCGCCCGTGCCGGGCAAGCAGCTTCCGATCGTGATCGCCCTCATCGAACTGACCGAGGGTGTCCGGATGCTCGGCGAGCTGCACGGCATCAAACCGGAAGAGGTCCGAATCGGCCTGCCGGTGCGCGTGAAGTTCGCCAGGGTCGACGACAACCTAGTGCTCCCGGCCTGGCGAGAGGATGCTCGCGCTCGCCCCGGCGCGCTGCCCGAACTGACGCTTGACGTTACGTCCACCATGATCGTGTCGACCGCCATCGCGACCCGTGATTTCTACCCCGTCCACCACGACCGCGATTTCGCCATGCGCGGCGGAGGCAAGGACATCTTCCTGAACATCCTCACCACCACAGGCCTAGTCCAGCGATACGTCACCGACTGGGCCGGCCCGGATGCACTAGTACGCGCGGTCTCGATCCGCCTGGGCGCGCCCTGCTACGCAGGCGACACCCTGACGTTCTCTGGCCATGTGACCGGCAATGAGGGCGATGAGCAAGTCGTTGCTGTTACGGGCACATGCGGCCTCGGCGATCACGTGACTGGCACGGTGCGGCTGGTTCCCGCGAGGGGGCCAGCGTGATCTCCGGCACAGCAGCCATCGCCGGAATCGGCGCTACCGAATTCTCCAAGGACTCCGGCCGCAGCGAGCTCAAGCTCGCAGTCGAAGCAGTTCGCGCTGCGCTGGCTGACGCCGGGCTGACCCCAGCCGACATAGACGGCCTGTGCACGTTCACGATGGATGCGAATGCAGAGATCGCGGTCGCGCGCGAGCTTGGCGCGCGGGAGCTAACGTTCTTCAGCCAGATCGGATACGGCGGCGGCGCGGCGTGCGCCACCGTTCACCAGGCGGTCCTGGCGGTCGCCACCGGCGCCGCGCAGGTGGTGGTCTGCTACCGATCGCTGAACGAGCGATCAGGCCGCAGGTTCGGCCAGGTCTCGGTTGGTGCGGTACAGGGCGCCACCTCGGGGAGCATCGACGCGGGCTGGCATTATCCGATGGGACTGGCTACGCCAGCCGCGACCGTGGCAATGGCGGCGCGACGGTACATGCATGCATTCGGGGCGTCCAGCGCGGACTTCGGCGTCGTCGCGGTAGCCGACCGCAAGCACGCCGCCACCAATCCTGCCGCGTGGTTCTATCAGCGCCCGATTACGCTGGCCGAGCACCAGGAGTCACGGTGGATCTGCGAGCCACTGCGACTGCTCGACTGCTGTCAAGAGACCGACGGCGCCGTCGCGGTGGTGGTGACCAGCTTGGAGCGAGCCCGTTCCCTCTCGAAGCCGCCGGCAGTGATTCGCGCTGCCGCACAAGGCAGCGGGCCTCATCAGTACACGATGACCAGCTTTTACCGCGATGACCTAACGGGCTTGCCGGAGATGGGAGTGGTGGCGCGCCAGCTTTGGCAGCAGTCGGGAATCGGCCCGGATGACGTTCGCACCGCGGTGCTGTACGACCACTTCACTCCGTACGTGCTCATGCAGCTCGAGGAGCTTGGCTTCTGCGCGCGCGGTGACGCCCGGCATTTCATCGCCGGGGGCGCGCTCGAACTTGGCGGGCGGCTCCCACTGAACCCGCACGGGGGTCAGCTCGGCGAAGGCTACCTGCACGGCATGAACGGCATCGCCGAAGCTGTCAGGCAGGTACGCGGCTCCGCGGTAAACCAGGTGCCTGGCGACGCTCCGGTCCTGGTCACGGCGGGTACCGGTGTTCCTACGAGCGGTCTGATCCTCGGCCAGGACTGAACGGCCTCATATGTCGGCTACTGCTCCGCGACAGTCCTTGTGTGCGCAGAGCACAGCATGGCAAACGAGTCGCTGTGCTCCGCGAGGGATGCGGACTCAGCCGCATTGCCGCAGATCAGATCGAAGGGGTGCTGCGCGCCCAGCTCGTTCCAGAGCGCCTCGACATCGATGGCCGCGCCCACCTGGCCCGACTCCCACAACAGTGACACCAGCTCGCCGAAGATGCGAACTGGTCTTCCGCTGCTCGCTGCCTCATCCATCAGCGGCATGATGGCCTGCCAGAATCCGGCCGGGTCGGGCCAGCCCTCGACCATCACGCGCGCAAGAGTGTCGGCTGCGTCTACCTCGATGTACCTTCGGGCCCGGATCGAGCCGGGAACATCGACGCCCGCGCACTCCAGCCAGGCGTCGAGAGCTCGGCGGTGGCCCCGCGTCGCCATCGCGATCGCGACCCCGTCTTGTAGCCCGTCCAGCAGAAACTGGCCCACCGTCTCGATGAGCTCCCGGTCGTGTGCGTAGAAGACAGCGACGTGCTCGCCACGACCGGTCTGCGCTTCGGAACTCCCAGCGACTCGCCCGCGCACAGCAGGTGACCTCCTTCGGCGGCCCTGGCCCGTGTACCCAAGGAATCGCGGATCTAACTCAATGCGCTTGTTTGGTTCTCTGTGACGTCTGCAGCGTCCAGCGCAGCCAGGTATCCGAAGGTCATCGCTGGGCCGATGGTGGCACCCGGTCCTGCATAACTGCGGCCCATCACCATCGCGCTCGTGTTACCGGCCGCATACAGGCCAGGGACAAAACTTCCGTCGGCCCGGAGGACTCGGGCCCGCTCGTCCGTTCTCATGCCGCCCTTGGTGCCGAGATCCCCTGGAACGATCTTGATGGCGTAAAACGGCGGCTGCGCCAGCGGAGCGAGGTTCGGGTTCGGCTTGCAGCCTGGGTCGCCGTAGTACTTGTCGTACGCAGAATCGCCGCGGCCGAAATCCTCGTCCTTGCCGGTCCTGGCGAAATCATTGAACTTTTCGACAGTCTTCGCTAGCCCCTCGGCTGGCACGCCGATACTCTCCGCCAGCTCGGCGAGCGAATCGGCGCGGAACACCACCCCGGCCTTGTACCAGCGCCGCGGCAACGGCTTACGCGGCGGCATGCCGGTAAAGACGTAGCGGTTGCGGTACCGCTGGTCGGCGATCATCCAGGAGGGAATATGCGGATCGTCCTCGGTGTGCCGGTCGTACATGGCATGCACTGCATCGACGTAAGGCGCTGCCTCGTTGACAAAGCGCTCCCCGGCGCTGTTGACGAAGATAGAGCCGGGAAGGCTGCGCTCCGCGAGGCAGAAGACCGGGCCGCTCGCCAGCGGGATCGACGGACCCCACCAGGACTCGTCCATGAGCTCCAGCACGCCACCCGCTGCCTGTCCGGCCAGGATGCCTTCACCGGTGTTGCCGGGTGACCCGACAGTCCAGTCGGTCCCCACCGGGGGACGCTGGTAGTGCTGGCGCATTTCCGCGTTCCACTCGAATCCGCCGCTCGCCAGCAGCACGCCGCGGCGGGCCCGGATCGCGAACTGCTCGCCGTCGCACGTCACCTGAACTCCGGTCACTCGCCCGCCGTCGATGAGCAGTCCGGTCATCGGAGTGTTCAGCCAAACCGGCACATCCGCCTTCAGCAGGCCCGCGCGCAAGCCCGCTGCCAGGGCCTGGCCCATGCTGAGCAACCGCCTGCTGGTCATCCTGGTCACCACCATGCGGGCGGTCACCTTGGCGGTGGTCCAGACGGCCCGCGGATGCGAGGTGCCAAGGCTCATCCACCGGTAGTTCGCCTGAGTCACTGTGATGCCTGCGGGCGCAGGCAGGTATGGCGGCCGAAGGTGAGCTAGCTCCGCTCCGAGCACGTTGCCGTTGAGCAGCGCTGGCTCGACCGACCGTCCCGCGGGCTTGCCGCCGGGCGCCTCCGGATAGTAATCGGAGTAGTTCGGTACCCACTTGAAGCCCAGAGGCGTATTCGCCAGGACCAGGTCGAGCATGGCCGGCCCGTGCTCGAGAAAGGTGCTGCGAAGGGACTCGGGAACATCCGGGCCAGCCACATGGGCCAGGTAGGCAGCTGCTTCTTCTGGGCTATCCGCGAGGCCGGCCTTGCGGAGCACGGAGTTTCCCGGAATCCACACGCCGCCCCCTGAGCGCGCACTGGACCCGCCGAAGAACTCGGTTTTCTCGATGACGACCGGTTTCAGTCCGCGGCGCGCAGCAGTCAGCGCGGCGGTCATCCCGGCCGCGCCACTGCCCACCACGACGAGATCGAACTCCGGCTCGCCAGCGGTCGTCATCTCGTCTCCTCGTGGCGCTTACGTGCGGCCTTGCAGGCTGTCGTCCATACTAGAACACGTTCCAGTTTTGACCAGCCCTTGCTCGGCTGCCGCGAGTTCTGGCGCCTTGCGCGCTGACGATGATTAGGAGCGCTGATGCACTTCGGGGTCGTGTTGTTCACCAGTGACCGCGGCATCACCCCGGCGCGGGCAGCGAAGGCGGCTGAGACAGCGGGATTCGACTGCTTCTATGTGCCTGAGCACACGCACATCCCGGTGCGCCGCGACTCATTGCACCCAGGCACGGGCACGCAGGAACTGCCGGACGACCGCTACATGCGCATGCTCGACCCGTGGCTGTCACTCGGCATGGCCGCGGCGGTGACATCCACCATCCGGCTCGGCACAGCTGTGGCGCTGCCAGCCGAACATGATCCGATCACGTTGGCCAAGACGATCGCATCACTAGATCATCTCTCCGGCGGCCGAGTCGTGCTCGGCGTGGGATTCGGCTGGAACACCGACGAAATGGCCGACCACGGAGTCCCCGCGAGCCGGAGACGCACGGTAGTGCGGGAGTACTTGGAAGCCATGGAGGCCCTATGGTCGCAAGACGAGGCCAGCTACGACGGTGAGTTCGTCTCGTTCGGCAGCTCATGGGCGTGGCCCAAACCGACACAGCAGCCGCGGCCACCGGTAATTGTCGGCGCTGGCGGCACCGAAAGGACGTTCGCATGGATCGCCAGGTCGGCCGATGGCTGGCTGACCACGCCGGGCGAAACCGACCTGGACGCCAAAGTGAAAGAGCTCCACCGGATCTGGCGGGCGGCCGGTCGCGACGGGCTGCCGGAGGTGCGCGTGCTGGCCGGGAGGCCAGACCCGAATGTGCTCGACTCATGGCGCGCCCTCGGGGTCACGGACGTCGTATTCGGCCTGCCGGACCGATCTGAAGACGAGGTAATCGGCTACCTCGGTAGATTGGCCGACAAGCTCGGGCTGACGCCAGTCCAGTCACTCTCCAGCGCCGAGGGGCCATCGGCCTGGAATCGTTTCACCAACTGAGCCGCGGCCCGATACGCCGCAACCTCATCTGGCAGCCGAACTTGCAGCTTTCTCGGCGGCCGGTCGTTCGTGCGGACGTACACACTCCAGGTGCCATGGAACAGAAGTCGCCAGATGGCGAGGGTTACCAGCAAGCAGATCAAGAGGGCTATCGCAACCCAGCCGCCAGCGCCACCAGGTGAGGCGGCGGGGCCGGGGCCGCGCCACCACCACAGCCACCTGAACCCCGTCATGTCGACCCTGATGACAACTGCGCTATCGCCGGGGCCTTGCACAGGACCATCAGGAACCTGGGGGCGCAACC
>Ga0126371_10006857_pt1 | contig 10164 bp, 10 predicted proteins | sample PanSoiMetaPlot_4_FD_110145 | JGI IMG/M metagenome (GOLD analysis project Ga0126371, IMG submission 110145) | Tropical forest soil microbial communities from Panama - MetaG Plot_4 | ecosystem: Environmental > Terrestrial > Soil > Tropical forest > Bulk soil | place: Panama | collected 2016-02-17
AGTAGAAGTAATTCGATGCCGCCACGCCGAGCATGCCGAGGATCAGGCAGTGGATCAGATCGTGCGTGGGGAGTCGAATGCGCTGCCATCCGCGGCGACCTACAAGAATCGGGAGTAGGACTAACAACGAAAAGGTCGTGCGCGTCTGGGACAGAATCACCGGCTCGATCGGATGCAGAGCTTCCCCGGCCATGTGAAGCTTGCCAGTAAAAACCGCACGTCCAAGCGATGCAGACACTCCCCAAAGGAAAGCGGCAGCCGCAATATAGAAATATCCGCGCAAGGGATGCGCGTTTGAGTTGGGATTTCGGAGGTTCAGCTCAAGCCACCGAATCCGAGGATGAGGCGGCGTCGAGAATCTGGTCAAGGAGGCTGGGATCGAATCCGATGAGCACCTCTCCGTCGATCAGCATGGTGGGAGTCTCGTTGCTGGCGTATGTTTCCGTCATTTCGCGGCGAGCTTCGGGATCCTTGCTGATGTCGCGCTCTTCAAAGCTGAGTTCGCGAGCCTCGAGATAGATGCGCATCAACTCACAAGAAAAGCAACCGGGTTGGGTGAAAAGGACGAGTTTGGGAGTCATGGATTACTTGTGCGATCACTCGACATGAATGATTTCAGCGCTAATCTTAGCTGTTTTCTCGAGCATTGCGGACACAGAGCAGTATTTCTCTTTCGACAGCTTCACTGCGTCCTCCATAGCCTTGCGGGACACTTTACCACCGACACGGTAAGTTAGCTTGATTTGCGTGTAGACAGCCGGATAGCCGTCGGCCCGCTCGCCTTCCGCACTGACTTCCAGGCTTGTGAAGGGCTCGCGTTTCTTGCGAAGAATGCCGACGACGTCAGACGCAGTGCAGCCGCATAAAGCGATGAGCACAAGCTCCATAGGAGTGTTCGCGGTTTTCTCTTTCGCCGTGTCCATGACGATGGCATGCCGCGAGGTAGCATCGGCAACATAACGTTCGTTGTCTGTCCAGATGGCTTTGGCGCTAATCATGAAATCTTCCTGGCGGAAATTGTTGAATTTTGATTGTTGATTGTTGAATGAACACCCTTCTTCGCGGTTGTCCTTGACGCATTGAAGATGGCGACCAATTGATTGGATTCAGAAATAAGATCCTTCAACTTCGGCTCGGGGGTGAGGCCTGATTCGACTAGAAATTCCAACCAGAATGCAGTCTCATCGGCCTCTTCAATCACGATACCCAGTTTGGCAAGAAACTCCGGGCGAGATCGCGCGCTCGGCACACCGCTCGATAGTTCGCCGCAACCGATGTGCCGGAACGTAGGAGTTGATTTCCTAACAATCTTCCTTCGGCATTGGCCGGCAGCGAACGAACAACTTTCAGAACTCTCAGTGCGAACTTCTTTGTTCGTTCCTTCAGATCGACAGCGGGATGTTCCATGATTTTATTCAACAATCAAAAATCAACAATCAACAATTCTTTCCCGGAAGTCTGTGACGCATGTCACATCATCTCCGGTTATCGGTACTTGGTTCGGGATGGATTAGGACGCGAAACAGTTCCGGGGCGTCTTGCTTGAAGCGAATCTCGAGTTCTGTCTGGATATCGTGAACGCGCGCAAGGGAGAGGTTATCCGACAATGTCAGGTGACACGAAACGTAGAGGCGTCCCCGGACACGTTTGAAGATAAAGTCGTGCACGTCGAGAATCTCGGGAAACTGTGCCGCGACGACTCTCAGGCGATGCTCGAGTTCGGCATCGCCTACCAGTTCTTCCGGGCGTTCAATCGTGGCCGGCTCGCTTTCGATGTGGGTCAGGATCTCGGCGATTTCTGGGATATCGCTTCGCATCTCGGCTTCCAGTTCGGTGACCTGGTCATGTGCTTCCTTAAGGGTCATGCGCTCGTCGAGTTCCACGTGCTGCTCCACGTGAAGCTGGCCCGCGAGATCCTGGACGCTGATGTCGTGGACGTTGAGATTCCTGTGCGTGGCAACCGCACGAATACGATCAAAAATGTTTTCGGTATGCTGTGCGCGAGGGAGGGGCTGCACCGTTACATCGGCATCAGGCAAGATGCGGTGGACGGACTCCGTTACCGCTGCGGCGAGCTGGCCCGAGCGCTGAAATGTTACGTTGCGGGCAAGCCCGACTGCGAGATCGGCAAAGTAACGGTTCCCTGCCCTGCGGATGCGCACGCGATCTACTTCCAGCACGCCCTCGATACGGGATACAGCGTCGTAGATCTGTGACCGAACGCCCGGTGGAGCGGCATCGAGTAGAGCATCAATCGTGCGCCGCGCTAAGCGCCAACTGACCGACACAACAACAGCGGCAACAAACAAGGCCGCAATCGGGTCAGCGTCGGCTAACCAGCCGATCTGATACTTGCGGCCGATGAGAACCAGCACCAATCCGAGCACAACTACTGCCGCAGACCAGATGTCAGTGGAGAAATGAAGCGCGTCGGCTTCCAGAGCCTGGCTGTCATACTTGCTCGCGATTCGGCCGAGAACGCGGGAACGCCACCAATCGACGAGCATGGAGAAGATCATCACCGCGAAGGCTGCGATGGATGGTTCGATCTCGACATGGCGGAAAAAGAGCCGCAATCCGGCTTGATAGATGATCCAGGCGCAGGTCAGGAGGAGAAGGCCGGTTTCGACGAAGGCCGAAAAGTTCTCGACTTTGCCGTGACCGTACTGGTGCTCGGCGTCTGCAGGCTTGTCGGAAACACGAACAGAGAAGAATGTCAGCACCGAAGCGATCAGATCGAGGCCGGAGTGGGCTGCTTCGGAAAGAATTCCCAAACTACCCGTGGACAAGCCGACGATGAGCTTGAGGCCGGTAATTACCAAGGCCGCCAGCACGGAATTCCCCGCGGCAGCACGCTTTTCGGCGCGCATAAGGTCCGGCGGGGAAATCGCGGGTGTGTCGGACATGGTTGAATTATCGCCGCTGCAGCGCGAAACCGCCAAGAGATGATGACTGATTAAGTTATTGAGTGATTTAGGTATTGGGCATCTTAGTCGGAGGTCGGACGGCCCGATTACTCAATCACTGAATCGCTCACCGGTCTTTGGACTGTGCTAGCATGACCGTTGGCATTTTTCACCTTTCTGGTGGACCAATCCTGGAGGAAATGTTTTATGCGTATGCGTTGGCTGGTGTGTGTTTTTATGGGGACGCTGGCTTGGGGACAGGCCGCGCAGAGCGTGCCTCCGGCCCAGCCGGCCCAGGCGCCGGATACCTCGGCTTCCGTGCCCAACGATGCTGCTGTTCTCACCATTACGGGAGTTTGTAGTTCGCAGGCGCCGTCGCAGTCGACGAGCAATTCTTCCGATTGCAAGACCGTCATCACCAAAGCTGAATTCGAGAAGCTGGTGAACGCCTTGGCACCCAACGCGAATCCGCAACAGAAGAAGCAATTGGCGGGAGTTCTTCCCCGCGTGATGGCTATGGCGAATGAGGCCAAGCAACGCGGCATGGACCAGTCCGAGCAGTACAAAGAGACCATGGAATACGTCAAGATGCAGGTGCTCAGTCAGCAACTGCAGCGCAAGCTGCAGGAGCAGGCTGCCGACATCTCAGACGCTGACATGGAAAAGTACTACAAGGACAATCCTGACGCGTTCGAGCAATACAACGTCGACCGAATCTTCGTCCCGCGCACCAAGCAGGTTGAGGCGGAAGCCGACGATGACGACAAAGATGAAAAGGCGACAGCGGAACAAAAGAAGGCAAAGGAGAGCGCCGAACAGGCCAAGAAACAGGACAACGAGCAGGCCATGACCAAGCTGGCGGAGACTTTGCGCACTCGCGCCGCAGCCGGAGAAGACATTACGAAACTGCAGAAAGAGGCGTTCGAGAAAGCCGGCATGAAGATCGAATCGCCTACAGTCAACCTGCCTAGTGTGCGGCGTAACGGCCTGCCACAAGCTCATACCGTCGTCTTCGATTTGAAGCCGGGAGAAGTCTCCCGAGTCATCAGTGATGCCGGTGGGCACTACATCTACAAGATGAACAGCAAGACGGCAATGCCGTTTGACCAGGCAAAGAGCGAGATCCGTGGGCGGCTACAGACTGACCGCATGAAGGAAAGCATGGACAAGCTGAATGCTTCCTTCAGCTCAACCGCAAATGAGGCGTACTTTGGGCCGGGCGGAGTCGGGCCGACGCCACCGCCACGGATGCCGATGCCTCGGCCGGGTGCGCCTTCCGGTGCAACAGCGCGACCGGGTGCGGGGGCCGTACCCGGAAATGCCAAGCCCGCGACGCAATCGTCCAGTGGCCAGACTCCTCCACAAAAAGACTGATGGCCAAACCTGTAGTGGTGGTGACCGGTGTTTCAGGGAATCTGGGATCCAGGTTGTTGCCGCTGCTCCGCAGCTTCTCGGTGATTGGCGTCGACGTCAAACCACCTCAGACTGACAGCGAATTGCAGTTTGAAAGCCTGGACTTGGGACAGGAATCCTCCACCCGCACTCTCTACGAACTGCTGCGTGACACGCGTCCTTTCGCCGTAGTGCATCTGGCTTTTGTCCTCGATCCCGTGCGTATGGGAGTGATCGACCTGCAACGGATGTGGCAGATCAATGTCGCGGGCACTGCGCGCGTGATGGAAGCAGTGACGGAAGTCAATCGGACCGCCGACGACGGGATCAAACAATTTATCTATCCCAGCAGCGTTTCTGTGTATGGCCCCGATCTGGCTGCGCCGGCCACGGAGGAGACTGCATTCGGCGCGCACACTTTGCCGTATGCAGTTCAGAAGAAGGAATGCGATGAAGTTGTGCAGCAACGTTGCACCGCGCTGCGAGGATGCAGCGTTTATATCCTGCGTCCGCATATTTTCACCGGGGCGACCGTCGACAACTACTTCATGGATGCATTCCGCGGAACACCGAATGGCAAAGGCGAGCGCGCGCAAAGAATGCGCGCTGGGGGCAAACACCTGCCCCTCATGCTGCCGCGGGGCCAGCAATACCTCGACAACAGAATTCAATTTATTCATGTGGATGACATGGCGCGCTTGATTCGGCACATCTTGCAGCGCGAACCGGAGATGCAGCGGTTAACTGTTCTGAATGTTGCGGGGCGCGGTGAGCCTGTCCCGTTTGCGAAGTGCATTGAGATGGCGCGCGCAAAGCTCGTTCGAGTTCCCGGAAAGTGGATTATGCGGCAGGTGCTTACGTTTTTATGGAACCGGCAGATTTCGGCAATTCCTCCGGAAGCTCTTCCTTACATGACCGGCGAGTACATCATGAATACCGATCGCCTGCGCCGGTTCCTCGGGCCAGAGTACGAACACGTGATCCGTTACACCGTCGCAGACGCCTTTGCGGACAGCTTTAAACCCGCGAGCAGCAGCGCTACTGCGGCTCAATAAGGGCAGTTCGCAGTCGCGCATCCCGAACCGCTATAGCCCCGCAGTTCTCCCAAGCTTCCTTTCGGCGGCCGATTGCGGAAATAAAGCACTAATTGCCAGATCTCCTCGTCACGAACGATTCCTTTCCAAGCCGGCATGCCTGAGGGAGATCTTCGGTTGGCGATGATTCGGTGCAGCCGGCGATCGCTAAACGCCTGCAGGGAGCGAAGTTATTCCGGAACCCCCAAAAAATATTTCTTCCGCACCAAGGAATAAATCTCGAAGTTTGCCGTTTATGCTAGGGAGGTGCCTGATCGCCGCTTGCCTGCCGCGACTTTCGAAGAACTGGCGCTGCCGCTATTCGACCAGCTCTACAATTTCGCGCATTGGCTTACGCACGACGCGACCGAGGCAGAAGATCTGGTGCAGGAAACATACACGAAGGCGCTGCGCGGATTTTCGGGATTTCAAATCGGCACCAATTTTCGCGCGTGGATATTCCGCATTCTTCGGAATACCTTTTTAACCTCCAGGACCGGATTGAAATCGACGGCTTTTGAAGACGACGAGATTGAGGCTGTTGCGTCGACTCATCCGACTCCTGAAGCTATCCTGATCCAGCAGGCGGACCGCGAGACCGTTCAACAGGCGCTCACCGAAATGGCTGTTCCCTTCCGCGAGATTTTGTTGCTCTGCGAGGTCGAGGAAATGTCCTATGAGGAGATCGCTCAAGTGCTGGCGATTCCGATCGGCACCGTGATGTCCCGCCTTTATCGCGCCCGCAAGGCACTTCGTACGCTGCTGCTCGAAAAGTTCAAGGGAGGGCCCAGTGGCGTGTGACGCGTGGCGAGAGAAGTTGGACGCCTATGTCGACGGCGAGCTTCCGTCATCGGAGGCCGCAGCGATGGGAAAACATCTGCGGGAATGCACCGACTGTGCCGCGGACGCATTGGAGCGGGTGCAGATGAAACGGGCGGTTGCCGTGGCTGGCAAGCGCTACCAACCGAGCCTTGCGCTTCGAGAGAAAGTGCAGCGCAGCATCGCTGGTAGACCTCGTCGCGAAAAGGCGTGGGTTTGGAGAATTGTCGCTTTGCCCGCCGCCTTGGTTATGCTTTTGTCTTTGGCGGTTGGGCTCTACGTAGACCGCGAGATCACGCGCCGGCAGCGGGTCTACAGCGAACTTGCAGATCTGCATGTTGCGACGCTGGCGAGCGGAAGTCCCGTTGACGTGGTTTCGACTGATCGGCATACGGTGAAGCCATGGTTCCAGGGCAAGATTCCTTTCAGCTTCAACTTGCCGGAATTGCAAGGGACGGACTTCACCCTAGCGGGCGGACGCGTTAGTTATCTCGCACAGTCGCCGGGCGCACATCTGATCTATCGACTGCGGCAGCATGAGATTTCTGTATTCATTTTTCAGGACCGCGGAGAGGAAACTGCAGTTTCAGCTTCAGGGCCTGTTTCGACGATGTCTTTCACTGTGGAAAGCTGGACGAAGAATGGGCTGCGCTATTTTGTAGTTGGGGATGTCGGGGCTCAGGATGTCGAGAGACTGAGCAAACTCCTGCGTGATGCTGGATAGCGGTAGGACTGAGCGTACAACCCGCCGAGGCGGCTGTCCCTACGTGGGCCAGAGCGTTCTACGCCGATTTCCTTCCGCGATATAAACCTGCGATTCCGAATGTATACGGAGTCCAGGTCGCCTCTAGGAACCCGGCATTTCTCATCCTTATCAGCATTTCGTCCGGCGACGGGAAACGCTCGACTGAGGCCGGGAGGTATGCATAAGGTCCGCGAGCGCCTGAGATCATCGTGCCAATCCGAGGCAGCACCTGTTTGAAATAAATCCGATACACCGAGCCCATGGCACCCTTCGGCTCGCCAAAATCGAGAATTCCGCATTCTCCACCGGGGCGTAGCACGCGGGCGATTTCCCGCAATCCGGCGTCGTAGTCGGCGAGATTACGAAAGCCGAACGCTGAGGTCACCAGATCAAAGCGCGCACTGGGAAATGGGAGATTGAGAGCATCTGCCTCTACCCAGTCGGGAGAGGCTTGATTCTTGGCATCTACGGACTTGATCCTTGCATGCTGAAGCATGGCGTGGGAGAAATCTGCGCCGACAATCTGCAGGCGCGCCCCACCGGACTGTTTCTGAAGAGCAAAAGTCATGTCACCGGTACCGCAGCATAAGTCGAGAATGCGCGCATCAGGCCGAGTCAGAATGTGATGGAAGGTGCGTGCTGTTTTCCTCCACCAGAGGCGGTCGACATTAAATGACAACAGGTGGTTCAGGAGGTCGTAGCGCGGCGCGATCGAAGTAAACATGTCGCGCACCGCGCGAGCGGCAGAATTGCGGTCGGTTGTGCCTTCTGGGGTCGCCCCGACGACTGAAGATTTGGATTCGGGCACGTTGCTCGATGGCCTAACGCTTCTTCTTTGACTTGGAGCTCTTCAATGACTTGACGATGCGCTCGATCTGCAAAATGTGATTCGTATCGTGCCCGGCGAACAGGCGAGACAGGTGCGAAATCGATTCCTTCCCGCGCTCCAGATGCATGCCATAGTTGTCCCAGATCTCGGGGGCGATCTCTTTGAGCATCGATAGATTGTTCTCGCGCAACACGCGAAAGAGCTCGAGCGAACGCTTTGCATCGCGGTTGCGGTACTTGAAAGCCGAGGCCCACTGATCCTGATCGAACGGCTGAATCGTAATTCCGCTCTCACCAATGATGGAACGCATGCGCCAGCTGGCCACGATCTCGGCGTCCGCAAGATGCGCGATAATCTCCGCAATCGACCACTTTGTCGGCTCGGGCCGCCACTTTAGCTGCGAGGCCGTTAAACCTGACGTTAGCTTCTTGAGCTTGCCAGCAGTCGCGCGCTGTACTTTGATGGCATCCTCACCCTCGACATACCCGACGATCCGCGAAATGTATTGTTCGGCTGTTTCTGGCATACTTCTCCCTACTTTCCCCAAACCCATCCGCCGCGCGACAGTCGGCGCAACTCTTCGACAGAGTCGAAAACAGCGCGCTCTGGCACGTCGCGGGCAACCTCAACCTTACCGATCTCGCGCGGCAAGATGAAATGAACCACGCCGTTCTGCGTTTTCTTATCATTCTGCAGGCGCCCGAGAATCTTCTTTGCACTGACATTCACTTCCGGCAAACGCCCAAGACTCAGTACGGCGTCGGCGATTCGGCCCGCGGTCACACTGTCGGTACGTCCGACTGTGAGTGCGATATTGGTCGCGGCAATCATGCCCCACGCGACGGCTTCGCCATGCAATAGCGATTTGTAGTTCGTTTCGGCCTCCAGCGCGTGCCCGATGGTGTGGCCCAGGTTCAGCACGCGACGCAGGCCGCCTTCGTGCTCATCCGCCGAGACCACCTCCGCCTTCAGCTTTACCGACTGTGCAATCAACCACTCCAGTTCGATCGGATCGCGTTTCAGGATCTTTGCCCGGTTCTGCTCGAAGCGCAGGAATAGTTCGACATTTCCGATGATTCCGCACTTCAAAGCCTCATACAATCCAGCACGGAATTCGCGTTCGGGCAGCGTCTTCAGAACTGCCGGATCGATCAACACCACTCGCGGATGGTAGAACGTGCCAATCAGATTCTTGCCGGCCACCAGATTGGCGCCGGTCTTGCCTCCGACGGAGGCGTCCACCTGGGCCAGCAGAGTGGTCGGAACTTGAACAAACTCTACCCCTCGCATATACAAAGAGGCGAGCAGTCCGGCCAAATCGCCAACAACACCGCCCCCGAGGGCCACAATGACGGCCTTGCGGTCTGCACCCATTTTTACGAGCTTCTCGGCCATCGCCTCGACGGTGGCTAGGTGTTTTGCAGGCTCTCCATCGGGCATCAGGATTACCTGCGAGTCGAATTCCGCGGATTTCAATGCTTTGATAAACCTCGCTCCCCAGCGTTTGCGCACCGGGGCCACGGTCACTACAAAGATGCGACTTGCCTTCGGCACGAGATCGCTGAGGATGGACCCTGCCCGGTTGAGCAGGCCGTTCTCAATCCACGCCTGGTAGGGGCGGGGCTGCACATGGATGGTCGCTTGCGCCATTGCCGTTCCATAATAGCCTATGCGTTCCCGGGCCATACCTTCGGTGGTAGTATTTCCGGTCGATGAAAGCCCTGCCCGCCCAAACCGACTTCGTGGTGATCGGCGCCGGCATTGCCGGACTACGCGCAGCCATCGAATTAGCTGATGCTGGCCGCGTACTGCTGATCTCCAAGAGGGAGATTTCTGTTTTCCACTCCACCGACATTAAGGGCGAAGCGGAATGGCTAAGCGACGACGACGACATCACGCTCCACTTGCAGGACACGCTCGACTCCGGCGCAGGTCTATGCAACGCGGCCGCCGTAAAGATCCTGATCGAAGAGGGTGCCGAAAGGCTCGAGGAAGTCGTGACCTGGGGCAAGCATCATGGCTCGAAGCTTTCGTTTGAGCAGGAAAACCCGCACACCCGCACGCGCCGCCTGCATGCTCATGGCGAGCCGACTGCGAGAGAAGTTCTGAAAGTCTTGTGCGAGCGGGTCGCGGCTCTCAAGCACATCTCGACTGCGCCATTTACTTTTGCTACCGAACTATTAACCGAAGACGGACGTATCGTAGCTATTTCGGTCCTTGACGAAAAGGGAGCGCCGCATGAGATTTCATGCGCGGCGGTTCTGCTCACAGCAGGTGGGTGTTCCCAACTTTACTCGAATGCAACGGGGCCGGCATCAGCTACTGCGGATGGCATTGCATTGGCAGTCCACGCAGGGGCTGAACTTAGTGATATGGAATTTGTGCAGTTTCATCCGACCG
>Ga0126371_10006858_pt1 | contig 10163 bp, 5 predicted proteins | sample PanSoiMetaPlot_4_FD_110145 | JGI IMG/M metagenome (GOLD analysis project Ga0126371, IMG submission 110145) | Tropical forest soil microbial communities from Panama - MetaG Plot_4 | ecosystem: Environmental > Terrestrial > Soil > Tropical forest > Bulk soil | place: Panama | collected 2016-02-17
AAGGCAATGTTTGCAGCGACAGAAGCCGTGTTGGTCAGGGAGAAATTGGCAGAAGTCGCCACGCCTGAGACGGAGGCCGTCACGATATACGGACCGCCAGCGACCGCGTTCGCGGTAAGAATCGGGGCCGTTGCAACGCCAGATGCGTTGGTTGTCGCCGTGTTGACACCGCCGGCAAAGGTGCCGCTAGCTCCACTGGCGGGCGCAGTGAATGTTACGGTTACGCCGCTCACTGGATTGTTGAAAGAATCCAATACGGTAGCCTGGAGCTGAGCGGTGAATGCGGTGTTCACCGTGGCACTCTGCGGTGTACCAGCGGTAGCGCTGATGCCGGCCGCAGTGCCTGCCAAGTTGGTCAACGAGAAATTTGCCGGGGATGCTACGCCAGAGACGGTGGCCGTAAGGATATACGTGCCGGCACTCGTGTTAGCGGTGAAGGCAGCTGCGGTTGCCACGCCGGACGAATTGGTGGTTGCGGTATTCACACCTCCGGCAAACGCGCCACTGGCTCCGCTGCCGGGAGCAGTGAATGTCACCGTCACGCCGCTGACTGGGTTGTTCGCCGCGTCCTTCACGGTCGCCTGAAACGCCGTCGTGTAGGCCGTGTTGATCGCGGCGCTCTGCGGCGTACCTGCCGTGGCGCTGATGCTGGCCGGCACGCCCGGCTGGTTTGTCAACGAGAAGTTCGCTGGGCTGGCTACGCCGGAAACGGACGCCGTAACCGTGTAGGGCCCGCCGACGGTGGCGTTAGCAGTGAGGACAGGGGCAGTGGCAACGCCGGATGCATTCGTGATTGTCGTATTCACTCCACCGGCAAAAGCTCCGCTCGCCCCGCTCGCGGGCGCGGTGAACGTCACGGTCACGCCACTAACGGGATTGTTGGAAGCATCCTTTACAGTCGCCTGAAGCTGCGTCGAAAATGCAGTGTTGACGGGAGCGCTCTGGGGCGTACCAGCGGTGGCGCTAATGCTGGCCGCTGCGCCAGCCAGGTTGGTCAGAGAGAAGTTCGCGGGAGAGGCCACGCCGGAGACAGAGGCGGTCACGGTGTACGTCCCTGAAGTGCCGTTGGCGGTGAAGACCGCCGAAGTTGCAACACCCAGGCCGTTGGTGGTGGTCGTAGTCACACCGCCGGCAAATGTTCCGCTGGCTCCGCTCGCAGGAGCAGTGAACGTCACGGTTACGCCGCTCACCGGGTTGTTGCCAGAGTCTTTAACCGTTGCTTGAAGCTGTGTCGTAAATGCCGCGTTGATTGTGGCGCTTTGCGGTGTGCCTGCTGTCGCAGTGATGCTCGCCGCTGCGCCTGTCAAGTTGGTGAGCGAGAAGTTCGCAGGCGAAGCGACGCCGGAAACTGTTGCGGTCACGGTGTAGGTACCCGCAGTGCTGTTCGCCGTGAACACCGCTGAGGTCGCAACGCCAGACGCGTTCGTGACCGCCGTGTTCCCTCCGCCCGCAAATGTGCCACTGGCTCCACTGCCCGGTGCCGCGAACGTCACGCTCACACCGCTTACCGGGTTGTTCCCCGAGTCGGTCACCGTTACCTGTAGCTGCACGGCGAAGGCCGTGTTGATCGTGGCGCTCTGCGGTGTGCCTGCGCTGGCAACGATGTTGGCCGGCGGGTTGCCCAAGTTCGTGAGAGAGAAAATCGCCGAGCCGCCAACTCCCGATGCCGATGCCGTCACCGTGTAAGGACCACCGGACGTGGCGTTGGCCGTGAAAACCGCCGCGGTAGCAACACCCGAGGCGTTCGTAGTTGCGGTGTTGACGCCGCCCGCAAATGTGCCGCTCGCTCCGCTCGCGGGAGCCGCGAACGTCACCGTTATGCCGCTCACGCCATTGCCGAAAGAATCTTTGACGGTGGCCTGCAGTGGCGTCGCAAATGCTGTGTTGATGGAGGCGCTCTGCGGCGTGCCCGCTGTGGAGGTGATAGTCGAGGCCGCACCCGCCAGGTTCGTCAAAGAGAAATTGGCCGCAGTTCCGACGCCGGAGACCGAAGCCGTTACCGCATATGCTCCGGCTGTTGTGTTGGCGGTGAAAACGGCGGCGGTGGCCACGCCTGAGGCGTTCGTCGTCGCGGTCTTGACGCCACCGGCGAACGTGCCGCTCGCACCATTGGCAGGCGCGCTAAACGTTACCGTCACGCCACTCACGAAGTTGCCGAAAGGATCCTTAACCGTGGCTTGCAGTTGCGTCGCAAAGGCGGTGTTCACCGTTGCGCTCTGGGGGGTACCAGCTGTGGCGGTGATGCTGTTGGCTGCGCCTGCCAGGTTGGTCAGCGAGAAGCTCGCCTGCGTGCCGACACCTGTTACAGATGCGGTCACGATGTAAGGACCCGCGGTGGTGTTAGCAGTGAAGACCGCTGCGGTTGCGACACCCGAAGCGTTCGTGGTTGCGGTAGTTACGCCACTTGCGAACGTACCGCTTGCTCCATTGCCGGGAGCCGCAAAAGTCACCGTCGCGCCGCTCACCCCGTTGCCGAAGGAGTCCTTGACTGTGGCTTGCAGTTGCGCGGCAAAAGCAGTGTTAACCGTCGCACTTTGCGGCGTACCGGCAGTCGCGCTAATGGTCGCCGCGGCGCCCGACAGGTTCGTAAGCTGGAAGTTCGCGGGTGTAGAAACTCCAGATACCGACGCTGTAACCGTGTAACCGCCCGCGGTGTTGTTGGCCGTGAAGACCGCTGCGGTTGCGACTCCGGACGCATTCGTGGTTGCAGTGGTTACGCCGCCAGCGAAAGTGCCGCCGGCGCCGCTTCCGGGCGCCGCAAAAGTCACCGTAGCGCCGTTGACTGGATTATTGAGCGAATCCTTCACCGTGGCTTGAAACTGAGTGGCGAACGCGGTACCAACCGTGGCGCTCTGCGGCGTTCCCACCGTGGCCGTGATACTTGCAGGAACACCTGCAACACCGCCAGCTGGCTTGAAGGCGGCCAGGACGACACCCCAATTACCCAAGGCTGTGAGAGTTGCAGTAGCAGCAGTCGTACCAGCTGCCGACTGAACCTGATCTTCTGTCACAAACTTAGCGCTCGGCGGCGCAGGAACTTGATCTCGAATGGTGTAACCGGTTCCCGCAGTCCAAGTAGCCGCATCGGCTGTGGATGCCGTGCCCAGCAGCAGATCGCCGCTGACCGTGGTGGTGGCATTTCCGCTATTCACGGCTGTGCCGGTGTTTGTAGCTACAGCCGTGGCATCCAAGGAGTTGGCAGTTGCTACGCCGGAGTACTCGAGAATAGCGAAGCGCAGCGGCCCTGAAACAGTCATGGAGACGGTGACGGTGTTCGCGCCGCCCTTGACGTTTTCGGCGTAGTAAATTGCGCCAGTAACTGCGCTTACCGTGAAACCAATCTGGGCCGCCTTCTTGTATGTATTGCCACTGGAGTCAGTGACCGTGAAGACCTGCGAACTCGAGAGACCGCCGCGGATGGCCACGGCAACAAAGTTGCCGGCAGTATTCGCGCTGGCAAAGGCAAGCGTGGACGTAGTGGTTGTCCCAGCGTCCTTGCTGGTGTGCTGCACGAGCGTAATACCGGCGGCCTGCGCCTGACTGAATGCTCCAGCGAGCAATAGAACTGGCAAAAGGACCAAAAGGCGCGAAATACGAATCGCCGAAGAATTAAGGCGGCTCAAGCTAATCGACATCGGACATCCTCCAAGGAAATAAGAGCGTTTTTCACTCGCCGGACTGCTAATGAGCTCTACCGTACTGGGCACACGCATGCCTTCTGGTCGCTGGTAAAGCCTTTTCTCGAGACACTTTCAATTCGGTCGGGAATCTTTAAACCCCACACCATTCAGTTTGGACTGGCCCGGGAGCCGCAGAATCCTTGGCCCTTAGGCGGCTTCGCCAGCCTCAAAACACGCAATGCTGTTTCAACGGTATTGAGGACAGTACCGGCGAGGAGCGGTGAAGCAATCTCCCTTCCAAAGGTCCTACAGCGTCAAGCTCATGAAAAATAAAGAGTTAAATCTATGGCGACAAGCAGCCGAAAAGATCGTGGGAAATGAGCAGGAGATAGTGAGTATCCCGTTTCCCCCCAAAATCTTCTAGTTTTTAGCGCGATGTTCTAGAACTTCTAGAACTTCCTTGTAGAGCCTACGAGTAGACCCTCACTTCGGGGACGGGAACCACAAATTGCCCGCCCCATTCCCGTATGTAGGCATTGCTCTGGATCACCTCGTCCTTCAGGTTCCAAGGCAGAATGAGCAGATAATCGGGGCGGGTTTCCCGGATGTGTTCGGGCGGATAAATGGGAATACGCACTCCGGGGAGAAGCTTAGCCTGCTTATAGGGGCTGCGATCCACGACGTAATCGAGAAAGTCCGTTCGAATGCCGCAGTAGTTCAGAAGCGTATTGCCTTTGGCGGCGGCGCCGTAGGCCGCGATCTTCTTACCGCTTTGCTTCGCGTGAATCAGGAAATCGAGCAGCTTGCGCTTGGTTTCTTTCACCTGCTCGGCAAAACGCGAATAGGTTTCGAGCTGAGCAAAGCCTGCGGCTTGCTCGCGGGCGCGGAGGTCGGTGAGACGCGAACCGACGGGTTTGGAAGAATCTTCGGCGTGGCGCGCGAAAATGCGGAGCGAGCCTCCGTGGGTGGGAAGTTCCTGAACGTCAAAGAGCGTTAGGCCGTGGGCGGCGAAAATCTTCTCCACGGCGAGGAATGAAAAATAGGAAAAGTGTTCGTGATAAATCGTGTCGAACTGGTTTTCGTCCATTAAACGCATCAAATGGGGAAATTCCATGGTGATGACGCCGGTGGGCTTCAGCAGAATTTTCATGCCGGCGACAAAATTGTTGATGTCCGGCACGTGGGCCAGCACGTTGTTGCCGAGAAGTAGATCGGCTTGCTGGCCTTTAGCGGCAAGCTCGCGCGCGGTATCCGCATTGAAAAACTTTACCAGCGAGGGAATGCCCTTTTGCACCGCAACAGCTGCGACATTAGCGGCGGGCTCAACACCAAGCACAGGTATCTTCTTCTCTACGAAATACTGCAACAAATAGCCATCGTTGCTGGCAATTTCCACGACTAGACTCTTCTCGTTAATCGCGAAAGACTGAACCATCAGGTCGGTATAAGCCTTGGCATGAGCGAGCCAACTGTCGGAATACGAAGCGAAATAAAGGTAATCGCTGAAAATGTTTTCAGGAGCGACGAACTCCTGAAGTTGGACCAGGAAGCATTTCCCGCAAACGTAGACGTGGAGCGGGTAGAACGGTTCCATGTGACTGAGCTGATCCTGGCTCAGGAAACTTTGAGCCAATGGGGAAGCTCCAAGATCCACAAATGTGTGCTCGAGCTTTGACCCGCAAAACCGACAACCGGAATTCTTCTTCGAACTCATTTCTTCTCTCGATGAAGCTTCGTTAGCTTGATCAGCGATTCTTGTCATGAGAATCATTACCGTCCGTTTCTAATTAAGCTTGCCTGCCGTTGTGCGCAGAGACGCCATCACCGCCTTCGCGATGCCTTCTCCACTCAGTCCGTGGCGCTCCTGCATGTATTCCTGTGTTCCGATGTGAGGAGAAAACGCGGAAGGGAGGCCAATGCGCTTGAAGGGGACTTTGACACCGTCGGCTTCTGCAAGAACTTCCGCGACGGCGCTGCCGAGGCCTCCGAGAACGCTGTGCTCTTCGACGGTGAAAATCGCTTCCGTCTCGCGCGCGGCGGCTAGAACCGCTTCCGCGTCGAGTGGTTTCACAGTGTGCATGCTCAGCAGCCGGGTTTGAATACCTTCTTTTGCCAGCAGTTCGGCGGCGCGAACCGTGTTCAGAAGAATTCCACCCGTGGAAATCAGCGTGACGTCCTTCCCCTCCCGCATTCGAATGGCTTTGGCCAGTTCAAATTCAATCGGAGATTGATGGACAACCGGTTCGCCAGCTTTGCCCAACCGTAGATAGCAAGGACCTTGATAGGCGATCGCGGCGCGCGTAGCGGCGCGAGCTTCGACGGGATCACCGGGGGCCACAACCACCAGGTTCGGTAACGAGCGCATTACCGCGATGTCCTCTACCGCATGGTGGGTCGCACCCATAGCGCCGTAGGTGAAGCCGCCGCCTACGGAAACGATTTTTACGTTGGCGTTGTGATAGCAGACATCGTTGCGCACGTGTTCAAGGCATCGCAGCGTTGGGAAATTAGCGATGGAATAGGTGAGAGCGATTTTTCCGCTGAGCGCCAGGCCTGCGGCCAGGCCGGTCATATTCTGTTCCGCGACTCCGGCGTTAATGAATTGCCTGGGGAGCTGCTCCATGAAGGGGGTGACGACGCCAAACCCTAAATCGCCCACGACCAGGACGATGCGCTCATCCTGTTTAGCTAGCTCGAAAAGCTCTTTGATAAACGCGGTTCTCATTGCTGACCGTCCAGCTCCGCCAGGGCCTTCGTCAGGTCGTCGCCCATAGGCGCGCGATAGTGCCAAAGGAGCTTGTTCTCCATGTAGCTGACGCCCTTGCCCTTAACGGTGTGCGCGACGATGCAGCTTGGCCGGCCGGTTTCGAATGGCACTTGCGTGACGGCTTGCTCCACAGCGCGCACATCGTGGCCATCGAGTTCGCGGACGGCCCAACCAAAAGCGCGCCATTTGTCGGCAAGAGGATCCAGGTCGATTACTTCTTTGACTGCGCCGAGGCTTTGAATCTTGTTGTAGTCCACAAGGGCAACGAGGTTGTCGAGTTTGTGATGAGGGGCAAACAGCGCGGCCTCCCACACAGATCCTTCATCGCATTCGCCGTCGCTGATGAGGCAAAAGATGCGGCTAGGGCGGCCGTCGCGCTTCGCCGCGATAGCCATGCCCGTGGCGACGGGAAGTCCGTGGCCGAGTGAACCGGTGGAAAGCTCGACGCCCGGAACATTCTTATGCATAACGTGACCAGCCAAAGGCGATCCGTTTTGATAGAAGGTTTCGAGGCGCTCGACCGGGAAATAGCCGCTTTCGGCGAGAACGGCGTAGAGGGCGGAGCAAGCGTGCCCTTTGCTCATGATGAAGCGGTCGCGATCAGGCCAGTCCGGACGCTGGGGATCGTAACGGAGCGCGCGGCCATACACCGCCGCCAGCAAATCCGCGGCGGACAACGAACCGCCAACATGCGAGGCGTTCGCCGTGCCGGTCATGCGGACACAATGTTTGCGAATACGTTTGGCCAGTTCGGCAAGGTCGAGTTGTGTTGCGCTGCTCATGCTGCCTTCTTTCGCTGCCTAAACAAGGGAGTGGAAGAACGATTCGTCAGTCATACGGCGGGCGACGGCATCCAGCAAAAGCGCGGCCGGCGCGCCGTCTGCGACGCGATGATCAAACGTAAGGCTCAAAACGCAAGTCTGTCCGACAACTAATTGCCCGCCGCGAACGACGGGACGCGTTGCGATTCTACCGATGCCAAGAATCGCGGCTTGCGAACCGTTGAGAATTGGGGTGAAAGCGTCAATGCCGTGAACGCCGAGATTGCTGATGGTCGCCGTGCCGCCCTCAAGATGTGCAGGCTGTAATCGGCTCGTGAGCGCACGGTCGGCTAAGTCTTTAACTGCGCGGGCGATTTCACTGAACGAGGCAGAATTCGCGTTGTGAATCACCGGGACAATCAAGCCGTTGGGAGCCGCCACGGCAAAACCGACATTGATTTCTTTGAACCGGACGATGTGATCGTTTTCGATGGTAGCGTTGAGCTGGGGCCGCTCGTGCAGCGCTGCGGCAAAGAGTTTGATAAACAGGGAATCGAAAGAAGGCGCCTGGCCAAGCTTTCCTGAGAGTGTGCGGCGCGCGGCAACCAAAATATCCGCATGGACCTCGCGCGTTAGCGTCGTAGAAGCAGCAGTGGATAGTGTCGCGCGCAAACGATCGGCTAAGGAACGACGAAGTCCGGCGAGCGGGACGCGGTCTGCAGCCGGCTTATCAGCGGCGGGCACAGAAGCTTGCTCTGCAGTTGCCGGATTTGAGACCAGCGCCAGAATGTCGGCTTCGACGATGCGGCCGCCGGGGCCGGTTCCCTTCACCTGCTGAAGATTGATTCCGTGTTGCGCTGCGAGCTTCTTCGCGACCGGACTGGCGCGCAGAAGTCCCCCGGAAGGCGCGTCCGGTTTTGGCCCTGAGGAAGTCTCCGCAAGCACTCCGCTCGTTTGGGCGATGCTGGCACCACCGCCCACAACAGGCGCAGTTTCTCCATTTCGCAAGATGTAACCCATGAGGGCTTCCACACGAAGACTCGTCCCGATGGTTGCTAGGGGATGCAAAATTCCTTCTTCGGGAGCGGGAATCTCAAAGGTGGCTTTTTCCGTGGTGATTTCCGCAACGGGGTCGCCCATGGCCACGCGAGTACCGCCAGGGCGCAACCACGCCGTCAGAACGCCTTCTTCGGTATACATTCCCATGCTGGGCATGACGATCGCTCGGGCCACGCGACTCAGGCTCCTATTCCAAACATTTCGCGAACCGCGAAGACAACTTGCTCCGGGCGGGGCGTGTAATGCGCCTCAAGAACAGCGGAGAAAGGAACGGGGGTGTCAGGAGCGGTGACCGTTTTTATGGGCGCGTCCAAATTGTCGAAGCCTTTTTCGGCAACGCGCGCAGCGATGTCGCGAGCCACAGAACATACTGGCGTATCTTCATCCACAACGACCAGCCGTCGCGTGCGAGAAACGGACTCGAGGATCGTGTCTTCGTCGAGCGGAGAGAGCGTAAGAACGTCGACAACCTCGGCGTCGATACCCTCAGCGGAGAGCGATTCGGCAGCCTCGCTGCAAATGTGAGTCATGCGACCAATGCCGCAGAGAGTAACGTCGTGGCCGCGGCGAACCATCTCCGCGCGGCCGATGGGCACGGTATAGGGCTCTTCAGGAACAGGGCCTTTGGCGCGCAGTCCCAGGAATTTGTGTTCAAGGATGATCACCGGGCCATTGTCGCGAATGGCTGAAATGGTCAAACCCTTGGCGTTATACGCCGTGGAAGGAACAATCACCTTGAGTCCGGGAATGTGGGCAAGCACAGCGTAGAGCGTTTGCGAATGCTGCGCGCCCGCCCCTCCGCCGTAGGTGCGATTATCGCCGCCGCGAGTGCCGTAGGCCGTGCGAATTACCAAGGGCAGATCGACTTGGCCACCCATCATGTAATGCATTTTTGCGGCCTGGTTCATGATCTGGTCGTAACAGCAGCCAATCAGATCCACAAACATGATCTCGACAATCGGACGCAAGCCAGACATCGCGGCGCCGACGCCTGCGCCGAGAAAACCCATCTCCGCGATGGGAGTATCAAGGACGCGTTCGGGGCCAAATTCCGTAATCAAGCCGCGCGTTGCGCGAAGCGGCCCTCCCCAGGCATCCACAAAACCTAGATGCGCACGGCCTGCCGCGCCGGCGACATCTTCGCCCATAACAATAATGTTGGCGTCGCGGCGCATTTCCAGGCGGATCGCTTCGTTGATGGCCTGCCCGAAACTGAGTTCCCGCACGGCGGTCGCGGTCATTGCTGCTCTCCAGAGCGCCCTGGAACATATACGTCAGTAAAAAGATCCGCAGGCTGGGGCAACGGGCTTGACTCAGCAAAAGCCACAGCTTCGTCAATTTTCTTGTGGCTAGCGGCCTCGATGGCGTCTAGTTCAGCGGGCGTGAGCAAGTGTTGATCGAGCATTTGTTCGCGGAAGCGCAGGATGCAATCCCGATCGCGTGCGGCTTGCTCTTCTTCGCGCGTGCGATATCGCGTGGTGTCGTCCCCCTGATGATGGCCGTAATAGCGATAGGTCATGCACTCGATGAGAGATGGCCCTTCGCCGCGGCGCGCCCGCTCTACAGCAGCTGCAGCTGCTTCCCAAACTGCAACCGTGTCTTGTCCGTCTACGGTCACCCCCGGCATCGAATAAGCCGCAGCCCGATCGGCGATGCGCGGAACGGAGACCGCGTACTCCACCGGAGTCGCTTGCGCGTACCCATTGTTTTCGCAAACGAAGATGACCGGAAGTTTCCAGATGGCCGCAAGGTTCATCGCTTCGTGAACCGCCCCGATACTTGCCCCGCCCTCGCCGAAAAATGCGGCCGCCACCTGGCTGGTCTTGCGAACTCTGGCCGAAAGGGCCGCGCCAACCGCGTGCGTTACTCCCATACCAACGATCGGATTCACACCCAGCATGCCAACACGCACATCCGTAATGTGCATCGAGCCGCCCTTGGCACGATTGCTTCCCG
>Ga0126371_10006860_pt1 | contig 10162 bp, 9 predicted proteins | sample PanSoiMetaPlot_4_FD_110145 | JGI IMG/M metagenome (GOLD analysis project Ga0126371, IMG submission 110145) | Tropical forest soil microbial communities from Panama - MetaG Plot_4 | ecosystem: Environmental > Terrestrial > Soil > Tropical forest > Bulk soil | place: Panama | collected 2016-02-17
CGCGTCGGCAGCCAGCACCATGATGCCGGTGTGGTCCTCTCCGATGGCCAGTTCTGCCGCCGAGCAGATCATGCCCTCCGAGACGCGGCCGTAGGTCTTGCGCGCACCGATCTCGAAACCACCTGGCAGCACCGCACCGGGCACCGCGAGGGCTACCCGGTCTCCTGCGGCGAAGTTGCTCGCCCCGCAGATCACGTGCCGGTCCTGCCCGTCGCCAGTCGATACCTGGCAGTACCTGATCGGCTTGTTGAACCCGGTCAGCTCCTCGACGTCGAGTACCTCGGCGACGAGCACGCCGGTGATGTCGTGCCCGACGTGCTCGACCGACTCCACCTCGAGGCCGCAAGCGGTCAGCCGCGCGGCCATGTCCTGCACGGCGGCCTCGTCATCCGAGCGTACGTCTGCGGCCGCGTACTCGAGCAACCACGACAGCGGTAGCCGCATCACGCCTCCATTCCGAAGGCCCGGCTGAACCGCACGTCGCCCTCCAGCGTGTCCCGGATATCGGTGACGCCGTTCCGGATCATGACTGACCGATCGATGCCCAGGCCGAACGCGAAGCCGCTATAGCGGTCGGGATCGATACCGCAGGCCACGAGCACCCGCGGGTTCACCATGCCGCAGCCCGCGATCTCGATCCAGCCCTGTGACCTGCACACCCGGCAGGGAGCAGCCCCCGGCCGGGTAGACGCCCCGCGGCAGACATGACACTCCATCGACACGTCCGCGGATGGCTCAGTGAACGGAAAGAAGTCGGGCCGCAGCCTGGTCTGCAGTCCCTCGCCGAACATGGCCTCGACGAACGCGTTGATCGCACCGCGCAGGTCAGCCATGGTCAGGCCCTCGTCCACGGCCAGACACTCGATCTGATGGAAGACCGGGCTGTGGGTCGCGTCCAGGGTGTCGGTGCGGTAGCACTTGCCGGGACTGACGACGTAGAGCGGCAGCGGGCGGGTGAGCAGCGCGCGGATCTGCACCGGCGAGGTGTGCGTGCGCAGCAGCATGCCGGATCGCTCGGCGCCGTCGCTGCCCTCGACGAAGATGGTGTCGTACATCTCCCTGGCGGGGTGGTCGGGCGGGAAGTTCAGCGCGTCGAAGTTGTACCACTCGGCCTCAACCTCGGGACCCTCGGCGACCTCGTAGCCCATGGCGACGAAGACATCGACGAGCCGATCGCCGACGGACGTGACCGGATGCCGGGCGCCCTGCAGCGTCCGGTCCCATGGCAGTGTCACATCGACGGCCTCCTCGACCAGCACCCGCTGGTCGCGCTCGGCCTCGAGATGAGCCTGGCGTTCGCCGAGTGCCGCCTTGATCGCCGACTGCGCGGCACCGACGCGCTTGCCCGCCTCTGCCCGGGCGGCCGGCGGCAGGGCGCCGATCTCGGCTCTGGCCAGGGCCAGCGGCGACCGGTCGCCGGCGTGCGCGATCCTGGCCGCCTTCAGTTCGTCGAGATCGCGCGCCGCCGCGATGGCCGACAGCGCATCGGCCTCCTTGCGCTGCACCTCTGCGGGCGCCAGCGCCGCGACCTCGACGGGATCGTAAGCCTTATTTGGTGCGGACATATCAGTCCCAGCACTCCTCTGGCAGTGGGTTCCAGCTGAAAGCCCGGCGCGGCACGGCGCCGGTCACCGCAGGCAAAGGCCCGCCGGCTAGCCGAAGTCGGGCGTCCCGGCGGGCACGATAAATCGGAACTCGGCACCGCCGCCGGGCGCTTGCAACACCGTGATCTTGCCGCCGTGAGCTTCCACCAGGCCCTTGACGATGAACAGCCCGAGCCCGGCGCCACCGCGCCGCTTCGCGCGCCAGAACCGGGTGAAGACCCTAGGCACAACCTCAGGCGCGATGCCAGGCCCCTGGTCGCGGACCGATACCGCTACGCCAGGAGCCCCTGCCACCACCGCCGGCTCCACCACAGTCGTTACGGTACCAGCCCCGTGCCGGACGGCGTTCTCGGTCAGGTTGGCCAGGATCTGGTCGACCTTGTCGGCGTCTAGCCAGGTCTCCGGCAGGTCATCAGCCACCTCGATGCGATAACGCTCGTCCGGGTCGCCGGCCGCCACCCGGCCGCTGATGATCTTCCTCGCCCTGGCCGGGATGTCGACCAGTTCCCTGTGCACCTCGATCCGGCCGGCCTCGATCCTGGACACGTCGAGCAACTCGGTGATCAGCCTCGTGACCCGGTCCGCGTCGGCGTTGACCGTCTCGAGCATGACGCGCTTCTGATCGTCGGTGAACCGCGGCCACTTCGCCAGCAGGGTGGCGGTGAACCCCTTGACGCTGGTCAGCGGCGAGCGCAGCTCGTGCGCGACGGTCGAGACCAGATCGGCCCGGCTGCGCTCGAGGAGCATCCGGTCCCTGGCGCCGCGCAGGGTGACAACGAGGCGGCGCACTTCGCCGGGTCCGCCATCGCCGCGCCGCTCCCGGACATAGCCGACGCTCACGAGCAGCTCCGTCCCGTCCGGCAGGAACAGCGCGTGCTCGGGATGCCTGGTCCTGGTGCACAGGCCGTCGTAGGGCTCGATGAGCGTCCACCAGCTGCGGTTCTGGTGGTCGGCCAGCGGCAGTACGTGTCGTACATCACGGCCGAGCGCTGCCGCCTGCGCTATCCCGGTGATCCTGGTCGCAGCCAGGTTGAAGACGGTTACCTGGCCGGAGTGATCGGCGATCACCACACCGTCAGGCAGATCGTCGGCGATCAAGAGCGAGGGAACGGGGCTGCCTGACGGCGCGGCCGTCGGCACAGCGGCGGCCGCAGCGACGGCACTCGCCGCCGGCTGGCCTGTCACGATCCCGTCCACCGCGCCGCCTCCGGGAGGCTGAAGTAGTTCCTGCCCCCGGCACGACCCAGCGCGCGCTCGACCACGGCCGCGTCGGCGGAGCCGGGGGAACGACCGCCATCGCAGCGCACCTCGCGTCAGTAACCCTCTCGCGGCGGCATGGCACCGGGACAGCTGATGACGCAACGTGATCAGACTTTAGCCGATGCGCACGCCCTGGCCACACTCCCAATGACGTGCCGCCGTGGTGTGCTAGGTCACGGCGTGCTGCGCGCGTGCCGGGCCGATGCGTACAGGCAGACGGCGGCGGCCGCGGCCAGGTTGAGGCTCTCGGCCTGGCCGTAGATCGGCACGGCGACCACCGCGTCAGCGAGCGCCCGCAGGCCGTCCGGCAGTCCCCATGCCTCGTTGCCGAAGAGCCAGGCCGTCGGCAGAGTCAGGTCAGGTCCGTTCGCCGGATCATCGAGGACGAGGCTTGCCCGGCCGTCGGCGGCCAGTACCTGCAGGCCCGCCTCTCGCAGGGCGGCGATCACGTCCGTCAGCGGCGGCCCGGCTACGACGGGCACGTGGAACAGGCTGCCGGCCGACGACCGGACACACTTCGCGTTGTACGGATCAACCGACGCGGCAGAGAACACGACGCCATCAGCACCTGCGGCGTCGGACGTGCGCAGGACGGTGCCGGCGTTGCCCGGGTCGCGCACGCTCGCCAGGACCGTAACCAGCCGCGGCTGCGCGCCGGTCAGTACGTCGAGCGGAACATCGACAAACCGGCACACCGCCAGCAGCCCCTGCGGGGTCACGGTCTGGGCGAGCTCGGCCATGACGTCGCCGCCGACCTCGTGCACGGGCACACCCAACCCGGCCGCCCGCTCGGTCAGTTCCGCGTGTCTGGCGCGGCCCTGGCCCGTGACAAACAGCTCGGTCATCACGCCAGGGGCGCGAAGGGCTTCCCGAACGGCCTGCGGACCCTCGGCGAGGAAACTCCGGCCGCGCTCCCTGAACGCCTTTTTCCCCAGCTGGCGGGCAGCCTTGACCCGGGCCGAGCGAAGCCCGAGAGCGCCACCAGGCCCGGCGGCGGCCGGCCCTGTCACGGAACCACCGAAGTGTCATGGCTCGGCAGAAGGTCAGCCGCAGGGCAGCCGAAAGGGATGAGTGCCTGGTTGGTGGGCCCATACCCCCACCTAGTCGGCACCCATGCAGCGCCTGACGGACCACTGCATGACATTTGTCTGAAATGCCGCAGTAAGGTGCGCCGTCCCGTGCCCGCGATCAGGCTGCGGGCGCGTTCACGTCGGCTGGCAGCGCCTGCCGGGCGACCTCGACCAGGGCGGCGAACGCCTGCGGGTCGGCGACGGCCAGTTCCGCCAGCATCCGGCGGTCAACCTCGACCTCGGCGAGGCGGAGCCCCTGGACGAACCTGTTGTAGGTCATGCCCTCGGCGCGGACCGCGGCATTGATCCGCTGAATCCAGAGCCGGCGGAAGGCGCCCTTCCTGTCCTTGCGGTCCCGGTAGGCATACGTCATCGAATGGAGCTGCTGCTCCTTCGCCTTGCGATAGAGCCGCGACCGCTGACCGCGGTAACCGCTCGCGCGCTCGAGAACTACCCGGCGCTTCTTGTGGGCATTGACCGCCCGCTTCACGCGTGCCATCTGGACGACTCACTTTCTCGCAGCGGGCTGGGTCACTTACCCAGCAGTTTCCTGATCTTCTTGCTGTCACCAGGTGCCAGCTCCACATAGCCGGCCAGGCGCCGGGTCTTCGTGCTCGGCTTGTGCTCGAGGTAGTGAGCACGGTTGGCACGGCGCCGGATGATCTTGCCGGTACCCGTCAGCCGGAACCGCTTGCTGGAACCGCTGTGCGTCTTCATCTTCGGCATGTCGCCGTGTCTCCGTTCCTTCGTGCGCAGGGCACGTCCGTGCTGCGTGCCCTCGTGGCACGGCATTCCTCGCCGGGCAAGAACACTGCCCGGCCTCTCGCGACCGGCCCGGGCCGATCGCACCGGGCTAACCCGTGCGCACCGATCCGCGCCGTCAGCCGCGGGGGCGTCGCCACCCCCGCGGCGAGGCTCGTGGTCTACCTGTCTGCCTCGCGCGCTGGTCTGCCCGAGCCGGGCGAACGGCCGGCGTCAGCGGCTACCGGGCGCGGCCCGGGAACCGGCGCGTCACCAGAACGGCGCGGCGGCGCTGGCTTCGCCGTGCCGCCCGACCTGGCTGCGGTCGTGCCTCGCGGCGCACTCGGCCGAGGCGCGGATGACGCCGGGGTGGCGCGTGGCGCGGTCGGACGTGGTGCCGAGGTCCGGGCGGGCGCTGCGTCCGGCTCCGAGGCACCGTTGCTGGCCGACGGTCTGGCCGCCGGCCGCGCGGGCTCCGCAGGCTCTGCGCTTGCCGCTGGCGTCGAGCTTGTGGCCCGGCTGGTGCGCGCCGCAGGCCCGGTGCTTCGAACTGCCCCGGTGTCTCGAGCGGGCCCGGTGCTTCCGGCTGACACTGTGTCTGCCGCGGCCGCCGCTTCTGTGGCAGCGGCCGTGGCTGCCGCTGGCTCGGTGGCCTCGCTCTCGCCCGGCGGCGCTCCGCGGCTGCCCGACCGGGTGGCCCGTTCCGCCCTGGCCGCGGCCATCGCCTCGGTCTTACGCTTGTGCGGCCCGATAACCATGATCATGTTCCGGCCGTCCTGCTTCGGAGCGGACTCGACGAAGCCGAGCTCGGCGATATCACCCGCAAGCCGCTGCAGGAGCTTGAACCCGAGCTCGGGCCGGGACTGCTCACGTCCCCTGAACATGATCGTTACCTTGACCTTGTCGCCTTGCTTGAGGAACCGCTCGACATGGCCCTTCTTGGTGCCGTAATCGTGCGGGTCGATCTTGGGCCGCAGCTTGATCTCCTTGATCACAGTCTGGGCCTGGTTCTTGCGCGACTCCCTGGCCTTCAGGGCTGACTCGTACTTGAACTTCCCGTAGTCCATCAGCTTGGCAACAGGGGGCCGGGCCATGGGCGCAACCTCAACCAGGTCGAGATCTGCCTCCTGGGCCAGCCTGAGCGCATCGTTGATAGCGACGATCCCGATCTGCTCGCCGGCCGGGCCGACCAGGCGCACTTCGGGGACGCGGATGCGCTCGTTGATACGAGGTTCGGTGCTGATGTGACCTCCTTGTGTCACTGTGCTCACGCTCGGGGACCATCCCCGGGCCTGATAGCGAGGCGCCTTGGCCGCAGAAGCGAAAAGGCCCCGCATTCTTGCGCCTGCGGGGCCACCAGCGCGGCAGCCTGCCGTCCCCCAGGACACGCCCGAGGCGGCAACGCTCCCGCGACGCTGCCCCCGGCGTCGAAGACTCCGGTCGCAGGCGTCCGGCCTGCCCGCAAGCCACGTGAGCCTGCTGGCCGCCAGGCCGCAACTCGCGCGACCTGGCATAGATACCCGCCAGCAGACCAGCAGTCCCGCATCCGGATCTCAACCCGGATGACGCGGCTGCTCTGACCTAGCTGGCCAGGTGGGAGGCGGCCGTGGTGGTCCTCCGCTTGCGCGCCCGGCCTGCTCCGCCGGGTCATCCGGCTACCGGGCATTGTCGTTCAAGAGTAGCCCATCACCGCAGCCACTGGAATCGCAGCGGTCGTGGGCCTAGTGCTCAGCGCGTGCTGTCTAGCGGTTATTCCGCCTGCGGTCCAACTCGGCGAGCCCGGCCGCCCGCATCTGCTCGACCGGCGCCTTGCGCCCGGTCATGAGCTCGACCTGGCCGACGGCCTGCTGGACAAGCAACTCATAACCGGAGATAACTGTCGCCCCGCTCGCGGCAGCCGCGACGGCAAGAGCCGTTGGCCACGGATCATAGGCGACGTCGAACACGGCTTTTGCACTGATTGTGCCCAGCGCGACTTGCTCGGCCAGCGAATCCGCCGCATGGCCGGGCACCGTCGAGATCAGCAGATCCCAGGGCTGGAGGGCCAGGCCAGGACCTAGCTGGACCAGCCGGACCCGCACGCCGAACCGCCGCGCGACTTCTCGTACCGGCTCGGCCCGCTCCGGTGCCCGGACCGCCACGGTGACCTCGTCCGTGACGGTGTCCCGCAGCGCCGCAATGGCCGCGCAGGCGGTGGCGCCGCCACCGACCACGGCCACGTTCCCCTCAGGGCTCACGCCTGCCCCGCGCATCGCCCGGGCTATCCCAGGGACGTCAGTGTTATGGCCGACCCGCCGGCTACCGCGCAGGAGCACGGTATTGGCGGCGCCGACGCGGGTCACCAGCGGCTGCGCCAGGTCGAGCAGCGGCAGCACGGCCCGCTTCAGCGGCATCGTCAGCGACAGACCAGCCCAATCGGCGCCGAGTGAGCCGAGCACGCCCGGCAGCCGATGCTCATCGCACTCAATCGCCTCGTAGGACCAGCCGTCGAGGCCTAGCGCGCGATACGCGGCGAGGTGCAGGACGGGCGACAGGGAGTGCGCGACCGGTGAGCCGAGAACGGCCGCCCGGCTGGCCCCCACGTCATGTCACCCCGTTCCGCTTCGCCAGCGCCTGCCAGGTCAGGAACTGGTTGTAGGAGCCGGTGAAGTTCGTCGTGCCGCTCTTGTCCACCGTCACGAAGTAGAGCCAGGCGTCGGTTATGGCGGAGTGCGCGGCCGGGTGCAGGAACGCCTCGATCGCCTGGACGTCTGGCGAGTCGATCGGGCCGGGCGGCAACCCTTTATTCACGCGCGTGTTGTACGGGTTAGCCACGTTCAGCTGGCTCGTCGTGAGCTTGTCGGTGTGCACGCCCAGGGCGTAGGCGACCGTGGCGTCCAACCCGAGCGGCATGCCTTGGTTCAGCCGATTGTCGATCACCCGGGCCACGTCGGGGAAGTACTTCGAGCTGACCTCTGCCTCTAGCAGGCTGGCCCCGGTGATCACCTGGGCCGGGGTGAACTGCACCGCGTTCGCAGCGGCCACGAGGTGGATCTTTGCCGCCTCGGTGTTGAACTGCTTCACGGCGGTCTGCAGGATCGTCAGCGCCGACTCGCCCGGCGCGATGGAGTAGGTGTCCGGGTACAGATAGCCCTCTAGGTGCCCGTGCGCGTAGGCCGGCAGGCCGAGGGCCGCCGTGTTCTTGATCGCTGCCTGGAACTGGCTCAGCGGCAGCCCGCTCTCCTTCGCCATCAGCGGCAGAATGTCTGCGAGCCGCATCCCGTCCGGGATCGTCACCTTCGAGTTGACCAGATTCTTCACGTTGGTCAGCGCCGCGTAGGCCGCCGCCGGGCTCATATGAATATGGATCCGGTACTTGCCCGGGTGCAGCCCGGACTTATTGGCCACGTACGACGCCCACGGGTCGATCGCCGCGATCACGTGCTTGTTGAGCAGCTGCGCGCTGATCCCGTCCAGGGTGTCGCCCGGCTGGACCAGGATGAGCGTCGACCCGTATCCGGAGCCTGTGTAGCTCGCGTGCCGCACCTTGTACTCGTGGTAGTACTTGTACCCGACTCCCGCGATGCCGGCGAAGACGATGACAACGACGGCGAGCGCGATCAGCCCGGCGTGGCTCTTTTTCTGCTTGGGCGGACGTCCCCGGGGCTGGCTCCGGCTGCGGCCCCGGCCACCCAGATCGTCGTCGCCGCCGCCGAAGCCGCGGAAGAAGCCGTCGTGGCGCGGACTATCGGCGTCAAACTCGCTTTCCCGGCTGGCGCGACGGCGCCGCATGAGGCCCGGATCATCCGAGGCAGCCTGCGGATAGCGCGACCGGTACAGGTCGTCGTCCTGCGCGTCGAATCCCCCGCCGCCGTAGCTGGCCTGGGTGCCGTAGGAGTCCTGCCCGCCGTAGCCATCCTGGCCCTGGTAGCCGGCCGCGGCTCCGTAGCCACCACCGGTGTCGTAAGGATCACGACCATAGGGGTCGGAGTGCGGGCCGCTGGCGCGGGGGTCCGGCCCGGCATACGGATCGGCAGGGCCGTAATCCCCGGTGGCGTACGGATCGCCGGACGCGTACGGGTCCCTGGCCGCGTACCCGTCGCCACCATAGCCGCTGCCGTACGCCTCGTCGGCATAGCCGCCATAGCCATTGGAGTACCCGCTGCCGCCCTGCTCCTGGCCGACATAGCCCTGGTCCGCGTACTGGCCCTGGCCGTATCCGTCCTGGTAATTGCCCTGGTCGGCATAGCCTTCCTGGCCGTACTCGGCGGCAGCGTGGTCGCCGCCCTCAGCCTGCCACCCGTCGTCCCCGCGGCCAGACCCGCGACGCCGATGCGAGCGAGGGCTGCTGGCTCCCTCCCGGCTGCGGGCAGGCGAATCCCAGCCCTCGTAGCCCTCGCGGCTCATCTCTGCTCGCCTCCCGCGTCAACCAGCTGACCAGCCGGCTGCCCTGTCGCACGCTCGCTGTCCAGGGCGCCTTGCAGCACCACGGCTGCAGCCGCCTTGTCGACAGACGTTCGCCGGGCACGCGAGTCTAGCCCGCCCTGGCGCAAGGCAGCGTGCGCTACGACTGTGGTGAACCTCTCATCGACCAGCCGGACAGGCACCGGCGCAAGCCGCTGCGCCAGCGCAGATGCGAACGCCCGGCCGTCGCGAGCCGCTTTGCCCTCACTGCCGCGCAGGCCCACGGCGAGGCCGACGACGACCTCGACGGCATCGCTGTCAGCCGCAATCCGCGCCAGTTCGGCCAGGTCACCCGTGCCGCGGCGGACCGTTTGCAGCGGGGACGCGAGCACGCCGTCCGGGTCGCTGCGGGCCACGCCAATCCTGACGGAGCCGACGTCGATGCCCACCCGGACGCCCTGCCTCACGCCATATCCCGGCCGATCGGGATACCGCCAGCGCCTCGGGGGAGACGCGAGCCGGACACGCAACGTCTCGGTCCGGCCACAGGTTGGCTGCGACACGGACTCACCTTACGGCACCTGAGCCCATTATGTCCCGAATAAGAGCGCGAACCGCCTCGCCGGCCGCTGTTATTACCTCCTGGGGGTGGTCGCCTAGTTGCGCTCCGCCACCTTGCGCGACGTCGTCCCTGCCGCCGCCACGCCCGCCCAGCGCGCCCGCCGCCCCCAGGACCAGCGCGCCCGCCCGCAAGCCCTGCGAGCGGCCCGCGTCGTTGACCGCCACGACCACCGTTGGCCGGCCGTCAGCGACGCCGATAGCCATGACCACCGCCGGCCGGCTCGCCTGGATGCGGTCGCGGATATCGAGCGCCACCTTCCTGACCTGATCCGCGGCCGCGCCGTCGGGGACACGGTAGGAGACAAACGCGGCACCGCTCACGTCCTCCGCGCGGTCAGCTTCGGCGGCCGCGCCGCCGAGCAGCTGGGCCGCCTGCAGCCGCTCCAGGTCGCGCTCGGCCTCCCGCAGCCGGGTCACCATCCCGGAAATGCGCTCCGGCAGCTCCTCGCGCCGCGCCTTGAGCTGCTCCGACAGCTGGCTGAC